>ENA-OQHD01000032-OQHD01000032.1-human-gut-metagenome-genome-assembly--contig:-NODE-32-length-63861-cov-20.048608_pt1 | contig 63861 bp, 39 predicted proteins | sample MGYA00242560_ERZ504711 | MGnify/ENA primary metagenome ERZ504711 (study PRJEB26092, sample SAMD00036198) | human gut metagenome | host: Homo sapiens | study: EMG produced TPA metagenomics assembly of...
TGCGGTGTTACGGTTTCGGTGGTGGCGGCCTTTTCAGCCGAGAGCATCGCGTCCACCACGGAGATGGGGTTGCCATGCGCGTCGGTTACGAGTTCGTCCGGTCCGTAATTCGATTTACGGTACCCGTATTCGAACATCTTCTCGACTTTTGTTTCGGGATTCTGCGCGTTCTGCGAATTCTGTTCTGCCTCGTTCGTCATAGCTGCTAAGAATAAGAACGATGAACGACACAGCAATTTCTTTACGGCTCGGCGCATGGTGGGAGGCCAATGCGCGTGACTTGCCATGGCGCTTCGGGCGGGCCACGCCGTGGGGCGTGCTGGTCAGTGAGGTGATGAGCCAGCAGACGCAGATGAGTCGTGTGGTGCCGTATTGGAACGATTGGATGGCGCGCTGGCCTGACGCCCGTGCTCTTGCCGCAGCACCTAAAGCCGATGTGATCACCGCATGGGGCCGGCTTGGCTATCCTCGCCGTGCGCTGCGATTGCAGGAATGCGCCCGCGTGGTGGCGGAAGAATATGGCGATGAGCTGCCTCGCACCTACGACGAGCTCGTCGCTCTGCCCGGTATCGGCGACTACACTGCCTCCGCCGTGCTGAGCTTTGCATTCGGTGAGCGCATTGCGGTGATCGATACGAATATTCGCCGCGTGCTGAGCCGCGTATTCCTCGGCACCGAATCTCGCGGGGGAGCGGCGAGCCCGGCCGAACGCGCGCTCGCCAACCGCATGTTGCCCCAAGACAGGGTTTGTGGGGACGGTGCCGATTGCACGGACCATGCATACCGATCCGGCGAACACACTTTCCTGCAGCGCAGCGAACCTCCATCGGTCACGTGGAATCAGTCGGTGATGGAATTGGGCGCGGTGGTTTGCGCGGCCAAGACGCCGTTATGCGAGATTTGCCCGATTGCGGATGATTGTGCATTTCTCAAAGCCGGCCGCCCCGGACTGGGGGAGCGCCGCACCCGCCCGCGGCAGCGATTCCAAGGCACTGATCGTCAGGTGCGCGGACTGGTGCTTGCGGCGTTGCGCGCATTGCCGGCGAATGACACGCTTGCCAGAGTGGATGCCGAAAACCTATGGCAAGACCAGATTCAGCTCGACTCCTGCATCGCGAGCCTTGATGATGACGGGTTGATCGAGATTCTGGAGAATGGTGCCCTTCGTCTGCCCCACGACTGATTCCGCACAGTGCTATGAAGTGGTTGAACCGCACACGTGTGAGAGCGTACGCGTGGATGAGCGGATGATATCGCTGAGCGGAATATCGGTCTTGGCTGACATTCTGTGAAAATATGGGACTGCCGTGCGTGCATGGCGATGACGACCGTACACTGAAGAGGTTATGGCAGTGCAGAGGAATAAGTCAGGTGCGAATCCTAAAAGCGACGGAGATGGTCGTGGCGGGTGGGGCCGCCCGATGTCTCGCGGCAAAAACACCTCTCGCAAGTCTGCTTCTCGGAAGTTCTCCAATCCCGTTCGCTCCGGTAGGACTGTCGAAACCGCGATACCTGCAAAGACCATCCGGTCTGCCAAGGCAGGTGCTGCCACAAAGCGCACCATCAGTAAGAAGAAGCAGGCGATGTACCGTCGCCGCCGCATCGTGGTTGGTGTGGCATTGGTGTTAGTTCTCGCGTTAATCGTATTTTGCGTCTACAGCCTTGGCCGTGGTGTCGGAGCCATCAACACGGCAATTCATCATGACGAGGTGTATGCCATTTCCCGCGACACCGTGCCGACACCGAAGAAAACCAGCGGCGTTAAGGATTGCTCGGCCAAGGATTTGTCGCTTGATCTGAGCTCGGCGTCCCAATCCGTGCCGGTTGGCGGGTCATTGGAATTCACCGCCAAGATCGTGCATGACGGTTCCGACAGCTGTCTGGTCGATGGATCCGATGCGGGCCGCGTGCTCACCATTACTTCCGGTCAGCAAACCGTCTATACCTCCGCCTTGTGCGCCACGGATTCCCGCATGCTGTTGATGGCCAAGGGAGACAAAGACATTCAGCAGCTCAAATGGAATGCCGATTCCAATGCCGCGCTGACCGAGTGCACGGATGAGGCGGACTGGCCTCGCGTGAACGCGGGAACGTATGTGGCTCAGCTGAGCCTGAAGGATCATCCCAAGGTGAAGAGCGATCCAGTGACGTTTACGGTGGAGTAGTTGGAAGGGGCTGCTCCGGGCTTCTCTCCACCCTCGCCCGTGTGAGGTCGGCCTCGGTATCAGCGGGAAGTCGCGCAAAAGATGTCCTGCTATAGCGTTATTCTTTTGACTTCGCATGAGGTGTGTCATATTGCGGGCATGCCATCGACAATGAAGCGTCCGCATAGGCATATGGTGGCCATGCCGGCGCTCCCAGGGGAATTATTAATCTAAGCGAGCGATAAGGAACGTCCATTGGCTACTGAGTCTACGACGAACACCACCACCATCATCGCACGCGCCGACCAGCATGATATTGACCTGCACAAGGCGTCGGATCGCGTGAACTTCGGTTCCATCAAGGAACCCATCGATGTGCCCTACCTGCTGGGCGTGCAGACCGACAGCTTCGATTGGCTGATCGGCAACGAACGCTGGAAGGCGCGCGTCGAGGAGGACGAAAAGAACGGCACTAACACCGTGGCCCACACCTCCGGCCTCGATGAGGTCTTCAACGAGATCTCTCCGATCGAGAACTTCGCTCAGACCATGAGCCTGACCTTCTCCGATCCGTACTTCGAAGAGCCGCGTCACACCGTGCAGGAATGCAAGGAGAAGGATTACACCTACTCCGCACCGCTGTACGTGAACGCCGAGTTCGAGAACGGCGACACCGGCGAGATCAAGTCCCAGACCGTGTTCATGGGCGACTTCCCGCTGCAGACCCCGCACGGCACCTTTATCATCGGCGGCACCGAGCGAGTCATCGTCTCCCAGCTCGTGCGCTCCCCGGGCGTCTACTTCGATCGTCAGCAGGACCGTACTTCCGACAAGGAAGTCTTCGGCGCGAAGATCATCCCGAGCCGTGGTGCATGGCTCGAGTTCGAGATCGATAAGAAAGACCAGCCGCAGGTGCGCGTGGACCGCAAGCGCAAGCAGTCCGCCATCGTGTTCCTCATGGCCATCGGCATGACCAAGTCCGAGATCGCCCAGGCATTCAAGGACTACCCGCTGGTGCTCGACGCACTGGAGAAGGAAACCCTCGAGACCCAGGACGAGGCCCTCGTTGACCTCTACCGCAAGATTCGTCCGGCCGACACCCCGACCCCCGAGGCCGGCAAGAATCTGCTGGACTCCTTCTACTTCAACACCAAGCGCTACGATCTGGCCCGTGTTGGCCGCTACAAGATCAACCGCAAGCTGGGTGTCGAGGCCGATTTCAACGATCGTTCCCTCCACCAGGAAGACATCATCGCCACAATCAAGTACCTGGTGGCCCTGCACGACGGTGCGGCGACCTTCCCGGGCAAGCGCAACGGCGAAGACGTTGACCTGCGCGTGGACGTCGACGATATCGATCACTTCGGCAACCGTCGTATCCGCCAGGTCGGCGAGCTGATTCAGAACCAGCTGCGTACCGGTCTGAGCCGTATGGAGCGCGTGGTGCGCGAGCGTATGACCACTCAGGACGCCGAGGCCATCACCCCGCAGTCCCTGATCAACATCCGTCCGGTGAACGCCACCATCAAGGAGTTCTTCGGCACTTCCCAGCTCTCCCAGTTCATGGATCAGAACAACCCGCTGTCCGGTGTGACGAACAAGCGTCGTCTTTCCGCACTGGGCCCCGGCGGTCTGTCCCGCGACCGCGCCTCCATGGAGGTGCGCGACGTGCACCCGTCCCACTTCGGCCGTATGTGCCCGATCGAGTCTCCTGAAGGCCCGAACATCGGTCTGATCGGCTCCCTGGCAACCTTCGGCCGCGTCAACCCGTTCGGCTTCATCGAGACCCCGTACCGCAAGGTCGTCAACGGCCACGTGACCGACGAGGTCGAGTACATGACCGCTGACCGCGATCTTGACCACGTCATTGCCCAGGCCAACCAGGAGCTCGACGAGAACGGCAACTTCGTGCAGAAGTCCGCCCTTGCCCGAGTCGGCGAAGAAGAGGCGGTCGATGTGCCGGTGAGCTCCGTGGACTACATGGACGTCTCCCCGCGCCAGATGGTCTCCCTCGGCGCCTCCCTGATTCCGTTCCTGGAGCATGATGAGGGCCACCGTGCACTGATGGGTACCAACATGCAGCGTCAGGCCGTGCCGCTGATCGAATCCGAGCGCCCGCTGGTGGGCACCGGCTCCGAATGGCGCGCCGCCAACGACTCCGGCGACGTCATCAAGTCCGAGAAGGACGGTGTGGTTACCTACGTGTCCGCCGACCTGATCCGCGTGATGAACGACGACGGCACCACCAGCTCCTACAAGCTGGCCAAGTTCCAGCGCTCCAACCAGACCACCTGCTACAACCAGCGCCCGATCGTCCACGACGGCGAGCGTGTGGAAGCCGGCTCGGTTATGGCTGACGGCCCCGCCATCCAGAACGGCGACCTGGCCCTGGGCAAGAACCTGCTCATCGCCTTCATGCCGTGGAACGGCTACAACTACGAGGATGCTGTGATCATCTCCCAGCGCCTCGTGCAGGACGACACCCTCTCCTCCATCCACATCGAGGAGTACGAGATCGACGCCCGCGAAACCAAGCTGGGCGCCGAAGAGATCACCCGCGACCTGCCGAACGTCGGCGAGGACGCCGTGGCCAACCTCGACGAGCGCGGCATCATCCGCATTGGCGCCGAGGTCGAGGCCGGCGACATCCTGGTCGGTAAGGTCACCCCGAAGGGCGAGACCGAGCTGACCCCGGAGGAGCGCCTGCTGCGCGCCATCTTCGGCGAGAAGTCCCGCGAGGTGCGTGACACCTCCCTGCGCGTGCCCCACGGCGAGACCGGTACCGTCATCGGTGTCAAGGAGATCACCCGTGAGGATGCCGAGGAGGACGGCGACGAGCTGCCCAACGGCGTCAACCAGATGATCCGCGTCTACATCGCCCAGCACCGTAAGATCACGGTGGGCGACAAGCTCTCCGGCCGCCACGGCAACAAGGGCTGCATCTCCCGCATCCTGCCGGAAGAGGACATGCCGTTCCTGGCTGACGGTACTCCGGTCGACATCATGCTGAACCCGCTGGGTGTGCCTTCCCGAATGAACCTTGGCCAGGTGCTCGAACTGCACCTCGGCTGGATTGCTCACTCCGGTTGGGACATCTCTTTGGATCCGAATCTGGAAGCCGAGTGGAAGAAGCTGATTCCGTCCGGTGCCGAGAAGGCCGAGCCGAACACCCCGGTCGCCACCCCGGTGTTCGACGGTGTCAAGCCTGAGGTCCTGAAGGGCCTGCTGTCCACCACGCTGCCGAACCGCGACGGCGACCGTCTGGTCGGCCCCGACGGCAAGGCCACCCTGTTCGATGGCCGTACCGGTGAGCCGTACACCAAGCCGATTTCCGTTGGCTACATGTACATGCTGAAGCTGCACCACCTGGTCGACGACAAGATTCATGCTCGTTCCACCGGCCCGTACTCCATGATCACCCAGCAGCCGCTCGGTGGTAAGGCCCAGTTCGGTGGCCAGCGCTTCGGCGAGATGGAGGTGTGGGCCCTTGAGGCCTACGGCGCCGCCTACACGCTGCACGAGATGATGACCACCAAGTCCGATGACGTCGACGGCCGTGTGCGTGTCTATGGTGCCATCGTCAAGGGCGATAACCTGCCGCCGGCAGGCATCCCCGAGTCGTTCAAGGTGCTCCTGAAGGAAATGCAGTCCCTGTCCCTGAACGTCGAAGTGCTCAACGCCGAAGGCGTGGCCATCGACATGAAGGATGAGGATGACGATCCGGCCAGCTCCGCTGACGACCTCGGCTTCAACATCGGCGCCCGCCCCGACGCGGCCGCCAAGGAAGACCAGAAGGCCGAAGAGCCCGAATACCAGTGATCCCTCGGGCTGCATGCGGTCAATACGCCGCGTGTAGCTCCGCCAACGTGAAATAAATAACGTACAGAGACCTTTCCGGTTTGCACTACCCCTCAGTCAGCCTTGGCTGACAGCTCCCCTGACAAGGGGAGCTTGGGAAGGTCTCAAGAACAGAAACGGATTAACAAGTGCTGGACGTCAACGCATTTGACAAGATTCGCATCGGCCTTGCCACCGCCGATGACATCCGTGGTTGGAGCCACGGTGAGGTCAAGAAGCCTGAAACCATCAACTACCGTACGCTGAAGCCTGAGAAGGACGGTCTGTTCGGCGAACAGATCTTCGGCCCGACCCGTGACTGGGAGTGCGCCTGCGGCAAGTACAAGCGCGTGCGCTTCAAGGGCATCGTCTGCGAGCGATGCGGCGTCGAAGTGACCCGCAGCCGCGTGCGCCGTGAGCGCATGGGCCACATCGAGCTCGCCGCCCCGGTGACGCACATCTGGTTCTTCAAGGGTGTGCCTTCCCGCCTCGGCTACCTGCTGAACGTCACCCCGAAGGACCTGGAGCGCGTGATTTACTTCGCCTCCTACATGGTCACCGAGGTGAACGAAGACGAGCGTCACAACGATCTGCCCGGCCTGCAGGACGAGTTCGATTCCGAGATCAAGCGCCTTGAGCAGCGCCGTGACTCCGACATCGAAGCCCGCGCCAAGAAGGTCGAAGAGGATCTCGCCGCCCTTGAGGAGGCCGGCGAGGCCAAGGGCCCGGCCCGCACCAAGTTGCGTAACGGTGCCGAGCGTGATATGGCTGCCATCCGCACCCGCTACAACGACCAGATCGCCCGTGTGGACGCCGTCTTCGACAAGTTCAAGAAGCTCAAGCCCGGCGACATGGTCGACGACGTGGACCTGTGGCGCGAGATGCAGGACCGCTACGGCGATTACTTCGACGGCTGCATGGGCGCCGAAGCCATCAAGAAGCGCCTGCAGTCCCTCGACCTGGAGACCATCTCCAAGGAACTGCGCGAGGAGATCAAGGACGCTTCCGAACAGCGTAAGACCAAGGCCCTGAAGCGCCTCAAGGTCGTCAACGCCTTCCTGACCACCGGCAACAAGCCGGAGGCCATGGTGCTCGACGTGATCCCGGTCATCCCGCCGGACCTGCGCCCGATGGTCCAGCTCGACGGTGGCCGCTTCGCCACCTCCGACCTCAACGACCTGTACCGCCGTGTGATCAACCGTAACAACCGTCTGAAGCGACTGATCGAGCTCGGCGCCCCTGAAATCATGCTCAACAACGAGAAGCGCATGCTCCAGGAAGCCGTCGACTCCCTGTTCGACAACGGCCGTCGTGGTCGCCCGGTCACCGGTGCCTCCAACCGTCCGCTGAAGTCCCTGTCCGACATGCTCAAGGGTAAGCAGGGTCGTTTCCGTCAGAACCTGCTCGGTAAGCGAGTCGACTACTCCGGCCGTTCCGTGATCGTGGTCGGCCCGTCCCTGCGCATGCACCAGTGCGGTCTGCCGAAGCCGATGGCCCTCGAGCTGTTCAAGCCGTTCGTCATCAAGCGCCTCGTGGACCTGAACTATGCGCAGAACATGAAGTCCGCCAAGCGTCTTGTGGACCGCGGCGACGCCGAAGTGTGGGGCGTGCTCGAGGAGGTCATCTCCGAGCACCCCGTGCTGCTCAACCGTGCACCTACGCTGCACCGTCTGGGTATTCAGGCATTCGAGCCGATCCTGGTGGAAGGCAAGGCCATCCACCTGCCGCCGCTGGCCTGCGCCGCCTTCAACGCCGACTTCGATGGTGACCAGATGGCAGTCCACCTGCCGCTCTCCGCAGAAGCCCAGGCCGAGGCCCGCTCGCTGATGATGGCTTCCGACAACATCCTGAAGCCGGCCGACGGCCACACCGTGACCATGCCGAGCCAGGATATGATCCTCGGTTTGTACTACCTGTCCACCGTGCTGGAAGGCGTCAAGGGCCAGGGCCGCGTGTTCTCCTCGCTGGAAGAGGCCGAAATGGCCCTCGACCGCCACGAGATCGACATGCAGGCCAAGGTGCTCATCCGCCTGCCCGAGAGCTTCGTGCTGCCGAAGAACTGGGAGCCCGGCGAAGTCAAGGTGCTCGACCCGCGCGAAGGCGAGGACGAGGTCGTCAAGGAAGAACGCTTCCACGACGGCACCGTGCTGTTCGCCACCTCCTACGGCCGCATCCTGTTCAACGAGACCCTGCCGACCGACTACCCGTTCGTCAACGAGCAGGTGGCCAAGGGCCGTCTGTCCAAGATCGTCGATGACATCGCCATGCGTTACTCCACCCAGCAGGTGGCCGCCACGCTGGATGCCCTGAAGGATCTCGGCTTCACCCGCGCACCGTGGTCCGGCGTGTCCTTCGCGTTCTCCGACGTGAACGAGCCGCCCGAGCGCGACGAGAAGATCGCCGAGTACGAGGCCAAGGCCGACAAGGTCAACGCCAACTACGAGATGGGTCTGTTGACCGAGGAAGCTCGCCGTCAGGAACTCATCGACCTGTGGACCGAGTGCACCGCCGAAGTGTCCAAGGAAGTCGAGGAGAAGTTCGACCCGACCTCCAACCTGGCCATCATCGTGCAGTCTGGTGCACGAGGCAACATGATGCAGATCAACCAGATCGCAGGTATGCGAGGCCTCGTGGCTAACCCGAAGGGTGAGATCATTCCTCGTCCTGTGAAGTCCAACTACCGCGACGGCCTGTCCGTGCTGGAGTACTTCATCTCCCAGCACGGTGCACGTAAGGGTCTGGCCGATACCGCACTGCGTACCGCAGAATCCGGTTACCTGACCCGTCGTCTGGTCGACGTCTCCCAGGACGTCATCGTGCGCGAAGAGGACTGCGGCACCAAGGCCGGTCTGCCCATCCGCGTCGCCGAGCGCGACAACGACGGCAACCTGGTGCTCGTCAAGGCCGCCGACGGTGGCCCGTACTCCCGTCTGCTCGCCGCCGACGTCATCGACCCGGCCGACGGACAGACCGTGCTGTACAAGCGCGACGACGCCCTGTCCATGGACGTGCTCAACGACCTCGTGGCCCACGGCGTCGAGGAAGTCAAGTGCCGTTCCGTGCTGACCTGCGAGTCCAAGCGCGGCGTGTGCGCCAAGTGCTACGGCTGGTCCCTGGCCACCAACAAGCTGGTCGATGTCGGCGAGACCGTCGGTATCGTCGCCGCCCAGTCCATCGGTGAGCCTGGTACCCAGCTGACGCTGCGTTCCTTCCACTCCGGTGGTGTGGCCGCGGCCTCCGATATCACCCAGGGTCTTCCCCGTGTCACCGAGCTTTTCGAGGCCCGCACCCCGAAGGGTGAGGCCCCGATCACCGAGTTCGCCGGCAGCATCAAGATCGTGGAGAACGATCGCGGTCGCCAGATCATCCTGACCCCGGACGCCGATTCCGGCGCACCGAAGGAAGACGGCGTGATCAAGCCGATCACCTACCAGGTCTCCAAGCGCGTGCCGCTCAAGGTTGCCGACGGCGACCACATCAAGGTCGGCACCCAGCTGGTCGAAGGTTCTGTGGACCCCAAGAAGATCCTCACCATCCTCGGCAAGCGCGCCGCCCAGGTCAACATCGTGGAGGAAGTGCACACCGTGTACCGCTCCCAGGGTGTGGATATCCACGACAAGCACATCGAGGTCATCGTGCACCAGATGACCCGTCGCGTGACCATCATCGACTCCGGCGACACCGACCTGCTGCCGGGTGAGCTGGTGGACAACGCCCGCTTCCGCGAGATCAACCGCAACATCGTCAAGAACGGTGGCCGTCCGGCCGTCGGTCGTCCGGCGCTTATGGGTATCACCAAGGCGTCGCTGGCCACCGACTCCTGGCTGTCCGCCGCATCCTTCCAGGAGACCACCCGCGTGCTCACCGAAGCCGCCCTCTCCGAGAAGGTCGACGACCTCAAGGGCCTCAAGGAGAACGTCATCATCGGTAAGCTCATCCCGGCCGGTACGGGCCTCGCGCGCTACCGCAACGCCGTGGTCGAGCCTGACAAGGCCATCCGCGACACCATCTACCCGAACTTCGGTCTGGGCGGCGATGGCGATCTCGGCGACGCGAGCTTCTCCGACGCCGACCTGTCTGACCTGAACTTCTCGAACCTCGAGTTCGGCGATCTGAAGCTCGGCGACGACTTCAACCCGGATGATTTCTACTCCGATCAGGGCGGTCAGCCTGACATCGAGGAGTAAGTGAGAAGGTCCTAGAAAGGATGCCCCTTCTAGGACTCAGATCTTGCGTTAATCGCAATAAGATGGCCCGGAACTATATCAGTTCCGGGCCATCCGTATATTTGCCATTGTGATTTTCCTGTTGAACAAGAGCAGGCAGCCGCTCGTTGCTTGATTACTCAAGCCTGTTTTTCGGTGAACTGGAAGAACTGGTCTCCGATACGCACCGTGGCAGGCGCGCTGAGCTTGAGCGGTGTGCCCTTGGTGACTTGTGTCTCTTGGCCATCGGTGATGATGTAGGTGCCGTTCAACGAGCCGTAGTCCTCGATCCACAGCGCGCCATCGGTGTCGATGCTGATGGCGGCATGGTTGCGGGATGTGGTGCGGGTCGGGTCTACGATACGCACCGCCTTGGCACCCTGCGGCACATCCATGGAAGGCTTGCGGCCCAGCAACGTGCTCTTATCGATCACGATGGTCTGGCCGGTGACATCGTTATGCAGCAGGTACGTCTTCTTCGGTGCCTTGGACGTGAACGAGGAGGAGAGCACGGTGCTGTCCCAATCCTCGATGTCGTTTTCGGCGGCGTGCGGTGTGGTGTCTGCCGGAGCGGTGGCAGCGGGCTCAGCGGCGGCGGCCGTGGCGGCAGGCTCTGCGGTAAAAGCGGTATTGGTTGCCGCTTCCGCGGTACTGGGCTGCCCGTAGTCGTTCTGCGGTTCGGCTGTGCCAACTGCGGAATCCGGGGTGCCTTCCACCGGATCGTCAGAATACCAACCCAGTTCAGGTGCTGGAGGGTAGGGAAGTTTGGCCATGATGATGCCGTCCTTTCACTGACGGGAAGCCAGAGCGGCGTTGATTGCCGGGTCGCCGAGCTGGCCCAGCCATTCGATCAGTGCCGGATAGGTGTTGGGATTACGTGCGATGCAGGCGCGTAGTTCAGGCGCGTACTGGGCAATCTGGGCGATTTGCATCTGGTCGGTGGTGGTCAGGGCCTGTTCGGCGGTGAAACCGTAAGGATTGGTGGCCACAGGCTCCTCGAATGCCGCCTGAGCCGCGGGCTGCTGAGCCTGTTCGGCGGCGGGCTGCTGGGCCGCCTGTGCCGTGGCTTTCTGATCCTGAACCGGGCCGCCGAATGCCTCGGCAGTGAACCCGTATTGCGCCAGGGTCTCGCGGGCGCGATCGTCACCGAACTCGGCGATCCAACGCTTCAAGCCGGGATAACAGCGCGGATTCACGGCGACATTGGCACCGAATTCCGGATTCTCGTAGGCGATTTTTGCCAGCAGAATCGGATCCGCGTTCGGATCCTGAACGGCAGCGACCGCAGCATCATAATCAACCATGGGATTACCTCCTTATGTTCGCTCGGTTATGCCGAACGTATGGTCCGTAGTGTTTGTAGTGTTGCGTCTTCAATGGCGCCGATATCCTCACCTTCGTCCAGCCTGAATGCGCTGAACGCATGATGTTCGGGTTCGGTCAATGGCATATCGGCCACAATCACAGTGATATTGTCGGTTCCGCCCGCATCAAGAGCGGCCGCCACCAAGGCGTCCACGGCCTCCTGCGGACTGGAATGCGCCGCGGCGATGGCCGCGATCTGTTCGTCCGGCACCTCGCCATGCAATCCATCCGAACAGATGATGAAGCGGCCGGTCAGATCGGCGACATATACGTCGGGCATGATGCCATCCGGATCACCCAGACATTGGGTGATGATGTTGCGTGGAATGGTCGCCTCCGCCTCTTCCGGCAACATCTGCCCGGAATCGATGGCTTCTTGGCGCTGGGAATGGTCTCGCGTGATGCGGGTCAGCGAAGCGGCGTCCCACACGGGAATGATATCCGTGGCGGGAGCATCGGCATGCGCCAACGGACTGAGATGGTAGGTGCGGGAATCGCCGACATTGACCACATAGGTCTGGTCCGAGAAGTCCTGATCATCGGCGTCACTGAACAAAGCAGCGCTGCGGGCGCTGGCGGAATCCGCATGATCTTGGGGCAGTACCAAACCGGAGCAGGTTGTGCCGGCCACGCCGCCAAGGCGGTCTCCCAGATCGAGAATGTCGTGCTGGGCCCGTGCCAAGGTGTCGTCGATATCCTGACGGGTGCGTGAAGGCATGGCGGCCAATTGTGCGAAATGCTGGGCAGCCAACTGGCTTGCCTGCTCGCCGCCTTTGCCGCCGCCCATGCCGTCACAGACCATGAACACGCCTTGTTGCGCGAATCCGGTGTCTTGGTTGTTTTTGCGCCTAAGACCCACGTCACTGGTCATCGCGATACGGATGGAGCCTGTGGTCATGACGCCTTCCCCTTCTTACGCGCGCGCTTGACATGCGTCGTGTGCGGCTTTGCTGCGCGCCCATTTGACAGTATAGCCACGCTTTTCAGGGAAAGTCGTGTACGTATCCTCCTGAAACGCGGCAAAGAAGCGAGCATTGCCTTGCGTAATTGGTCGACTCCTGTCCAATATGTGGTGGCTTGGCCCGATTCAATGTCTTGCCCCGAGAACGTGGCGTAGTCGGCTTCCCGGCCAAGCTGGATCAAAGCCTGGTCATCTGTGCCGAGTTGACGGGCGATGGCACCGGCCTGATCTCGACGAGTGCCCTTGGCTGTGATGCCGCTTTGCTCGGCAAGCATGCGTATGGCATTCCAACCTGCTGCCACACGGGCTTTCGGACTGCCATGCCGCCGCGCTCGTGCCAGCAGTATGGCCTTGAACATCAGAATCAGACCGCAGGCGATGAGTAGGGTCCACAATGGGCTGCCGTACAGGGCCACCTTGCGGGTCACTCGCCAGAACCGCGCCCAGAACAGGTTGGTCGGCGAATCATCGGCGTCGGCGCCGGCCAATGAGCTTTGGCCCTTGGCTTGCGTCTGATCGCGCAGCGGATCGGTCAACGGCACTGGTGGTTGCCGGACCAGCGTCTGCGGATTCGGCGGCGTCAGGTTCTGGTTTTCATCAGGCATCTTGGTCTCCTTGGGCGTCGGATAGAACGCCACCCATCCCAGGCCCTGCAATTTGATTTCCACCCAAGCGGTGACATCGTTGCCGGTGAATTCGATTTTGGTGCCATTGCCCGAGGTCTTCTCCGTGCGGGCATCGGTGATTTCGCCATCCTCGTTTTTCGGCAGGAAGCCCAGGACCACACGGGAGGGCAGTCCCAGATCACGAGCCATCAGTGCCATGGCGGAGGCATATTGCTCGGAGTCGCCCACCATGGCCGTGCCTGCCAGCAGCTTGTTGATGCGGTAGTTGCCATGGCCGGCATCGGAGGGATAGTCGCCTTCAAGTCCATGAGAGAACCATCCGGAGTCTTTCAATGTGTCGGCCAACGCCGTGGCTGCGGCACCGCCCGAGGACTGCCCGCCGGCAATGGACGTGGCCAGTTTGCTGGCCGAATCGGGAACATCCTGGGCTTCTGGTTGGGTGATGCGGGCCGCAGCCGCACTGCTGATCTGCTTATCGGTGGGCTTACGGGCGATAATGCCGGATTCGGTATAGGTGAGGCCTTTACGCGTGCCGGCGGGAATAATGGCGGAATCGGTATCCGTGTTGTAGTAAAACGTGTCATTGCCGTTGTCGGCATCGTTGGCGAAGCTCACGCCAGTGGCCGCTCCCGCCAGCGGCAGCCAGGTGTCGGTCAGTCCCTGATCGACGGTGAAGGTCGCAGTGAAGGATTTACCCTGCTCATCCGCCTTGATCGTGGTGCCCACGCGATGATAATTCGAGGAGTCCGTGGCTTCGGAAGAATCGGACAGGTTCCATACTGTGCCGTCGAATCGATCCATCACCGCAAGTTTGACCGGTGTTCCGGCCGGCAGATTATGGACGGTCAACAACACGTCCTTTTTTGTGGTCCTTGATATAGGATCGCATGCCGCTGAGCGGGCTGGTGTAATCGTAGGGGCTTAACGGCGGATCGTAGCGGTCGCGCAGCACGAAACGGTCCTGCGGCACCAGCAACGTGCCCCCGAAAGCAAGGCCGGCAGCGAGCACGACGATGATCAGCGCGGATATCCAGCGCCCCCATTCCAGCAGTTCAAGACGCCAAGACAGCCAGATAATCAGCAGCAAGGCAAAGGCAATGCCGCAAATGGCGCGTTGCCAGCCGCTGTCTGTGCCCAGCAGGGCACATACGGCCACGGCCGCCGCAAGGGGCAGCACTCCCACCAGAGACAACCATGCGTTGGCATTAATGGCAAACACGCCGGTGAGGAACGTAAGCCACAGGCCGATGGTCCATACCGCCATCAGCACGCCGTCTTGCGTGCCCAGAGGCGGATCGACGGAAATAATGTACTTGAACGAGCCAAACGTCATTTCCCAACCTGAACTCAAGGTCTTCAAGGTGGGAATCACGTAATGGGACGTAGTGGAACTCAGCGTTACCACCGGGCCGATGATGAATTGGGCAAACGCCAGAAACACGATTTGCCACCACAGTCGCAACGCCGGCAACATGCCCGCCAGAGCGATGATCGCGCCCAGCAAGGTGGCCGGTACAGCGGCAATCGCCCAAGTGGCCACGCCGCCGTACACGTCGATGAGATTGGCTTGCGCCAGCAACATCATCGCCGCTATGAGTACGAGGCTGGCGATTCGTTTGCCCCACGGCTGGCGACTGAGGCCCATGCCGCGAAGCACATTGCCTCTGGTCATCCAGATAACCGAATGTGTGGAGTCGGCCCAGGAGCCGGTGGTGGTGGAGGTCCCGGTGTACGTGCCGGAGGAAGTGCCGGTGTATGTGCCGCTCGATCCGGCGTACGCAGCGGTATTGGTATTGGTGATACTGGACTGGTCGAAGGTCATGCGAGCACCCCCATGATCAGCGGGAGATCATCGAGGTCGCCGATGGTGGCCAATGTGAAGTTGGCGAATCTTCTGATGCCGCGATTGGCGCCGGCGCTGGCCTGCAATACCACGCAGCTGGCCGATCGGGGCAAGGCCAAGGTCATGCGCTTGATTTGCTCGATGTCTTTCAGCGATCCAACAGTGAAAAAATAGAACGAAGCATCAGGACTGTGCTTCAGCGTGCCCTCGGCGAGATTCGGATTATCCTCACGATCAGGCTCTATGGCACTGGCGTTGTCGAGGAACTCCATGGCGTTGCGCGGCTGGCCGTGCGCGTTGCCCGCGTGGCAGAACAATGGACGATCCTGCAGCAGGCATTTGACGCCGATGGAGGAGTGGATGGACACCGCCATCTCGAATTCCTCGCCGTTGACGTATTCGTCCGGGTTCACGCTGATGGTCACCGAGGTGTCGGTGCGGCGCGTGGCCTCATATTGGCGAATCATCAACGTGCCGGTTTTCGCGGAGCTCAGCCAGTGGACGTTACGCACGTCGTCGCCCGGCTCGTATTCGCGCAATCCGTAGAAGTCGAGATCATCATCCACGATCTGGCCGGATGGTTGGCCTTCCAGGTCGCGGGGCACGCCGGCATTCAGAGTATCGAGACGCACGGTACGAGGGTGGATGAATACGGTGATGCGGTCGGCCAGCTCCTTTTCGTGACGCACCAGACCGAACGGGTCTCCCTTGCGGATGCGCAATGGGCCGATGGGCAGTATTGCGCGCGATACGGTACGGAACTCCACATCGGTTTGCTTGGATTGCCCGGGAGCCAGCATGGGGATGTTGAATCGTTCATGCGCATCGCCGATTGGCAGATATCCGCGTGCCGTGGTCGTCGGCGTTCTGCCGGTGTTGTCGATGCCGACGATAACGGATACGGTGTCTCCCACGGTCACGCGATGATTGGATACGACGATGGACGCGTGGAAGCGTGTGTTGCCGAGGGAAAGCACGATTGCCGCGAGCATCATCACCATCGCCACGATGCCGAATACGAGCAGCTCATACCAGCCCAGAAACGGGAACGCAATAAGGCATGCGATGCCTGCGCCCGTTACCGCCCAGCCCAAGGGCGAGACGTAGGATGCGAAGAACCGTCTGATGCGTCTTACCGCGCGCTTGAACATGCGTTCAGCGCGCCGGCGACGGCGTAATGCGGCGGATGTAGATGCCATGGTCGGATACCTTTCCGGGCCCTATCAGGAACCGATGGTGGGGGAGGGAACGTCTTCGAGCACCTGTGCGATCAGGCTTTCCGGAGTCGCGCCATCGAAGGTGGCTTCCGGAGTCAGCGTGATACGGTGTGCGAGCACGGCCACTGCAAGGTCCTTGACGTCATCCGGCACCACGTAGGCACGGCCATCGGCCGCGGCCCAGATACGGGCGCATCGGGTCAGTGCCAAAGCGCCACGCATGGAGGAGCCGACCGTGATCTTCTCGTTGTGGCGGGTCGCCTCGACGAGCCTGACGATGTATTCACGAATCGCATCATCCACATAGATTTCGGTGGCCACCTGACGCAGCCGCATGACATCGTCACCGCTCAGCACCGGGGAAATGGTCTGCGCACGGTCGGTGATATCGACCTGCTTGAGGATATCGACGGACACATCATGGCCCGGGTAGCCGATTGACGTCTTGATAAGGAATCGGTCCATCTGCGCCTCAGGCAGCTTATAGGTACCGAGCTGCTCGATGGGGTTCTGGGTTGCGATCACGATAAACGGCTGCGGCACATCATGTGTGACGCCGTCAACGGTGACTTTCTGCTCTTCCATAACCTCCAGAAGTGCGGACTGCGTCTTCGGCGATGCACGGTTGATCTCATCGGCCAGCACGATGGAGGCGAAAATCGGGCCTTCGCGGAACTCAAATTCTCCGCGCTTCTGATCGTAGAAAGTCACACCCACCACATCCGAAGGCAGCAGATCGGGCGTGAACTGAACACGCTTGAAACCGGTGGAAATGGAATTGGCCAAGCCTCGGGCCAACTGGGTCTTACCGGTGCCGGGGTTGTCTTCAAGCAGAATATGGCCACCGACCATCAGTGCGGTGACGCATTGCTTGATAGGGATGGTCTTGCCGATAACCACCTTGGAGACATTTTCGACCAGCGCATTGAAGGACTGCTGGAAATCCCGGACCTGAGCCGTGGGCTGGGGCAGTAGTCCGGAATTGATGCTGGCGGGCAGTGCCGATGCGGCTGCTTGCGCGGATTTGCTCGACTGACGCTGCGGCTGTGATTGCGGCTGGGATTGCGCGGTGGCCTGCTGCGGGATGGCTGGCGTCGATCCCTTGCGCGGCTTGAGCACGGTGCTGTCATCGCCCGCAGGAATGGAGGCGGCATCAGTAGTAGGAGACGGCTTTTCTGACGGCGCTTGTGACGGCCGCTGCGGCAGGTTAGGCAGCGCAACGGACTGCGGCGCCGACTCGGTGCTTGGGGTCGTGCCGGTGTGTGGTGCGGATGCCAGGTGCGTGGCGTCGGACAAGTGCGTGCTGTCGGATAGCTGCGTGCTGTCGGACAGACGGGTCGTGTCAGACAACTGCGTCGCGTCATCGATGTTCTCGCTCATGGATGTTCTCCTACTGCTTGTGAATGGTGGTTGACGATATTGGGGTATTGCCGAAACCAAGAATCCAGGGGTTCTTGGCCAAAGTGGTGACATCGGTACCGGATTTGAGCGACTTGGTCCCCTCCGAGGAGTCAGAGGGACGTGTGCCCGCGACGCTGCCTCCGTCCGCAGTGTTGTCGAGACCGGAGTATCCCGGCCCGCCGGTGACTTTGACGCTCCACGCGTAGTTGCCATCGGCGGCCACGGCCAAGTCGGTGACATCCAATGGCTGGCCGGAGTTCCACGTGAACGGTTGGCCATTGATGATGATTTGTACAGTGGCCGACTTGCCATAGACATCAACCGAACCGCCGGTGACGTTAATGACGTGAGCGTTGTCTGACCAGCGCAGCTCCTGCGGTTTGTTGATTACAGCCTTCTTCTCATAGGTGTAAGGAGCGCCATTGTGCGGGCCTCCGGTGACGGCGTCGCTGGTAGCGCCGTTGAACACCTGTTGCACCGATGCGGTGTTGCATTTGGCCCAAGGACTCATTCGGAAGTCGAGTGAGTTCCGGTTAGTAGCTGTACCGGAATCGATGCCATCGGCAGTCACGCTGTAGGACTGCGCATGTCCCTGCTTGGTCCAATGCACGGTGCATGTACTGCCGGATCCGGTGGTGTAGACGTCAGTGGGCGGCTGGACCTTGTACTGCGGGACAAAGCTGCTCTTGCCCGTACCGGAGGAAGCATCGCGCTGCGGCACCACGGTGGCCGTTACGGTGATTTCCCGGGTGTTCAAATCGTTCTCATTGATATCGAACGTAGCGCCACTGTCACTGCAATCGATGGTGTCCTTGACGTCTCCTCCCAAGGAAATTCGCCGGCAGCCGGCATTGCGGTTATTGCCGAGAGTGACTTTCGCCGTTACCGTGGTGTCGTCGTTCGACAACGCAATGTTCGGCGCATCCGGGTCTCCCCAGATCTTCTCTGACGGCGATGCGGCGGACTCGGCACTCCAATTGATTTTGTTATGGGCTTTGACGGTCGCCGTAATGGCGGTGCCATCGGAAATGTCGTTGTTGTTGAACGTAAACGACAGCTCGGTGGCCGTATTGCCGGTTTCCTTGGTCTGCGGAGCACCTGCACCGGTGACGGTCACTGAATAGTTGTCGACGGCGCTGAAATCACCGCTCGGCGCTTTCCACGTCACCTTGGCGGTTTTATTGCCACCTGTGACCGTAACATCGGTGGGAGCGGACGGCACCTTGTCCGGTGTGGCTTCGACGGCGGTGGACGGCTTGGACCAGCCGACGTCATTTCGCGCGGCGACGGTGAAGGAATAGGTTTTGCCGTTCTTCAGACCAGTGACCTGGCATGAGGTGACGGTACCGCAATCCTTCTCTCCGGTGACGGCACCGGTCCAACTGACCTTGTAGTTGGTGATCGGGCTGCCATTGGCGGCACCGGGCGTCCATGTGAGGCTGACCGCGCTGTCCTGCGGTTCCCCGGCTACGGGGGAGAGCAGTGGCGGCTCGGGCTTGTCGATCACGGACACGGTAATCGATGCGGTGACTTCACGATCCTTGGACTTGGTGCCGTCTTGCACGGTGACGAGCACGGTGTTCGTGGAAGCACCTACATCGGATGCGACGGCGATGGTGATGTTTCCGGAGGCATCGCATCCGGCGATGGTGAGTTTGGCGGCGTCATCCGCCTTGCAGCTGATGACGGTCAGCGAGGAATCGGGGAACGGATTGTACGCGCCGGTAAGCACGTTCACGGCATCGCTGGCACCGGCCTTGATCTTCAACGTCTTGTTGCCGACGCGTGTCAGCGGACGGGTCGAAGACACTACGCGCACGGTCACACCGGCATTCACGGTGCCCGCGCCGTATGCGATTTGCACGGGAATGGACGCGGTGGTGCCAGGAGCGGCATCCTTGGTGGCGGAAACCTGCAAGCTACCGGAACGGGACAGGTTTGCGGTGATTTGCCTGGATGATGAGCTTCCACCGGAATACGTGTATTGCTTTTCGTCGTCATACACGCCGGACGGTGCATGGGTGAGCGCCGTCAGATCAACGGTCTTGGGGTCCGCGCCCGCCTCGACATCAATAGTGGAGGACGAGAACGTGGGCGGCGGCACATCGCGGCCTATCACCGTGATCTGGAGAGTGATCACTGCGGAATTGATGATCTTGGTCTTATCCGATCCCTGCTTGCCATCCACAGCGGTAAAGGTAATGGAGGCGGGGCCTGCGTAGTCTTTTGCCGCAGTGAACTTCAGGGTCTTGTCGTTCACGTAGAAATCGGAGTTGGAAGCCTTGGTGGCGCTGACGGAATCAGCGCTTTCGATATACGGTTCCTTGCCGGCTCCGACGCGGACATAGTCATTGATGTTGATTTCAATGGTCTCGCGCGAGTTGACCTTCAATTCCGGTGCCTTGGGACGCAGCGTGGGCGGAAAGACACCATAGGCCGGTACCTGGATGAACGCGGTGGAGGTGATGTTGTATTTCGTATTGGTCACCGTGTAAGGCACGGCTCGCGCCTGTGACGTCAGGTCGACGGTGATGGTGGTCGAATGCTCGCCGCCCTTGACGTGAGCGTGAGCGCTGGCGGAGGGATGCACGCCGACCTTGAGCTCATTGGCTGTGCCGGAAGGATTGGCGATCCACTGGGAAACATCCACATCCATGGACTTCTTATCGATGGTGGCGGCGGACGGCACACGATAGTCGTAGGCGGTAGGCGGCTCGATGGCGGCACTCGGATCCACGTTTACCGTGAGGGTGGCCGTATCGGACAAGCCGGCCTTGTCTTTGACCGTGTAGGCGATATAGTCGGTGGTGGCGCTGCCGGGCGTGGTGAAGGAGATCATATTGTCTTTCACGCTCACCCCGTCGAGACCTTGGACCTCGACATGCTTGTCGACGGTCAGATTGGTGTTGTCGCCGGAGATGTCGTTCTGCGCGACCGGCACGGTTGCGGCCGTATTGGGCCTCAACGTGATTTCGTCATCCCTGGCGTATACGCCGGAGTCGGACGATCCTTGGAATACGCCCACGCGGATCTGCGCCTGTGCGCGCTGACCGGTCCAATCCTCCACGGCATAGGAGAAGGTGTCGGTGCCGGACGAATCCGGATACGCTTCATAGACCAAGTAGTCGGAACCGACTTCGGATATGCGGCCCAGCGTGGGTGCCTTGTTGCCCAGACCCAACAGCTGATCGTCGTCGCCATCCGTGTCTATGCCGGTCAGTGTGATGGGGATGCGGACCTTCTGCCCGGCGGCAACCTGCGCTTCGGCGTCATGCGGGGTTGGCGCGGCCTTGCTCGCTGCGTCGCTCTTATGCACGGTAATGGTGATATTGGCGGAAGCCACATTACCCAGATTGTCTTCAACCGTATAGGTGATGGGGAAGTTGCCGGTCTCGCTGGATGCTTGGTAGCGGACCGTGTCTCCAGAGACGAAGGCCAGACCCTTGAACGTCCCCTTGTCGTATTGCAGGTTGTTCTTGAGTTTGACCGTGGTGCCATCCGAGTAGGCCACATGGTCAAGCACATCCACGGACACGATGCCGTCGGTACGCACCTGGGCATTGATATTGCTGGCCTTGGGCACTGAATTCGAGGTGGCCAGAGCCGGCGGCTGCAACACGATGGTGCCCTTGGCGGTTCCGGAGGCGTTGGCCACGGTGTAGGTAAGGGCGACGGGCTTCGTGGGCACCTGACGCGCGGTGATATACACGCGCTTATGGCTGACGAGACCAACCTTGATGCCGGAGTCGGCCGGTGCGCTCACCGTGGTGACGGACAGCACACCGCCCATCGGATCGACGTCATTGGTGAGCGGCTCCACAATGGCGGTATTATCCGCGCCAAGCAGGGCGACATCGTTGGCGGCAACCGGTTTGGCGGCCTCGCCGGTGGCAGGCTGCACCTCGACTCGAGCCAATCCGGTGGCCGGAATCGAACCTTGAGTAATGATGTAGGGCACATAATAGGTGCCGGGATTGGTGGCCTTGAACGTCAACGACATATCCGCCGCATTGGTGGTCGTCGAAGCGCCGTTGGGCGTATCCACCTGAGTCAGTTGTGCCGGCTGCAAGGAAGTGCCATGCACATAAGAGGACAGCTTGACGACGGTATCCGTGTTGGGAACGGTGGTTTTCGCTACCGGGTCGATGACCGCGGCCAAGGTGTTCGCGGGCTTGACCGAGAAATACACCATGCCGGTGCCGGTTGCCGTGCCGTCGGAGACGGTGACCTCGACGCCCACACGTCCCGACGCCAGCGCACCGGTGTTGAACGTAAGCTGGCCGTCGGCTCGGGTGGACACCTGCACCTGGTCGGTGTTCTGGGCCACAGCGGAGACCAGAGTGAGCGGGTCTCCATCCGGATCGTTGAAGCTGCTCAGCGCATTGGCGGTATAACTGGCTCCCTGCTCCACATCGATCTCGGGAGGAGTGTCGAACTGTACGGGAGCGTGGTTGCCTCCATCATTCAGGGTTACGGTCACCGTGGCGGAAGAGGTCTGGCCGCGACCATCGGAAATATCGTAAGTAAAGGTAACGGTGCCTGCGGATGCGGCGGAGGCATCGAGTTGCAGATACCGGCCGTCGTAAATCGGCGAAATGGTGACGTCTTTGTTGTTTGGTGCGCCAACCTTGGTGATTTTCAGTACGGAACAATCGGTCTGCTCGTCATTGCGCAGCGCGTCGAGAATCTGTTCCGAACCGGCTCGTGCGCCGATTTCATCATCCTCGGCTTTGATTTGGCCGGATTGTGCGGAACAGGTCTTGGAGAAGTCGTGGTGGTTGTTGGCCGAGTCGTTGTTCTGCTGTTCTTTCTCGGTCTGCTCGGTCTGTATTTTGTTCCACTGTATTTTGATGACTTTGGTGGAATCCTCAGGGTTCCACACATTGCCGTTAACCGTGTCGTTGAGCACCACAAGGCGATGGTTGGTGCGGAACACCAATTCGGAAGTAGTATTGACGGATTCGAGGGTTTGCGGCTTGACGCTGGTATCCGTGGGGGAGCAGGCGCGAATGTAGTTGCTGGCCTTCTGGCTCCAAGCCGAGTACACGCAGCCCTTGGACGATACCGGTCGTGCTGGATTCGCCTTGCCCCCGTTGGCTATGAAATTCGCCTTGGCATTGGACTTCAACGGGATAAGCGCAAGGCCTCTCGGCGATGCCGCGGCCACCCAATCGGACTGTATGTCATCGGTGGGAGGCTCCTGAAGGGTGAGGGTGCCGGTCGTGTCGACATCGACGCGGCCGCCCTTGAATATGACGGTTTTGCCGGTTGCGATTACCGGCGTGCTCCCGATGACGGTAAAGCTTTCAACGGTCTGCTGCTTGCCGTCGGTCAGCGATTCGAGGGTTTTGGCCTTGGCGCTGCTGGGATTGTCAAGACGCAGCACCATACCGTCGGATGGACGGTATCCGTAGACCTTGCCATCGTGGGTTACTGCGATGCGCCCGCCCTCGCCCAGCTTTATTTTCGGATCGGAAGTGGTGGGGGTCACGGAATCAAGGTTTTCCGACAAGCCGGTCCACACATTGCCGGTCTTCTCGTTGATCAGGGCTGCGGTATCCCCGCCGACCACAGTGGTGGTGTTGGCTTTGATGTCGGTCTTGACACCGGTGCTGACCGTGGATGCCTTGATGGTGGAGGCTTTGGTCGTTTCGGTCAGGATGGTGTCGCCATTATGCTGTGCGATGTCGAATCGTGGGGCGGAGGAGGAGACGCCGGCGTCGGCCTCCTTGTTCTTTACGTTGAATCGTGCGGCCTTCTGGTTTTTCAGCGAAGTGACCCATACGGTGCCATCGTCCAGTTGCACATGGCGGCGCGTGACGGTGCTCATGATCACCGCGCCGGCAACAAGTCCCAGAAGCAGCAGGAGCGTGATTACGGGAACCGTCCACGTATGCCCTCCGGAGGGCATAAGGCGGCGCAAAGCCGCGCTGATGCGTCGGCGACGATCGTATGACTGGGACGATGTGGCCATCTGAACTCCCTGACCCCCTGTTTTCTCTGGTTGCTGGTGTAATGACAACGCTTTACGGTTCCAATACCTGCCGTTCCTGTTGTCCATTTGGTGAATTCGCCGCTGCTGGGCGCACGTCTGATGCGATACGCAATGCCAGGGTGGCATGCCCGGCAGTGGCGAGCGGATCATTCTTGCGGCTTGGCCGCACAGGCGATGGCGGGGCTGACGGACATCTGGCGGTTCTTGCGCACAATGGACACCTGAATGCAGGTCTGCGAGCCTTCCTGCGCGTTGACGGTCACCGTGGGATCTGACGTTGTGACGGTTTGCGCGCTCTGGTCGGTATTGCTGCCCTGCACTATGGCCCACGCATAGGTATCACCGCTTTGCGGGTCTGGATTCGTCCAGGTGAACGTCACGGATGACCCATCCGCCGCATAGGTGCCGTTCAGATTCTCCGGGGAAGGAATCTGGGCGTTCGCGGTATCGGTGATCACGTCATCCTGATTATTGCGGTTGGTGTCATCATCCTTGGTGCCGGGCGTCGCCACCTGTTTGGTATCTGATCCGGTGGCGCTGTCCATGCGGGGAACGACCACGAAGGCGAATATCAGTGCCGCTGCGGTGATCGCCGCAAGTATACCGACGGTAATACCCACCGGTTTGACCCATCGCCGTGACGAACGGGTGATCTGATCTCGCTGGTCCGTGGCCCGGCGCCGACGCTCGATGTCTTTGGGATAGGCCGGCATCCCTTCCACGGTAACGGGAGTGGCATGCCCGAAATATGCGAATTGCACACGCTGCATGGCACGTGCGAACTCCAACGCGGAGTAGTACCGCTGGTCGGGGTCCTTGTTCAGGGCCCGGCGCAGCACCGCTTCCACATCGGCCGGCACGTCGGGGCGGTTGAGGCGAGGCAATGGCTGGTTGACGATCAGCGAAATCAGTTCCGATTGCGAACGCGGGTGATAATCGTGCTGGAATGGCGAGCAGCCGACGAACATGGCGTACAGGGTGGCCGCCAGTGAATAGATGTCGGCGGCTTCCGAACCATTGGTCAGATGCTGAAGCACCTCAGGCGGTGCCCACGGCGGCGAGAATCCGGTTTCGGTGCGGTCATACACATCGGTGGAGATACCGAAATCACCCAGAACAGGCAAGCCCTGCGAGGTGATGAGAATGTTGCTGGGCTTGATGTCGTGATGGATGATATTGCTGCGATGCGCGGTGAACAGCGCGCTTGACAGCTTGATGCCGAGGTCGAGTACCTGCTCGCAGGTCATGGACCGGGCCTTCATGATGCTGTTGTAGGTGCCGCCCGGCGCATATTCGATGACGATGTAGCCATGGCCATCGGAGGTGACGCCGGCACCATATACCGGCAGAATGTACGGGTGGGATGACAGCTTGGCCATGAAGTTGGCCTCGCGGTTGAACAGGGCAGCGGCCCGTGGGTCAAGGGTTTTGGCGCTGGCCTTTACCGCCACCGGGCGTGCGGGCATACGCTGGTTATATAGGTACACCGTGGCGGTGGCACCGCTTCCCAACATCTGGACGAAATCATATCCGGGCAGCTTCGGCGGTCTCATCGGAATGTTGTCCATCTGTTCCCTCCCTCCTTGGAAAATGCGCTCTCCCTGCATTCGTTCTACAGGATACCGTCAAGGGTACGATTCTTCGTCGGGTTCGGTAAATTTTTTCCCTCTGTGACGGTCGGGTTTAGGCTGGAGCCATGATGACGAGACTTGAACCTGGAACAGTGCTGGACGGCATCGACCGTGATGGAGCGGCGAGGCTGATTGTCGGCACGCCTGGAAGCGGCAAAACTGAATTCGCCTTATCGGTGTTGATGGCGGGGCTGCGCCGCTACGGTGGCACGCAGGCGGTGATGGCCGTATCCGGCCGTGTGGCCGCCGACGCATTGGGCAATCGGGTGATTCGTGAGCTCGGGTTTTCCGTGCAGGCCAGGCCGGTCACCACGCTGGGTGCCGTGGCATTCCGGGCCATATCGGCTTCGCGCGAGGGAACTGGATTGCCGTCGCCTCGATTGCTGAACGGTGCGGAACAGGATGCTTTGCTGCGTCAAGTCATGGCCGTGCATCTGCGCCATGCCGTAGCGGGAGATGATTGCGGCACCTGTGATTTGCTGCGCGTCTACTTTGCCCAGGATGACTGGGCGAGACTCATACGCGATGCCGGTGCCGGCGAGATGCCCGGCTCGGCCGCTTCCGCACAATCAAGCCTCTCGCAACAAGGGTCGGATTCGCCGTCTCCGACGTCGGCAGGCGGCTCGACCAGCGCGGATAGGTTCACGCGAGGTATTTCAGATGCGTTTATCAGCCAGTTGCGCGATATGCTGGCCCGATTGGATGAGCTCGGTGTAGGCGTTCACGAAGAGCCACGTCTCTTGGACGCCGTGACGGAGGACGCGCGATTGTCGGTGCAATGGCGTTTGGCTTTCGCGTTGCGCCGTGAATATATTGCAGCCCAAAGCGCGGTATATCCGGGGCAATACCGTTTGGATGCCTCGTATTTGCTGGTGGCAGGCGCTCGTGTGGTGCGTGAGGCATTCGCCGCCGATCACGCGGATGATTCCGACCGGCCTATGTGTGTGGAGGCGTTGGGCTTGCCCCGGCTGCTGGTTGTGGATGATGTTCAAGACACCACGCTGGCCGGCATGCGCTTCTTGGAGGAGTTGGGGAATGCCGGCGTCAAGTTGGTGCTGGTCGGCAACCCGGATGAATCGGTGCAGACCTTCCGCGGATCGTATCCGGAATATCTGATGCGCCGTGCCGTGGAAGGGCGGCTGAAGGCCAAGGAAGAACAGCTGGTTGGCGGCAGTGCCGTCGCTGATCAGTCGCACATGACGATGGCTGATGTGATCGCGTCTCGTATTTCGCTGTCGATTCCCTCGCCGGAAGACGAGCCGCTGCCTCCGGCCGAGCGTCCCGGCAAGCTGACCGCCATACTGGGCGGAGTCGATGCAGCGAATTATCAGGCGGACGGCACGGTGACCGCCGGCCTGTACCGATCCTCACGTGAGGAGCTGGATGATGTGGTCTGGCGCATCAAGCGGGCGCATCTTGACCGGCATATTCGGTGGAACGACATGGCGGTCATCACCCACGACAATGCCGCCGTGCGGCTGTTCGGCGAACGACTGCGCCGAGATGGTGTACCGGTGCGGTATTCGTCGGTCACCCGTCCTTTGAAGGACGAGACTTTCGTGCAGGGATTGTTCGCGCTTGTGGAGCTTGCCCGATTGCGTGCCGAGGGGATGGCGGAATGCCAGATGACGTTGGCTTCCTGCGCGGCATATATAAGGACTAGAGTGGCCACGTTGATGAACGGCCCGTTGGTGAGTGCCGGGGCCAAACCCGGTCAGGGGCGTCCCGCAAGGCTTGCGCCGATCGAATCGGCCATGGGGTCGTTGGAGTCGCTGGCGCATCTCGCCACGGATGATGCCATGCTGACCTCTCTGACGACGGCATGGGAAACATTGCGTGAAACATACCATGAAACACGGCGTGAAACAGGTTGTGAAACATCCTCGTCAGTGGTTTCGACGTCAGCGGTTTCGTCGTCAGTGACTTCGTTGCCAGTGTCTGTCGAAATACTCGGTGAACCGTCCGGCGATGACTTGGCCTTTGGCGTTGACGCGCTGTACGTGATGCTTGCCATTGATGATGCCGCCGCGCCGGCGCAGGCTGCGCTCGCATCCATCCACGCGGTGCTCGGCAACGACCCTCAGGCCCGCGCTTTTGCGAACCTGTGGCATCTGGTGGGCAGCGTTGCTTCCGGCTTGGAGCGGCTGCCGGCAAGCCAGCGCGTACAGCCGCGCTATGCGCTGTCTGTTGCGTGGAACGCCACCGGTCTGGCACCGGTCTGGCAGCGTGCGGCATTATTCAACACGGCAGAGGGGCGTACGGCCAATGACCGGCTGGACGCGGCAATGCGCCTGTTCCAGTTCGCCGATGATTCCACCGCCAGTCGAGACATCACGTCATTCATGGCACAGGTTCGGGGCATGGAAGTGCAGGCCGATTCCTTGGCCCACATAGGACCGGTGGAAGACGCGGTGACATTGACTACGCCGGCAGGCGCGGCCGGACGCCACTGGGAATATGCGTGGATACCGGTGGTCCAGCAAGACGTGTGGCCGAACCTCGCCGGGCGCAACACCATGTTCGGTGGTGAAGACCTTGCCGAGCTCGTGCTGAGGGGAGCGCTTGAAGAAAGCGACAAAACCGGGCATGATCCGCGGTTCGCGGCTGTATTGTCGGGCGAGAAGAAGAGTTTCCTGGTCGCGCTGACCCGTGCACGGCGAATCATGATCAGCGCGGTATGGAACGACAGCATGAGCCCCTCGGACTTTCTCTTCGGGTATCTGCCGGAATACTATCCGCGCAACCGGCAACAGGCGCCTTTCACCACAGTGGGGGCACATGCGGGATTCGCCGAATATGATCTGGCCGGATTGGACGCCGACCCACGTGGGTTGGTCAGCGCCGCCCGCGCGGTTCTGGCCACTGCTCAACCGCAGCAGGCTGCCGCAAAGGACGCCGCGATTGCGTTGACACTCCTGTTAGAGCATGGTGTGCGCGCCGCAAATCCGCAGAGCTGGGCGTTTGTGGAATCGCCGGCCCAATCGGATAGCGCGTCATCTGGCGGTGCGTCATCTGGCGGTGCGTCATCTGGCGATACCTCATCTGACAGTGCCTCATCCGACAGCGCGTCATCTGGTGGTGTACAGCCTGACGGTATCCAAACAGGGAAAGGCAAGACGGATGCGCAGGCCGCGCCCATGGTCACCTTATCTCCATCGGCGGTCGACAGCCTATGGGCGTGCCCGGTGTGCTGGATGCTGGAGAACCGGTTCGCCGGTCCTCGCCCCAGCTCCGTGGCCACCAGTTTCGGAACCCTCATCCATGCGGTTGCGCAGCAAGGCAGCGAGGAAGGGCTGGACCATCTTTCCCACAATGCCCAGGCGTTGGCCGCACTGGGCTTGGACTCCACGGCCGGCACGGAACGTCGCATCGAGGCTGTCTCGGCACGGCTTAATGCCATCTATCAGAGCAAACGTCCTGATCCGAATGCCATAGCCGACACCCGGAACCGCTATGAGGCCACCCGTAAGGACGAGTCCGCGGCGGATACCCTGCGCAACATCGCCGATTACTTTGTGCGCAGCGATGCCGATCCGGAAACGTATCTTGGCAAGAACTCCAGCAACTTCAGCATTGGCGCATTGGCCGGTGCCGAATGCGAACGGGAGTTTGCCGCACGATTCGATGTGCGTGACATACTCGACGCATACAATGCCGTGCCCGGCCTGCACCCAATCGGTCGGAACACGCTGGTCCGTCTGATGGGAGCACTGGTCGGAGGGTGGCCGGAAGGCATGGACGAGCATCTGACCGTGAGACTGTCCGGGCGCATCGACCGTATGGAAACCCGCGTACTCGCAGACGGCGGCGAATGCATTCGCCTCATTGACTACAAAACAGGCAGAACGCCCACGGTCAAACAGATTTTCAATGATTTGCAGCTCGTGTGCTATCAGCTTGGCCTCGTGTTCCCCGAAGACGGGCCGCGCGGTGCCAAGGCACTTGCCGCAATGCCGCATATCAGCCAAAGCGTGCTATTCCATGTCGGGCAGAATGCGGCACCAGCCAGAAGCTACGCTCCGGAAGGTGCCTTCCAGCCGCCGCTGTTCACTGATGGCTCGTTGAATGCCGAACCGTTCACGCCCCGATACTGGTACAAAGACCCCAACCGTTTCTTCGACATACCCGCCATAGATCCGGCTACTCCTCCCGAAGGTGTGAGTGCCGAAGCGTGGGCGCAATTCGCCGCGCTCGCCGGTACGCAGACGTTATGGTCGCTGACCATGATCGCCCGCGTATTCTATGCCGCGGCGGCCAGCAGATCAGCCATCATCGAGGCCCATCCGCAAGACACCCATATCGGATTCTGCCGTATGAAGAACGTCTGCCCTGCCTGTGCAGGCCAGATCGACACGATTTTCGAAACGAGGCAAGCATGAGCGCGTTCACTCCCAGTGCGGAACAGGCCGCCATCATCGATGCGCCAGTCGATGCTGACGTATTGGTGGTTGCCGGTGCCGGTTCCGGCAAAACCTTTACGATGACCCAACGCATCATCGCGCTTATCAATCGAGGTGTGGCACCTGAACGCATCCTTGGCCTGACCTTCACACGCAAGGCCGCAGGCGAACTGCTGGAACGCGTCTCCGCCGCAGTGGCCGGTGATATGGCGGGCTCTACGACCGCCACGGTGTCTGATCGGGCATTCCTCAAGCCGGCCATTTTCACGTATGACGCCTTCTTCCAGACCATCGTGCGCCAATATGGACTGCTTGTCGGATTCGATCAGAACACGCAACCATTGAGCGCAGCCGGAGCGCTTCAACTGGCCACCGAAGTCATCGACAGTCACATGGATCTGGCGTTCAGTGAGGATTTTGGCGCCTTCTCCAGTTTGGCGAACCGTGTTCTGGCGTTGTCGGATGCCATTGGCAGTGCCATGATCGGTGCCGGCTGCACCAGCTTCGATGATGCGATCAATCGAGTACGGCAATGGGATTCGGCATTCATCAATCGATTGCAACAAGCCGTTGCAGACGAACCCATGCCCGAGGACGAGCCGAAAATCCCCAAGATCAAACGACTGAAGAAAGATACCGACGCCAGCTGGCAAGCCAAGCTCGATGACCGTGCCGAACATTTGCACGCCCGCTGCACCTATCATTGCGGTGCGCTGCTGGAGACCACACGCAAACGCGATATTCTGCTCCAGCTGGTGGAGGCCTATGCCCAAGCCAAGCGGGAACGCAATATGGCCGAATTCTCCGACTTCACCATTGCCGCGTATCAGCTTATCGAGCGCTTCCCCTCCATCGGAGAGCGTACGCGCCGCAGGTACAGCCACGTGCTGCTCGACGAATATCAGGACACCTCCACCACGCAGGCCGCTCTGCTGGCAGCACTGTTCCACGTGGATGCGTCACAGAGGTCCGCCGTCAACGCGGTGGGTGATCCGTTCCAGTCGATTTACGCATGGCGTGGTGCCAGCCCTGGTGCATTCCGTATGTTCCAGCAAGATTTCCACCTGTCTGCCGGATACAAGCCATTCCCGCTGTCCGTCACCAGGCGAAACAGCCGTATAGTGCTCGAAGCCGCCAATAATCTCACGCTGCCGTTGCGCTCCAATCCGTCGCGTCCTTCCAGCTCATTGATGCGTGAGGTCGATGTCTCATCGCTCGACCCCATGCCTGATGCCCCCGAAGGAACATTGGGAGTACTGGGCTTCGCCACGGCCGGGCAGGAGATCGACGCCGTAGTGCGTTTCTGCAAGACGGCCATCGCACGGCACCGTTCCGCAGCCGAACAACAGGAACAGATGCCGGGCGAACAGAAAGCGCCGGTCGCCGTGCTGTTTCGGTCCAAATCACATATGCCCGAATATCAGGCGGCATTGGAACAGGCCGGATTGACCACATTCGTGGTCGGCTATTCCGCGCTGTTGGAACGTCCGGAAATCCGCGATCTGATGGCGTTGCTGCACGTGGCCGCCGACCACACCGATACGGGATCGCTGATGCGCTTGCTGGCCACGCCACGATTCACCATGTCCGCAGCGGATTTGACCATGTTGGCCCGTTTTGCTGAAGAACAGAACACGGAACAACGCTTCCAAGCATTGGTGCAGGCCGGCCTTGCCCAACCGGATACACCAGCGAATGAATGGGCGGCTGTGGTGCGTGAGTACCGCGATCAGGTGGCCAATGCGGTATTCCTGCCAGACGTATTGCTACGCGGCGACCTGATAAAACTGCTTGAACGGTTGAGCGCACACGGGCGCAACGCCATAACCCGGGCCGCGGTGATGCTCCGTCAGGTGCATGATGCCGTCGGGCGGCCACTGGGCGACGTGATTCGCGCCGGCATAGAAGCGTTGGATCTTGACATCGACACCGTATTGGCCGGTGTGCTGCATAATCCGCAGCACCGCGCCAATCCCGCTTTGGCGCATATGCCTATGGATGCGATTGTGGATTTGGTGGATACGTACACGCAAGAGATTGCCGCTGAGCAAACTCCCTCGTTGCATGGGTTCATCACATGGGTGGATCATCTGGCTTCGGTGGAGGATGAAGCCGCCAGTCTCCCTGACGCTCCGGTGGATGTGGAACTGATGACCGTACACCAGTCCAAAGGGTTGGAATGGGATGCCGTTGCGGTAGTGGGGCTTACCGCCGTCGGATTCCCCAGCAATCAGGGCGACCATCTCAAGATCGTGCTGGACGAGCACCATACGGGAGGCACCGAGCAAGGTCACTGGACCGCACCCGAATATCATGAGACCGCCGACTCCTGGCTCACCAACCCCACCGCCGTACCCGTGCCTATGCGTGCCGATGCCGGCATTCTGCCGCGATTCCCCCATGATGCCGATGTGGAAGCCGACCCCATCGCATCGTTGGCGGCTTTGGATGATGTGGAGCTTATTGATGATGAAGTGTTCGGCTCCATGCGCGAATTCGGCGATGGCGTGGAAGAAGTGGATGCATCCGGCTGGTATTTGACGCAGGCGGAGGAATATGGGCGCCGGCTGCATGCCGACGAACGTCGATTGATGTATGTGGCGCTTACCCGTGCGCGAGAAGATGCCCTGATGACCTATTGCGCCTATACGGGCGAATCCGGGCGGGACCCGTCAGTGGTGCCCAAAGGCTCTCGCGCCGCTCAGCCATCCAATTTCTGGCTTGAAGTGCATGACGCGCTCCAAGCCCGTGAACATGCGATATCGGCTCAGGACTGTGTGGAACGGCTGCAAGCCGCCAATGCCGGGAAGCCCATGCTGATCTCGGCGCAAGGCGAAGCGATTGCCACTCCCGAAGGGTTCTTTATCGGAGAGCATGCCGCGGCATACGGTGACGCCGTGGTGGGGGAGGCATGGCAGACGCCGATTACGCAGACGGATGCCGCTGTCGAATTGCCGTGGCCGGCTACCCTCAGCGACGCAGTGCATGAACAGCTGTCACGTGGCATCGATGTTATCGCCGCAGATTCCTCGTCACTTGAGCAGCACCAAGACGCCGGTCCACTGCTGCAACGGGCGCAATTGCTGGTGGACGACGCCGATTTGATGGCCGATGCCGCCAGCGGCCAGTCGCTTGATGAGGCAGTCAAAGCCAAGGCGCAACGCATTCTGGCCGTCGGACGTCAGAACGTGACAAGCCTGCAAGCCCGCGTAGGTGGCATGAGCGAACGGGAGGAGCGCCTCTACTGGCGTAGCATTATCCGTCCGATTCCACGAATATCGTCTCCGGCGGCCGAAGCCGGCACGCAGTTCCATGCGTGGGCTGAGCAATTCATCAATGCCGGTAAGCCGGATGAAGCGGTACTGGCATATGAAGCCGAATCAAGTATGCCGCATACAGGTCAGGATGCGGGATTCGTTTCCCGGGAAGCCATGTTGGCCGATTTGGCCGAACGGGAGCGGCAATGCCGCAAGCCATCCACACGGCAGCCCGCTGTCCCACAGCCCACGGCTCAACAATCCGCATCCGCCGTATCCGCCGCCTCCGCCACTTCCATAAGTAGCGACAATGCCACCGAGTCCAAGCTGGTGGCGTGGCAGCGCAGACTGGCCGAATCATCGTGGGCCAAGCGCATCCCGGCGTGGACGGAGCGTGCCATCGTCGTGGACGTGCCGGGCGTGGGCCTGGTCAATGGCAAACTCGATGCGGTATTCATCGGTGGACTTGACCCGTCCAGCACCACCGCACGCTTTACCGTGGTCGACTGGAAAACCGGTCGTCGGCCCACCAAGCCAGACGACATCACCCGCAAACTCGCCCAGCTCGACATGTACCGACTGCTGCTGGCAGCGGTCGAAGGTGTGGAATTGGACAGTATCGACGCCACTCTCTACTATGTCAGTGAGCCCGACGAGGGCTTGCGCGAGCTTCACGCCCGCGCGAAAACCAAACAGGAAATCCTTACCGAGTTGAGCTCCGGCATTCCCGAACAATCTGACAACGACTGAGCCCAAAGGCTCATGACCTGTACAGCATCGGACGGCCTTCACCGGCGGAGAGACCTTATGCATCGCAAGGCATCTCCGACGATGAGGACGACTGGCCACGTACCGGTCCGCGGTTGAAACGCGCCGCGTGACGTTGCTTGGGAACCGCTACCCCTCGGATGGCACGTGTGGGCGGGCGCACGTGCCGGACAACGCACCAGTAAGGAGTTATTGTGTCCACGACTCGCGCGGTTTCGAAGTCGTCCGCTGCCCACTCGCCCTATCAGCGCCTGTTCATGCTGCCCGGAGCCAAGGCGTTCTGCCTGTCCGGTGCGGTGGCACGATTGCCGATCTCCATGATGAGTCTCGGCATCGTTCTGGCGCTCAACCATCTCTACGACAATTGGACCATCGCCGGCACCATGAGCGCCGCCTATGTGCTGGCCATGAGCTGCGTCACCCCGTTCTACGCCCGCGCCTTCGACCGTTTCGGCCAAGCCCGCGTGGGCCGGCTTGCGCTCGCCGTGCAGATCGTGGCCATGCTCGCCTTCGCCTTCGCGGCGTTGGTGCGCGTGCCGATTCCGCTGCTGTTCGCTTTGGCCATCATCATGGGTCTGACGCAGTTCTCATTCGGCGCATTGGTCCGAACCCGTTGGTCCTATGCGTTGCGCGGTGTGGAAGATGGCGAACAGCTGCTCAACACGGCCTACGCCATGGAAGCCGCCATTGACGAGATCGTCTTTATTCTGGGGCCGATTCTGGCGGCTTGGCTGGCCACCTCCGTGCATCCGGTATCCCAACTGTTCGTGCCCACCGTGGCATGCGGCATCGGCGGCACCATATTCTTCTCGCTGAAATCCACCCAGCCGCCGGTCATCGTGGAACAGGTCAGCGTGGCCGCGCACGATGACGGCAGCCCCGCTGCAAGCGAAGATGCCGACCAGCTGACCCTGCGCCAACTCAAACGCAGCGGTGCCAAGCCCAAGAGTGTATTGCTCTATGCCGGCGTACTGCCGTTGCTCGCCGTGTTCATCGTGTTCAATATGAGCTTCACGTCCTTCGACGTGTCCATTACCGCCACCATGAAATCCATGGGACTTGAGCCCTTCCTCGGTCTGCAATTGGCGATGTTCGCGGTCGGCTCGTGCATCGGCGCGCTGGTGTTCGGCTCTTGCCAACTCAAAGGCTCCCATTGGGCGCATATGGTGATGTTCCTGTCGCTGCTGACCGTCGGCTACGTGTTCTTCCGGTTGTCAATGGACAATCTCATCCTGCTGGGCGTCTTCGAAATCCTCGCCGGCCTGACCGTCTCGCCGACGTTCGCCACCGGCAACCTCATCGTCAAGGATCTGGTGCCGGCGGAATCCCTGACCGAAGGGCTGAGCTGGGTAACCACCGCAGGCACGGTCGGCACGTCGATCGGCTCGTCCGTGGCCGGCATTGTGCTTGACGCCTCCAACCCTCATGTGGGCATGATGCTGCCATTCATCTTCACGCTGGCGTCCGTGCCATTGGCGTTGGCCGGATGGGCCTTGGCCAAGCGGCGTGGGTGAAACGGGATCGGGCTACGCCCGATGGATGGTTGGCGGCTTCGCCGGGGTCTCTCCCTCAGTCCGCTTCGCGTCCAGCTCGAACGCAATTAATGATGGCTTTCAGCCAACTGAATTATTGCTCACTGTCGTTCGCCCTCACCTAAAAACGCCTCCGGCGTTTTCTTCACGGTTCGGCTCATCAGAGGGAGCTCGACTTCACGGTTCGGCTCGTCAGAGGGAGCTTGATTCTGTGGACGGGGTATTGGCGTGAGGGGCCTGCGGTGATAGGCTGATTGCCGATTGGAAAACGTCCCGGGTACATTGCCGGGCAGGTACGGGTAGACAGGGAAGAAGACATGATCAAGGTTTCGGTGGTCGGAGCAAAGGGCCGCATGGGCTCGCACGTGGTCGAAGCGGTGAACAACGCCGAGGATACGCAGCTGGCGCTCGCATTGGATGCCGGCGACGACCTGACCCAGATCACCACCGACAACACCGATGTGGTCGTCGAATTCACCGTGCCGTCCGTCAGCCTGAACAACGTGCTGACCCTGATCGGCCAAGGCGTGGACGTGGTGGTCGGCACCACCGGCTGGACCGACGAGAAACTCGCCCAGGTCAAATCCGCCATCGCCAACGGTCCGAAGCCCGAAACCCAGAAGGTCTTCATCGCACCTAACTTCGCGATCTCCGCCGTACTGGCCGACTACTTTGCCACCAAGGCCGCGAAATACTTCGAATCCGCCGAAGTCATCGAACTGCACCACCCCACCAAGGTGGACGCCCCCTCCGGCACTGCCATCCACACCGCCCACGGCATCGCCGAAGCGCGCAAGGCCGCAGGACTCGCCCCCGTGCCGGACGCCACCGAAACCGATGGCGGCTCACGCGGCCAGGTGGTCGACGGCATCCACGTGCACGCCGTGCGTCTGCGCGGCCTCAACGCCCACGAGGAAGTGCTCTTCGGCAACGCCGGCGAGCAGCTGACCATTCGGGCCGACAGCTTCGACCGCACCAGCTTCATGCCCGGCGTCCTGCTTGCCGTGCGCAAGCTCGCCGGCGACGCTCCGGCTGGCCTGACCATCGGCCTCGACCACTTCCTCGACCTGTAATCGACCCGCAGTCGACCAGTAGTTGCCCCCGCATTTCAGGCAGGGAAGCGCGCCGGGACGCGCATCACGGCATTGCCACCGGCTCCGGCCATAATGCCACGCATTCAGCAACAATCAAGGTACGTAGTATAAGAGTCCACAATGGGAAGTACGGTAAACACTATGAGCGAGCATGACATGCACCTTCTTGATTCAGCACCTTTCGGCCGCATTCTGCCGGCTATGGTCACCCCGATGAAATCCGACGGCAGCGTCGATTTCGCCGCCGCGCAGAAGCTCGCCAAATACCTCGTCGCCGATGGCGCGGATGGTCTGGTGGTCAATGGCACCACCGGCGAATCGCCCGTCACCCATATGGATGAGAAGGTCGAGCTGGTCAGGGCCGTCAAGGAGGTCGTCGACGTTCCGGTGATTTCCGGCGCCGGCTCCAACGACACCGCACACACCGTGCGTATGGTCGAACAGACTCAGGAAGCGGGTGCCGACGCGGTGCTCGTCGTCATGCCTTACTATTCCCGCCCCTCGCAGGACGGTATCGTCGGCCACTACAAGGCCGTCGACGAATCCGCCGAAAAGCCGATCATCGTCTACGATGTTCCCGGCCGTACCGGCTTGAAGGTCAAGGTCGGAACCTACGACCGACTGGCCGAACTTGAACACGTCAAGGCTGTCAAGGACGCCACCGGCGATCTTGCAGCCGCAGTGGAGAAGCAGCAGCGCACCGGCCTCGCCTGGTATTCCGGCGATGACGGCCTGTTCCTGCCGTTCCTCTCCATCGGTGCCGTCGGCATCATTTCGGTGATTGCCCACGTCGCCTCCAACCCCATGCAGCAGCTTGTCCAGGCATTCGATCGCGGCGATATCACTACCGCCCGTCGCCTCGCCAACCAGCTCGCCCCCCTTGTCCACGCGTTGAATGGCGACGGCTATCAGGCCGTCATGGCCAAGGCTGCGCTCAAGGTCAAGGGCGTTATCCCCTCCACCACCATGCGTCTGCCGAACATCGGTCCCGACGCCACTCAGCTTGACAAGGCTGAAGAGGGCATGCGCGCTGCCGGACTGCTGTAAGCCCGAAACGCTGCATACGGGTTGCCAGCCCGCCGCCCCTGCATGACAGAGCAGAGGCACCACAACAGAAATCCCAAAAAGGTTATGGCACAAGAACAAAAGAAAACAAGCAAGAACACGAATTCTCGCCGTCGCGGTTCCGCGCGCGGCCGCAACGCCAACGGATCCAACAGCCGTACGCCGTCCCGTAAGATCAACGCCACCCGGCAGGCCACCGCACCCCAGCAGGATGCCGTGCTGATCGCCCCGCCGAAGTACCGCAAGGGCTCCATGCGCATCACGCCGCTCGGCGGCTTGGGTGAAATCGGCCGCAACATGAACGTGATCGAATACAACGGTCACCTGCTGCTCATCGACTGCGGCGTGCTCTTCCCCGAGGAGGAGCAGCCGGGCGTGGATCTCATCCTGCCCGATTTCAGCTACATCAAGAACCGTCTCGACAAGGTCGACGCCCTGGTGCTCACCCACGGCCACGAGGACCACATCGGCGGCGTGCCCTACCTGCTCAAGCTGCGCCCGGACATCCCGCTGATCGGCTCCAAGCTGACCCTCGCCTTCGTGGACGCCAAGTGCAAGGAACACCACCAGAACCCCACCAAGGTTGAGGTTGCCGGCCGTGAGAAGCTCAAGGTGGGTCCCTTCGACCTCGAATTCGTCAACGTCACCCACTCCATCCCGGACGCCCTGGCCGTCTATGTCAAGACCCCGGCCGGCTCCCTGATCGACACGGGCGATATCAAGCTCGACCAGCTGCCGCTCGACCACCGCATCACCGACCTCGTCGAATTCGGCAAGATCGGCGAAAAGGGCGTGGACCTGCTGATGATGGACTCCACCAACGCCGAGGTGCCCGGCTTCGTCAAGCCCGAGACCTCCATCGGCCCGGCCCTTGACCAAGCGTTCGCCCAGGCCACCCGCAAAATCATCGTCGCCAGCTTCTCCTCCCACGTGCACCGTGTGCAGCAGGTGGTGGACGCCGCCCACAAGTACGGCCGCAAGGTCGTGTTCGTCGGCCGTTCGATGGTGCGCAACATGTCCATCGCCGCCGACCTCGGCTACCTGCACATCCCCGAAGGCACCGTCGTGGACCTGAAGCAGGCCAACGACATTCAGGACGACAAGCTCGTCTTCATGTGCACCGGCTCCCAGGGCGAACCGATGGCCGCACTCGGCCGCATCGCCGACGGCAACCACCGCGATATCCACATCAACGAGTTCGACACCGTGATTCTCGCCAGCTCCCTGATTCCAGGCAATGAGCACGGCGTCTACAAGGTGATCAACAAGCTCGTGCAGCTCGGCGCCAAGGTCGTCAACCGCGACAACGCCGCCGTGCACGTGTCCGGCCACTGCAACGAGGGCGAGCTGCTGTACATGTACAACATCGTCAAGCCCAAGTGCGCCATGCCGATCCACGGCGAAAACCGCCATCTGGTGGCCAACGGCCTGATCGCCGTCAAGACCGGCGTGGACCCGCAGAACGTGGTTTTGGCCGAAGACGGCGATGTGGTCGACCTGTACCACGGCAGGGCCGCGGTCGTCGGCTCCGTGCCGTGTGGTTACGTGTACGTCGATGGCGATTCCGTCGGCGAGCTGACCGATGACGAGCTGGAAAAGCGCCGCATTCTCGGCACCGAGGGCTTCGTCTCCGCGTTCGTGGTGGTCGACACCGACAATCACGAGGTCGTCACCGGCCCGAAGATCTACCTGAATGCCGTGGCCGAGGACGAAAGCGAGTTCGACAAGGTTCGTCACCAGATCGTCGAACAGCTCAACGACCAGATGATGCAGGGCACGCGCGACACCTACAAGCTGCAGCAGACCATGCGCCGCACGCTCGGCAGCTGGGTTGCGCGCCAGCTGCACCGCAAGCCGATGATCGTGCCCGTCGTGGCCGACATCGCCCAGGACGTCGAAACCGTAGAAACCAAGTAGTCCGGATTATCCAGGGACGACCGTAAGGAGTAATTGAAGTCATGCCCGGTTCTAATCTCACTCGTATTGAAGCCGAAGAACGTAAGGCCGTTATCGAAGCGCCGATTCACTATCACGTCGACCTTGACCTGACGGTCGGCGCGAAGAACTTCGGTTCCAAGTCGTTCATCTGCTTCAACGCGAAGCCTGGTTCGTCGACCTTCCTCGACCTGATCGCCGACGAAGTGACCTCCATCGACCTCAACGGCAAGTCCCTGGACCCGGCCGTGGCCTTCCAAGACAACCGCATCGAACTGACCGACCTCAAGGAGAAGAACGAGGTCACCGTCGAAGCCAGGTGCCGTTACTCCAACACTGGCGAGGGCCTGCACCGCTCGGTCGACCCGTCCGATGGCAACATCTACCTGTACTCCCAGTTCGAGGTGCCGGACGCTCGCCGCGTCTACGCCGTGTTCGACCAGCCTGACCTGAAGGCCACCTTCGACTTCAAGGTGCTCGCTCCCGCCAGCTGGATCGTCACCTCCAACATGCCGGTTGCCACCATCGAGGACGATCCGCGCGAAACCCTCGACGGCACCCTCGGCGACAAGCCGAACGAAAGCACCCGTCTGTGGGACTTCGAGCCGACCCCGGTGATGAGCTCCTACCTGACCGCCATCTGCGCCGGCCCGTACGCCGAATGGCACACCGAATACCTGAACGAAGACGGCCGTACCGTGCCAATGGCCCAGTACTGCCGACAGTCGTTGGCCAAGGCCTTCGCGAAGGACGTCGACTACCTGTTCGACATCACCAAGAAGGGCTTCGCGTTCTACGCCAAGACCTGGGGCGTGCCCTACCCGTACGCCAAGTTCGACCAGATCTACGTGCCCGAATACAACGCGGGCGCCATGGAGAACATCGGCATGGTCACCATCCGCGACTCCTACGTGTTCGAATCCAAGGTGACCGACGCGCTGGCCGAGCGCCGCGTGGTGACCGTGCTGCACGAGCTTGCGCACATGTGGTTCGGCGACTATGTGACCATGAAGTGGTGGAACGACCTGTGGCTCAACGAGTCCTTCGCTGAATTCACCTCCACGCTGGCCACTGCCGAAGCCACCGAATGGCATGACGCTTGGGCCACTTTCTGCTCCGGCGAGAAGAGCTGGGCGCTGCGCCAGGATCAGCTGCCCACCACGCACCCGATCGTCGCGCCGATCAACGACCTCAACGACACTTACGTCAACTTTGACGGCATCACCTACGCCAAGGGCGCCTCCGTGCTGAAGCAGCTGGCATTCTACGTGGGCCGCACGCAGTTCTTCGAAGGTATCCACAACTACCTGAACCGTCACGCCTACTCCAACGCCACCCTGGCCGACCTGCTGAGCGAACTGGAAAAGACCTCCGGCCGCGATCTCAAGGCCTGGAGCGCCAAGTGGCTGGAGGAATCCGGCATCAACACGATCGCCACTGGCCTGACCGTAAACGCGGACGGCACCATCGCCGAACTGAAGCTCACCCAGAGCGCGCCGGCCGAACACCCGGTGCTGCGCCCGCATCGCCTGGCCGTCGGCTTCTACAACGAAGACGCCGCAACCGGCAAGATCGTGCGCACCGAGCAGTTCGAACTCGATGTAGATGGCGAAACCACCATCGTCGAGGCCGCAGCCGGCAAGCCGCGCCCGGCATTCGTGCTGGTCAACGACGATGACCTGACCTACACCAAGATTCGTTTCGACGCCGAATCCCAGGCATTCGCCGAAGCCAACCTGCATCGTTTCGATGATGCCCTGGCCCGCGCCGTGACCTGGCTCGCCTTCTGGGATATGACCCGTGACGGCGAATTCCCGGCCGAACGCTTCGTGGACATGACCCTGCGTCTTCTGGCCACGGAAACCGAATCCACCACCTTCCGTTACGCGCTGGCCTGCATGAGCACCACCGCCCACCACTACGTGGCGCCCGCCCGCCGCGACGATGTGCTGCGCCACGTGGCCGCCGAACTGTGGACTCTGGCCAACGCCGCCGAAGCCGGCTCGGACACCCAGTTCCAGCTCGTCACCGCCTACTTGGGCTACGGTGAGGAGGGCGACGCCGCATTCGCCGCCAACGCACACGGTCTGCTGGACGGCACCGTGCGTCTTGAAGGCCTCGAAATCGACAACAACTTCACGTGGACCATCGTCCAAGCGCTCACCTCCGTCAACGAGATGACCAACGACGACGTGGACGCGCAGCTCGCCAAGAAGGAGACCACGGAAAACCGCGAGTTCGCCTACGGCGCCCGTGCCTCCATGGCCACCGCTGAGGCCAAGGAATGGGCTTGGGATCAGGCGCTCCACAACGACGAGCTGACCAACTCCCAGCTCGAGGCCGTGGCCCGTGGCTTCTCCGCCACCCCGCGCTCCGATCTGGCCGAGCCGTTCGCCGCCAAGTACTTCGAGACTGTGGACTGGGTCTGGGCCAACAAGACCTACCACATGGCCGACGCCCTGCTCAACGGCCTGTACCCGGGCTACGCCGATCCCGCCACGCTGGTCAAGCTCGGTGACGCCTGGCTGGACGAGCACATTGCCGCCGACAATGCCCTGAAGCGTCTGATCGTCGAAAACGTGGCATCCTCCCACCGCACCCTCAAGGTTCGCGAATACAACGAAGCGCTCTGATTTCCTTCTGGCTCCCCTCGGGCGCGAGGGGAGCTGTCGCCTCAGGCGACTGAGGGGAGTCGCTTCCGCGAGAAGCTACGTCCACATTCCAACATAAAACCCGCAACCAATCCTCAACAGCGTATTCTCGCTCAAGGCCGGCAATATGCCGGTCGATGAGCGACAAGGATACGGGGAATGATTGCGGGCTTTTCCATAACTTCATTGCTGCTGATTCTGTTGGCCGGAATCGGCGCAGGATTCGTGGGCTATGCGGTAGGCGCATCGTCACTGGTCTCATACCCGGCCCTGCTCGCGTTCGGCATTCCGCCTGTATTGGCAAACGCTTCTAACACCGTTGGCGTGGTCGGCACGGGCATCGGTGGCGTGATGGGTGCGCGCAAAGAACTCAAAGGCCAAGCGGTACGCTCCATTACGTATGTGGTCATCGGCGCATTCGGCGGGGTGGCCGGTGCGTTTCTGTTGCTCAAACTCGACCCGAGTGTCTTTGAATTTGCCGCACCAGTGCTGATTTTGCTGAGCTCGCTGATCATCGCCATCAATCCGCGCGGCCGCATGCAGGCCAAGCAAGCCGCCGCGGATGCCACCGCGCAACTCAAGCACATCGAAGCCACTGAAGCCACTGAAGCCGCCAAGCGCGCAACCACCCCTACCGCACCTCACCGCCCGCCGGAACAACTCGTGCAGCCCATGAGTCAGGATTCCTGGTGGGTATGGCTGGGCGTAGCGGCGGTCGCCATCTACTCCGGCTACTTCGGCGCGGGCGCCGGTACCTTGGCTCTCGCCGTGCTTGATGCCGCCAAAATCGGCCCATTCCACAAGATCAATGCATTGAAAACCCTGATCGGCACAGGCGCGAACATCAGCGCCTCAGTGGTATTCATCATCCAAGGCGCGGTCGATTGGCCGGCCGCCATCATGCTGTGCATCGGATGCTTCATCGGCGGGTACATCGCCCCGTCCATCACCCGCAAGATTCCCGCAAACATCATGCGCGCCGCCGCCGTAATCGCCGGCATCATTCTTACCATCGATCTGGGGCTCAAAACCTATTGATTCGTGCCTTACACTGATGCAGTGAAGCATACAGCATGGCCGTCAACCGCAGCGTGGTCGCAGACCCCGATAAGGTGGCCAATGTCTGGCATTTGGCGACTGCGGAACCTGAGCGCCTAGAAACCAGCGCGGCAGGCGAAGCGGTGAACGACTTCCTCGATCCGCCAGACACGTCGCAGATTCACGGCATTGCGTGTCATGCTGATTGGCGGTTCGCGGCGCGAGCAGGTGCTGTTCGCCGGCGTTATGAAGGAGCTACTCGCGCCCATCAACAATCCGCGATATGTCATCATCGGTAAGGAATGGGGCGTGCGCGCTTACTGCGTGAGCTTCCCCTGCCCGTCCGTATTTGCCCGCCGCCAGCAGGACGCCGAGATACTGAGCCGGCAGTTGGACCGCTGCCTGACGCATTGCACCATGGTATACGCCCGCACTGAGGAAGGTCGGCATACGCTACTTCGCTGCCAAACGCGTTCTTTCCTCAACCGCGACGAGCAACTGCCGCACATACTGACCACAACATCGGAGTAATAGATCGTTGCATTCATGGCCGAGACCACCCCGGTAGAGGAGATGCCGTTGGGCATGTTCATCGCATGGCTCAGCGTGTTCCTCGCCGTCGTTCTGTTTGGTGTTGCTTTGCCGGTTATCGATGTACGCTGGGTAGTTCCGTTCGTCGTATTTGCCGCTGTATTGTTTACAGGCGCGTTTGCCGGCCCGTTCTTACTAGTGCGATGGCTTCGTTCCCGTGCCGGAGTGCATCGGTCCGCCCGGCATGCCCGCTAACGAATGTATCTCATCATTCATCCGCCGAACAAGATGAATATGCGGGTTTGTGGGTGATGCCATTGCGGCTGTTGAATGCTGATTTCCGGTTCTGGAGCAGATTCCGTGGCGGTTTTTTGCCGAGTCGGGTCCTAGGGTGGAGCACAACGACTACGATGGTGCGGGTAACGCGATACAAGGAGTGGAACTTCATATGCCGAAGATGTTTGGAACCGATGGTGTTCGAGGACTGGCCAATAGGGATTTGACCGCACGTCTGGCGTTGGATTTGGGCGATGCCGCCGTGCGTGTGCTCGGCGACGCCGGCACCCAAGACGATCAGCCTGAGGGGCGCCGCCGCGCGCTCGTGGGTCGTGACACCCGTGTGTCCGGCGATTTTCTGGCTTCCGCCCTGTCTGCGGGCATGGCCGCCGGCGGATTCGACGTGATCGACGCAGGCATCATCCCGACCCCGGGCATCGCGTTCCTGACCAGCGTGCTCAACGTTGAGATGGGTGCCGTGATCTCCGCCTCCCACAACCCGATGCCCGACAACGGCATCAAGTTCTTCGCACGCGGCGGCTTCAAGCTGCCCGACCAGAAGGAAGACGACATCGAGGCCGTGCTCGGCCAGGACTGGGACCGCCCGACCGGTGCCGGCGTGGGCCGCGTGAGCCACGACCAGACCACTGCCACCAACCTGTACATCGATCATCTGGTGGCCACCATCGCTCCGCTGAACGATGACAAAACCCAGCCCAAGCCGCTCAAGGGACTGAAGATCGTGGCCGACTGCGCCAACGGCGCCACTTCCGTGGTGGCTCCCGAAGCCCTGCGCCGTGCCGGTGCGGATGTAATCGTGATCAACGCCTCGCCGGACGGCTACAACATCAACAAGAACGCCGGTTCCACCCACCCCGAGCAGCTGCAGGCCATGGTCAAGGCCACCGATGCCGTGATGGGCGTGGCCTTCGACGGCGACGCCGACCGTTGTCTCGCCGTGGACGAAGACGGCAACATGATCAACGGCGACCAGATCATGGGCATTCTGGCCCGCGCCAAGCAGCGCGAAGGCAAGCTCAACCACGACACCCTCGTGGTCACCGTGATGAGCAACCTCGGTCTGAAGCTCGCCCTGAAAGATATGGGCATCAAGACCGTGGAAACCGCCGTGGGCGATCGTTACGTGCTTGAGGAAATGCTCAAGGGCGATTACTCGCTCGGCGGCGAGCAGTCCGGCCACGTGATCAACCGCGAATTCGCCACCACCGGCGACGGCACCCTGACCGCACTGACCCTGTGCAACGAGGTCGTCAAGTCCGGCAAGAGCCTGAAGGAGCTCGCCGCCGACTTCCCGCAGCTGCCGCAGACCCTCATCAACGTGCCGAACGTGGACAAGAAGGCCGCCTCCACCAACAAGCGCATCCAGGATGCCGTGGCCCGTGAGGAGGAACTGCTGGGAGACACCGGCCGTGTGCTGCTGCGCCCCTCCGGCACCGAACCGCTCGTGCGCGTGATGGCCGAGGCCGCCACCCAAGCCTACGCCGACGAAGTCTGCACCCGCCTCGCCAAGATCGTCGCCGAAGAACTCGCGCTGTAGCACCCTTCCCTAAGGAAAAAAACAATGTTTGGAAAGAACGCCAAAGTCGACCTCGAACTCAACCGTGATGTCGAACAACTCATCAAAACCGGCGGCAAGGAGAAGCTCCTGCCCATCGTGCAGGCCGGCGAACCGGTGTTGCGCCAACGGACAGTGGCCTATAATGGCCAGCTTTCCAAGCGTACGCTCGCCAAACTCATCGATACGATGCACACCACCATGCTGGAGGCACCCGGCGTGGGGCTCGCCGCCACCCAGATCGGCTTGGGGCTCGCGCTCGCCGTGGTCGAAGACCACGTGCGCGACGACGAGGATGATCCGCGCGAAATCGCGGAATTCCCCTTCCACGTGATCATCAACCCGAGCTACAAACCCACCAGCGACAAAACCGCCTCGTTCTACGAGGGCTGCCTGAGCTTCGACGGATACCAAGCTGTGCGCAAGCGTTGGCTCGACATCACCGCCGAATGGGATGATGAAGACGGCAAACACCACAGCGAGCCGCTGCACGGCTGGCCCGCACGCATCTTCCAGCACGAAACCGATCATTTGAGCGGCGAGTTGTATATCGATCGCGCCGAAATCCGTTCGCTGACCACCAACGAGAACCTCGAGGACTACTGGTGCGAAGACCCGGTGCCCACCGAGGCCGCTGAAGAGCTCGGTTTCGCACTATGACCGACCGTGCATGGTTCGACGCCGCCAAGGGAGACATTCCCCAATGGGCGGCGTCCATGCCCAAGGACGCCGATGGCACCACCATCGACTGGGACTGGGTGCGTTCTCTGGACCTGGCGCATGGCGTCGGCACAGTACCGGAATCCACCCCACAGTCCATCCACGACGCATTGAAGGCCGACTACGCCACACGCGAGCATCTGGAATCAATCATCGCCCAATGCAACAGCACATTCATGACCGATTACGATCGATTCATCGGCTCCTATCGTCTGCCTCGCGCGCTCGCCTACGCCAATCGTCGGCTCAACGACAACATCAACACGCTGTTGCATCTGGGCGAACAGCAACACCTATGGGTGGTCAGTCGCGAACGGCGGGGGAGGACTACCGTTGCCGTGCTCAGGCCGTACTCCGGCAGCCGCCCATCGAACGATGACCAAGGCATGCTGAATCTGAGCGGTGAAACCGGTGACGCATCTGCCGGAAACACTGCTGCCGAAAACAGCGATGTCAAGTTCCCCACAACAGTCGCCTTGGACGATATCCAAGACCGTACGGCGGCGATTCTTGACGCACGCGCCGAACGACGTAAGGCCCAGCGCTTCCAGAAGCGTGCGGGCGATGCGGCGATGGCCCGCGCCAATCTCTCCGGCGCGACTTCGCCGGGTGGTGCCGCCTCGTCTGGCAACGCTACCGGCCACCATCCCAAGCCCGACTGGCGCGACGCCTATCTGCCCGGCCGCGACGTGGACGCGGTGATGGGCATCGACATCGAAACCACCGGCATCGATCCGGCGCGTGACTACATCATCGACGTCGGCTTCGAGTTCATGAACATGGCCAGTCCGCGCCCGGCCGGCGAACCTGAGACATACGCCTATGAGCAGGGCTATTACGCCGCCGGCGACGCCTACGGCCAGTCCCGTCTCGCTTTTGGCGTGCCGCCGGAAAACGCGGCGCTCGGCAACGCCCTCATCGCCAAACTCACCGGCATCGATGTACGCGGCCGCAGCAGCGAGGCCGGGTACCGACTCTTCGACGAATGGCCCCAAGCCCAGGCCGGCCTGCTCGCGCGGCTTACCCAGCAGCCGTACGTGGCGCATAACGCCACCTTCGAACATAGCTGGTTCATGCTGAACGTCGCCGGATACGCGGAAAGCTACCGCGCCGGGCGCATCACCATCATCGATACCCTGCCGATGAGCCGGCAGTGGGACCCCGGCGCGGTACCCACCAACGAGCATCCTTACGGAGACAACACGCTCGACGCCTACGCCAAACGTCAGGGCGCGCTTGATTCCGCCCACAACGAACGCCACTTGGGCCTTGAGGATTCGCACATCATGCTGGTGGCCATGAAACACCATCTGGCGGCGCTGAAAGCGCAAAGGAAAGGGCCGTGGGGGCCCCGCCGGCAGGGCTGGCGTCGGCGGCAAGTCCTGCGGTCGTAAGCGGTGAGTACACTATTGGTCTCGTGAGTAACTATCAGGACGGCCGACAGCAGCGTGAGAACCGCCGCCGCACCATCGTGCGTGTGGTGTGTGTCGTCATAGCTGTGGCCATGCTCGGCTCCCTGATCATCCCGGCGATTTACGCGGGGCTTTGACGTTGCCTTCGCATATTCGTGCCCGCAGTTGAACACGTCTGATGCGAGGGATTTGTGAGGTCGCCCGGCCGGCTATCGGCAAGGCAGGCCCGGAACCTTCTGGCAGCATGGATTGCAGGCGGATGCGTGTGTGGCGCGGCAATGCCCGCCAACGCCAGAGGAATGTGCGAAGGCTGTCAACAAGGACGTGACTTCCCAAAGAATCTCAAAGAATCAACAGTAAGGTAAACCACGATGGCAGAATTTGACTTTACCCAGGCGATCGGCGAAGCCCGCGCCAAATACGAATCCATCGCCAAGGCGCTGGACGTCGACCGGCTCAAGGCCGATATCAAGGATCTCGAAACGCAGGCCGCGGCCCCGGGCCTGTGGGATGATCCGGAAAACGCCCAGAAGATCACCAGCCGGCTGTCCGCCGCGGAATCGCAGCTGAAGCGTCTGAACTCCGCCTCCCAGCGCATCGACGATGTGGAAACGCTCGTCGAACTCGGCCACGAGGAGGGCGATCAGGACTCTCTGGACGAGGCGCAAAGCGAAATCGGCGAGATTCAGAAGGATCTCGACCAGATGGAGATCCAGACCCTGCTTGACGGCGAATACGACGAACGTTCCGCCGTGGTGACCATCCGCTCCGGTGCCGGCGGCGTCGACGCGGCCGACTTCGCGCAGATGCTGCTGCGCATGTACCTGCGCTACTGCGAGCGTAACGGCTTCAAGGCCAAGGTCATGGACACCTCCTACGCCGAAGAGGCCGGCATCAAGTCCGCCACCTTCCAGGTGGACGCCCCCTACGCTTACGGCCGACTGTCCGTGGAAGGCGGCACCCACCGTCTGGTGCGTATCTCCCCGTTCGACAACCAGGGCCGCCGCCAGACCAGCTTCGCCGCCGTGGAAGTGGTGCCGCTGGTCGAGGCCACCGATCACATCGACATTCCGGATACGGACATCCGCGTGGACACCTACTGTTCCTCCGGCCCCGGCGGCCAGGGCGTGAACACCACGTACTCGGCCGTGCGCATCACCCACCTTCCCACCGGCATCGTGGTGACCATGCAGGATGAGCGTTCGCAGATTCAGAACCGTGCCTCCGCCATGGCCGTGCTCCAGTCCCGACTGCTCGTGCTGCGCCACGAGGAGGAGGCCAAGAAGAAGAAGGAGCTCGCCGGCGACATCAAGGCCAGCTGGGGCGATCAGATGCGCTCCTACGTGCTGCACCCCTACCAGATGGTCAAGGACCTGCGCACCGGCTACGAAACCAGCCAGACCCAGGCCGTGTTCGACGGCGACATCAACGCGTTCATCGAGGCCGGCATCCGCTGGCGCCACGAACAGCGCCGCGCCGCCGAAACCGAGGAGTAAACAGCATTATGGCACTGATCTCACTGGACAATGTGTCCAAGATCTATCCCAAAGGCACCCGACCGGCGCTTGACGACATCAACCTCGATATCGAACGCGGTGATTTCGTGTTCCTTGTGGGTGCGTCCGGCTCCGGCAAGACCACGCTCTTGAGCCTGCTGTTGCGCGAGGAGGAGGCCACCAGCGGCGAGATTCGCGTGGCCGGCAACGATCTGCGGCGCATCACCAACCGTCAAGTGCCGCAGTACCGCCGTTCGCTGGGCTTCGTGTTCCAGGATTACAAGCTGCTCAATAACAAAACCGTATGGGAGAACGTGGCGTTCGCCCTTGAGGTGATCGGCACGCGGCGGTCCACCATCAAATCGTTGGTGCCCAAGGTGCTGAATACCGTGGGCCTCACCGGCAAGGAAAAGAACTATCCGCATGAGCTCTCCGGTGGCGAGCAGCAGCGTGTGGCCATCGCCCGCGCCTACGTGAACCACCCGCAGATTCTGCTGGCCGACGAGCCCACCGGCAACCTCGACCCGACCACTTCGCTGGGCATCATGGAAGTGCTGGACGCCATCAACCGCACCGGCACCACCATCGTCATGGCCACGCATAACGAAGAGATCGTCAACTCGATGCGCAAGCGCGTGGTCGAACTGCACAACGGCAAGATCGTGCGTGACGAGGCTCATGGCTCCTACGATTCCGCCCTGTTCTTCCCGGATGCCGAAGTCGAAGCCAAGTCCGACACCGCCCATCATGTGCTGGCGGCGGCGACCAAGGCCATCGAGGGCAGTGACGAGCCGTCTGAAGGCATCGCCCGTTTGGCCAATTCCGTGCATTCCGGCCGCACCGGCCGCTATGGCGAGACGTTTGCGCCGCTGGAAGACACGCTGACCTGGGGCAAGGGCATTCCGTTGGATGAGCAGGCCGCCGCCCTGGAAAGCACCCAGGCGTTCGACCCGTTCAAGGACGAGTCCGCCGCGACCGCCGCGGTTGCCGATACGTCCGTGTCATCCGCCGCCGAGCCGCCGGCCCCGCCGGAACTGCCGGCCCCGCCGGAGCCGCCCGCACCGCCGGAACCGCCCGCACCGCCGGCCAACGAGCAGTCCGCCGCCGAGCAGCCTGCTGACGAGCAGTCCGCCGACGAGCAGTCCGCCGCAGACCAAACATCCGACGATCAACCCGCTGAGGGCGCGAAGGAGTAAGGGGGGATCATCATGCGAGCACGATTCATTCTGTCCGAAACGTGGGCCAACCTCACCCGTAACCTGTCGATGCTGCTGTCGCTGACGCTGGTCACCTTCATCTCATTCCTGTTCATCGGCGCTTCGGTGCTTACTCAGGCGCAGATCACCAAAGCCAAGGGCGACTGGTACGACAAGGTCGAGGTCGTGGTGTGGCTATGTCCCGACGGCACCAGCCAGTCCGCGAACTGTGCTTCCGGCAAATCGCCCTCAGCCAATGAGATCACGGCACTGCAGAAAACCATTCGCGATGAACTCAACGACGTGGTCTCCAACATCGACTATGTCAGCAAGCAGGATTTCTACGACAACACCTTCACCAAGCAGTACCCGAACGGTGAATTCCAAGGCCGTACGCTGACCGCGGACGATATGCAGGACTCCCTCTGGCTCAAGCTCAAGGACCCCACCAAATATCAGGTGGTCTCCGAAGTGCTCTCTGGCAAGGAGGGTGTGGAAGACGTTACCGATCAGCGCCAGATCTTCGACCCGGTGTTCGCCGTGCTCAACCGAGCCACGGCGGTTACGGCTGTGCTCGCCGGCGTGATGGTGGTGGTCGCCATCCTGCTGACCGGAACCACCATTCGTATGTCCGCCGCATCCAGACGAACCGAAACCGAAATCATGAGGTACGTGGGTGCCTCGAACTGGACGATTCGTCTGCCGTTCATTCTGGAGGGCGCCATCGCCTCGCTGATCGGCTCGGTGCTCTCGTGCCTGATGCTTTCGGCTATCGTCAACGTGTTCGTCACCGGCTGGCTGGCGAAATCCGTTACATGGATTCCTTATGTGAATCAGCTCACGGTACTGGTGATATCGCCGTTCCTGGTTGTGGGCGCGATACTGCTGTCCATCATCGCTTCAACCATCTCGTTGCGGCGTTATTTGAGGGCGTAACGCGACCGGCTTACCCGCGAGAAATGTGATGACATCATGTGCAAGCCTCTCAGGTTCGCATGTTATGGTATTGGCTTAAGTGAGCGAAAGGACTATTCACATATGACGAACGTACGTGTGATCAAGCCCGCACTGGCGGCACTGGTGGCCGCCGCAGCCTGTGTGGGAGGTCTGGCGTTCAGCTCGGCACAGCCTGCCCAGGCAGACACCTATTCCGACCTGATCAATGCGCAGAACCAGCACGCCGCGTCGGTACAGCGCGAGGCCGAACTCAAGCAGCAGCTGGCCGGTGCCAGCCAGGACCTGGCGAATAAGGTACTTGAGCTGGACGATCTGACCAACAACAAGATTGTCGCCGCGCAGGCCAAGGTCACACAGGCCAACGAGGATGCCGCCACCGCTCAGGACGAGGCCGATGCCGCATCCGGACGTCTTTCCGCCGCGCAGAAAGACAAGGAGACGCTTGAGGAGCAGATCAAGCAGACCGGCAAGGACTACGATGACGCGCACGCCGCCGTGGCCCAGCTGGCCCGTGACGAGATGCACGGCTCGAATGCTTCCGACGTGATGAGCGTGGTGACGGGTGCCACCAGCACACAGGACTTCGTCAACTCCATGCAGTCCCGGGACGCGTTGTCCCGCAACGAGGCGAATGCGGCTTCCTCCGCCGCGACCTCACTGAGCACGTCGAAGAACCGTGGCGAGCGCTTGGCGGCCATCGAAAAGCAGATCGCTGTGCTCAAGACCCAGTCCGATGAGAAGGCCGCTTCCGCACAGACCGCCGCCGAAACCGCGCAAAGCGAACGTGACGCTTTGGACAAGCTACGCCAGGAGGGTGAGACGCGGCGCAACGAACTGTCCTCCATGGTCGACAGTCTGGATTCCCAATCCGCCAAGCAGGCGGCCCAGACCGTACTGATCGCCTCCCAGGTCGATTCCTACAATCGTCAGTTCCAGAAGGAGCAGCAGGACGCCGCCAACCGGGTGGATACCGGTAACCAGGGCGGCACGCCGTCCACTCCGGTGAACCCCCCGCTCCGGCGCCCGCTCCGGCTCCGGCGCCGGCTCCGGCTCCCGCTCCCGCCCCGCCCCCAGCGTCGGCGGCCAAGGCACGTCGAACGGCGACTATGGCAACGCCTATGCCGCCGGCCAGTGCACGTACTGGGCGTATGAACGTCGCAGGCAGATGGGCATCGGCACGCCGTCCTATCTGGGCAATGGCGGCTTCTGGTGGCGCAGCGCCCCCGCGTACGGCCTGCGCGTGGACCACACGCCGCAGGTCGGCGCCGCACTCTCCTTCCTGCCCGGCCAGGATGGCGCCGACGGCACCTATGGCCATGTTGCCGTAGTCGAAGCCGTGTATGGCGACGGCACATTCCAGATCTCCGAAATGAACTGGGGTGGTCCGTGGAACATGCACTACCGCACCTTGACCAATTTGGGTCAGTACTGGTTCGTCCACTGACCGGTTGGTTCGGCCGATATATGCGGTTGAAGGGTTCCTCTTGAAGAGGAACCCTTTTCGTATTCGAGGCCGGTCCGTGATATCGTCGGATGTTGCGTTGCTACCCACGAGTTGCTACCCACGAGTTGCTACTCACGAGTTATTGCCCACGAAAGGAGGAGACATGCCCAAGGAAACCGGTGAGAAACTCATCGTCCAGAACAAGAAGGCCCGGCATGACTATGCCATCGAAGACAAGTACGAGGCAGGGCTGGCCCTGACCGGCACCGAGGTCAAGTCGTTGCGCGAAGGCCGCGCATCGCTGTCCGAGGCGTTCATCTCCATCGACCGCCGTGGCGAGATGTGGCTGGAGGGCGCGAACATCCCCGAATACCTGAACGGCACATGGAACAACCATGCGCCCAAGCGCAAGCGCAAGCTGCTGCTGCACCGATTGCAGATCACCAAGCTCGCCCGCGGCATCGAGGCCAAGGGATACACGATTGTGCCGCTGAGCCTGTACTTCAAGGACGGTCGCGTCAAGGCGGAGATCGCACTGGCCCGAGGCAAGAAGGAATTCGACAAACGCCAGGCCCTGCGCGAAGAGCAGGACAAGCGTGAAGCCCTACGCGCCATGCGCTACGCCAACATGCGCCACTAGTCCCGCCCCTTGGCTCCCCTCCGGAGGGGAGCCAAGAGTAGGATGTCCACGTTGTGGGCCATTTCGCCCACGATTAACGCTTCCGTAGCATTGCACTCCTACGCTCTGGAACCATCTGGGAAACATACCCGCCCAGCTGACTATCCGGAGAGAGGAAATCCAATGTCTCTAAGCAAGGGAATACAATCCGCTGCGGCCGCCGCCCTGAGCGCGGCCATGCTGATCGCCGTGGCGGCCTGTGGCACGACTGACGGCACCGACACCGCATCCAAGAGCGGCGATTCATCCAAGGACTCGTCCAGCACTTCGATTCAAGGCTTCGACACCAGCAGCATCCAGAAGGACGACGAGATTGCCGCACTGCTGCCCGATTCCGTGGCCGGCGACGGCACGCTGACCGTCGGCACCGATACTTCCTATGCCCCGGCCGAGTTCCTGGCCGAGGACGGCAAGACCCCGGTCGGCTTTGATGTCGACCTGTCCAAGGCGCTGGCCGCAGTGTTCGGACTGAAGGAAAACACCGTCTCCTCCACGTTCGATTCGATTATCCCGTCCGTCGGCTCCAAGTACGACATCGGCATCTCCTCCTTCACCGTGACCAAGGAACGCATGGAGGCTGTGGACTTCGTGACCTACTTCAAGGCCGGTTCCACGTTCGTGGTGCAGAAGGGCAACCCGAACAAGGTCGACTCCTCGAACCTGTGCGGCGTGAAGGTGGCTGTGCAGACCGGTACCACTCAGGAAGAGGAAGTCAACAAGGCCAACGAGCAGTGCAAGGCGGACGGCAAGGATGCCATCGACATCCAGTCCTCCAAGCTGCAGACCGATGTGACCACCGCCGTGGCTTCCGGCAAGGCCTCCATCTTCTACGCCGATTCCACGGTGTCCGCCTACGCCATCAAGCAGACCGGCGACACCTTGGAGACGCTCGGTGAAGACGCCGGCGGGGTGCCCGAGGCCGTGGCCATCAAGAAGGGCGATACCAAGACCGCCGAAGCCGTGCAGAAGGCCATCCAGAAGCTGATGGACGACGGCACCTACAAGAAGATCCTCGACACTTGGGGTGTTGGTTCCGGTGCCATCGACAAGGCCGAGATCAACCCGGCCGACGCCGCCTGATTGCCAGGTGTCCCTGTTCGTTCCCGCTGGCGGGAGCTGTCGCCGAAGGCGACTGAGGGTGGTCTGTAGCATAACAGCCACCAGCAGTTGTATTCTTATGCGGCGGCCTCCCAGCGGGAGCATTTGTATATGTATACGCTATAATGTATATTTATACCTGATTGTTGATAGTCGCTATAGGGCGGCTCCACAGAGAAGAAGAGAGAGATCATGCAGTTCAACAAGCTGAAGACCATTGCGGCCGCCGCCTTGAGCGTGGCCATGCTGTTCTCCGCCGCGGCTTGCGGCACCTCCGACAAGGCGGGTGACTCCGGTTCCGATAAGGGCGGTTCCTCCAAGTCGGTCACCATCACCAGCTACGACGTGAGCTCCGTGAAGAAGGACGATGCAATCGCCGCACTGCTGCCTGAATCCGTGACCAAGGACGGCAAGCTCACCATCGGCACCAACCCCTCCTACGCCCCGGCCGAATTCCTCGACGCCGACGGCAAGACCCAGATCGGCTACGACATGGATCTTGCCCGCGCCATGGGCAACATCTTCGGTCTCGATACCGAAATCGTCTCCTCCAACTTCGATACGATCATTCCGGCCATCGGCTCCAAGTACGATCTGGGCATCGCCGCCTTCACCATCACCAAGGAGCGCATGGAATCCGTCGACTTCGTCTCCTACTTCACCGCAGGCATGGGCTATGCAGTGGCCACAGGCAACCCCAAGAACGTCGATGAGAACGACCTGTGCGGTCTGAACGTTGCCGTCGAGACCGGCACCGTCGAGGAAGAGGCCATCAACAAGACCGCCAAGCAGTGCAAGGCGGACGGCAAGAAAGACATCACCATCCAGTCCTCCAAGCAGCAGACTGACGCCACCACCGCTGTGGTGACCGGCAAGGCCGACGTCTTCTTCGCCGATTCCCCGGTTGTCGGCTACGCCATCGCCCAGACCGATGGTCAGCTGGAACAGCTCGGCAAGGACTTCGATGAAGTGCCGAACGCCATCGCCATCAAGAAGGGCGATTCCCAGACCACCGAAGCCGTGCAGAAGGCCATGCAAAAGCTCATGGACGACGGCACCTACACCAAGATCCTCCAGCACTGGGGCGTCGAATCCGGCGCACTGGACAAGGCCGAAATCAACCCGGCCGTCGAATAGTCGACAAGCTGTCGCGAAAATTCGAATGGGGCGCACTGTTTGTAACACAGTCGCCCCATTCGTGCACTAAGGTTCAATGCTAGTTGCAACTTGCAGTTCAGGCTGCCCAACACATCCAAGGAACCAGATTATGGCGAAGAAAGAAGTCGACGGTGAGGGGCTGAACATCCCCAATCGCATCAAGGCGCTGCCGGTCAAGCGCCCCGGCCCGATTGTGGCCGCAGTGATCGTGGTACTGCTCGCCGCGATGCTCATTCAAGGCTTGATTACCAATCCGCGACTGGATTGGCCCACCGTCTGGAAGTACCTGTTCAACGAGAACGTGCTTGAAGGCATTCGCTATACCTTGGAGCTCACCGTGATCTCCATGGTCGTGGCGATCATCCTGTCGGTGATTCTTGCCATCATGCGCAAATCCATCAATCCGGTGCTGCGCGGCGTCAGCTGGTTCTTCATCTGGTTCTTCCGCGGCACGCCTGTGTACACGCAGCTCATTTTCTGGGGTCTGTTCGCCGTGCTGATTCCCAAGATCAGCCTCGGCATTCCGTTCACCTCGGTGGAGTTCTGGAGCATCGACTCCAACGTGGTGGTCACCGCATTCAACGCCGCATGGATTGGTCTGGCCCTGAACGAGGCCGCCTACCTGTCCGAAATCGTGCGTGCCGGCCTTGAAGCCGTGGACCCCGGCCAGACCGAGGCGGCCAAGGCATTGGGCATGAACCGCACGCTCATCATGCGCCGCATCGTGCTGCCGCAGGCCATGCGCATCATCATCCCGCCCACCGGCAACGAGACCATCGGCATGCTGAAGACCACCTCGCTGGTCACCGCCGTGCCGTTCACCCTCGAACTGCAGTTCGCCACCAACGCCATCGCCAACCGTATCTACAAGCCGATTCCGCTGCTTCTCGTGGCCTGCTTCTGGTACCTGCTGATCACCTCCATTCTGATGGTTGTGCAGTCCCGCCTTGAGGCGCACTTCGGCAAGGGCTTCAACGCCCGCCCGGTGGGCACCAAGGGCAAGCAGCCGCCATACGATCCGCCGTACCCCGGCAAGTCTGACGGCGAGCCGAAGGACGATGTGAACAAAATCAATCAGACCACCTTCGCTGGGCTGAATGCGTAAGGCGGGAGCGAGAATTATGACTACGAACGACATCACCAACTCCGCTCCGGTCGTGCGCAAGGCGGTTGACGGTTCCGTGATTCCTGCTGTCAAGGCCGTGCAGGTGCACAAGGCGTTTGGGCCGCTGCATGTGCTCAAGGGCATCGATCTAACCGTTATGCCCGGCACTGTGACCGTGATTCTGGGGCCCTCCGGTTCCGGCAAGTCCACGTTCCTGCGTCTGATCAACCAGCTGGAAACCCTGACCGGCGGTTCCATCGAGGTGGACGGCGAACTCATCGGCTACAAGCACGTGACCAAAAACGGCCAGGACATGCTGCAGACCCTGGACGATAAGGAGATCGCCGCACAGCGTTCTCGCCTCGGCATGGTGTTCCAGCGCTTCAACCTGTTCCCGCACATGACCGCGCTGGAAAACGTGATGGAAGCCCCGATCCACGTGCAGCACCAGTCCAAGAAAGCCGCCCGTGACCTGGCCGTGGCCGAGCTTCAGCGCGTCGGTCTGGGCGATCGCATGGACTATTACCCCTCCCAGCTGTCAGGTGGTCAGCAGCAGCGTGTGGCCATTGCCCGTGCTCTGGCCATGAAGCCGGAGATCATGCTTTTCGATGAGCCGACCTCCGCCCTTGACCCCGAACTGGTGGGCGAAGTGCTCAACGTCATGCGTTCCTTGGCCAAGGAAGGCATGACCATGGTGTGCGTGACCCACGAAATCGGCTTCGCCCGCGAAGTCGCCGACCAGATCGTGTTCATGGACGGCGGCGTAGTCGTAGAAAAGGGCGGCCCCGACATCATCGACCACCCCACCGAGCCGAGGTTTAAGGACTTCCTACAGCACGTGCTGTAGGAAGGCTGTTATATTACCTCAGCACTGTCGTGCTTCGGCGTCGCCTACGGGGAGTCCACTGGGCTCCCCGCTTTACGGCTCCGCCTACAGCACGTGCTGTAGGAAGGCTCGTTGTTGCAGCTCCAAAAGCGTACGCTGATGAACTCAGCGTACGCTTTTCACGAAGGGGCATGTTCCAATCCTGCAAAGGCGGCGGGTTGGATTCGCTTTGCGCAATAATCGTCCGCTAGGCTGGTGAGCCATGTGTGGAATCGTTGGATACGCGGGAAATATTGAAACGGCATGCGGCAAGCCTTTGGAGGTCTGCCTGCAAGGCCTGGAACGTCTGGAATACCGAGGCTATGACTCGGCCGGTGTGGCGCTGACCGCGCCCGGCATGGATAAGGTGGTCGTGCGCAAGAAGGCCGGCCGTTTGAAGAACCTGGTCGAAGACATCGAGCGCAAGCCGATGCCGCTCGCCACGGTGGGCATCGGCCACACGCGCTGGGCCACCAATGGCGAGCCGAGCGACGTGAATGCCCACCCGCACACCAGCATGGACGGCAAGGTGGCTATCATCCATAACGGCATCATCGAAAACGCCTCTCAGCTGCGTCTCGACCTGCAAGCCGAAGGCTACCGATTCGCCTCCGCCACCGACACTGAGGTGGCCGCTAAGCTGCTCGGCAAGATCGTGGACAAGATTATCGCGGACGAAGGCAAGCCAGACCTGTTCAAGGCTGTGCGCCGCATGGCCCGCATGCTTGAAGGCGCGTTCACCATTCTGGCCACCGACTGCCGCCAGCCGGACATCGTGGTCGGAGCCCGCCATGATTCGCCGCTGGTCGTGGGCCTTGGCGAGGGGGAGAACTTCCTCGGTTCCGACGTCGCCGCATTCGTGGCCTACACCAAGCGCGCCATGGAAGTCGACCAGGATCAGGCCGTATGCGTGTCCGCCGACAAGGTCATCGTCACCGATTTCGACGGCAACGTGGTCGAAAACCCGAAGACCTACACCGTGGATTGGGATGCTTCGGCCGCCGAAAAGGGCGGCTGGGATTCCTTTATGGACAAGGAGATCCACGAAGACCCTGCCGCAGTGCAGCGCACCCTGCTTGGCCGCTTCGATGCGAATGGCGGCATCACCCTTGATGAAGTGCGTATCGACGAACACGACTTCAAGGCCATCGACAAAATCATCGTCGTGGCCTGCGGCACCGCCAGCTACGCCGGCCAGGTAGCCAAGTACGCCATCGAACACTGGGTGCGTATCCCCGTGGAAATCGAACTCGCGCACGAATTCCGTTACCGTGACCCGATTCTGACCCCGCGTACGCTCGTGGTGGCCATTTCTCAGTCCGGCGAAACCATGGATACTCTGATGGCCCTGCGCCACGCGCGCGAACAGGGGTCCAAGGTGCTGGCCATCTGCAACACGCAGGGTGCCTCCATTCCGCGCGAATCCGACGCCGTGCTCTACACACACGCCGGCCCGGAAGTTGCCGTGGCATCCACCAAGGCGTTTGTGGCGCAGATCACCGCCGCCTACCTGCTGGGCCTGTATCTGGCGCAGGTCAAGGGCGCGATGTTCCGCGATGAGATTCATCAGGTGCTTGACTCCCTGAAAGACATGCCGCGCAAGATTCAGTGGGTGCTCGACACCCAGCCCAAGACCATCCAGGCGGCCGCCGAGCGCATGGTGAACGCCAACTCCTTCTTGTTCCTCGGCCGTCACGTGGGCTACCCGGTGGCGCTTGAGGGTGCACTGAAGCTCAAGGAGATCGCCTACACGTTCACCGAGGGCTTCGCGGCCGGCGAGCTCAAGCATGGACCGATCGCGCTGGTGGACGAGGGTGAGCCCGTGGTGTTCATCGTGCCGCCGCAGCGCGGCCGCAATGTGTTGCACGCCAAAGTGATCTCTGGTATCGAGGAGGTCAAGGCTCGTGGCGCGTACATCATCGCCGTGGCCGAGCAGGGCGACCCGGATGTGGAACGGTACGCTGACGTGGTGTTCTGGCGCCCCGCCTGCCCAACGCTGATGAGCCCGCTGGTTGACGTGGTGCCGCTGCAGCTGTTCGCCATGGACATGGCAAAGCTCAAGGGCTACGACGTGGACAAGCCCCGCAACCTCGCCAAGTCCGTGACCGTTGAGTAAGCCACATCGGTATGTGATTGACGAGCCTCATATTCCGTTTGAGATGGACGTGCTGTATGAGGACGAGCGGATCATCGTGGTGGACAAGCCGCATTTTCTGGCCACCATGCCGCGCGGCATGTGGTATCGGCAGACCGCGCTGATCCGATTGCGTGAGCGGCTGGGGGAGCCGGACATCACGCCAGCGCACCGATTGGACCGCATGACCGCCGGCGTATTGGTGTTCGTGCGGGATCCGGCCTGCCGCGGCGCGTATCAGATGCTGTTCCAGAATCGGCAGGCCGTCAAGGTCTATGAATGCCTGGCACCCTGCCGGCCGATCAGCCGCCCGCGATTCGGCACGATCATGCAGGTCGAGCCGCCACGCCCGTTCCCATTGCTGCGCCGATCGCACATCACCAAGGAACACGGCACGATGGCCGCATTCGAGGAACCGGGTTTGGCCAACGCCGAAACCCTCATCGAGCGCGGCGACCTCTGTTTCCCTCCCGCTGACGGGAGGTGGCGCGAAGCGCCGGAGGGTGGTCCCCATCCGGGGAATCACCCCATCTGCCGCTACACACTCCACCCGCGCACCGGCAAAACCCACCAATTGCGCGTCCACATGAATTCGCTCGGCCTGCCCATCGTGGGCGACGACTTCTACCCGCGCATCCAGACGCGCCCCTACGACGATTTCATCCAACCATTGCAGTTGGTAGCACGCATGCTGCGATTCACCGATCCAATAACAGGCGAGAAGCGCGAATTCGTTTCCCGTGTGCCGCTTAAGATCTGATTTCTTATGCATTGAGAGTGTTTTCGCTCATGGTGTCACCATTCATAGAGTTCGGCGGGCTGCGGGGTTTTGCGGACATCCAGCGACAAGCCAAGCTCAGTCAGGGCGCTGAGAATGGTGGAGAATTCGGGATTGGGGACTCGGGCGTGTTCAAATTCGATCAGCCAGCGACGTGACACGCCCAGCCGTTGGGCCATGTCGGTCTGACTAATGCCCTGGCGTTGCCTATGAATCACTGGCAGGTGGATCACTGGCAGGTACCAGTGGATGCCAGCGCATGCCGCTCGTCAGCTGATGTCGAGCACGGAACCGCGTTCAATCAGTTCCGGCGGGATTACGGTTTTGACGCCGACCGGTATCTTCTCGCCTTCGCATTGACGGCGGACCATGGAGAAGGCGGTGGCGCCAATGTCGTCAAAGCGCAGCTTCATGGTCGTCAGGTTCAAGCGCGGGACCATATCGACCAGCGAATCATCGACGCCCACGATGCTGACATCCTCGGGCACACGCTTGCCCACTGACTGCAACCCGAGCATTGCGCCGTACGCCATCTGGTCGTTGGCGGCGTAGATGGCCGTGCAGTCGGGGTCGTGGGCCAACGCCACGCCGGCCTGGTAGCCTGAATCCGCGCACCAATCGCCGATGTACATGCTCGGTACGCGTGCTCCCATTTGTTCCAACGCTTCTCGCCAACCGCGGGCGCGGCTTTCGGCGGCGCGCGAGGTGGACGGTCCGGCAATGTGGTAGACGGTCTTGTGCCCCTTGCTCATCAGGTAATCGACGATAGCGGTCGAGCAGCCATACTGGTCGGCGTCAACGGTGGGGCAGTGGTCGGCGGCGGATTCGCAGATGAGCACGACTGGAAATTCTCGCGGAGGCTTGTATCCGACGAAATCGGAGATGCGTTCCTCCAGCACTACGATGACACCATCCACCGGCTGACGCTGCATGCGATCGATGGCGGCGGAAAGCGTGCGTTCCGCACCGTGGCGCATGGTCTGGATGGTGACTGAATAATCGTCATCGGCCGCGTTGGCCACAATAGAATCAAGGATGCGGGCGTTGCCGAACGTGGCGGTGTTGAACATCACCACGCCGATATCCTGGAAGCGGCCGTGCTTTAGGGCTCGGGCCGCATAATTCGGACGATACCCAAGGCGTTCCATTGCAGCTTCGACACGCTGGCGTGTTTCGGGTTTCACCGCATCGCTGCCATTCGCCACGCGGGACACTGTCTGTGGCGAAACGCCGGCGGCTTTCGCTATGTCTTGCATGGACACCTGTGTTGGCCTCGACATTTCACCCTCGCTTGACTCATTAATGTCGGTGTTTCGTTTGCAACGCTTATCTTAGGGCCGCTTACGGTAACGATAACATCGTTGTCTTCGTGACCATTGTAGCAGAGTGACTGAGAAACCCTTAATTCAACACGGTACTCAACACGATTGGACAATGTTACAAATGGTGTTATGATGATAACGCAAACATTTTGGTCAACCTTCGAAGGAGAGGGGTTGGGAATGGCTTCAGCCGATATCGCAGCTGCGCCCGTGCATTCGGGCAAGGCTCGTGTGAATAAGCACAAGGCCGATTGGCGTGGATGGAAATTCATGTGGCCTTTTGCGGTGGTGTTCGTGTTCGTGTTCATCGTGCCGATTGTGTACGCCGTTTATATTTCGTTCTTCAAGAAGCAGATGATCGGCGGCACCAAGTTCGTCGGCTTCGAGAACTACGCGCGCCTGTTGGGTGATGGCCAGTTCTGGAGCAGTGTTGGTCGTGTGGCCCTGTTCACGTGCGTGCAGGTGCCGATCATGCTGTGCCTGTCGGCTTTGATGGCCCTGGCGTTGGATTCGATGAAGCTGCATGGCACGAGGTTCTTCCGTATCTCGACGTTCCTGCCCTACGCGGTGCCGGCGGTGGTGTCGACGTTGATCTGGGGTTTCGTGTATGGCGCGAAGTACGGCCTGGTGGGTTCGTTGAACGATTTCCTGGGCACGGACATCGACGTGCTCGCCCCCAGCGTGTTGTTGGCCAGTATCGGGAACATCGTGACGTGGGAGTTCACGGGCTACAACATGCTCATCTTCTACAGCTCGCTGTCGACCATCCCGCATTCCCTGTACGAGGCGGCCAGCATCGACGGCGCGTCGGAGTGGCAGATCGTGAAGAGCATCAAGCTTCCCGAATTGCGCGGCAGCCTGGCGATCACGGTGATCTTCAGCATCATCGGCTCGTTCCAGCTGTTCAACGAGCCGAGCATTTTGCAGAACATGGTTCCTGGTAATGCGATCACGACGTATTACACGCCGAACATGTACGCGTACAACCTGAGCTTCTCCGGCAACCAGTCGAACTACGCGGCCGCGTTGGCGATCGTGATGGCCGTGATCACCATGGCCATCGCCTACATCGTCCAGCTCAACAGCCTCAAGGAGCAGATGAAGTGACGACGACTACTGCTGTTCGTGTTGAGGAATCGATGATGATCGTGAAGGAGCGTATGTGATGAGTGCAGCAACGACTTCGGCCGCCGGTCGCCTGACCGACGCCGAGCTCAAGGCCCGGGAGAAGGCCGCCAGGAAGGCGGAGAAGGCCCGCCAGAAGAGGATCGCCGCCGACGAGGCCGCCGAACGCAGGCGCAGCGCGAAGGCGGGGTTCGCGAACGTGAACAACCCGAGGCGTTCCACGTTGTTGACCGTCCTGTGCGCGGTCTTCGCCGTGTACTGCCTGTTCCCGTTCGTCTACCTTTTGATCAACGCGACGAAGACGCAGGCCGACTTCACCAGTACGTTCGGCCTGGGCTTCGGCAAGACGTTCGCCCTGTTCGACAACATCGCGACCGTGTTCTCCTATCAGGACGGGATCTTCGCGCGCTGGCTGTTCAACACGATCCTGTACGTGGTGGTCGGCGCCGGCGGCGCGACCCTGCTGGCGATCATGGGCGGCTACGCTCTGGCCAAGTTCCGCTTCCCGGGGCGCAAAGCGGTGTTCGTGGTCATCATCGGCGCGATCAGCGTGCCGGGCATCGCTTTGGCGGTTCCCCAGTTCCTCCTGTTCGCCAAATTGGGCCTGACGAACACCCCGTGGGCCATGATCATCCCGTCGCTGATCAGCCCGTTCGGTTTGTACCTGATGTGGATCTTCAGCGAGCAGGCCGTGCCCCAGGAGCTGCTGGAGGCGGCGCGCGTGGACGGCGCGTCCGAGTTCCGCACGTTCTGGCAGATTTCCTTGCCCCTGTTGGCTCCGGGCATCGTGACGACGGCGTTGTTCACGATCGTGGCGACGTGGAACAACTACTTCCTGCCGTTGATCATGCTCAAGGACGCGGACTGGTACCCGCTGACCATCGGCCTGAACCAGTGGAAGGACCAGGCCTCGACCGCGGGCGGCCAGGCGATCCAGAACCTGGTGATCACGGGCTCCCTGATCACGATCATCCCCCTGGTGATCGCGTTCCTGTGCCTGCAGAAGTACTGGCAGTCCGGACTC
>ENA-OQHD01000033-OQHD01000033.1-human-gut-metagenome-genome-assembly--contig:-NODE-33-length-63844-cov-24.890171_pt1 | contig 63844 bp, 47 predicted proteins | sample MGYA00242560_ERZ504711 | MGnify/ENA primary metagenome ERZ504711 (study PRJEB26092, sample SAMD00036198) | human gut metagenome | host: Homo sapiens | study: EMG produced TPA metagenomics assembly of...
ATGCGGCGCACGGGCTCGGTTATGCCGGCTACCGTATGGACGATTGATGGCCTCGCCGCGGCGGTCGTGGATACCGCGGCGAGGACTGGCGAGGTCAGCCGAGGAGCACCGCGATGATTGCGATGAAAATCGGCGATGACAGCGTCGAGAACAGAATGCCGTCGCGTGCGAACGACAGACCCACGTTGTACCGCGCCGCGTAGTTGTAGACGTTCTGCCCGGTCGGCAATGCGGCGAGCACCACGCATGCGTACAGCGTGGCGCCACGGAAGCCCATCACGAAATACGACAGCAGGAACGCGATGATCGGCATCACGATGTTCTTCAGCACGGCCACCGTGAACACCGCCGGAATATTCGACTTGTCCTGCAGCGGCTTTGTGCCGTGCAAGGACATGCCGAACGCCATCAGAATCATCGGTACGGCGGAATTGCCGATCATGTTGATCGGGTCGTAAATGCAGCTCGGAATCACGAAAAAGCCGACTTTCGCGGAAATCGCGGACACGGCGATGCCCAGCAGCGAGCCGATGAGCAGCGGCTGATGCAACGGCTGTTTCAGAATCTCCTTCGCGGAGACCTTGCCTTTGGTGGTCACGTCGAGCACGGTCAGGCCGATCGGCGTGAACACCGCCTGCTGCATGACCAGAATCGGTGCGACAAGCGCCGGATTGCCCAGAATGTACGTGGCGATCGGCAGGCCGATGTTGTTGGAATTGAGATACAGCGAATTCAGCGCGCCGATGGTGGCGTCCGCGGCCTTCATATGGAAGAACAGCCGATTGAGAATCAGAAAGACCACACCCACCAGCACGGCCGAGAAGAACGCCACGACGATGGAGGAGTGGAAGATCTCGAAGATCTTCTCCTTGGACAGGATGGCGAACATCAGGCACGGGCTCGACACGAAGAAGCTGAACCTGTTGAGCACCATCTGCGCGGTCGGCCCGCCGATGCGCATGCGCGCGGCCACATAGCCGGTGGCGATGACGATGCCGATGACGCAGAAACCTTCCATCGCGCTTAACAGACCCGGCATTGCACTCTCCTTTTCGCTGCGGCCGTTGCCTCGGACCGCTACCTAGTGTGTCACCAAGTGCACGACAGCATGGCCGACCGTCTCAAAAGCACGCCCGAAATGCGATTGTCACCGGCTTTTGCCGGATAATGGACGGCATGAGCGAACTTACGATTGGATTTTCCGCTTCCGCCAGCAAACAGGAGCAGTTGAACGAGCTGATGAGGCAGATCATGGGCTGCTATTCCGTCAGCGATGACGAAGGCCCGTTGACGGACGCCGTCGAGGTGTTCCTGAAAAAACAGCCGCATCTGACGGTGCGCAGGCACGGCGACACATTGGTGGCATCCACCGATTTCGGCCGCGAGCGCCGCGTGATTCTTGCCGGCCATCTCGACACGGTGCCGGTGATCGACAATTTCCCGCCGAAATGGCTTCAGCCGGGCGATCCGCTGATTCGCGAGGATGTGGCGGCCGGTCATGAGCATGAGCGTGTGATCTGGGGTCGTGGCGCCACCGATATGAAGGGTTCCGACGCGGTCATGCTGTATCTGGCGGCCACGCTGACGGATGCGAAATACGATTTGACGTACGTGTTTTACGACCATGAGGAAGTCGCGGCCGAGAAGAACGGCCTGCGCAAGGTGGTCGAGTCGCATCCGGATTGGATCACCGGCGATTTCGCGATCATCGGCGAGCCGACCGATTGCGGCATCGAGGGCGGCTGCAACGGCACGATGCGATTCGACGTGATCACGCACGGCGTTGCCGCGCATTCGGCCCGCGCCTGGATGGGCAAGAATGCGATCCACGCGGCGGCCGAGATTCTGAACCGTTTGAACGCACATGAGAACCGCGCCATCGAAGTAGATGGCCTGACCTATCAGGAGGGCCTGAACGCCACGCTGATTTCCGGCGGCAAGGGTACCAATGTGATTCCCGACGAGTGCCGTGTGCACGTCAACTACCGGTTCGCGCCGGACAAGTCGCTCGCCGAGGCGAAGGCGCTGATGATCGGCGCGGATGCGGGCGCGAAACTCGGCAACGGCGAGCATCAGGCCACTGGTGGCGTGTTCGAAGGCTTCGGCATCGAGATGAAGGACGAATCGCCGAGCGCACGTCCGGGCCTCAATTCGCCGCTTGCCCAATCGCTGGTATCGCTTGTCAAGGAACGTACCGGTCGTGACCCGCTTGCCAAGCTGGGTTGGACGGATGTGGCGCGTTTCGCGATTCTGGGCATTCCGGCCGTGAATCTCGGCGCGGGTAGCCCGCTGCTGGCTCACAAGCAGGACGAGCAGCTGCCGGAGACCGATCTGCTGCTCATGGCCGACCTGCTGGAGGACTGGCTGCGTTGAATCGCCGTTGAGTCGTTGCTGAGCTGCCGTTGAATCGCCGGTAATTCGCTGCCGCGGGCTTGCCGCAGAACCACTATTGGTCCACCGTTGAACCGCTGCTGAACCACTATGCCGGCGCACGTTCATTCACGGCGTGTCAACGCGAATCATTGGAAAACGGAGCGTGTAGGGGGAATAAATTTCCCGTCCTGTCACGCTCCGTTGTTTTTTGTGTCATACTTATAGACGGTGGTTCTGCAAGACCGCCGACGCATCCGATGGCGTTGATCCCCTCGCGTGAATGTTCTGTGAGTCGCGAGCGCAGGTGTCCGCCGTCGCATGATGAAGACTTTTGACGGAAGTTGCTTCCTACGGGCGCCATGATGCGCGGCCACGGTGAGAGCGTGGTGTGAGAACCGTTGGGGCTTGAGTGAAGGCGATGCGATTGCAGCGCGTTGCCGAGGAGCGTTGTGCCTACTACCAATGAGGGCCTCGATCAGGTCGAGGCTGTTGTGTCATCCGATAATTCAACCAATAATGCGGCAAGCAGTGCGGGTTCTGTGTCTGCCGATCCGGCTCCGCGCCGCCGTCGTGGAGGTCGCCGCGTGGTGCGTGGCGTAGGTGCCGCGGGCGCGTCTTTGGAGCTGAAGGTCGAGGAGCATGCCAAAGCCCCCTTGTTTGAGGAACCGAAGCTTGAGCCTGTCCAGCCTGCGCGTGATTCCGCCGATTTCAATGATGCCGATGACGCCGAGCCGTCGCGTCCGCGTCGTCGTCGCGTGACCCGTTACGATGACGACGATGAGATGCGTGACGAACGTCCGCGCCGTCGCCGTCGTTCCTCTGTGGACGTGCAGGACGAGGATGATCGCCCGTCGCGTCGCCGTCGCCGTATCAGCGACGAGCCGCGTGATGACCGTGACGATCGTGACGATCGTGACGATCGTGACGATTACGGCAATCGCGGCAATCGTGACGAATCATCCGAAGACCGTGCGCTCGACGCCGTCAGCGCGCTGCCGGAAGGCCATGAGACGCGTCATAATCCGCGTCCGATGACGTCGCTGCTGTTCCAGGAGCCGATTCTGCCGGCCGCCCCCGCGGGCCGCGGATCGTCCGACGATGACGATGCTGACGATACGGGCCGCAGAGGTTCGGACGATGCCCGTGACAGCCGTGATGACCGCGACGATGACCGTCCGACTCGTCGCCGCCGCCGTCGCAGCCACGACACGGCCGACACGGACCGCACGGACGCTTCGAATGACGGTCGCGGCCGTGATGACGGCAATGACCGCAACAACGACGCCGAAGACGATGAGCATGGCGATTCCCGCCGCTCCCGTCGTTCCCGTCGTCTGAACGCGCAGGAACGTCGCGCCGCTGCCGAAGTGGAGCAGATCGAGGAGGACCTGGTCCTCGATGGCATCACGTATGCGCCGATCGATGACGAGTCCCGCAATGGAAACGATGATGACGACGAGCAGCCGACGCGCACCCGTCGCCGCCGTCGCGGACGCGGCAACCATGAGGAAGCCGACGAGCAGCAGACCTCCGAACGCGAATCCCGTCGCCGTCATGAGGATGACGATGAGGAAGAGGGCACGGTGACCCGTCGCCGTCGCCGCCGCCGTGGAGGGTCGAAGGCCGAGGAATCGGACGAGACGATGTCCCGTCGCTCCCGCAAGCAGCAGTACATCGACGAGATCACCGACGTCGAAGGATCCACCCGTCTGGAAGCCAAGAAGCAGCGCCGCCGCGACAACCGTCGTGAACGCAGCCGTCAGAACCAGCTCATGGAGCAGGACTTCCTGGCCCGTCGCGAACACGTCGAGCGTCTGATGGTGGTGCGCGAACGTGAGCGCCACACCCAGATCTCCGTGATCGAAGACAATGTGCTCGTCGAGCATTACGTGTCCGACATCCAGGAAGTGGCCACCGTCGGCAACATCTATCTTGGCCGCGTGCAGAACGTGCTGCCGAGCATGGAGGCCGCGTTCGTGGACATCGGACAGGCCCGCAACGGCGTGCTGTACGCCGGCGAGGTGAACTGGGATTCCGCACGTCTGGAAGGCCAGCCGCGTCGTATCGAACTGGCGTTCAAGTCGGGCGATCCGGTGCTGGTGCAGGTAACCAAGGATCCGATCGGCCACAAGGGCGCAAGGCTTACCTCGCAGGTCACCTTGGCCGGCCGTTTCCTCGTGCTGGTGCCGTCCGGCGGCATGACCGGCGTGAGCCGCAAGCTGAGCGAGCGTGAGCGCGCCCGCCTGAAGAACATCGTGTCGAAGATCGCGCCGAAGGATATGGGCGTGATCATCCGAACCGCGGCCGAAGGCGCTTCCGAAGAGGCCATCACCAAGGATCTCGAGAACCTGGTGCGCCAGTGGGAACGCATCACCGCTAAGCGCGACGAGTTCCTGCACGGCAAGCGTCCGAAGCTGTTGCAAGGCGAGCCGGACGTGGCCATCCGCGTGGTGCGCGACATCTTCAACGACGACTTCTCCAAGATGATCGTGGAAGGCGACCGCGTGTACGAGCGTATCGAGGAATACCTCGACACGATGGCCCCCGACCTGAAAGACAAGCTCGAGAAGTGGGATCCGGCCGAACATGACGGCAAGGACGTGTTCGACAAGTGGCAGATCGACTCCCAGTTGCGTAAGGGCATGGAACGTCAGGTCTACCTGCCGTCCGGCGGTTCGATCGTCATCGACCGCACCGAGGCCATGACCACCATCGACGTGAACACGGGCCGTTTCATCGGCCGCGGCAAGAGCCTCGAGGAAACGGTGACCCGTTGCAACCTCGAAGCGGCCGAAGAGATCGCGCGACAGCTTCGTCTGCGCGACATCGGCGGCATGGTGATGATCGACTTCGTCGACATGGTCATGCCGGCCAACAGGGATTTGGTGCTCCGCCGACTGGTGGAGTGCCTGGCGCGCGACCGCACCAAGCATCAGGTGGCCGAAGTCACCTCGCTGGGACTGGTGCAGATGACGCGCAAGCGCATCGGCCAGGGTCTGGTGGAGGCGTTCTCCGAGGAATGCCCGACCTGCAAGGGCCGCGGCTTCATCCTCCATGACGAACCGACCGTTTCGGCGGATTACGACGATCCGTACGCCTTGAAGGGCGGCGATCCGTTCGTCAAGACCAACAAGCATGGCCATGGCACGGACGTGCAGGTGCCGAAGGGCTCCTCGCCGGACGTGAAGGCCAAACTCGCGCAGATCGCGGCGGCAGCCGTGGCCGCCAACAATGCGGACCTGGGCGAGGAAGAACAAGAAGAATAAAGGAAAATCCCGGTATGTCAACTTGACACGCCGGGAGCAGACTTGCGGTTGTACGCGGGTATGTGTAGATTAGATTGCTGGTGTCTGGCCGCGAGGCTCGAACGTGCCGGGCAGTAAGCTTTCCAAGTTAATAAAGGAACGGATATGTACGCTATTGTGAAGGCCGGCGGCCATCAGGAAAAGGTCGAGGTCGGTGACGTCATCCTCGTCAACCGTCTCGACGCCAAGAAGGGCGACACCGTGGAATTCCCGGTCGCTCTCGTTGTGGATGGTGACAAGGTCACCGTCAACGCCAAGGATCTCGCCAACATCAGTGTCAAGGCTGAGGTTGTCAACGATGAGGCCAAGGGCCCGAAGATCAGCATCATGAAGTACAAGAACAAGACCGGCGTTGCTCGTCGCAAGGGCCATCGCCAGCAGCTGACTCTCGTCAAGATCACGGCTATCGCCTGATTCGCGTAGGGTTAGAGTCAAGGACCGAAAGGAACAGACATGGCACATAAGAAGGGCGCGTCCAGCTCGCGCAACGGTCGCGATTCAAACGCGCAATACCTCGGTGTGAAGAAGTTCGGCGGCGAAGCCGTCGTGGCCGGCAACATCATCGTTCGTCAGCGTGGCACCAAGTTCCACCCGGGCGAGAACGTCGGCATGGGCAAGGACCACACCCTGTTCGCCCTCAAGGACGGCAGTGTGAAGTTCGGCGTGCGTCGTGACCGCAAGGTCGTCGACGTGATTGCCGCCTGAGACACGCGCAAATAACGCTTTTTGATGAAAGACCGCGCCCGTTATGGACGCGGTCTTTCTGCTATGTAAGGTAGATACATGAGTGATTTTGTGGATCGAGTGACCGTCCATGTCAAGGGCGGCGACGGCGGCAATGGTTCCGCCGGCATCCGTAGGGAGAAATACAAGCCGTTGGCCGGTCCGAACGGCGGCAATGGCGGCGACGGCGGTTCCGTGATCTTCATGGCCGATTCGAACGCCAACAGTCTGCTCGACTACCGTTTCATGCCCCATCGCGAGGCGGAAAGCGGCACCATGGGCCTGGGCGACACGAAGGACGGTTCGAAGGGCGCCGACCTGATCCTGCCCGTCCCGGTGGGCACGGTCGTGTTCGAAGCCAAGGGACCGCAGGGCAAGCCGAAGCATCCGGGCGAGCAGCTTGCCGACCTGCGTCACGCGGGAGACAAGTTCGTCGTGGCCGCGGGCGGCAACGGTGGTCTCGGCAATGCGGCGCTGGCCAATCGCACCCGTCGTGCGCCGGGCTTCGCACTGCTGGGCGAGCCGGGCGAGGAACGCGACGTCATCCTCGAACTCAAGTCCATCGCCGACGTGGCGCTGGTGGGCTTTCCGTCCGCAGGCAAGTCGAGCCTGATCGCGGCGATGAGCTCCGCCAAACCGAAGATCGCCGATTATCCGTTCACCACGCTCGTGCCGAACCTCGGCGTAGTGGTGGCCGGCGACATGCGCTACACCATCGCCGACGTGCCGGGCCTGATTCCGGGCGCATCCCAGGGCAAGGGCCTCGGCCTCGAATTCCTGCGCCACATCGAACGCACCGAAATCATCGCCCACGTCATCGATTGCGCCACCCTCGAACCCGGCCGCGACCCGATGAGCGACTACCAGGCGCTCGAACACGAGCTCGCCGAATACGCCGGCAAGCTCGAACTGCCGCTCGGCGCGATTCCGATCCCCGAACGTCCGCGCATCATCATCCTCAACAAGGTGGATGTGCCGGAAGCCAAGGAACTCGCCGAATTCGTCAAGCCCGAATTCGAAAAGCTCGGCCTCAAGGTCTACATCATCTCCACCGCCTCCCACGAGGGCCTGAAGGAACTCAACTGGGCGCTGGCCGACCTCGTGACCAACATGCGCGCGGAAGTCGCCAAACGCGAGCAGGCCGAGGAAGAGGCCCGCGTGGTCATCAAGCCGCTCGAGGAGCCGCGCAACCGCCGTCGCCGTAACGACGAAGGCGGCAACGCGCTCGACTTCACCGTGGAACGCAAGGAGAACGGCAACGGCGAAGTCTGGTACGAGGTGCTCGGCACCAAGCCGGAACGTTGGGTCATGCAGACCAACTTCGATAATGACGAGGCCGTCGGCTACCTTGCCGACCGCCTGGCCAAGCTGGGCGTCGAAGACGAGCTGCGGCACAAGGGCGCCAAGCCGGGCGACGAAGTGCGCATCGGCCGTGGCGACCGTGCCGTGGAATTCGATTGGGATCCGACCATCGCGGCCGGCGCGGAAATGCTCGACGGCACCCAGTTGGGCGCACGCGGCGTCGACCTGCGACTGCAGGAATCGGATGGTCGTGCGCAGCGTCGTTCCAACACGGAACGCCGTCGCCAGTACCACGAGATGATGGACGCCCGTCAGGCCGTGCGCGAAGCCATGATGGCCGAACGCAAGGCAGGACACTGGGCCGATCCTTCCGTGGACGACGACCGTCACGACGAAACCAGTCTTTTTGGACGTGGCGAGACCGCCGACGACGAGGATGTGGAACAATAGAACCATCCAACGAAGCCCGCTGATGTGCCGATGGCATGTCGGCGGGCTTTTTCAATAGCCGGTAACGGTACCGGGAGGAACTATGAACATGCCATCGCAAGCGCAAGTGCGCAGGGCCATCGCCGAAGCGCAGACCATCGTGGTGAAGGTGGGCTCCAGCTCGCTGACCGAGCCGAGCGGCCACTTGGATCCGCAACGGTTGAACGCGCTTGTGGCGGCCATCGCCCGCGTGCGATTGATGGGCGGCCGCGTGGTGCTGGTCTCCTCCGGCGCGATCGCGGCCGGTTTCGGCACGCTCGGTTTCGACAAGCGTCCGACCGACGTGGCCGACCAGCAGGCGTGCGCCGCCGTCGGCCAAGGCCTGCTGATGGCCCAGTACGAGGCCGCTTTCGCACGGTACGGGCTGCGTGTCGGACAGATCCTCATCACCGTTTCCGACACGATCGCCCCACAGCAGTACCGCAACGTGCGCCGTACGCTCGACCGCCTGCTCGACTTGGGCGCGGTGCCGATCATCAACGAAAACGATTCCCTCGCGTCCAACGAGATCCGGTTCGGCGACAACGACCGTCTGTCCGCGCTGATCGCCAACATCGTCGTCGCCGACGCGCTCGTCCTGCTCACCGACGTGGACGCGCTGTACACCGCGCCGCCAAGCGAGCCCGGCTCGAAGCGCATCTCCTATGTGCCGAACGTCGAGGATGCGCTGGCGAAGGTTCAGGTCGGCGGAACCGGCTCGAACGTCGGCACCGGCGGCATGGTCACCAAAATGGAGGCCGCGCGCGTCGCCGCGGTGTCCGGCATTCCCGCGGTGTTGACATGCGCGTCGAACGCAGGTCCCGCGATGATGGGCGATCCGGTCGGCACCGCGTTCGCGCCGATCAACGACCGCGGTTCGTCACGTAGGCTGTGGATCGGCTTCGCCTCCCACCCGCAGGGCACGCTGGTGGCCGATTCCGGCGCGGCCAAGGCGGTGCGCGGGGGAGCGGCCAGCCTGCTTGCGGCCGGCGTGGTGGAAGTGAAGGGCGATTTCGCCGCCGGCGACGCCGTCTGGGTTGACGACGAGCAGGGCAACCATTTGGCCAAGGGCCTGGTCGGCTTCGACTCCGAGGAGATCCCGCAGATGCTAGGACGCAATACGGCCCAGCTCAAGCGTTTCCTCGGCGAGGAATACGCGCATCCGCTGGTGCACCGCGACAATCTCGTACTGGTCTGAACCAGTGCAAAAGGTGTGGTTAGGCCATCGATTTCGCTTCAAGCGAAGCGTTCGCGGCGAAATAGACGTGTGTCGTGGGGCTGTCGTTTTTCGCGTGGCAGGTCTAGCATTACAGGCATGACTATGGCTGACTGGCAGACTCTATCCGACCGTATCAATCACGTGGCTCCGAGCGCTACTCTGGCCGTCGATTCCAAGGCGAAGGCAATGAAGGCCGCCGGAATCGACGTCATCGGGTTCGGCGCGGGAGAACCGAACTTCCCAACCCCCGCACCAATCGTCGCGGCCGCGGCCGCGGCCGTGCAGGACCCGAAAAACTACCGTTACACGCCGACCGCCGGCCTACCGGAACTGCGCCAGGCCATCGCGGACAAGACGTTGCGCGATTCGGGTTACGAAGTCGATCCAAGCCAGGTCATCGTGACCAACGGCGGCAAGCAGGCCGTCTACGAATCGTTCCAGATTCTGCTCAACGAGGGCGACGAGGTCATCATCCCCACCCCGTACTGGACCAGCTATCCTGAAGCCGTGAAGCTCGCCGGCGGCGTGCCCGTGACCGTGTTCGCCGGTGCCGACCGCAACTTCGAGCCCAGCATCGAAGCCATCGAAGCGGCCCGCACCGAACACACGAAGGCCATCATCGTGAACACGCCGAACAACCCGACGGGCGCGGTGTGGAAGCCGGAAACCGTCAAGGCCATCGCGCAGTGGGCCATCGAACACCACGTGTGGGTCATTTCCGACGAAATCTACGAACACTTGAACTATGACGGCGCCAAAACCACGTACATCGGCGCCGCGGTGCCCGAAGTGCGCTCCCAGCTGCTCGTGCTCAACGGCGTGGCCAAAACCTACGCCATGCCGGGCTGGCGCGTCGGCTGGATGATCGCCCCCGTGGACGTGGCCAAGGCCGCATCCAAACTGCAGGGTCACATGACCTCCAACGTGAACAACATCTCCCAGCGTGCCGCCATCGAAGCCGTCTCCGGCTCCCTGGACGCCGTCTACGAGATGCGCGCCGCATTCGACAAGCGCCGCCAGACCATCGTCGCCGCGTTGAACGACATCGAAGGCGTGAACTGCCCGACTCCGACCGGCGCGTTCTACGCGTTCGCCGACGTGACCGCGCTGCTGAACAAACCGATCGGCACCAACAAGACCACGTTCGCCAACACTTCCGAACTGGCCGCCGCGTTGCTTGACGAAGGCCATGTCGCCGCCGTCCCGGGCGAGGCGTTCGGCGCTCCCGGCTATCTGCGCTTCTCCTACGCGCTTGCCGACGACGATCTGGTCGAAGGCATGCGTCGCATGAAGCGTTGGGTCGAGGACTGAGCCGACCGGCCCCGCGCTCAACTGACGGAAAGTTCAGTTGATAGACGATATTTTTAGCGATTCGCGCTTCGGTGACATGCCGGGCGCGAATCTTTTTTTTCGTTGGAAAATAGCGGTTTCTTGCGATTCGTCGTGAATCGGGTTGGACGAAGTCGCGAAAACCCGCTATTATTTCGACTTGGCGGTTTTGCCGTCTGCTTCTTGCGTGGTTTTGCATAGAATCCTCGCCGGCAAGTGGAGACGGCAGAGTTCACCTAGGGAAGTGGCGCAATTGGTAGCGCAACGGTCTCCAAAACCGTAGGTTGTGGGTTCGAGTCCCGCCTTCCCTGCCAAGCTTCTTACAACAAGCCCAGCGGAGGATTATTATGGCGAAGGCGAAGAACAGCGAGAAGGCCATTAAGCCGAACATCTTCATGCGCATTGGCTTGTTCATCAAACAGATTATCGACGAACTCCGCAAGGTCGTCACTCCGACCAGCAAGGAACTGTTCTTCTGGTCCCTCGCCGTGTTTATCTTCGTGCTGCTGCTGATGGCACTGGTCACCGGCATGGACTACGGTCTGGGCAAGCTGACCCTGTGGATATTCGGCTGATAAACAACTTGAAGGTGAAAGTGCATGACTGACGAAGTGTTTTCCGACAACCTCGACGAGGCTTCCAAGGCTGATACCGAGGCTGCTGCCGCTGTTGAGGCGCTGCCGGCCGAAGGCGAGGCCGTCCAGGCCGTCGCCGCCGATCAGGCGACCGATGGGCAGGCCCAGTCCGAGCAGGACGCTCCGGAAGAGCAGACCGCGGAAACCACTGAGGATGAAGACACTGAGCAGGATGCCGGTGCCAAGGCCGTCGAGGAATTCTCCAAGAGCCTGCGCACGCTTGAAGGCAAGTGGTATGTGCTGCACACCTATTCCGGCTATGAGAAGCGCGTGAAGACCAACGTCGAATCCCGCGTGGCCAGCTTCGGTATGGAAGACAAGATCTTCCAGGTCGAAGTGCCGATGGAGGAAGTCGAAAAGCACACCGAAAAGGGCAAGAAGGTCATCACCCGCGTGCGTGTCCCCGGCTATGTGCTGATCCGCATGCTGCCGGATGAGAACGCCCGTCGTATCGTCCGCGAGACCGAAGGCGTCACCGGCTTTGTCGGCCCGACCAAGGATCCGGCACCGCTGACCCGCAAGGAAGTCGTCTCCATGATGGCTCCGATGATCGCTTCCGAAGCTCTCAAGGCCGCCGGAGACAAGCCGGCCGCAGCCAAGAAGCGCAAGCTTGAGGTCTCCTACGCTCCTGGCGATCAGGTCACCGTCACCGATGGACCGTTCACCACCATGGCCGCGGTTGTCTCCGAAGTGGATCCGTCCACGCAGAAGCTCACCGTGCTCGTGTCCATCTTCGGCCGTGACACGCCGGTGGAGCTAGGCTTCAACCAGGTTGAAAAATTAGCCTGAACGTGCATGACGGAGCGTTAGCTGCGTTGCTCCAAGCTTGACGCACCTTGGTACGCCTGCGCTTGGGCGCCTTGCTACCGCACGCGTCACACCCATTCAGGAACCTGAAATCGTGATTCTTTTGAACCCCGCTTCGGCGGGGTTTCTTTGTATGTATTGCCATACGCGCAATGTCGTGGCGGAATCGCATAATAGAAAAGTTGTGTCTGGAGGGTCTCGTGTGCCTGAACAAGGCGGCGGCACCTGCTAGCACAGCACAGCAATATACGTTGCGGAAGGAACCGGACGCGGGAGACCTACTCCGGTGCCGTTAACCACCGCTTCACAGAAAGAAGAACCATACAATGGCTCCTAAGAAGAAAGTCTCGGCGCTTCTCAAGCTCCAGATTCAGGCCGGCAAGGCCAACCCGGCTCCGCCGCTGGGCCCGGCTCTGGGTTCCCATGGCGTGAACATCATGGACTTCTGCAAGCAGTACAACGCTGCCACGCAGGACAAGATGGGCCAGGTCATCCCTGTTGAGATCACCGTTTACGAAGATCGTTCCTTCACCTTCATCCTGAAGACCCCGCCGGCAGCAGCTCTGCTGAAGAAGGCCGCTGGCATCCAGAAGGGTACCGAGAACCCGCTGACCCACAAGGTCGGCTCCGTCACCAAGGCTCAGGTCCGTGAGATCGCCGAAATCAAGATGGCTGATCTGTCCGCACGCGACGTCGAAGCCGGCATGAAGATCATCGCGGGCACCGCCCGTTCGATGGGTATCACGGTTACCGACTGAGAGGAGAAGGACTAATGGTACAGCGTTCCAAGAAGTATCGCGAAGCGGCTGAGAAGATCGATCGCAACAACCTTTACACCGCCAACGAAGCCATCGCTCTCCTCAAGAGCATGCCGGAGTACAAGTTCGACCAGACCGTTGAGGCCGTGCTGCGCCTGAACGTGGATCCGCGCAAGGCCGACCAGCTGGTCCGCGGTTCCGTGAACCTGCCGAACGGCACCGGTAAGACCGCCAAGGTCCTCGTCTTCGCCCGTGGCCCGAAGGCCACCGAAGCTCTCGAGGCTGGCGCCGACATCGTCGGTGACGACGACCTCGTGCAGAAGGTCGCCGACGGTTTCCTTGACTTCGATTCCGTCGTCGCCACCCCGGACATGATGGGCAAGGTCGGCCGCCTCGGCCGCGTGCTCGGTCCGCGTGGCCTCATGCCGAACCCGAAGACCGGCACCGTGACCATGGACGTCACCAAGGCCATCAAGGACATCAAGGGCGGCAAGGTTGACTTCCGTGTCGACAAGAACGGCAACCTGAGCTTCCTCATCGGCAAGATGTCCTTCACCGAGCAGGCTCTGGACGAGAACTTCAAGGCTGTGGCCGACGAAGTCAAGCGTCTGAAGCCGTCCACCGTGAAGGGCCGCTACGTCACCAAGGCGACCATCACCTCCACGATGAACCCGGGCGTCCCGGTTGATCCGGCGGTCGTTGCCTGAGTGCACAGAAGCTAAGCTTCATCAAAAGACCCGTATCTGCAATCGCAGCATGCGGGTCTTTTCATATGTTCGGAAAGATTCATGACTTTATGACCGGATGACAGATGCAACGGGCGTACCCAGACGCCACACCACCCGGGCAGCGGCTCAGCGGTCGCGCATACGGCCAATCGCCAGCGCGGTCGTCAGCACATACGCGTCGCGCGGATCGGTGGCATCCCAGCCGGTCGTTTCGGCGGCGCGCTTCAGACGGTACCGCACGGTGTTCGGATGCACATTCAGCTCCTTCGCCGTGTTCTCCAACGAACTGCCATACTTCAGGAACGTGGACACCGTCAGATAAGTGGGATCATCGGGATTCTCGCCGCGCAGCACCTGATATACGTTCCGATACAGTTCCTCACGCGCGTAATCATCACCCAGCAGCGCACGCTCCGGCAACAGCTCGTCGGCACGCAGCGGACGGGAAGGAGTGGACAGCGCCGGAGCCGCCTGCAGCGAGAACATCGTCTCACGCAACGCATGCGAAGCCCCCGCCACACCGGAACGGACCGGGCTCAAATACAGTGGCTCGTCCTCGCTGAACGCCGGCATGACCGCGGTACAGGTCACCTCCGGCGTGACCGCGCCCATCTGGCAAGCCAAAGCCAGCAGGAAAGTGCCGTACGTGCCGATGACCACATGCTCGCCACCCAAATCGCGCACCGCCTTGCGGATGGCGAGGGATGTCGAGGCAAGACTGGCCGAAGACACCCCGCCGATCGCAAAACAGTTGAAATCGCCTTGCCATCCGAGAATGTTCATCAAGGAGACCACACGATCGTCGGTCATGTTCGTCAACAGGCATTCGAAAGCCAACCGCTCGATGGTCGTATCGTCGGTATGGCCTGACAAAAGGTCGAGGATGTCTGCCTGCTCGGAGTTCATAACCGTCCATTCTAATCGTCGTATCTGCGAATTGCCGTACGTTCGCCGACCGTTCCGGTCCCCATTCGCGCAGTGGCGGTAATATGCCGACTATGAGCGAAAACAAGAAAGCCGGAAAAGCCGACACGTTCCTCAGCTGGACGTTGGGCGTGCTCGCATGCCTGTGGGTGGCGTGGTGCTGCGGCATCGGCCCGCTGTACTGGTTTGGCACCGGACTCGCCGACTTCGGCTGGGCCAACGTGCTGTACATGGCGATCGCCTTCGTTGTTTCGTTTGCTATATTGCGGTCTCTGGTCCGTTACGGCCGTGGCGAGCGCGTGCTGCCGACGTATTTCTCGCGTCGGTACGTCAAGCTGTGCCAGGAGGTGTCCGGCACGCCGACGACGGTATTGGGCATCATGCTGCGTCATCTGAGCGACGCCGCGCATAGTCGTCCGGGACGCGCCATCCATGCGGTGATCGTCTGGATCGGCCGCAAGCTGACACGTTGCACCGACTGCTGGTGGAAGCTCATGCTGCTGTTCGTCATCGGCTGGCTGTGGATTCCGACCACCCTGCTCGCCGCGTACGGCGCCGACATCCGCTCCCAGATCCGCGAATTCAGTTGGGCGTTGAACCAGTGGACCGGACTGAAACAGCCGTACATCGGCTTCTTCTCATTCGTGCCGATGGACATCTACCCGACCGCGCACTACATGTGGCCGGCCAATCCCACGTATCTGACCGACCAGCACAACATCGTGCTGACCGTTTTCTACGGTGCGTTCGCCGCGGTCTCCCGGTATTTCACCGATTCCAATGACGCCGGCATCGTGGCGCTGGCCGCGCTGCAATGGCTGTTCGCCGCGTTTTGTTGTGCAGCCACCGCCAATCGTTTCTTCAATCTGCCGTGGCGTAGGCTGGGCGTCGGCACGTTCGACTTCTCCCATCCCGAACGGCACGACTGCTGGAACATGCGCGATTTCACCCATCCCGAGGCGGGTGTGGTGGCGCGTCCGTCCAGACTGCGCGCCGGCGCGAAGACACGCTTCGTGATTCTGCTGTTCTTCATGGTGTGCCCGTTGGCGGTGTTCGCCACGATCTCACTGACCAAATCGCCGTTGTTCGCGTTCGCGTTCGTCTGGTGGTTCGGCGTGTGGTATGAGCTGCATATGACGCATATCAAGGCGCTGCCCACCATCAACGGCAAGCCCATGAAACTGCGCAAACGTTCGTTGGCGGCACTGTTCATGTCGAGCTGCGTCATGCTGATCAGCGCCAAATACGCGTGGTACATCATTCTGTTCGCCGCGCTGCTGGCCATCATCAACGACCGTAAACGTTGGAAGACGTACGTGGTCGCATTGATGCTGCCGACCGTGCTCATCCATGGAGGCCTCGTCTATCTGGTGAACAGCGGTGCCGTCATCGGCGGCGATCCGATCGAAAGCCGTGGCATCCAGCTGCAGCAGATCGCCCGCGTGGCGAAATACAATCCGCAGGGCATTCCCGAGGACGCGGCCAAGAAACTCGCTCCCGTCTTCAACCTCGACCAGATGGCCGAATCGTACTTCCAGCAGGACGCCGACCCGGTGAAATCGTCGGGTATCCAGTCCAAGAAGGTCAGCTACAAGTGGCGTACCGTCACCAAGGACGACATGAAGGATTTCAATGACGCATGGTGGCAGATCGTCAAGGCGAATCCTCAGATCGCGCTCGACGCGCTCTTCGCCGAATGCTTCGGATACTTCAACGTGACCGACCTGCCATACGTGTCGATGGACTACTACGTGAACAACGATTACGTGCAGTCCGACAACGAATGGATTCACCTGTACAACCACCAGTGGCGCAACCAGGTGGCCGGCTTCGCCAAGAAATGGGGACAGATTCCCGTGCTTGGCTGGGTGACGCACGGCAACCTGTATGTCACGCTGACACTGCTGATCGGCGCCGCCGAAGTGGTGCTGCGTCGATGGCGGTCGCTGTCATGGCATCTGCCGTTGCTGCTGCTTATGGGTGTGATGATCACCGCACCGGCCAACAATTTCGAACGGCATATGCTTCCGATCGCATTCGTGTTCGGATTCCTGTGCCTGGAGTTCTGGCGCGAGTCGCGTGCCGCGCGGCTTGCTGCACACGAGGCGTCGTACGTTGGCACGTCGACGGCGGGCAAACGGCGTATCGGCGGGCGTCGCATCGACAGACAGCAGTCCGACAAGCAGGACGCCGACGAACGGCATCTCGATGGACGACAGCTTGATGGACGACAGCTCGACGGACAGGAGAAGGAATCATGACGACCATATTGGATTCCGCATTGACCATGCCACGCACCTGCGTCGCGGCCGACCAGGTGATCGCGCTGGACTCAGTGGGCTCCACCAACACGTACGCCGCCGAATTGGTGCGCAAAGGCGCGCTGTTCGGCTCGGCCAGACGAGATGGCCTCGATGGCTGCGATGGACGCGATTGGACCGGTCATGAAATCGTGGCGATCTGCGCCGACGAGCAGACCGCCGGCCGTGGCCGTCTCGACCATCAATGGACCAGCGCGGTGGGGGAGTCGTTCATCGTCTCCCTGGTGGTCAGCGTGCCTACGGCGATTGTGCGGGACACGTCCGTCAACGGCTGGCTGCAGATGATCGCCGGCTGCGAGGCGCGCAACGCGATTATCGCGGCCATCCGCGATTGCGGCGGCCCGCTCGGCAAGGACATCGCGCTCAAATGGCCGAACGACATTTTCGTCGACGGCAAGAAACTGGGCGGCGTGCTCGCCGAAATGGTTCCGCTTGCCGCAACTCCCATCGCGGACGGTACAACTGGTACCACTGATGTGGCTGCCGCAACGGAACGCGTCGGCATCGTCTTCGGCATCGGCCTGAACCTGGCCGTCCCCGAAGACCATCTGCCAACCGACAAGGCCACGTCGCTGCAGCTGGTCGCGCATGGCCTGCCCGATTCCATGACATTGCGCGACATGATCGCGGCCCATCTGGTGGACGGTTTGCGATCAAGGCTCGCCGATTTCGAAGCCGACCCGCAGCGTGAGGCCACGCGTGCGATGGAGGAGATGCGTCCGGTCTGCTGGACGCTCGACAAGCCATGCGAGGCGCATTTCGTGGACGGCACCACCCTGCGCGGCACCGCGCTGGAACTCAACCCCGACGCCTCCCTCACCATCAGAGACGACAACGGCAACCTGCACACCGTGCACACCGCCGACGTAGGCGTCCTACCCCAATAATTCTCTAACCCTCATCCCTCATAAAGTCGTAAAGCGCTTTTTCGAAAATCGCACGTTTCAAAAAACGCAATATTCGAGAAAAACGGCATTTCCCAAAATCGCAATATCCAAAAACCGCGCCACTCGCAAACGCAACATTCCCCCAAAACGAGGTGGGGCCGGCGGATACCAACGTAAGACCGTAAAAAACTCGGCCTGAGCGGCCCGGAGCGTGTCGCACGTTGGTATCCGCCGGCCCCACCGGACACAGCGAAAACGAAAATCACAGCGAAAACGGAAGACTGTATCAAAACCCGGAAATCACGAAGAAACCCGGAAATCACAGCGGAAATTCTCAGCGGAAAACCCTCAGCAGAAAATTCCCAGCAAAAAGTCGTAGAAAACTACCGCAGAAAAGTCGCTGCCGATAAAAGTCACTGCAGCTTTGCCAGTCCGCTCGCGACCAACGAAGCCACAACCGCCTTGATGCAATCGCCCACAATGAAGCCCATCGAAGCGATGGCCACCACCGGCATCGCCACGCCCGTAATGGCGGACTGCACGATGAAGCCGAGCAGATAGTCAAGCACGATGCAGCCGGCCACGCAGGCGAACAGATACCGTGCGGCGGTCAACACAACATGCTTCAGGGAATCGACACGCGCCTTGCCCTTGAGCAGCGAGGTGACGACGGCGGCCGGCAGGAAACCGATGAGGAAGCCGGCGCTCGGGCCGACCAAAGCCATGGTGGACGCGCCGCCGGCGAACACCGGCAGACCAGCCGCGCCCGCGGCCAGATACATGAGCACCGCGGCGCCCGCCTGCTTCCACGGCAGCATCAGCGCGGCCAGCATGACCACGAAGGTCTGCAGGGTGATCGGAACCGGAGTGCCCGGAATCGGCACGGCGCCCGCCATGGAGGCGGCGGCGAGCAGCACGGCGAACAGCGTGGACTTCAAAACGGCGCCGAATTTGCCGCTGGTGGCCGTTTTGGCCGCGGATGAGATGGTCAGGATTGCGTTGCGCATGGTGGAATCCTCCCTTTTTTGCGGATGCTACAGGATGCTACAAAAACTGGCGAAAATGAGTTTTTCGTCAATCAATGCTCCCCATCGTAGGGTTGCTAAGTTTCGGTAACGTTTGTGGAGCCTTACAAAAAGATCGCGAATCTTTTGTGGGAAACGAGTTCGTCGAATCACGCCTCGACCGCCAAACTTGACATTATGCCTAAGAATGTCAACAAACTACTGGTGGCGAATCGCGGCGAAATCGCGCTTCGAGTCGTGCGCACCGCACGTGAGATGGGGATTCCCACGGTCGCGGTCTACGCCGAACAGGACCGTCACGCACAGTACGTGCAGATGGCCGATGATGCGTATCTGCTGTCTGGCGACACCTACAAGGACACGTATCTCAACGAGGATCTGCTCATCGACATCCTGCAGCGCAGCGGTGCCGACGCGGTGCACCCCGGCTATGGCTTCCTTTCCGAAGTCGCAAGCTTCGCGCAGAAGGTCCTCGACGCCGGCGCCACGTGGGTCGGCCCGAATCCGAAGGCGCTCGTCGACCTGGGCGACAAGATCACGGCCCGCCGCGTGGCCACTTTCGCGAAGGTGCCGCCGGTTCCCGGCATTTCCCAGTCGATTTCCGACATGCGACTGCTGCTCGACTTCGCGCACACGCACGGCTATCCGCTGATGCTCAAGCGCACCGACGGCGGTGGCGGCCGCGGCATCACGCTCGTGCACAACGACGATGAGCTGCGTGGCTTCTACATGAACCACGATGCGCTGCAGGGCGGCGATTTGGACGAGTATTTCGTCGAACGGTTCATCGACAAGGGCCGTCACGTCGAAACGCAGTGCGGACGCGATTCGCACGGCAATTTCACCGTGTATTCCACCCGCGACTGCTCCGTGCAGCGCCGCAACCAGAAGCTTGTTGAGGAAGCTCCGGCGCCGTTCCTTCCCGACGGCGTGCTCGAACAGCTGGAAACCTATTCCCGCCGCCTGTTCGACGCGGTCGATTACGTAGGACTTGGCACCTGCGAATTCATGGTGACCGAGCAGGGCAAGGTCTACTTCCTGGAAGTCAATCCGCGTCTGCAGGTGGAACACACCGTCAGCGAAGAGGTCTGCGGCCTCGATTTGGTGCGAGAACAGCTCACCATCGCCAACGGCGGCGAGCTAACCGTCGACCACCCGCTGCGCGGACACAGCTTCGAGCTCCGGCTGACCTGCGAGGATCCGGCGAAGAATCTGGCGCCGAGCTCCGGCACGCTCACCTCGCTCAAGTGGCCTTCCGGACCGGGCATCCGCGTGGATTCCGGTGTGGTGGAGGGCGACACCATCTCCCCGAAGTTCGATTCCATGATGGGCAAGCTCGTGGTCACCGCCTCCGACCGTGCTGCCGCCGTGGCGCGCGTACGCCGCGCGCTCGCGGAACTTGAGGTGCAAGGCGTGCCGACCCCGGCAAGCCTGTTCGAGCTGATCTTCAACGACGACGAGTTCACCGCCGAGCATGGCGTGGCCTACGACGTGAGCACGAAATGGCTGGAACGCAAGTACCTGAACAAGGAAGCATCCTCCACCAAGGGCGGCCAGCCGGCATCCATGGCCGGCGCTTCGGGTGCGAAGGAAGCCGAGCAGAAGGAATCCAGCGAAACCTTCGTCATCGAAGTCAACAACCATCGTGTGTCGCTGACCGTGCCGAACGACATCGTGGCCAATCTGACCGGCGGCGCCAAGGCGCGTGACGCCAAGCGCGCCATCCAGCCGCTGCGCGGACAGGGCCTGCACCACGTCGAAAAGAAGCAGCAGGGCAACGACGGCCAGTCCGGTGTGATCGCCAGCCCGATGCAGGCGGTCGTCACACGCATCAACGTCGCCGAAGGCCAGGACGTGGCCAAGGGCGACCTGCTCGTCGTGCTCGAATCCATGAAGATGGAGAACTACGTGTACGCGCCGGTCAAGGGCACCGTCACCAAGATCTTCGTCGGCCCGGCGGCAGGCATCGAAGCGGGCGAGACGTTGATGACCATCGACGTCAACGGCGCTTCCAAGGCGGCTGACGGCAAGCCGGCAACGGACGGTAATACGGAAACCAAGACGGAAGGCGGCGCGAAATGACCGACATCATCGCAAGCCCGGCCGTCAAAGAGGCCGTGAAGGTCGTCATGGAACAGCAGGAGCGACTGGGTGACGAAGCGGCTGCCGAAGCCCGCGAATCGCAGCCGATCCGTACGTCCGTGCTGCGTGCCGCGCAGCTCGCCGCCGAAGCCGAAGACCACGCCCGCGGTCGCCAGCACGTCAAAGGCAAGCTGACCGCACGCGAACGTCTCGACCTGCTGCTTGATACCGGTTCCTTCGAGGAAATCGGCCGTTTCCGCGGCGGCGACATCAACGGTGGCCGCGCAGGCTCCGCCGTCATCACCGGCTTCGGCGAGGTGTTCGGCCGCAAAGTGGCCGTCTACGCGCAGGACTTCTCCGTCAAAGGCGGCACGCTTGGCGTGGCCGAAGGCCGCAAGATCTGCCATCTGATGGACAAGGCGCTCGACCTCAAGGTGCCGATCATCGCGCTCATCGACTCCGGTGGCGCGCGCATCCAGGAGGGTGTGGCCGCGTTGACCGAATACGGCCACCTGTTCCGCAAAACCTGCGACGCCAGCGGTTTCGTGCCGCAGCTATCGCTGATCCTCGGCCCCTGCGCCGGCGGTGCCGTCTACTGCCCGGCCCTGACCGACCTGATCATCATGACCCGCGAGAATTCCAACATGTTCGTCACCGGTCCCGACGTGGTCAAAGCGGCCACCGGCGAAGTGATCAGCATGGACGATCTGGGCGGCGGCTACGTGCACAACGCCACGTCCGGCGTGGCCCACTATCTCGGCGAGGACGAGGCGGATGCGATCGACTACGCGCGTACCGTGCTCGCCTATCTGCCGTCCAACTCCGACCAGCAGCCGCCGGTCTACGCGTACGCGGCCACCCGCGCCGACCGTGACGTGGCCAAACGCCTCGCCACCCTCGTGCCGGACAACGACCGCCAGCCGTATGACGTGCTCGACGTGATCCGCTGCATCGTGGACTACGGTGAATTCGTGCAGGTGCACGAACTGTTCGCCGCTTCAGCGGTGGTCGGCTTCGCCTGCATCGACGGCCATCCCGTCGGCATCGTGGCCAACCAGCCGAACGTCAACGCCGGCATTCTCGACGTCGACTCATCCGAAAAAGTGGCGCGATTCGTGCGCTTGTGCGACGCGTTCAACCTGCCGGTCGTCACCTTGGTGGACACCCCGGGCTACAAGCCGGGCGCCGAACAGGAACATGCGGGCATCATCCGCCGTGGCGCGAAGGTCATCTACGCCTACGCCAACGCGCAGGTGCCGCTCGTCACCATCATCCTGCGCAAGGCCTTCGGCGGCGCATACATCGTGATGGGTTCCAAATCCATTGGCGCGGACATGAACTTCGCCTGGCCATCCAGCCAGATTGCGGTGCTCGGCGCGGCCGGCGCGGTCAACATCATCCACCGCAAGGACCTGCAGAAAGCCAAAGACAACGGCAAGGACGTTGAAGCGCTGCGCGCCAAGTACATCGCCGACTACGAACGCACCACCGTCAACGCGAACCTTTCGCTGGAAATGGGCGAGATCGACGCCATGATCGACCCCGAACAGACACGCGAGACCATCATCGAATCGCTCCGCCTGCTCGCCAGCAAGAAACGCGTGCGCCGAACCAGCAAACACCACGGCAACCAGCCGCTGTGACGGACGCAACGCGACGCAACCAACGTAAGCAACCACAACAATCGCAAGAAATTTTGGAACAAGTAAGGAAGATTATGAACACCTTTTTTCTTGATCGACTGAACAGCGAGCCCCACGCGCTCGCCTTCGCCGGCCAATCCACCCCGTGGCCGGTGGCGCTCGCCGACCAGAGCGCGAATCCGGCGCTCGACGAGGCCCTGCACACCCATGCGGCCGCCGCGCAGGCGCTGCTGTATCCGGTGTCCGCCGAGCTGCTCGCCACCACCGGACGCCCGGTCGACCTGTTCGGCTTCGAACCGAACCCGGCACGTCTGGGCGCCGCAGCCGCGGCTTCCGCCAGCGTTCCCGGCATCGCGCTGACCCAGCTGGGCGCGCTGCTCGACGCCGCCGCACTCGGCTACAATCCGGCCCAGGCCAAGCCGGTCGCGGTGCTCGGCCACTCCCAGGGCGTGCTTGCCGTGCATATGGTGCAGGCGATCTGCGAAGCCGGTTCCATCGACGCAGCCGCAGCCAAGATCGACGAGATTCTTGCGATCGCAACGCTGATCGGCGTCGCCGGCACCCGTCAGGCACGCCAGCTCGGTCTCGCCGCACGCCACGGCGAGGCGACCCCGATGCTGTCCGTCAAGGACATCACCCGCGCCCAGGTGGACGCGCTGATCGAACGCGTCGACGGCGCACGTGGCCCGATCGCCGTGGCCGTCACCAATTCCGCCACGCATTACGTGTTGTCCGGCTATCCGGAGGACCTGGCCGCATTCGGCGTGGAGGTCGCCAAGGAACACAAGCGTCAGGCCAAGCTGCGCGAAGAGAAGGTGCGTGGCGGCCGCGTGTTCGACCCGACGCTCGAATATCTCGACGTGACCCTGCCGTTCCACAGCCCGCTGATGGCCGATGCCGTCTCCCAGGCCGTCGCATGGGCCGAGGCCTGCGGCATCAACGCCGACCATGCCCGTGAGCTCGCCGCCGAAGTGCTGCTCAACCATGTGGATTGGGCCGCCCGCGTGCGCGCCCTGATGAAGTCCACCGATCCGAGCGCCCTGTGGGTGCTGGACTTTGGTCCGGGCAACACCGTCGGCAAACTGTTCTCCACCGTGGCCCAGGGTACCGGCGTCGGCGTGGTGGAGGCCTCCACCGTGGCCGATCGCGGCGCGCTCTCCACGCTTGAGACCCTGCCGGAACGCACCCAGAACTGGACGCGTTTCGCGCCGAGCATCATCCACACGTCCGCCGGAGACAAGGTGCGCACCGCGTTCACCGAACTTACCGGCAAGGCTCCGGTGCTGCTGGCCGGCATGACCCCGACCACCGTGGAGCCGGAGATCGTGGCGGCTGCCGCCAACGCCGGCTACTGGGCCGAGCTCGCAGGCGGCGGCCAGGTCACCGCCAGCGTGTTCGACCGTCACGTGGCCAAGCTCGAGGAGGAACTCGAGGAAGGCCGCACCGTCGAATTCAACGCCATGTTCATGGACCGCTACCTGTGGAACCTGCAGTTCGGCTCCCAGCGCATCGTGCCGAAGAAGCGCGCCAGCGGCACCCCGATCGACGGCGTCGTCGTCTCCGCAGGCATTCCGGAATTCGACGAGGCCGTGGAACTCATCCACAACCTCAACGCTGACGGCTTCCCGTACGTGAGCTTCAAGCCGGGCACCGTCGACCAGATCCGCCAGGTGGTGCGCATCGCCAAGGCCGTCGCGCCAACCAAGGTGCTCATCGAGGTCGAAGGCGGCTCCGCAGGCGGCCACCACTCCTGGGAATCGCTTGACGATCTACTGCTGAGCACCTACGCCGAAGTGCGCGAGCAGTCCAACCTCGTGCTCGTGGTCGGCGGCGGCATCGGCACGCCGGAACGCGGCGCCGACTACATCACCGGCGAATGGGCCACCGAATACGGCCGTCCGCTCATGCCTGTGGACGGCGTGCTCGTCGGCACCGCCGCCATGACCGCCAAGGAAGCCCACACCAGCCCCGAAGTCAAGCAGATGCTCGTCAACACCCCGGGCATTCCGGTCAAGGGCGACGGCAACGATCCGTTCGCCCCACTGGGCGAGCAGTGGGTGCCGTCCGGCCAGGCCAAGGGCGGCGTCACCTCCGGTCTGAGCCACCTGCACGCCGACATCTACGAGCTGGAGAACTCCTCCGCCCGCTGCGGCCGCCTGCTGGTGCGCGTCATGAAGCACCCGGAGGAGCTGGAAAGCCGTCGCGACGAGATCATCGCGGCGCTGAACGCCACCGCCAAGCCGTATTTCGGCGATCTGAAGACCATGACCTACCTTGAGTGGGCCCAGCGTTTCGCCGACCTCTCCTTCCCGTGGGTGGACGAAACCTACGCCGATCGCTTCCTGCACCTGCTGCAGCGCATCGAAGCCCGCGTCACCACGCAGGAAAGCGGCGAATTCGCATCGCTGTTCGCTTCCCGCGCTGACGTCGAAGCCGATCCGAACGCCGCGATCGCCAAGCTTGCCGAAACCTACCCGCAGGCCGGCAAACTGACCGTCACCCCGATGGACGAGGCATGGTTCCCGGTGCTCGTACGCGAGTATCCGAAGCCGATGCCGTTCGTGCCGGTCATCGACAACGACCTGCTGCGTTGGTGGGGCCAGGACCAGCTGTGGCAGTCCGAGGACTCCCGCTATTCCGCCGATTCCGTGCGCATCATCCCCGGCCCGATCTCCGTGGCCGGCATCACCACCGTGGACGAGCCGGTGGCCGACATCCTCGGCCGCTTCGAAGCCGCCATGGTCAAGCGCGTGTCCGCCGAATCGGCGAGCGCCGACAAGACCGCCTTCGCCCAGTTGGGCGCGGCCGTCTCCGCCGAGGAATTCATCCGCAAATCCCCGAACATCTCCTGGGTCGGCCACCTCATGGCCAACCCGGCGTACGGCACCGCTAACGGCGACGCCAACTACGAGATCCGCAAGGTGGCCGTTGAAGGCAGCGTCGAAAAGTACGACCTCGACATCCATCTCGACACCTTCTGGGACAACGATCCGGACGGCGGCGCCTCCAAGCACGCCGTACGCGACATCGTCATTCCGCTGAACGTCGACGGCAACGAATCCGGCCTGTTCCCGGTCGTGGACCGCGACCGTCTGCCGGAGCACGTCTACCGCATGCTCGCCGACACCGCGGGCATCGGCAACACCGCCATCACCGGCGACAAGCTCACCGCCATGCCGCAGATCGAGGAAGTGCCCGACAAGACCGCCTTCCCGTTCGGCCAGGCGCACACCGGCTACACGCTGTCCGCCAACCTCGGTTTCGACCATGAGGCCGCCACCGGCGGCGCGCTGCCGAGCGACCTCGTGCCGTCCCGCATCGCCCCGGACGCGCTCGTCGGACCGGCTTGGCCCGCCATCTATGCGGCCCTCGGCTCCGTGTACGTCAACGGCTTCCCGGTCATCGAAGGCCTGCTCAACGCCGTGCATCTCGACCACCTCATCGAACTCGAGGTGAGCGAGGACGAGCTGCTGAAGCACACCGGCGAGCGCATCGAGCTCACCAGCTGGGCCGACGACTACTTCGAATCCGCCTCCGGCCGTGTGGTGACCATCCACGTCACGCACACCGCTCAGGACGGTACGCTGCTTGCCAACGAAACCGAGCGTTTCGCCATCCGCGGCCGCGCGTACTCCGACGCGCTGCCGCCGGAAGCGCCCGACTATGGTGGAATCGAAGCCGAAATCGAAAGCACTCCGCGCCGTCTGCTGCGTCGTGTGAAGGTCGTCGCTCCGCATGAGATGACCGCCTTCGCCCGTACTTCCGGCGATTTCAACCCGATTCACACCTCCCATCGCGGTGCCGCCGTCTCCGGTCTCGCCGCGCCGCTCGTGCACGGCATGTGGCTGTCCGCCACCGCCCAGTACGCGGTGCAGGCGCTCGACGAGAAGGGCGCGCATTACGAGATCGCAGGCTGGACGTACAACATGTACGGCATGGTGCAGCTCGACGACGAGGTGGAGATCTCCATCGAACGCGTCGGCCGTGTGGCCCACGCCGGCATGGTGCTGGAAGTGACCAGCCGTATCGACGGCAATATCGTGTCCCGTGGCACCGCCATCGTGCGTGCGCCGAAGTCCGCCTTCGTCTACCCGGGCCAGGGCATCCAGAAGCAGGGCATGGTGCTCGACGAGCGTGCCAAGTCCCCGGCCGCACGCGAGGTGTGGGAGCGCGCCGACAAGGTGACCCGCGAGAAGCTCGGCTTCTCCATCCTCGCCGTCGTGCGTGATAATCCGAAGGAACTGACCGCCAACGGCGTGACCTACCGTCATCCGGAAGGCCTGCTCAACCTGACCCAGTTCACGCAGGTGGCGCTCGCCACCGTGGCGTTCGCCCAGACCGCTCGTCTGCGCGAAGCCGGCGCGGACATCTGGCCCGCCTACTTCGCCGGCCACTCGCTGGGCGAGTACAACGCGCTGAGCTCCTTCGCAGGCGTGATTCCGCTGGAAACCGTGCTGGAGCTGGTGTTCCACCGTGGCTCCACCATGCACCACCTCATTCCGCGTGACGAGAAGGGCCGTTCCAACTACCGTATGGGCGCGCTGCGTCCGAACCAGTTCGGTGTGGGCGACGACGGCGTGCGCGAATACGTCGAATCCGTTTCGAAGGCTTCCGGCGAGTTCCTGGAGATCGTCAACTACAACCTTGCCGGACAGCAGTACGCCGTGGCCGGCACCATCGCCGGTCTGAAGGCGCTGAAGGCCGATTCCGCCCGTCGCGTCGCCGAATACGGCGGCAAGCCGGCGTTCATGCTGGTGCCGGGCATCGACGTGCCGTTCCATTCCACGCTGCTGCGCAAGGGTGTGCCGGAGTTCCGCGACAAGCTTGACGCGCTCCTGCCGCAGACCATCGATTACCGTGGTCGCTTGGTCGGACGCTACATTCCGAACCTGGTTGCGGCTCCGTTCGAAATGACGAAGGAATTCGCGGCCAAGATTCTCGAAGTCGTGCCGTCCGAGCGCATTCAGGCCGCTTTGGATGATCCGCAGATTTGGGATTCCTATGCTGCTGATGATCAGAAGCTCGGTCGATTGCTGCTTACGGAACTGCTGTCTTGGCAGTTCGCCTCCCCGGTGCGTTGGATTGAGACGCAGGCTCTGCTGTTCGGTTCCGCCGAGCAGGGCGGTCTTGGTGTGGAAGAGTATGTTGAGGTTGGTCTCGGCAATGCTCCGACACTCGCCAATCTTGGTGCCAAGACGTTGCGTCTGCCACAGTTTGCCGGTCGCGATGTGACGGTGTACAACGTTGGTCGCGATGAGGGCCGCGTATATATGACCGATTCCGATTCGTTGGTTCCGGAAGAAGATGCCGACGATTCTGCAGTTGCGGCTGTGGCTTCTTCTGCGGCTGCTGCTCCGGCTGTTGCCTCAGCTCCTGCGGCGGCTCCTGCAGCCGTTGCGGAAGTTCCGGTTGCCGCAGCTTCCGCTGGCGCTCCGTCTGGTGCCGCCGTTGCGGATATTCCATTCAAGGCATCCGATGCGATCGCCACATTGCTGGCTTACTCGGCCAAGGTTCGCCCCGATCAGATCGGCGAAAGCGATACCACCGATACGCTGACTAATGGCGTGTCTTCCCGCCGTAACCAGTTGCTTATGGACATCAGCTCCGAGCTGGGCGTGGCTTCCGTGGATGGTGCCGCCGAAGCGACGGTCAAGGCGCTGAGCGCTTTGGTCAACAAGGTCGCTCCGAACTACAAGGCGTTCGGTCCGGTGCTGTCTGACATCGTGCGCGACCGTGTGCGTGGCATGTTCGGTGCCGCCGGTGTGAAGCTCGGCCAGATCACCAAGCGTGTGACCGATACATGGCAGCTTGGTGAAGGGTGGACTTCCCATGTGGTGGCTGCGCTCGTGCTCGAAACCCGTGAGGGGGCCAGCTCTCGTGGCGGTGATCTTGCCTCGTTGAGCACGGATGCCGCTTCCAATGCGGCCGCCGCCAACGCGCTGATCGACGCGGCCGTGCAGAAGGTTGCCGCCGACAAGGGTCATCGCTGTTGCCATGCCGAGCGCTGGTGGCGCAGCTGGCGGGGCCTGTGGTTGATTCCGCCGCTTTGGACGCGTTCGCGGCCAAGGTGACCGGTGCCGATGGCGTGCTCGCCTCCACGGCGAAGTTCGTGCTGAACCAGCTGGGCGTTGCCGCTCCGGTTGCCGAAGAAACTGCTGATGAGAACGCGGCTGTTGTGGCTGCGGTCGAAGCCGAACTCGGTGCTGACTGGCCGAAGCAGGTCGAACCTCGTTTTGACGAGCGCAAGGCCATTCTGTTCGACGATCGTTGGGCATCCGCACGTGAGGATCTGGCACGCGCCTACTACAACAACGATGAATCCGCATTGAACGGTAGCTTCATCGGTCTCGGCAAGACCATTGCCGACGAAGCCGCCTGGTATGCAGGCAAGAGCGACAACGCGGATCTGAAGGCCGCATTCAATCGTGTCGCTGCCGAAGCAGGAGAAAACGCTTCCGAATCGGCGGAAACCAGCCGTTTCGCTGGAGATATCGCCGTGGTGACGGGCGTGGCTCCGAACTCCATCGCAGCCCAGGTGGTCAACGGCCTGCTTGCAGGCGGTGCGACCGTGGTGGCCACCTCGCACAGCTTCAAGCCAAGCGTGAAGGCATGGGCCAAGCAGACCTACCGTGAGCATGCGGCCGGTGACGCCAAGTTGTGGCTGGTTCCTGCGAACCTGTCAAGCTACCGTGACGTGGACGCGTTGGTCACTTGGGTCGGCAATGTGCAGAAGAAGACTTCCGGTGCGACCACCACGATTCTCAAACCTGCTTACGAGCCGAGCCTGTTCTTCCCGTTCGCGGCTCCGCCGGTGCATGGCAGCCTCGCCGATTCCGGCGAACTGTTCGAATCCCAGGCTCGCCTCATGCTGTGGGGTGTTGAGCGTGCGATTGCCGGACTTGCGAAGATCGGTGCCGACACCGATGTGCAGCATAAGTTGCATGTGGTGTTGCCGGGATCGCCGAACCGCGGTATTTTCGGCGGCGACGGTGCCTACGGCGAAGTGAAGAGCGCGTTTGATGCGATTGTGAACCGTGCTCGCGCCGAAAAGGTGTGGTCGAGCCGTGTGACCTTCGCCCATCCGAAGATCGGCTGGGTGCGCGGCACGGGCTTGATGGGCGGCAATGATCCGCTGGTCGAAGTGGTGGAGCGTCACGGTCTGAAGACCTATTCCACCGCCGAAATCGCGGTAGAACTGCTGAACCTTTCCACCCGCGAATCCCGTATCGAAGCAGCCAAGGCCCCGCTCGACGTGGATCTGACCGGCGGACTCGGCAACGAGCCGATCGACATCAAGGCACTGCGTGCGGAAGCCATGGAAGACGCGGCCCAAGCGGAAGCGGCGAATGCCAAGAACGCAATCGCAGGCAACGAATCCGATACCGCGGCCAAGACGCTCATCAAGGCACTGCCAAGCCCGCGTGCTCCGCGTCAGGCCAAGGTCGATCTTGCCGATTGGCAGAACGTCACCGCCCGTCCGGGAGACGAAATCGTCATCGTGTCCGTGGGTGAACTTGGCCCATGGGGCTCCGGCCGCACCCGTTTCGAAGCCGAACTCGGCATCCATTCTGACGGACAGGTGGATCTGTCTGCCGGCGCGGTGCTCGAACTGGCATGGAATATGGGTCTGCTGACGTGGAACGACAGCCCCAAGCCGGGCTGGTACGACGTTGATGGCAACCTCGTGCCTGAGGAGGATATCGCGGAACGTTACCATGACGAGGTCGTGGCTCGTTCCGGCGTGCGTCCGTTCGACGAAGGCATGGGCAACGACTACAAGGACGGCACCGACGAGGAAGAGGCCGAGGTGTTCCTTGACCACGATGTGACCTTCTCGGTTCCGACTCGTGAGATTGCCGAAGAGTACGTCAAGCTTGATGAAGCGCACACCAGCTTCGCGGCCGATGCGGAATCCGGCGAATGGAACGTGACCCGCCATGCCGGCTCCATGATTCGCGTGCCTCGCCGCGCGGCCATGACCCGCACGGTCGGCGGCCAGTTCCCGAAGGGCTTCGATCCGGTCAAGTGGGGTATTCCGGCTTCCATGGTCGGCGATGTCGACAAGATCGCCTTGTGGAACATCGTTACTACGGTCGACGCCTACCTGTCCGCAGGCTTCACGCCGACCGAAATCCTCGAGGCGGTGCATCCGTCGATGGTGGCCTCCACGCAGGGCACCGGTTTCGGCGGCATGGCCTCCATGCGCAAGCTGTACTTGGATCGCTTCCTCAACCATGAGATTCCGACTGACATTCTGCAGGAGGCTCTGCCGAATGTTGTCGCAGCCCACGTGATGCAGTCCTACATCGGCGGCTACGGCAATATGGTCCAGCCGGTTTCCGCCTGCGCCACGGCTGCCGTCTCCCTTGAAGAGGGCGTCGACAAGATCGCCCTCGGCAAGGCCGACTTCGTGGTCACCGGTGCGATCGACGACATCGGCGTGGAATCCGTGATCGGCTTCGGCAACATGAACGCCACCGCCAACTCGGAGGAAATGTACGCCAAGGGCATCGACGCGCGCTTCTTCTCCCGTGCCAACGATCGTCGTCGTGGCGGATTCGTGGAATCCCAGGGCGGCGGCACCATCCTGCTGACCCGTGGCGATATCGCGTTGAAGCTCGGCCTGCCGGTTGCCGGCGTAATCGGATTCGTGCACTCCTACGCCGACGGCGCGCACACTTCCATTCCGGCTCCGGGCTTGGGTGCGCTTGCAGCGGGCATGGGCGGCAAGGATTCCAAGCTGGTGCGCGATCTGGCTCGTCTTGGCGTCACCCCGGACGACATCGCCGTGGTTTCCAAGCACGATACGTCCACCAACGCCAACGATCCGAACGAGTCCGAACTGCACAACACGTTGGCCCACGCCATTGGCCGCGCCGACGGCAATCCGCTGTTCGTGATCTCGCAGAAGACGCTTACCGGTCATGCCAAGGGCGGTGCCTGCATCTTCCAGGTCAACGGCCTGACCCAGCTGTTCAAGTCCGGCGTGATTCCGGCCAATGCCGCCCTTGACTGCGTTGATCCGAAGCTCATGCGCGACGACCACATGGTCTGGCTGCGCGAACCGTTGAAGGTCGGCTCCGTCAAGGCGGGCCTGGCCACGTCGCTCGGCTTCGGCCACGTGTCCGGCTTTGCGGCGATCGTCAATCCGGGCGCGTTCGAAGCGGCCGTGGCCAACACCGCGGGCGTCGAAGCGTTGAACGCGTGGCGTGATTGCGCCAACGAGCGCTTGGCGGCCGGCCAGCGTCGCCTTGAGGAAGGCATGATGGGTCGCGCCGCGCTCTACGAGCCGATCGACAACCGTCGTTTCCATGAGGACGGCCGCGGCTACGACGCGCACGAAGTGGAGAAGGCCATGCTGCTCGATCCGAACGCGCGCCTGGGCGCATCCGGCTACTTCGAAGCCTGATTCCCGCGTCTGAGCGCCTGAAATTTCTGGCGCTCAGACGCACGATCATCAAAATCCCGTATCTGTCGCAATCTCAGTATTTCGCGGCAGATACGGGATTTTCATATTCTTGAATCACTCTACTTTCCGTCTGCACGATTTCCGTTTGGTGTCGTATTTTCACTTGTGCAGACGCGAAACGAGGGCGCGCAATGCGGGTGGCAGAAGATGAAGCGCTTAGGTAGGATGGTGTCCTTGCATGAAAGCGAAGTGTCGCCCGCCTGTTTCGCGGAAGTCGACATGGTTCGTTTCTTCCTGAAAACTTTCGAAAGGCTGGAAAATGCTGGGTTTAGGGCATGACGTCGTGGATGTGCCTGCGTTCGCCGAGCAACTGGGCGAACCGGGGTCGCGCATGCGAAACCTGTTCTCCATGCGCGAGCTATGGCAGACCGCTCAACGTGTGCAGGTCAAGAGGGACGGTGAGGCGGTGCATCTTGCGGCCCGATGGGCGGGCAAGGAAGCTTTTCTCAAGGCGTGGTGCGAAGCGATTTCACGCAGGGCAAATGCCGATGGGGACATTGCCTATCCGTACACGCTCGACGATTTTCCTTGGGCGCGCATCGAAATACTTGACGATTCCCACGGCGTGCCCCGTGTCATGCTCTCGCCCGAGGTGCGACGCAAGTTGCGGCAATCGTTGGGATTGCCGGTTGATGGGGATGATCAATCGTGCGCAATCCATATTTCCATGAGTCATGACGGATCCGTCGCATCCGCGGTGGTGACGATAGAAGCGTGACCGCAAGTGATTGCGTCAATCGATTGACGTCAATCGCGACAACACCTCGAACCGGTTTGATAAAACCGTAAAATCACGCTACACTGATGCCAACGTCGTGGCAACGAACGCTGCGGAATCCAACTCATAACAACGAAGTTCCCTGGGAAGAGGAGTCAAGGAATGGCACGGTCCAAATCCGACAAAGCATTTGACGAGCGCGTCGCACAATATAGTGAGGAACTGCGCGAACTATTGACGGATCTGTATGGGGAGCAGGCCGACGAAGCCTTCCGCAACCTCACCGAGCTGATGGCCAAAGCCCACGATGCGCGCCCCGCCGATCTGAAGCGTCTCGACACCAAGCGTCTCGCCGATCCGGAATGGTACAAGCGCGGCAACATGTTCGGTATGACCATGTACACCGATCTGTTCGCCGGGGATCTGAAGAAACTCGCCGACAAAGTGCCGTACCTGAAGGAACAGAAACTCACCTATCTGCACCTGATGCCACTGCTGAAAATGCCGCATCCGCAGAATGACGGCGGTTACGCAGTGGAGGATTTCGACACCGTCGACCCGTCGCTCGGCACCAACGAAGACCTCGCCGCGCTCACCAAGAAACTGCGTGCGGCGGGCATCAGCCTGTGCCTCGACTTCGTGATGAACCACACCGCATCCAGCCATCGCTGGGCCAAAGCCGCTCAAGCGGGCGATCCGAAATATCAGGACTACTACTACTGCCACGACGACCGCACCATCCCCGACCAGTATGACGCCGTGGTGCCGGAAGTCTTTCCGGCCACCGCGCCCGGCAACTTCACCTGGAACGAGCAGATGCACAAGTGGGTGCTCACCTCGTTCTATCCGTTCCAGTGGGATCTGAACTACCGCAACCCGAACGTGCTCGTGTCGGTGCTCTCCAGTGTGCTTGGCCTCGCCAATCTTGGCGTCGAAGTGTTCCGCATCGACGCGGTGCCTTACATCTGGAAGGAACTCGGCACCAACTGCCGCAATCTGCCGCAAGTGCACGCCATCGTGCGTATGCTGCGCATCGTGCTCGAATGCGTCTGCCCGGCCGTAGTGCTGAAGGGCGAAGTGGTGATGGCCCCCAAGGAGCTTGCCGCCTACTTCGGCACGCCGGAAAAGCCGGAATGCCACATGCTTTACAACGTGTCGATCATGGTGAATCTGTGGAGTGCGCTTGCCAGTGGGGACGTGCGCCTGCTCAAAGACCAGCTCGACAAGCTTAACGCGCTGCCGGAGAACTGCTGGTTCGTCAACTACCTGCGCTGCCATGACGACATCGGCTGGGGCTTGGACGAGCCGGTGGAGGAGAGCCTCGGCATCGACCCGCTCAAGCATAAGGAATTCCTGTACCACTTCTACGAGGGATCGGTGCCTGGCAGCTGGGCTATGGGAGAGCTGTACAACTACGACGAGGCATCGAAGGACGCGCGCAGCTGCGGCACCACGGCCAGCCTGTGCGGTGTGGAACGTGCGCTGATCACGCATGACAAGCCGCTGCTCGACATTTCGATGAAACGCGATCTGATGATGCATTCCGCCATGTCGTTCCTGCGTGGCTTCCCCATGCTGAGCTGCGGCGACGAAATCGTGCAGCTCAACGGCTGGGAATACAAGGAGGATCCCGATCGCGTCGAGGATTCGCGCAATCTGCATCGCAGCCCCTTCAATTGGGAGAATGCGGCCAAGCGCAAGCAGGCGGGCACGCTGCAGAAGCAGATGTGGGACGGTTTGAAGAGCGTTCGTGAGATGCGCGACGATCCCGCGTTCGCTCCGGAAGCATGGGTCACTACTTGGGATGCGCATAATGATGCGGTTCTTGCGGTGGTGCGCCACGTTGAAGGACGTACGGTATTGGGATTGTTCAATTTCTCGTCCGCACGTCAGATCGCGCGTCTTGATTCGGACGGCGATATCGAGCTTCCTGCCGAAGTTGCGTTGGAGCCGTACCAGGTTTGCGTGGTCGAAAAATTAATTATTACGATTTCGACTTGCGATTGTTGAGGGAGTGTGTATAATGGCTCGAGTCGTTTCGTGTCGACTTCGGTCGGCATAGACGGTGCGCGGATGTAGCTCAATGGTAGAGCCTCAGTCTTCCAAACTGATTACGCGGGTTCGATTCCCGTCATCCGCTCCACACAATCGTTAGAGAAGAAGAAAGGCGTGCTTGACGGCACGCCTTTTGCATACCTGCCGTACGATTGCTTCGACGACTGGGTATGCTGGACGTGTCGTGACAGCGGTGCGACAATCGCAATACAACGGAGCGGGTATGGCACAAACGCAAGGCAACAAGGTGACGGAAGTCGTCGACGGCGTGGTCGAACAGGTCGACGTTTCCAAGCATCCAACGGCATCCATTGAGGCGTCCGATCTTTCCTTGGCCGATATCGAACGGCGCAAATCGCATCCGGGGCATTGGGCGCTGTTCATCGCGCTGGTGCTGGTGGCTTTGATCGCGCCTTACTGGTGGGGACGTGTCATCGCAGTCAAGGATGCGGCTTGGATGGTGGCCAATCTCAGCTTCCTCGATCCCAAAGGCGTGGCGCTGATTTCGTGGACGGTCACCATTATGGCGATGGCCGGTTTGGGATTGATGGTTGCGGATGTGAAGAAATGGCTGTGGGGCACGGTTTTCGTGGTGGGACTCGCCGCCGAACAGTTCGTCGCCGGCGTATGTCTGCTGAGCTTCAACTTTTGGAACGCCACCTACGTGATGTACGGCGATTCCTCAGGGCTGGCCAACGCGGCGAACCTTGGCATTATCGCAGCCGGATGCGGTGTCGCCTTCTATGCGGTGCTCTGGGTCGGATTGCTGGTATGCATCAAAAAGGAATCGAAATTCAATGTGCTGACGCGCAGTTGGGCATCGTTCCTGCTGTTCTTCGCGATTGAGATCATCGCGCTCGCCGTGGTGTTGTTCGGAGGTCTGCTGAACGTGGTCTGATCCGCCATTTGTTGTGGATTCGATTTGGTCTGCCCTTCGTGTATGATTTCCCCTTGGCGTGTTTCGCCCGCGGATAGAGAGCGCGCCGGTATTGGACCGGCAGCACCGCGCAGCAATATAAGGAGGATGCCGTGGCACTTACGGCTGAGGAAAAGCAGGAAATCATCAAGACTTACGCTACCCACGAGGGTGACACCGGCTCCCCGGAGGTCCAGGTTGCTCTGCTGACCAAGCGTATCGCTGATCTGACCGAGCACCTCAAGGAGCACAAGCATGATCACCACTCCCGTCGTGGTCTGCTGCTGATGGTCGGCGATCGTCGTCGTATGCTTGATTACCTCAAGCGCGTCGACATCAACCGTTACCGCTCCCTGATTGAGCGTCTGGGTCTGCGCCGATAGTTACATTCTTCCGCCCGAATGCCTTCCTTGGCGTTCGGGCGTTTTTGCATGACAGCCGCGTTGAGGAAAAGACAGTTTGAAAGCCCAAGGTTTAGGGTGCATGAGGTCTAGAATCTAAAGATGAGGAAGCGACGAAGGTAACGTCGCGTCACGCATGCAGAAATCGGTTGGAGTCCGCTGAAGAGGACTGCCGATAGTAGGTACACAAGAAAAGAAGGAGGAACCCTATGGAGGGTCCCGAAATCAAGGCTGTTGAAGCCGTAATCGATAATGGTTCATTTGGCAAGCGCACGTTGCGTTTCGAGACCGGTCGTCTCGCCCAGCAGGCGGATGGTGCCGTCGCCGCCTATCTTGACGATGATTCGATGATTCTGTCGACCACCACCGCCGGTTCCAGCCCGAAGGAGAACTACGACTTCTTCCCGCTGACCGTGGACGTGGAAGAGAAGATGTACGCAGCCGGCAAGATCCCGGGCTCGTTCTTCCGCCGCGAAGGCCGTCCGAGCTCCGAGGCGATTCTGGCTTGCCGTATCATCGACCGTCCGCTGCGCCCGCTGTTCCCGCACACCCTGCGCAACGAAGTGCAGGTTGTGGAAACCGTGCTCGCCGTCAACCCGGACGATGCTTACGATGTTATCGCTCTGAACGCTGCTTCCGCTTCCACCATGATTTCCGGTCTGCCGTTCGAAGGCCCGGTTTCCGGCGTTCGCCTGGCTCTGATCGACGGCCAGTGGGTCGCTTTCCCGCGTTGGAGCGAGCGTGAGCGCGCCGTGTTCGAAATCGTGGTTGCCGGCCGTGTCGTCGAAAACGGCGACGTCGCCATCGCCATGATCGAAGCCGGCGCAGGCAAGAACGCCTGGCACCTCATCTACGACGAAGGCCAGACCAAGCCGGACGAGGAAGTCGTCGCCGGTGGTCTCGAAGCCGCCAAGCCGTTCATCAAGGTGATCTGCGAGGCTCAGGCCGAACTCAAGAAGATCGCTGCGAAGGAAACCAAGGAATTCCAGCTCTTCCCGGAGTACACCGAAGATCTGTACAACCGTATCGATGAGATCGCCCACGCCGATCTCGACGAAGCCCTCTCCATTGCCGAGAAGCTGCCTCGCCAGGATCGCATCCATGAGATCAAGGAGGGCGTCAAGGCCACGCTCGCCGGTGAATTCACCGACATGGACGATGCCGAGAAGGAAAAGGAGATCGGCAATGCGTTCAAGGAGCTGCAGCGCCAGATCGTGCGTCGCCGCATCCTGACCCAGGATTACCGCATCGATGGCCGTGGCCTGCGTGACATCCGCACCCTGTCCGCTGAAGTGGACATCGTTCCGCGCGTGCACGGTTCCGCACTGTTCCAGCGTGGCGAAACCCAGATTCTGGGCGTCACCACCCTGAACATGCTCAAGATGGAGCAGCAGATCGACGCGCTGTCCGGTCCGCAGTCCAAGCGTTACATGCACAACTATGAGATGCCGCCGTACTCCACCGGTGAGACCGGCCGCGTCGGCTCCCCGAAGCGCCGCGAAATCGGCCACGGTGCGCTGGCGGAGAAGGCTCTCGTGCCGGTGCTGCCGAACCGCGAAGAGTTCCCTTACGCCATCCGTCAGGTCTCCGAAGCCATTGGTTCCAACGGTTCCACCTCCATGGGTTCCGTGTGCGCGTCCACGCTGTCGCTGCTCGCCGCAGGCGTGCCGCTGAAGGCCCCCGGTTGCCGGCATCGCCATGGGCCTCGTGTCCGGCGATGTTGACGGCCAGCACATCTTCAAGACCCTGACCGATATTCTCGGCGCCGAAGACGCCTTCGGCGATATGGACTTCAAGGTTGCCGGTACTTCCGAGTTCATCACCGCTCTGCAGCTCGATACCAAGCTCGACGGCATTCCGGCTGACATTCTGGCCTCTGCTCTGCAGCAGGCCAAGGAAGCCCGTACCACCATTCTCGAAGTCATCAACGAGTGCATCGATGGTCCGGCCGAGATGAGCCCGTACGCACCGCGCATCATCACCACCACCGTTCCGGTCGACAAGATCGGCGAAGTCATCGGTCCGAAGGGCAAGATGATCAACCAGATTCAGGAAGAGACCGGTGCGGAGATCGCCATCGAAGATGACGGTACCGTGTTCATCTCCTCCGAAGGTGGCGACGGCGCTGAAAAGGCCAAGCAGATCATCGACCAGATCGCCAACCCGCACGTTCCTGAAGCCGGCGAAACCTACAACGGCAAGGTTGTGAAGACCACCTCCTTCGGTGCCTTCGTGAACCTGACCCCGGGCACCGACGGCCTGTTGCACATCTCCCAGATCCGTAATCTGGCCAACGGCGAGCGTATCGACGCCGTCGAAGACGTGCTCAAGGAAGGCGACACCGTTGAGGTAGTCGTGCAGGGCGTTGACGATCGCGGCAAGATCTCCCTGGCCATTCCAGGCTTCGAAGATCAGGAATCCTCCGCTCCGCGCCGTGAGCGTTCCGATCGCGATGACCGTCGCGGCAGCCGTGGCCGTCGTGATGACCGTCGTTCCGATCGTGACGATCGTGATTATGATGATCGTCCGCGTCGTCGTCGTTCCGATCGTGACGATGACCGCGATTACGATCGCGATGATCGTCCGCGTCGTCGTCGTTCCGATCGCGATGACCGTGACTACGATCGTGACGATCGTCGTTCCGATCGTGACGATCGTGATTATGATGATCGTCCGCGTCGTCGTCGTTCCGATCGCGATGACCGTGACTACGATCGTGATGATCGTCGTTCCGACCGTCGTCGCAGCAGCCGCCGTGACGACCGCAATCCGCGTTACGCAGCCGACGAGAACTACGACGAGTACCGTGCCGATCGCGAAGAGCGTTCCGAGCGTCCTCGCCGCCGCGTCCGCCGCGACTTTGATCCTTTTGAGGACTGACGCCTCAAAAGGATCCCTCGCAGCATAGCTGACTGACTGAAGTGCCCTGTACCGGAAGGTACGGGGCACTTTTGCGTTTCCATGCAGATTGCATGAAAATGAGACACGGGGGCATGAGTTTTGTCATGACGTACCTGGGCGCATGCAAGAATGGTGTGAAGAGCCATTAACGAAGGAGTCGTCATGGTCGTTGGCATTATCATTGCCGTCATCGTTGTACTTATTGTGCTTTGGGCCGTCAGCGCCTACAACGGGCTGGTCACGCTACGTAATCGTGTGAAGAACGGTTGGGCGCAGATCGACGTGCAGCTCAAGCAGCGTACCGATCTTATTCCGAACCTGGTGGAAACGGTCAAAGGTTATGCGGCCCACGAATCCCAAGTGTTCACGCAGGTCACGCAGGCCCGTGCCGGCGTGGTGCAGGCCGCGCAAAGCGGTGACGTGGCGCAGCGCATCGCTGCGGAAAACCAGCTGAGCCGCGCACTTGTCAATCTGCAGGCCGTATCCGAAAACTATCCGCAGCTGCAGGCCAATACGAATTTCATGGATTTGCAGAATCAGCTGAAATCGTTGGAAGAGAAGATCGCCTACGCACGCCAGTTCTACAACGATGTCGTGCAGAAGTACAATACCCAGACCGAGGTTGTGCCGACCAATATTATCGCCGGCTTGTTCCATTTCGAACAGGCCCCCTACTTCCAGGTGGACGAAGCGGATCGTCAGGTTCCGCAAGTTAAGTTCTGACATGCATGTAAAGCCCCGTCCGATGACGATGGGGCTTTACTGTTCAATTCGGCTTGTACGGCCATCTGTTGTACGGCCATCTGAGGGAAGAAGAAGCGAGAAAGAGGGATTATGACGGCCAAACAGCATGCGTCGCGAGCGGTGCGCAGCTTCGGTATCGCGATCGCCGTCACCGTTGGCGTTGTAGCGGCCATATTGCTGGCCATCGCATTGGATGACGGTGGGGCCGATCTGAGCTACAAAACGCTCGACTACGATGTGCAGGTGCAAAGCAATGGCGATTTGAAAATCACCCAACACATCGATATGAAACTCGCCGACCGCAGCGATGACGACGGCGACCATCCGTGGAAGCAGCTGTACCAGCAGTACACGCTGAAGGAAAGCAACCTGGCCAATATCACCGATATCAGCGTGCGCAACGCGACGACGGGAGAGACCTACCAGCAGGGTGATATCGCAATCCCAAGCAGCTATAGCACCGACGAATGGAATCGAGAACATGCGGGGCAGTGGTATATCGCCGATGTTTCGCAAGGTGGCAGCAATCCGCAGCCGTTCGATCCCGCAAAAGACGGTCTTGTTGCCGACAATACCGACGATCGTTCCAAGAAAATCGAAATCGGCTGGAATATTCCCGCCACCACGTCGGCGAGCAGCCTGAAATTCGATGTGACCATGACCATGCAGGGCGTGACCACCGCCTATCAAGACGTGGCCACGTTCCAATGGGAGCCGCTCGGCGTGAGCAATCAGATTCCCATCGGCAAAGTCACCGGAACCGTCACGTTCCCGGATGGCATTACGGCGGATAATTCATGGGCCTGGCTGCACACCGAACGTACGTCCACCACCGAACGTGGTGATAAGGGGTCGTTGCAGTTCACCGTGCACGACGTTCGTGCCGGCGACTATGTTGACGTGGTCGCCATGTTCGACGTCGGTGCGACCAGCGGTGTGGCACGCACTCGTGATACCACCATCAAAAACGGCATTATGGAAAGCGAGGCCCAACAGGAGCAGCAGTGGCGTGACCGGCAGCGCACAAAAGCGCGTATCCGCCTGATCACGTGGATCGCCATTGCCGTGGCCGGGCTGATCTTGTGTGTGATCGCCGTTGTGCTCGCATTGCATAGTTTCGATCGTTCGCAATACCACGGTGACATCGAGTATTGGCGTGACGAGCCGGAAATGAGCCCCGCCAGCGCTGCGGAACTGCTGTATATCGTTGACAACAAGCATTCGAAAACACTGTCGAGCCGAAAAATGTCGGCTTCCGTGCTCTCGCTCGCTTCGCGTGGAGCAATCGCCATTTACCCGGGGCCGGCCGCCATGTATCGGGGCATTGATATGAGTCGGTCTCGCAATGCCGATATCGCGCAGCTGATTTCCAATGATCCAGCTCGTGCGCGTGATGCGGGCAAAACCAGCACCATCGTGATACTGCCGGTGGTGTTCGATAACCCGCGGTCGTTGGCGTTGAGCCAGAGCGAACGTACCGCGCTCGACCTGCTGGTGAAGGCGTCCGAACGCATTGGTTCTCCGGTGTTCGATCTGAAACAGATGGACAAGAATTTCTCCGATTGGTCGAAGGGCTACAAGTATCAGGAAAAGTTTACGAATGCGTGCAGTAGCGAATTCTCCATGTTGGGTGCCACTTCGGCATGCGGCGGGGGAGCGTTCGCCGCAGGCATCTGCGCCGCGATCCTGGCGTTCCTTTCCATAGTGTATTTTGGCGTGATCGGCAATCTTGCGTTGGTCGTGCTGATTTCCGCGCCGATGATGTTCGCGTCCGTGTTTGCGCTGAGCTACCTCAAATTGAAGGGGCTTAACGACAATGGTCAGCGTCTTGCCGGTCAGGTGGTCGGTTTGAAACGGTATATGGAGGATTTCAGCGACTTCCGTGATCGTGGTGTGGCTGATCTGACGTTGTGGGGTCGCTACATGGTGTACGCCACCGCGTTCGGCATTTCCGAAAAGGCGATGAAGCAGCTGCTCAAGGCGTACCCGCAGCTTGCCGACCCGAGTTGGCTTGATGCCAACGCTTCCGATTCGCTGCTCTACTGGAGTTACCGTTCATGGTATTTCAATCATCATTACGCCGGTCCTGCTTCGTGTGATACGAATTCGATGGATTTCTCGCCGAGCGCCAATTTTGGTGATATTGGCGCGCAGTTGGAATCAGGTTTTGCTGATATTCAATCGACGATTGCCGCGGCATCTCCGTCCAGCAGTTACGGTGGTTCCGGTGGTAGCTTCTCCGGCGGTGGTTTCGGCGGTTCCTCCGGTGGTTCCGGCGGCGGCAGCTTCGGTGGTCGCTGATCTGCGGCATTACGCGCATGTTTGGTGGGTTTGTTGTCTGCTGAGGCGGGTCGGCTGGTAAGGTTGCATTCGGAAAGACACTCTGTACGTTGTTGAAGGAGATCGGGATGGCTTTGTTCCGTAATCTTGGACCGTTCCGCACCACGGCCATCGGCCATGGTGAAATGCCGTTGACCATTGAAAACAATCGTGGTCACGATGTCGGTATCGAAACATTGCACGCCTCGTTGGATGCCGGATGCCGTCACATCGACACCGCTTGGGCGTACTACACGCCGGGCGAAGAGGAACAGACCGGCGAAAAGCTGGTGCGTGAGGCGCTTGACTCGTGGAAGGGCCCGCGTGAGGAAGTCACCGTGGCCACCAAGGTGGGCTTGCGCCGCGCTTGGGAGGGTGACAAGCCGGTTTGGCCGCGTGACGGCAAGCCGGAGCATCTGATCGAATACGGCAAGCAGTCCGCGATGGCGCTTGGCGTTGACAGCATCGATCTGCTGTACCTGCACCGTCATGATCCGGAAGTGCCGTACAACGAGTCCTGCGAAGGCATCAAGGCGCTGCTCGATCAGGGCGTGGCCCAGTGGGCGGGTGTTTCCAACGTGAGCATCGAACAGTTGAAGATCGCGCAGGAGATCCTCGGCGACAAGCTTGTGGCTGTGCAGAACCAGTATTCTCCGATTCATCTGGACACCCAAGATACGCTTGACTATTGCGCCGAGCAGGGTCTGGCGTTCGTGTGCTGGAGTCCGTTGGGCGGCTACCGTCACCCGTACGACGAGCACCTGTTCGATCCGTTCCGCGAGGTGGCCGAAGCCCGTGGCGTGAGCTACCAGCGTGTGGTGCTCGCATGGGAGCTGGCCAAGGGCGACCACATGTTCGTGATTCCCGGCGCCCATCGACCGGAAACCATTCTCGATTCCCTCAAGGCCGACGAGCTCGAACTCACCGAAGAGGAGCTCGCCAAACTCGGCTGAGTGTCATATTCGCAACGATTTGCATCAAGGCGTCCGTCTCCACGATGGACGTCTTTGTTTTTCCGCATGTGTTTTTCCTCGTATGTATTTCCCGGATGCGGCAGAAGTGTCCCGTGAATAGTTGAGAATATAGAGCGGAAAAATCGAGTAAGAGGAACAAGCGTGCAAAGAAGAAATAAGCCTGAAGTATTGGCTCCCGCGGGCAATCTGCGAGGACTGAAAAACCGCCGTCGATTACGGTGCGGACGCCGTCTACTGCGGCGGCAAGGCGTTCGGCATGCGCAGCGCGCCGAAAAACCTGAGCTTGGAGGATTTCGAAGAAGGCTCCCGTTACGCGCATGAGCGTGGCGCCCGCGTGTATGTGACCTGCAATGTGCTTCCACGCAACAACGAAGTCGAAGCGATGCGCGAATACATCGGCCAGCTCAAAGACACTGGCGTGGACGCGCTGATCGTTTCCGACATTGGTGTGATGCTCATGGCCCGCGAAGTGGCGCCGAACCTGGAACTGCATGTGAGCACGCAGGCGGGAGTTACCAACTATCAGGCAGCGAACGCCTTCTACCAGTTGGGTGCACGCCGTGTGGTGCTCGCCCGCGAAATGGATCTGCAGGCCGTGCGAGACATTCGCGCACGCATCCCCGACGATCTTGACATCGAATGCTTCGTGCATGGCGCGATGTGCATGGCGTTCTCCGGTCGTTGTCTGTTTTCCAATTATCTGACCGGACGTGACGGCAATCATGGCGAATGCGCTCAACCGTGCCGCTGGAAGTATTCCATAGTCGAAGAAAAGCGCCCCGGTCAGTATTTTCCGATAGAACAGACTAAGGAAGGCGCGTATCTGTTCAATTCGCAGGATATGAACATGCTTGCGCATATCGACGATCTGCTTGATTCGGGCGCTACCAGTCTGAAAATCGAAGGTCGTTCCAAGAGCGCCTACTATATTGCGGCGATGACGAACGCTTACAAGACCGCTGTTGACGCATACATGGTGCAACGCGGTTTTGAAGACGAGGATGGCACTGTGCTGAAGCCGTTCCACGATCGTGTGATTCGTCCGTCCGATCCGGATTACGGCAAGCCGGAAACCACTGATTCGATTATGGAACATGCGGATGGCGCGTTCGCGGGAAAGCCGGATATTGCAGCCGTTCCCGTCGCTTCTGCCGGCGAACCGGATGATCTGAGCTACCATGCCCGCAGCACAAGGCGTAAGTCGAACACGGCTGCCGAAATCCTGCCGGAAGGCTGGTATCACGCCGGCGTGCGCCCCGCGGAGCATGTGTCGCTGCCTGACTGGCTGCTGGACGAGCCAGACAAGGTGGCGCACCGCGACTATTCCACCGGCTTCTACTATCCGGAGCATAAAGTGCAGCAAAGCACCGATCGTTCCGCGTATTTCCGCGCATGGCTGGTGGTCGGCGAAGTGCTTTCGTGGAGTCCGGAAGACGGCGGTCGCGTGACCATTATGAGCCGCAACAAGATCGAAGCCGGTCAAGAGGTTGAATTCGTGCTTCCGGGCGCGGCTCCGCTCGCCTATACCGTTCCGGCTGGCGGATTCCGCGACGCCGATGGGCATTGGGTCGAAGCCATCAACAATCCGGCGCATGTGTTCTCCATGCCATGCCCGCAGGAAGTGCCGGTGAACGCGGCCATCCGATCGCGCACCAAAAAGCCGACGCTCAAAGCGGAATAATTGCGAAAAACATCGTACAGGTGTAGAAAATCAGCAGAAATTAGTTGAAATAATCGTAGAACAATCAAGGAAAACAGAACAATATGACTGACAGGCAGTATGACGACGCGATTCTTGACAGCAACGCGATCGCCCCGACCGACGTGGACGGCAATCCGATTCCGGTGACCATTCCGATCATGCTTGCGCCGGGCGTCAAAGTCGTATACACCACGCGACTTGGCGGCACCAGCGAAGGAGACTATGCGCACTGCAATCTCGGGGGTAAAACCGGCGATGATCCGAACCATGTGCTCGCCAATCGTGTGGCGCTCTCCAACGCCATCGATGCGAAACTGAGCCTGGTCAGCCAGGTGCATTCCGGCGTTGCCGTCGATGTGGACGAATCGTTCGTAATGAACCGTCCGTTTGGTTTCGACGTGTCCGGCAGCAAGGGCGAAACCGCGCAGCAGGTGGGCGAATCCGCGGATGAGCCGGCAGTGGTCGAGGCCGACGGCCAGGTGACCGCGCAGAAGAACGTGGCGCTCGGCATGTTCGCCGCCGACTGCCTGCCGGTGCTCATGGCCGATGCGGAAGCCGGTGTGATCGGCGCCGCGCATTGCGGTCGCCGTGGCCTGCAGAACGGTGTGATCGGCGCCACCGTCGAAAAGATGGTGGCCAAGGGAGCCAAGCCGGAACGTATTGTCGCCACGCTCGGCCCGTGCATCTGCGGCGACTGCTACGAGGTTGGCGGAGACATCGCCGACGAATTCGACGCGCAGTTCCCTGGAACCTTCACACTGAGCCGTTTCGGACAGCCGGGCATCGATATTGCGGCCGCCGCGCTGCAGGAGCTTGCCAAAACCGGTGTTCCGGCTGATAACGTCGTTTCCTCCCGCGCCCGCGTCAACGCAGCCACCCAGTATCTTTCCGAAGACGAGGAATTGGCGGAAATCTGCCAGACCGATGGCGAAGGCGAACCGCAGCTTGCGGAACGTTTCAAGAAAATCCGCCGTAGTCTGTGCACGCTGGAAAATCCGCTCTGGTTCTCGCATCGCCGTGCCACCATCGCAGGCAAAGCGCACGAAGGCCGTATGCTTGCGCTGATCGTACGCGAATAGTTGGAGAGCGGCGCGCTGTTGCGGATTGCGTGCAGAACGTAAGGCAAAGCGCGTTGCAAACCGATTCGGGGGTTTACGGTGGGACGTATGAGTGAGAGAGAGCAGATGCAGGAACAGAAGATGCCGGTTGTGGCCGTGGTGTTGGCGGCCGGTTTCGGCACGCGATTCGATGAGAACAATCCCAAGCAGTTGGTTTCGGTGGGGGATAAGCCAATCGTCTGCTGGAGCATCGAGGCGTTCGAGTGCAACGATCGCGTGAGCGACATCATCGTCGTGGTCAACGAGCGTGTCAGCAATATGGTGAACATGCTGATCGACGAAGCCGGTTATACCAAGGTGCGTGCCGTGATTCCGGGTGGCTCCGAGCGTGTGGACAGCACCCGCGCCGCGCTTGACCTGCTCAAGCAGGCGGGCATTCCCGATGGCGCGAAAATCCTCATCCACGATTCCGTGCGACCGTTCGTTGAACAGCAATCCATCGACGGCTGCATCGACAGTCTCGACCAGTTCAACGCGGCGACCGTGGCATACGCGTCCACCGACACGATTCTGCTGACCGAAGATCTTGGAGAGCGCAAGGTGGTGCGCTCCGTGCCCGATCGTACGAACGCATTCCGCGCGCAAACCCCGCAGGCCTTCCGTTTCGGCACTATCACCAAAGCCTACGAGCTCGCCACCGCCGACCCTGACTTCCACCCGACCGACGACACCCGCGTGGTGGTGGACTATCTGCCGAACGAGCCGGTCGCCATTGTCGCCGGATCCGAAACGAATCTCAAAATCACCACACAGGCCGACATGCCGATCGCCGAGAACATCGCGCGCAGCCTCGACCCGGAACACGCCAAACAAGAAGCGAAAGCGAGCATGCACGCGGTGTTCGCTGAAGCGTTTTCGCAAATGCATAAGCATTGATCGTAAACGAACCTACCTTTTCGACCACGTACACTGGAACACATGCAGCAGATCAACATCGTCATCTCAGGTTTCACCCCGTACGACGGCATCGACGTAAATCCAGCCGTACTCGTTCCCGAGGCGCTCGCCGAATATTGGAATGATCCATCTCAATCCGTGGCGTTGTCTGACGATCTTCTGCAGGATGTTTCCATTAGCGTGACGACGGTGACGCTTCCGGTCAGTTTCGCCAATGCCTGGCCCATGTTGCTGGATGCCATCGAACAGGCGAATCCCGATATTGTCATCGCCACCGGTTTGAAGCGGTCCGCCCGCGGCGTGCTGCTGGAGCGATGCGCCACGAATCTGATGGATGCGGCCAAGCCTGACGCCGACAATGTGATTCCGCCGCGCCGTCCGATCAATCCAGAAGGTCCGGCAGCATATTGGACACGCTTGCCGTTGCGTTCGATTCTGCGCGATTTCGCCAAACATGAGATTCCCGCCGCGTTGAGTTCGGATGCGGGCACGTTCGTCTGCAATTCGCTGTTCTACCATCTACTCGACTGGTCTGCCGCGCAGGAAAAGCGCATTCTGTCGGGTTTCGTAAGCCTGCCGATCGTCAACGAGCAGCCACATCCGCAACATGGACTGTCGATCGCGCAGCAAATCGCCGCAGGTAACGATGTGATCCGCGAATCGGTGCGTTATTATCTGCAGCCGTCCTCAAGTGAGATTCTGCTCGGCTGAACGGCGTCGGCGTTTCCTCGAACGATTTCTGTGCTCTCTGTGAGAATTATGCGACTGCCGTGTGCCGAACGTTTTTCCTGCGCTAAAGTTCAAGACGGATAGGCGCGGGCAAGATGCGCGATGGAAGGGAATTCGTGAAAGGAATACCATGGTTGAGCAGTTCCCAATCGTGTTGAGGGGGTACGACAAGGAAAGGGTCGATGAAGCGTTCGCTTCGGCTCAGGAGACGGTGGACCGTCTGCGTGAGCAGGTCAAGGCCGACGATCAGACCATCCTTGAACTGCAGGCACAGCTGCAGGAAGAGAAAAACAAGAAAGCCAACCCGAATTCGTTCGCATCTCTGGGCGCCAACGCGCAGCAGATGCTCGCCAGCGCGGAACAGACCAGCGCCGAGCTGCTTGACCGTGCCAAGAAAGACGCTTCCGCGGCACGCGCCACGGTGCAGCTTCAGGCCGAAACCCTGCTGAACAACGCCAAGCTCGACGCCAAGCGTATTCTCGACGAGGCCAAGGCCAAGGCTGAAGCGGTGCTGTCGAAGGCCAATAATGATGCCGGCACGCTGAAGTCCAACGCCCAGCGCGAAGCGGACCAGCTGCGTGGCGAAGCACAGAAGGCCGTGGTGGCGCAGCGTCAGACCGTCGATCTGGAACTGACCAACTCCCGTGAGGAGCACGACAAGCGTCTCGCATCGGAGCGCGCCACGCAGGAGCGTGAGCTCTCCGATATGCGCGCCGAAGCCACCGAGCAGATCGCGGCGCAGCGCAAGAACGCCAATGACGAGATTAACCGCATGAAAAGCGAGACCAACGACCAGATCGAATCCGCGTTGGCCGAAGCCAACAAGAAGCTGGCCGACGTGCGTGAGCAGGTGTCCAAGATGATGACGGACGCGCAGCGCCGTGCCTCGGAAATCACGGATACCGCCAAAGCCAAGGCACAGGAGATCACCGACGAGGCCGAAGTGCATCGCACCAAGACCATCAGCCAGGTCAATGCCGAGGTGGAGCAGATCCGCGCGACATTTCCGCCCAACAGGATGAGGCTACGAAGAAGGTCAACGAGCTGCTCGCCGACCTGAACGAACGCCGTGAAACCGCCAAGAAGCAGTCCGAAGAGCTGATTTCAGAAGCGCAGCATACGCGCGATGAGGCCGAGGCATACGCTTCCGACAAGCGTGAGGCAGCCGACAAGCAGGCTGCCAGCATTCTCAAGCAGGCCACCGAAGACGCCGACGAGCAGATCAACGAGCGTCGTGAGGCAGCCAAGAGCGAGCTTGAAGGTGTGCAGCAGCGCATCGCCGACCTGCAGACCCGTGAGGCGCAGATCACGCAGCGTGTCAGTGAACTGCGTGCCATGTTTGCCAACGCGTTCTCCGGTTTCGGCGCGAACGGCCTGTCCGTGGTCAATTCCATCGACGGCGAACAGCATGATTCCGCAGCTGAAGCTGAAACTCCGGCGGAATCGCACGACGAGAGTGGCGAAACTGTTGCGGGCGAACCGGAAGTGACCTTCGACGAGGATGTTGTCTCCGACGAACAGCAGAATAATGACGATTTTGAAGAACCGTCCGAAGACGAGCAGTCTGACCAGGGCGAAGAAGCACAGGAGGAACAGAACAATGACTGACATCACGCCGTTGAGCGCTGATGCATTGGCAACGCTGGTTGAGGATTTCGAAGCCAGCGACCACAACCGTATGGCCATGAACGCGGTCACCGCGGCTGGCATCAACAAGGTGGCACGCAACTATGACCGCGCCCGCCTGATGCAGCGCCGATTCTCCACCATTGTCGACAATGGCACCGCCACCCATCAGGATCGTTCCGGCCGTTGCTGGCTGTTCAGCTCGCTGAACGTGGCTCGTTTCGTGGCCAAGAAGAACATGGGGCTGAAGGAATTCGAGTTCTCCCAGAACTATGCCATGTACTACGACAAGCTCGAGCGCGTCAACTACTTCCTGCAGGACGTGGCCGAACTGGTGAAGGCCGGCGAGCCGTCCGACTCCCGCCTGATCCAGCATCTGCTCGCCGACGTGATGGGCGACGGCGGCCAGTGGACCATGGCCATGAACGTGTACAAGAAGTACGGTGCCGTTCCGAAGGATCTGTTCCCGGAGACCGAATCCTCCAAGAACACCGGCGAAATGAACGTGCAATTGCGTCGCCTGCTGCATACGGCCGTCGCGCACATGTATGCTGATCCGGCTTCGATCGAATCGGTAATCGCCGAAGCGACCGCCGCCGGACACCGCATTCTGACGATTCACTTGGGCGAGCCGCCGAAGAGCTTCGACTGGGAGTGGACCGACAAGGACGGCGAGTTCCACCGCGATGGTGAGGTCACGCCTGTGGAATTCTGGCAGAAGTACGTCGGTTCCGCTGATTTGGAAAGCTACGTGTGCCTGGTCGACGATCCTCGTCAGGAGCATGCGAAGGGCAAGAAGATCGGTATCGAGCACTTGGGTAATGTGGCCGGGGGAGACCCGACCGAATACCTGAACGTGCCGAACCAGTTCATGAAGGATTGCGTGCGTCAGATTCTCGAAGAGCAGGGCATTCCAGTATGGTTCGGTGCTGACTGCCACCCGATGATGGATCGTGAAAACGGCGCTTGGGCCACTGATCTGTTTGAATACGGCAAGGTGTATGGCGTCGACTTCGATCTGAACAAGGAAGATCGCGTGCGTTTCGCCGATTCCGCGATGAACCACGCTATGGCGTTCGTCGGCGTGGACGTGGCCGAAGACGGCACGACCACCCGTCGTTGGCGTGTGGAGAACTCTTGGGGCGACAAGATCGCAGACAAGGGCTACTTCACTATGAGCGACGACTGGTTCACCGAATACGTGTACGAGGTCGCCGTGCCGAAGGCGCTGCTCCCTGCCGAATATCAGGCCGCTCTTGACGAGCCAGCCACCATGCTCCCCGCATGGGATCCGATGGGCGCTCTGGCTGACTGATACGTAAACCGACAAACCGATTGACGAATGCCGACTGCATGGGACTTCGCAAAAAGTCCAGCATGCAGTCGGCATTCGTGTTATTCCACTTTTATCCGTTAAGGTAACTTCGGTGATTATCATCCATGCACAGTATGCATGAAGCAGGTATGCAGGTATAAGGAGGAGCAGAAGAGATGTCAGGTCTTCGCGGTCCAGATAGTTCGAAGGATGTGCAGTTGTTGGATAACGCCGTGTTTCCGGAGACCGTGGATGTCAATATTCGACAGTTGGACCCGATTCCGGCTCCCCGATATTTTCTGAAGGAAATTCCACTCACCGACGAGATGAGCGATCTGGTGTTGAAGTCCCGTCAGGAAATCCGCGATGTGCTCAACGGCAAAGACGATCGTCTGCTTGCCATCGTCGGCCCATGCTCGATTCATGATCCGAAAGCGGCGCACGAATACGCGGCAAAACTCGCCGCGGTCAAAAAAGAACTGGAAGACCAACTGGTCATTGTGATGCGCGTGTATTTCGAAAAGCCACGCACCACCATCGGTTGGAAGGGTCTGATCAACGATCCCGATCTCGACGGCCAGTTCAATATTCGCAAGGGCATGTGGCTCGCACGCAAGGTGCTGGCCGATGTGCTGAGCCTTGGACTCCCGGCAGCCACGGAATGGCTGGATCCGATCACCCCGCAGTACATCTGCGACCTGATTAGCTGGGGTGCGATCGGCGCTCGCAACACCGAAAGCCAGGTGCATCGCGAGCTCGCGTCGGGCATGTCGATGCCAATCGGCTTCAAGAACGCCACCGACGGTTCGATCAAGCCGGCAGCGGATTCCTGCTTCGCGGCCGCCTTCGAGCATCATTTCCTGTCCATCAATCTTGACGGACGTGTGATTTCCGCCGAAACCAAGGGCAATCCCGATTGCCATCTGGTGTTGCGCGGCTCCTCGCACGGCCCGAACTACGATACCGATTCCGTGGCGAAGGCGTTGGCCGATCTGAAGGTTTCCAAGGCGTCCGGCCCGAGCGAACACGGTCTTGTCATCGACGCGGCGCACGGCAACTGCGGCAAGGACGAAGTGCGCGAAGCCGAAGTGATCGAAAACATCGCCTCCCGCATCGCAACGGGAGAGTCGGGCATCAGCGGCATCATGATGGAAAGCTTCCTGAAAGCCGGCAATCAGAAGCCCGCTCCGCTCGACCAGCTCGAGTACGGCAAGTCCATCACCGACGCCTGCGTGCCGTGGGAACGTACCGAACAGTTGCTGCGAACGCTTGCCGAAGCGGTCGAAAGCCGTCGCGCACTCGCCAAATAAGCGCAAATAATCGCAAATAACTAACCGTGCGGAATACGCGTAACTGCGTAATCGCACGGCTTTTTTGCATAGCGACTGCCATTTGATTGATATTCTTGGGGAGATAGGTGATTGTCAAGGAGAGCAGTGAAATGCAGCAGCAGCTGAACACGCCTGAAGAGCTTCGCGCCATCCGCGAGGCCATGGATGAGGGAAAGAATCCGCTGGTGGCTACGGATGTGCCACGCTGGGAAGATCAGGTCGGCATCAGCCGCATCGTGAACCGCAGGGTGCTTGAATTCGAGGTGCTTCCCACGCCGGCGCAGGTGTTGGGGGACCTGCCGCTCAGCGATCAGGCGCAAGAGATCGTCGCCTATTCACGCGATGAGATTCGTGCCTGCCTGTACGGCCAGGACGATCGATTGCTGGTGATCGTCGGTCCGTGTTCCGTGCATGATCCGGCTGCCGCACTCGATTACGCCCGTCGCTTGGCCGCGTTGAAAGACGAGCTGGGCGGAGAATTGCTGATTGTGATGCGCGTGTATTTCGGAAAAACCGCGTACGACGGTCGGTTGGAAAGGCTTGATCAACGATGCCCGACATCGACGGTAGCTGCAATATCCAAAAAAGGCCTGCTTTTGGCCCGTCGTACGCTGCTTGGCGTATTGGACGCAGGTTTGGCCACCGCCACGGAATTCCTGGAACCAACCAGCCCGCAATACATTTCCGACGCGGTCAGCTGGGGTGCGATCGGCGCTCGCAATACGGAAAGCCAGGTGCACCGCCAGCTCGCTTCGGGCATGTCGATGCCGATCGGCTTCAAAAACGCTACCGACGGTTCCATCAAAGCGCCGACCGACTCGTGTTTTGCGTCGGCACAGCAGCATACGTTCTTCGGCATCGATCATATGGGTCGTGCGGCCGTAGTCAAAACGCTTGGCAATCCCGACTGCCATGTGGTATTGCGTGGTTCGAGCAGCGGCCCGAACTATGACGCCGAATCCGTGGCGAATGCCATGAAGCTCATCCGTGAGGAAATGCCGGTCGAATCCGCGGCGGCACACGGTCTGATCGTGGACTGCTCGCACGGCAATTCCGGCAAAGACGAACATCGCCAAGTCGACGTGGTACGTAATATCGCAAGCCGTATCGCCGAAGGTGAGGAAGGCATCACCGGCATCATGATGGAAAGCTTCATCGAAGGTGGCAGTCAAAAACCGGCACCGCTCGCCGAACTCACGTACGGTCAATCCATCACCGACAAATGCTTGAGCTGGCAGATTACGGAAGCGTTGCTGCGCGAACTTGCGCAAGCTGTGGGCAAGCGCCGCTGGAAGTGAGCGAAGCGAAAATAAGCGAAACCGAGCGAAAAGCGTGAAGCAATCGAAAGGAACGAACGCATGAGCACAATCGCCATCATCGGCGCCATGGACGAGGAAGTCGCCAATATCGCATCCGAATTGAGCGACATCACCGTAACGGAGGAAGCCGGCGTCAGCGTGACACGCGGCACCATCGAAACCAACAAGGGCACTCGCGTCAACGTTGCGGCAACGGTCGGCGGCATGGGCACCGTCAATATCGCCGCCACCACGCAGCATCTCATCGACGCGGACCAGCCTGACGCCGTGATCTTCTCCGGCATCGCAGGCAATCTCAACACGCATCTGCACATCAACGACGTGGTGCTTGGCGGCACGTTGCGCTACCTCGACACCGACATGCGTCTCGTCGGCCAGTGGAAGCCAGGCACTGCGGACCAGCCGGTGGAGGAATTCCACTCCGACGACCGTCTGATCGAAGTCGCCGATAAGGTGCTGACCGATCTGAGCGTGCATCACATCACCGGCATCATCGCCACGGGCAACTATTTCGTGGACGATCCGAAGAAAGTGGAGCAGGTGATTCGCGAAACCGGCGCGGACGCGGTCGAAATGGAAGGCGCCGCGGTGGCGCATGTCGCGGCGCGCAACGGCCTGCCCGTGCTGGTCATCCGCGCGTTGAGCGACAATGCCGACACGGATTACGTGGAATTCAAGGAATTCGACATTTCCGAATATGCCGACACCGCGGCGAAAATCGCGGTGAACATCGTCAAGCGCATGTAAGCGCATGAAAGACGGCCCGTCCAACGCATCGGTTGCTGGACGGGCCGTCTCATATTTCGGTATGGCGAATCTCACGAAAGTGAACTGCGGGGAAACTTCCGATGGCGTGAGGGAATCGCGCACGGAAATCGCTTTCCGGAACCGCTACTGTTGAAGAAGAATGACGGATTATCGGAAGGTTAACGTATGACGCTGGAGCACGTGGTGATGGCGATTGTGGTTGTTGCCGTCGCTGTGGTCGCCTTTTTGCTGGGGCGTGCCCGTGGCGTGCAATTGGGGGAGGATGAGATCGACCCGAACGATCCAAGCCTGTTCGGCGCGCAGAAGAACATGTCGCTGTTCGGGCCGCGCGTGCCCGTGCAGTCCACGGAACGCCAGCTGATCGCCGTCATGCCGGAGGCGTTGATCGTCGTCGATTCACTGGCGTCGGTCACATACGTTTCCCCGGGCGCGCAACGTTTCGGCATTGTTGAGGACAGTGCGATGACGCTTGCCGAAATCCGCGATATTCTGCGATTGGTGTCGACCGACAGCGTGGTGCGCGAACGCGAATTGTCGATTCCGCTGGATCGAGCCGCCCGTGCGGCCGCGAAAAACACCGACGGCAAAGGCATTGAGGCAGGTAAGTTCCGTCCTTCCGACACGCTGTATCTGCATGTGCGGGTCGGCCAGATCTCCGATGATCTTTTTGCGATTTTCATTTCGGATATGAGCGAGCAGCGTCGTTTTGAGATTATGCGACGCGATTTTGTGACGAACGTTTCGCACGAATTGAAGACTCCTGCCGGTGCGATTTCCCTGCTTGCCGAAACGATCGGCGACGCTGCGGACGATCCCGGCATGGTGAAGTATTTTGCGGGTCGCATTTCCAAGGAATCCGAACGATTGACGGAATTGGTGCATCGCTTGATCGACTTGCAGAAGGCGCAAAGCGCGGCTGCGGTGCTGAACGCGGAACGGCTTTCCGTGCTTGCGTTGGTACGCGAGGCGATCGTCGAAAACCAGGTGAAGGCCGAATCGAAGCATATCAATCTGGTGCTTTCGCTGAATGGCAAGCAGAAGCTGGTGCACGTCGAGGGTGCCGTAAACGCTGTCGATGAGGATGATCTGTTCATCAACGCCGATCATGAAACCATCAAAACGGCGGTGAAGAATCTGGTGGAAAACGCCGTCAACTATTCTCCGGAACACACCACCGTCGCAGTCGGCATCGGCAGTGGCGATGACGAGGTTGCGATTCGTGTCGTCGATCAGGGCATTGGCATTCCGGAATCCTCGCTGGATCGTATTTTCGAGCGATTCTACCGTGTCGATCCCGCACGTTCCCGCGAAACAGGGGGTACAGGATTGGGTTTGGCCATCACCAAACATTGCGTGCAGGATTGCGGAGGCACTATCGCCGTGTGGTCGCGTGAGGGGGAGGGATCGACCTTCACCATCACCCTGCCTCAGGCACAAGCGGTGGAAACAGCGGAAACTGCAGAGACTGCGGGAAACGTACAAACTGCGGAAGCGGATCGCATGGAAGTGACGGGCGAAACCGAACGCATCGAAACTACGCAATCCGAGTAATCCGAATAATCTGAGCTAAACCGAATACAGCAAATAACAAGCAACGTTCCCATCAACAGAGCAATGGAGGAGAAGCACTGATGACACGTATTCTGATCGTCGAGGACGAGGAATCGTATCGAGAGCCGCTGGTCTACCAGCTCACCCGCGAAGGCTACGACGTGTCCGCCGCGGCCACCGGCGAGGAAGGGCTGGAACTGTTCACCAAAGGCGGCATCGATTTGGTGTTGCTCGATCTGATGCTGCCCGGGCTTGACGGCACCGCGCTATGTCGCAGAATTCGTGAGCAAAGCCGCGTACCGATCATCATGCTCACCGCGAAAAGCGCGGAAATCGACAAGGTGGTCGGTTTGGAAATCGGCGCGGACGACTACATCACCAAGCCGTACTCGTTCCGCGAGCTGCTGGCGCGGGTGCGTGCGGTGCTGCGACGCAACCAGATGGTGGCCGACGCGACGGAATCCTCCGATGACGATATTCCGCTGATCTGCGGCGACATTTCCATGAAGATCGGCCAGCATGAGGTGATGGTGCGCGGAGAGAACGTGTTCTTCCCGCTGAAGGAATTCGAGCTTCTCGAATATCTCATGCAGAACAAGGGCCGTGTGATGACCCGCCACCAGCTGATCGACCGCATTTGGGGGTCCGATTACGTTGGCGACACCAAAACGTTGGATGTGCACGTCAAGCGCGTCCGCTCCAAAATCGAGGAGGATCCGGCGCATCCGAAATATCTGACCACGGTGCGCGGTTTGGGCTACAAAATTGACGTTCCTGCGGAATAAAGCGGAAATATCGCGATAGATGGAAATATATAAGATAAAACACTGCGATTCCAGTACTCATCGTAAGTTTCCGAATAATTGATTATTGATTGATAACTGAATGTAAGACCGTGGTGTCACGGTAGTCGCCGAAGATCGGTGAATGGAAATGACGAAAACGTCCGAAGTGTCGTAGAGTGTTCATCTTCCGTTCACCGATTTTGGTTTTGCGGGACCCAAACCACCAATAGGCTTGACAGTGTCATGAAGAACGATGGCGACAACAGCATATGAAATGTCAGAAACATACGCCATCAGAATGTTGACAGAGGGAAAAGAATAATGCGTAACTCCATTCTCGTACGCTCCATTGCAGCTGTGTCCGGCATTGTGATGCTGGCTTCTGTCGCGGCTTGCGGCGACAACACTGCTTCCAACACTGATTCTTCGGCTAGCACCGACACCAAGACCACCGAAGCCGTGTCCGGCAACTTCTCCGGCGCTGGCGCTTCCTCCCAGCAGGCTGCTGTGGAAGCCTGGATCGCCGGCTTCCAGGGCACCAACCCGGACGCCAAGGTCGCTTACAACCCGTCCGGTTCCGGCGCTGGCGTGTCCACCTTCCTGACCGGTGCAACCGCATGGGCCGGCTCCGATGCCGCCCTGTCCAATGACGAGGTCGAGCAGTCCAAGAGCGTGTGCGCTTCCGGCACCGCCTTCGACATCCCGGTCTACGTCTCCCCGATCGCCGTGGTCTTCAACCTCAACGGCATCTCCGGCAAGGGCAAGACCCTGAACATGGACGCCGACACCATCGCCAAGATCTTCGACGGCAAGATTACCAAGTGGAACGATGACGCCATCAAGCAGCAGAACCCGAAGGTCGACCTGCCTGATCTCGACATCACCGTGGTGCACCGCTCCGACAAGTCCGGCACCACCAAGAACTTCCTGAGCTACGTCAAGGATGCCGCTGGCGACGCTTGGAGCTACGAGCTCGGCGAGAACTGGCCGAACGAGGTTGGCCAGGGCGCCAAGGGCACTTCCGGCGTGATCTCCACCGTTCAGCAGGCTGACGGCACCATCGGCTACGCCGATGCCTCCCAGGCTGGCGAGCTCGGCACCGTTGCGGTGAAGGTCGGCGACGATTACGTGCCGTTCTCCGCTGAAGCCGCTGCCAAGGTTGTGGACGCCTCCCCAGCTCGACGAATCCGCCACTGGCGACAACCGCGTGGTCGTCAAGCTCGACCACAACACCACCGAGAAGGGCGCCTACCCGATCGTGCTGGTCTCCTACGACGTCGCCTGCCCGGCATACAAGGATGCCGACACCGCCAAGTTCGTCAAGTCCTGGCTCACCTACGTGGTCAGCGACGAAGGTCAGCAGACCGCTGCCTCCGCAGCAGGCTCCGCTCCGCTGTCCGACACCATGCGTCAGAAGGTCCTCAAGTCCATCGACGCCATCGGAAACCAAGTGAGCTTTGATACAGTAAGCGATAGGCTCTCGGTGAACGGCAACTGACCGTCTGTTTCAGGCCGCAGCCGCAACATGAAAGCGGGTGCGGCCTGAAACGGTACCTGCAGGTAAAACAAAAAACGCAGTCATCGCAAGTAATCGCAGATCTGTTTCAAACAATCGCAAGTTAAGGAGAACCCGTGAGTTCGCAAAGCAAAACGGCACAGCAGCCGGTGAGCGGCAAAAACGCGGACAAGGTGTTCAAGGGCGTGGCCTACGCCTGCGGCATCCTGATCCTCGTCGTGCTCGCCGCGGTCGCGCTGTTCCTGCTGTTCCGCGCATGGCCGTTGATCGGCGGCGATCAGCAGGCCAACAGCGACACCATCAGCAACTTCACCGGCGGCAAGGCTTCCAGCTTCTGGGGCTACGTCGGACCGCTGCTGTTCGGTACTGTGTTGATCTCCGCGCTGGCACTGCTGATTTCCTTCTTCGTGTCGGTCGGCATCGCACTGTTCATCTCGCACTACGCGCCGAAGAAGCTCGCCACCGCCTTGAGCTATGTGGTCGATCTGCTCGCCGCCATCCCGTCCGTTATCTACGGTCTGTGGGGCGGTCTGGTGCTGGTGCCCGCCATCTACCCGTTCTGGAATTGGGTGGCCAAGTATCTTGGCTGGATTCCGCTGTTCGCAGGTCCGGCCGCCAATCCTTCCCGTACCGTCGCCACCGTGGCCGTGGTGCTGGCAGTCATGATCCTGCCGATCATCACCTCCATGTCTCGCGATATCTTCCTGCAGACTCCGCGCCTTCAGGAAGAGGCCGCGCTTGCTCTTGGCGCCACCAAGTGGGAAATGGTCAAGCTTGCGGTGCTGCCGTTCGGCAAGTCCGGTGTGGTGTCCGCTTCCATGCTTGGCTTGGGTCGTGCGCTTGGCGAAACCATGGCCGTGCTCATGATCCTGTCTCCAGGTCTCAACTACTCCATCAAGCTGCTGCAGGCTTCGCAGAACCAGACGATCGCAGCCAACATCGCCGCGCAGTATCCGGAAGCCAACAATCTCGGCGTGTCCGTGCTGATCGGCACCGGCCTGGTGCTGTTCCTCATTACTTTCGTGGTGAATTTCATCGCCCGTAAGCTTACCGAGAAAGCGAGTGCGTGATGACCGCAGTGAATAACAACGCTTCTCCGATGGACGGTGCCCCCGTCATCGATTTCGACAAGTTCAAGCCGACTCGTTCCTTTACCGCTGCACGTAAGCGCAAGGATCTTGCGATGCGCGTGCTGATCGCTCTTGCGTTCATTGTGGCGCTGATTCCGCTGTTCTCGGTGCTGCTCACCACCATCGTCAACGGTGTCAAGAGGCTGAACCTCAACTTCCTGAGCTATAACATGACCGGTGTGGTCGGCGGCAATCCTACGCCGTCCGGTGGTTACGGCGGCATTCAGCACGCCATCATCGGTACGCTGGAAATCACGTTCGGCGCCATGATCATCTCCATTCCGATCGGTCTGATGTGCGCCGTGTACTTGGTGGAATATTCCAACCGTGGCAAGCTGGCTCGCGTCATCACCCTGCTGGTCGACGTGATGAGCGGTATTCCGTCCATCGTCGCAGGTTTGTTCGCATTCTCGATGTTCACGATTCTGATTGGACCTGGCACCATCAACGGTTTCGAAGGTTCCGTGGCACTGTCGCTGCTGATGCTGCCGACCGTGGTCAAGTCCTCTGAAGAAATGTTGAAGATCGTGCCTCACGATTTGCGTGAAGCGTCGTATGCTTTGGGCGTTACCAAGCAGCGCACGATTACGAAGATTGTGTTGCGTACCGCTTTGCCGGGCATTGTTTCGGGTGCGATTCTCGCCGTCGCCCGTGTGATTGGTGAGACCGCTCCGTTGCTGATGACCGCAGGCTACATCGCCTCCACGAACGTCAACCTCTTCTCCGGCCAGATGACCACCCTTCCGGTGTACGTCTACCAGGAGTACTCCAAGCTCAACGCGAATTGCCCGGCTTCCGCCGACGCTTCCTGCGTGACCACCATCCCGATGGAACGCGCATGGGCCGCGGCTCTCGTGCTGATCCTCATCGTGCTTATCCTCAACCTTATCGGTCGACTCGTGGCGAAGGTCTTCGCCGTCAAGTCGGAACGATGAGCGGTAGTCTTACATACAGAAACAACATATAAGGAACCAAAATGGGACAACGTATTGATGTCAATCATCTGAACATCTACTACGGCGACTTCCTGGCCGTTGAAGATGTGAACATCAACATCGAAGCCAACAAGGTCACCGCTTTCATCGGACCTTCCGGCTGTGGCAAGTCCACGGTGCTGCGCACGCTCGACCGCATGCACGAGATCATTCCGGGCGCCCACTGCGAAGGCGAGGTGTTGCTGGAAGGCAAGAACCTGTACGACAAGGACATCGACCCGGTTGCCGTGCGTCGCGATGTCGGCATGGTGTTCCAGCGTGCGAACCCGTTCCCGACCATGTCCATCCGCGAGAACGTGCTCGCTGGCGTGAGGCTCAACAACCGCAAGATCTCGAAATCCGATGCGGACGATCTGGTCGAATGGGCTCTGCGTGGCGCCAACCTGTGGAACGAGGTCAAGGATCGTCTTGACAATCCTGGCATCGGCCTTTCCGGCGGTCAGCAGCAGCGTCTGTGTATCGCCCGCGCTGTGGCCGTGCACCCGCAGGTGCTGCTGATGGACGAGCCGTGCTCCGCTCTTGACCCGATTTCGACGCTGGCTGTCGAGGATCTGATCAACGAGCTCAAGAACGACTACACCATCGTGATCGTGACGCACAACATGCAGCAGGCCGCCCGTATCGCCGACTACACCGCGTTCTTCAACCTGAAGGCAGTCGGCCAGCCGGGTCACCTCGAGTACTTCACCGACACGACCACCATGTTCAACAACCCCCAGAACGAAGAAGCCGAGCGCTACGTATCGGGACGCTTTGGCTGATCGGCGAAAGCCGATCCGCCAAAGCGTAGCGTTGACCCAGTGGGTCAACGCAAGCGAGCTTTAGCGAGCCAGCAAATTGTGCTTCGCTTTGCGAGGCTCCTTAATTGCACGCGGCTGATCGGCAAAGCCGATCCGCCAAAGCGTAGCGTCGGCCCAGGGCGACGCCGTTAAGCAAACAGTCCAGTGGACTGTTTGTAGGCGGCGCCGAGATGCGACAGTATCGAGGCAGGAAATAGTGCCTTGCCTTGGCAAGGCTCCTTTTCCTGCGAGCTTGCACGCGGCTGATCGGCAAATCATCTCTTACTCCCGCTTGCGGGGGATTGTCGCACGAATGTGCGGTCGAAAGTGGTTGCTTCGCTAACCATTTCGATCTCATTCGTGGCGGCCGTTCCCCTGAGCGGGAGCTTTTTTTGTATGTGATACCTGATCGCGACACGCTCTATTGATAATGATTCTCAATTAAGTTATGATGGTGTTATATCACGTTAGGGAGGATCTATCATGTACCGTATTGTGAGAATTGCGATTGCCGCGCTTGCTTCTGTAGGAATGCTTGCGTCGGTTGCTGCGTGTGGAAGCGGCCGATCGTCGTCCGAAAAAAATCGGAACCATCGAAGTGGTCGCTTCCGTGAATCAGTGGGGTACCGTGGCGAAAACCTTGGGCGGTGACAACGTCAACGTAACCAGCATCATCAATTCCACCAATGTGGATGCGCATGATTACGAGCCAACGACGTCGGATATCGCCAAACTGCAGAAAGCGCAAGTCATCATCGTCAATGGAGCCGGCTACGACGCATGGGCGGTCAAAGCGGCGCAATCCGCCAACGCAACCATCGTCAATGCCGCTGCAGTCGGCGGGGTGAATGACGGCGAAAATCCGCATGTTTGGTTCTCCGCCGATGTGCGCAAGGCAGTGGCACAGGCGATCACCGAAGCGTACGAACAGGCCGACGCCGCGAAAAAGAGTGATTTCGACAAGCTGCACGATCAGTGGAAATCTGAAGAAAACAACGTCGAAAGCAAAATCGCCGAAGTGAAACAGAAATCGGATGGATTGGCGTACGCGGCAACGGAATCCGTGGCAAGCTATCTGGCGGAAGACATGGGTTTGACCGACGCAACGCCAAGCGGGTACGCGCGAGCCACAGCGAACGAAAGCGAGCCGACACCAACGGATATCAAACAGTTCACCGATGCGCTGAAGGCGGGTGAAATCAAGCTTTTGGTCGTCAATACGCAGGAGGAAAGCGAGCTGACGGGCAAAATCACGAATGCCGCGAAATCCGCAAACGTGCCCATGGTTGAACTGACCGAACAGATGCCGGAACAATACGATTCCTTGACGGCCTGGATGGAAAGTCTGGTTGACGCCTTCTCGCAAGTCATCGCGTAAGTCAGTTCAATAAAAAGTAATACAACAAACAAGCGATACAACAATAGGGGCGACTCCGCAGTGAGAGCGGAATCGCCCCTATTTCATTTGCCGAATTTAAATTTATTTACTGAACCAGTAATTTCGGCTGGTGGTCAGGTTGAACCTGACGTTCAGAACTACAGGATCGCGGTGATGATGAAGTCCAGAATGAACAGCAGCGACACAACCCAGATCACCGGGTGCACTTCCTTGGCCTTGCCCTTGCAGGTCTTGATCAGGCAGTAGGTGATGAAGCCGCCGGCGATGCCGTAGGAGATGGAGTAGCTGAACGCCATGAATACGGAAGCGAAGAACGCCGGCACGGCCTCGGAGATATCACCCCAGTCGATTTCCTTCAGCGAGGACGCCATCATGCAGCCCACCACCACGAGCACGCCTGCGGTTGCGGCGGACGGAATGGCGGAGATGACCGGGGAGAGGAAGGCGGACAGCGCGAAGCAGATCGCCACGACCACGGAGGTCAGGCCGGTGCGGCCGCCAGCGGCGATACCTGCGGAGGATTCCACATACGTGGTGGTGTTGGAGGTGCCGCAGATGGCGCCGATGGAAGTTGCGATCGAATCGGCGAACAGGGCCTTGTCCATCTTGGAGGAGAAGCCGGAACCGTTTTCGAGGGCTTCCTCGTCTTCCGCGGAGAAGATGCCGGTGCGGCGGCCGGTGCCGATGAAGGTGCCGATGGTGTCGAAGGTGTCGGACATGGAGAATGCGAAGATCGTCAGCAGAATGATCGGCAGCTTCGACATGTCGGAGAACAGCGATGGGAAGCCTTCAGCGCTGAAGATAGCGCCAAAGGTCTGCGGTAGCTGGGCGAAAGTGTCGCCGATGGAGATGGAGTTGGCCATGGTGGTCTGACCCATCGGAATGCCGGCGATGGCGGTGACCGCGATGGCGATCAGCATGCCGCCGCGCACCTTGAGCACGGTGAGGATGATGGCGAGGAACAGGCCGATGATGAACAGCCAGATGGTCGGATTATTCATGACGGCCAGACCTGGGGTGGCCTGCACGGTGTCGCCGTTCTTGGCGTCGGCCTTGGTGGTGAAGGTGAAGAAGCCGACGTTCAGGAAGCCGACGTAGGCCACGAACAGGCCGATGCCGCCGCCGATGGCGTTCTGCAGCACTTCCGGAATGGCTTGGATGATGATCTTACGAATCTTGGTGACGGTGATGAGAATGTTGATCAGGCCACACAGGAACACCATGCACAGGGTCTGCTGCCAGGTGAAGCCGAGGCCGAAGCAAACGGTGTAGGTGAAGAATGCGTTGAGGCCCATGCCGGCGGCCTGAGCATACGGAACGTTGGCGAACAAGCCCATGACGAGCGTGCCCGCGATGGCTGCGATGATGGTTGCAAGGAATACGCCGCCCCACGGCATTCCCGTTTGCGACAGTATCTGTGGGTTGACGATGATGATGTACGACATTGCGAAGAACGTGGTCAGACCGGCCATGACCTCAGTGGACATGGTGGTGCCGTTCTCCTTAAGATGGAAGAACTTTTCCATTTTTCCCTATCTCTATTTCTCTTGGGTTGGTAGGAACGTTCCGACTATTGGGCGGCGCGTTCCGGCGAGAATTGCGACTCGCCTTGTGGAATCGTGGGATTCCGGACAAGGCTTAACCGTAACACTTGAGTGAGTCATGAAGATTTCGTAAAGCGCGACACGCCCGGATGACGGCAAGTCCAAGCATGACCGTAAGTTGTTCACCTGTAAACCACAGACCGTTGGTTGGAGCGTGCAAGCGCTCACGAAGTTTGGTTCGCCAAGCCAGCGCAGGTTGAAGAACATACGCCCACCAAGGGCTTTCCGCTTAGCGGTCGAATGTTGCTCTGCCT
>ENA-OQHD01000034-OQHD01000034.1-human-gut-metagenome-genome-assembly--contig:-NODE-34-length-63501-cov-18.194433_pt1 | contig 63501 bp, 31 predicted proteins | sample MGYA00242560_ERZ504711 | MGnify/ENA primary metagenome ERZ504711 (study PRJEB26092, sample SAMD00036198) | human gut metagenome | host: Homo sapiens | study: EMG produced TPA metagenomics assembly of...
GACTGAAGCGGAGAAGTCGTTGATAATCGGCTTGCCCGGCTCGTAGCCGAACTGCACGTGGCTGAATTCCACGTCGCCCTTCACTTCGTGGCCGTTGGTCCCAAGCAAAGCGGACTTGTCGGATTCGTCCTCCATCTCGGCTCTTCAAGGAAGCCGAACACGCGCTCGGCGGCGGCCGCGCAGCGCTGCAGGTTCTGGAAGGCCTGCGCAAACTGCGAAAGCGGCTGAGTGAACAGGCGGACATACATCATGAACGCCACGATCACGCCGAACTCGATCTGCCCGTCGAGCGCGAGCGCCGCGCCCACCACGCACACCACCACGTAGCCGAAGTTGCCCACGAAATTCATGAGCGGCATCATCAGGCCGGAGAGGAACTGCGACTTCCAGCCGGACTCGTAGAGGTCCGAGTTGTACTTCTCGAAGCGGCGGATCGAATCGGCCTCGCCGTTGTATGCCTTGACGATGAGGTGGCCGGCGTACATCTCCTCCACGTGGCCGTTGACGTCACCTAGCGCCATCTGCTGCCGGGCGAAGTACTTCTGGGAGGACTTCATGATGGCCATCATGATGATCAGGCCGATGAGGCTGGCACCGATGGCGCACAGGGTCATGATCACGTTGTTGTAGAACATCATCACCAGCGCGCCCACGAACAGCGTCACCGAGGTAATCAGCGAGCCGAGCGACTGCCCCAGCGTCTGGCCGATGGCGTCCACATCGTTGGTGATGCGGGACAGCACGTCGCCGTAGCTGACCTTGTCGAAGTATTTGAGCGGCAGTTTGTTGATTTTGACCGAGATCGATTCGCGCAGTCGCTGGGCGGTGCGCTGGGTGACGTTGGCCATCATCCAGCTTTGCACGTAGCCGAGCACGGCGTAGCCCACGTACAGGGCCACCAAAGTCCAGGCGATGTGGCCCACCGTGCCGAAATCTACCGAGTTCATCACCGGTCTGCCGTTAACGATGGCGGGCAGACCTTTGACGATCTCGTTGGTCATGTCCTTGAGCTTGTCCGGGCCGACGATCTGGCAGACGGTGCCGGCCGCGCCCAGGATGAGCGCGATGATGATGACGGGAAGATAGTTGCGGCAATAGTTCACGAGCTTGCCCATGACTTTGCCGAAATCATGGGGCTCTTCGACGGCACGCCTGCCGCCCATTGGTCCTCTTGGCATTTGTTTTACTCCTTAAAAGTCCGTATTGACCTCCCTCTGATGAAGGAGGTGGCGCGAAGCGCCGGAGGGAGAGAAGCCGTACGCGACTACCCCTCAGTCAGCTGTGCTGTTTTATTCGCTCGCTTATCAGCTCGTCTTCGCCTGGGAACAGCCCACTGGGCTGTTCCCTTTACGGCTCAGCCCCTGACATGGGGAGCTACCGCTGCCGACCCCCCCTACGCCGTAAGCTCCGACTGGCTGAGCTGGGATTCGGCGATCTGGCGGTATACGTCGCAGTTGTCGAGCAGTTCCTTGTGCGTGCCCTGACCCACGACCTTGCCGTCGTCGAGCACGACGATGCGGTCGGCGTTCATGATGGTGCCGATGCGCTGGGCCACGATGAGCTTGGTGGAATCCTTGGCCTCGCGGGCGAGCGCGTCGCGCACTTCGCGGTCGGTCTTGAAGTCGAGCGCGGAGAACGAGTCGTCGAAAATCAGGATTTCCGGGTGACGGTACACCGCGCGCGCAATCGACAGGCGCTGCTTCTGGCCGCCGGACACGTTCGATCCGCCTTGGGCGATCGCGGCGGAATACCCGCCGTCCATGCGCGCCACGAACTCGCTGGCCTGCGCCACGTCGGCGGCGGCCCTGACGCGATTCAGCTGCTCGGCCGGTATATCGGCACCTTCCGCAGCCTTGCCAGCGGCGATCAACGCGGCCTCGCGCTTGCGCCCGGCCGGGGTGGAGGTATCGGCCATCTCGACCTCCGCCGGGTCGCCCGGCTGATCGCCGTAGCTCACGTTGGAGGCCACGGTGCCCTTGAACAGCACGGACTGCTGCGGCACGTAGCCGATCTTGTCGCGCAGGGCCTTCAGGTCGTAGTCGCGCACGTCCACGCCGTCGACCAACACCTGGCCTTGGCTGGTGTCATAGAAGCGCGGCACGAGATTGATAAGAGACGACTTGCCGGAGCCGGTGGAGCCGATGAACGCCACCGTCTGGCCCTGCTCGGCGGTGAAGTTGATGCCTTCCAGCATCGCCTCGCGCGAATCCGGGTAGGTGAAGCTGACGTTGCGGAATTCCACGGTGCCCCTCTGGCCGGTTTTGGCCACGTCGGCGGCGGTTTTGGTGCCGTTCTCGACGATCGGCTCAGTGTCGAGCACCTCCATGATGCGCTGCGCGGACACGTCGGCGCGCGGCCAGAGCACGAACACCATGCTCATGAGCAGGAAGCTCATGATGACCTGCACGGAGTAGTTGGAGAACACCACCATGTTGGAGAACACGGTGAGCTTGTCCTTGAGCCCGGCGGCATCGATCAGGTAGGTACCGATCCAGTAGACGGCAAGCATCAGACCGTTCATGATGGTGTTCATCAGCGGCATCATGAACGCCATGACGCGGTTGGTGAACAGCTGGGTGTCGGTGAGGTCCTTGTTGGCCTTGGTGAATTTGGCTTCCTGGTAGTCCTCGGCGTTGTAGGCGCGCACCACACGCAGGCCGGTGAGGTTCTCGCGGGCCACGAGGTTGATGTTGTCGGTCAGGGCCTGCATGGCCTTGAATTTCGGCATGACCATGGCCATCATGATGACGATGGCCGCCAGCAGAATCACTACGGCGATTCCGGTGGCGAGCGTCCATTCGAAGCCTTCGCCGGCGATCTTGCACACGGCCCATACTGCCATAATCGGCGATTTGACGATGAGCTGCAGACCCATGGTGATGAACATCTGCACCTGCGTGACGTCGTTGGTGGAGCGGGTGATGAGGCTGGCGGTGGAGAACTTGCTCATTTCGGCCGGGCCGAAGGACTCGACCTTGCGGAATTCGAGCGAGCGCAGACGCTGGGTGAACGAGGCCGCCACGCGCGCAGCGATGTAGCCGGTGATGATGGCACACGCCGCGGATCCGAGCGAGATGAGCAGCATCTTGCCGCCGGCAATCCAAATGTCCTTCATGTGGCTGCCCGGCGTTTCGACCAGCGTGGTGATGTCTGACATATAGTCGGGCAGTTTCAGGTCGAAGTAGACCTGCCCGACGATGGTCACCAGAGCGATGAGCATCTGACCGATCTCCGCTTTGGAGAGGTATTTCATGATGCGAAGCATTGGTTTCCCCTTGTGTTGGTTGGGTTGGTTATTGGTTATTGACGATTGGTTCTTAAGTTGGCTGGGTTATCGGCGATTATCGGTTCACGATGTCTTAATAGTTTCTATTGTTTGATTACTTACACTGTGAGATATTACGCGCACTTCTGCATGTTCGCTGTGAGCGTCCTCAATTAGCCTTGCCGATTAGTTCTCCGCGCGCTTAGCTGCCATGTGTTCAGCCACGCGCTTGCCCCGCTCCACGAATGCCTCACGCACCTGTTCAGCAGTCGGCCGAGGCTGTCCCGGATGGCAAATCGACATATATGTGGTGAACTCAGACACCAGGTCAACGAATTCGCGCGTGCGCCGCTCCCCCATTTGCGAGAAAATCCAGCAAATCGCGGAACGCATTTCCTCTCTCATCCGATGAGACTGCTCGCGCCCGGAATCAGTGAGATTCACGCGAATAATGCGCCGATCCTTGGAATCAATGTCACGCGTGACCCAGCCTTTCTTCTCCAGAGACGACAGCACAGTGGAGATGCGGCCGGAACTGGCCTGCAGCGCCGATGCCAATTGCGATGGCGTTTGCGTCCCCTTCATGGACAGCTCCCGGAGCACGAACTGCTCACCATGGGCTCCACGAGTGAATTCCCTCTGCATTGTCGAACGATTGCCCCACACGCTGGCATACAGTTCACTAACTGCTTCCTGCTCAAATCCCATAAGAGCACCATCCATTCCCATTCGCCACACGGCAGAGCGCCGCAAACACCCCAAGAATATCTCACACCGTAAACAATTCATTACTAGAAACTATTTTTGGAACGCATAATGCACACACTCCACGCTCTTTGATATTCTGAAAGCCGCATAGATATTCACTTCGGGGCGTCGTCTAAGAATATTTGCTGGGCCAACGGTAGCGACGTTGGCATTGTGCTCCATGAGGTATCTGGTCGAAAAGGCGGACGAAGACAGACCAGTTGGGCGGAGCGCGCCCATACCTCAAAACCATTGCAATTATTGGCTTTGACCATTTTCGTGGAGTCACGAAAATGGTCATGAAAAACATAAGGACACACCCATGAACCGCGACGAAATCACACGCAAAACCAGCGAACTCAGCACTATCGCACACACCACCGAGGACTCCAAAGTTGAGTATTGGTATGCACGCGAGCTAATGACCTATATGGGGTACGACAGATGGGAAAACTTCAGCAAAGCTATTACACGAGCCAAGCAAGCTTGCGACAATTCCGGCGTATCCGTTGAATCCCATTTCCGTGACACTACGCGAGACGTGACTCTCGGCAGCGGTGCCACCCGCTCCATCGCGGACGTCAAGCTCACCCGATACGCCTGCTATCTCATTGCTCAAAACGGTGATCCAAAGAAAGAAGAAGTGGCACTTCTCCAGAGCTATTTTGCCGTTCAGACTCGCAAAACGGAAATCATTGAGCAACGCATGGGAGAAATCAGCCGGCTCGCCGGCCGAGAGGCCCTTGCCACTGCAGAGAAGAAACTCTATCCGTATACCCAAATCACACACAACAAAACCGCACAAGTGCACATGTACACGCCCAACCACGCCGCAGAACGCCGGCAAGGATGTGATACAGGCCACAGAAAGCGTTGTACCGCCTAGGCAATGCAACAATTGTCCGCTATGCTCTGAAGGCAGATGGCGGCACGGATGCCATCCCAAAGAGGGGGTATGACCATGATTCGGGGTATGAACCTATGCAGCATCGCCGGCTGCACGCACGAAGCAGAAGAAGCGGGCATGTGCAACATGCATTTCACATCGGCGCTGGTTCACGGAGCGCTGCACTACACTGCGGGCGGACGTCCGTCGCACTGCTGAGCGCAACAACAAAGCAAAACAACCAGTAACGCTCAACGGCTTCCACATGTTCATGCTCTAATTGCATGTACTTGCAGACACAATGGCCGGTCTGAGCCAGCTGCCCTCGCATGGAGCAGCTGGCTCAGACCGGCCATTATTGTTGCTTTGTACTGTTTGCACTGTATTGCGCCTGCATTGCGCAAGCTCGGGCGCACTCGGGTGCACTCGCTGAGTGGCGTGAATCGCAGATTGCTCAATAGCAACGCAATCCACGCTACTCAGCAGTTGCCATGGTTATGCGCGGCGTTTGCGGATGACGAGCAAGGCACCAGCCGCAGCTGTCAGCACCACAACCACGACCGCAATGGCAGCCACGGCAGCACCCGTATTCGAAAGGGGCGCAGCGCCATTAGCAGCCGGCTTATTCGTGGCAGTGCTACCGGGCTTAGCAGTGTTGCCAGGATTGTTGGTATCGCCGGGCTTCTGCTCTCCAGGGCCGGGAGTGACCTCCGTGGCCGTGACCGTGACTTCGAACGTCGCGTTCACGCCACGATAAGAGACGGTGATGGTCCTCGTGCCTGCGGTGGCAGAATCAAAGCCAGTGAACTTCAGATCACCATCAGTTGGATCAATCAGCTTGCGCAGCGTTTCAGTATCGCCGACTTTGTAAATGGCGGATACCTTCACATCGGCAGCGTTGAACTTATCGCCTACCTGATAGGAATCCTTGGTCACTTCCACAGCAAGCTCAGCCAACTGAGGCAGTTCGCCGAATGTCACTGTGTAGGTTTTCGCCGTGCCATCCTCAGCAGTTACAGTCACCGTGGCCACGCCGTTGTTCTCGGCCGAAGCCTGCTCCACTTGCACCGTAGCCTTTGCGTCAGCAGCAGTCGCCTCCACCGTCGGGTAGGAAGCAGCATCTCCAGCCAGCGCACCGGCATATTTAGTGGTATCCGCGGAGAATCCGTCAACCGTCTTGCCATCCACAGTCAGATCAGCAAGATTGGCGTTACTAGACGGCTGCGGCTCTGGTGTCGCTTCACCTTCGGCGATGCGTACTTCAGCGATCTTGGCATAGTCATTGCCATCGGCGTAGGTGAAGTTGAGGCGAATGCCCTTGGTGGCGGGCAGAGCGCTCACATCGGCTTCCGTCACGGCTCCAGCAGCACCATTCACAGTGACTGCCGGCAGCGTGGCATCAGTCCACGTGGCGCTGTCTTCAGCTAGGTACGATACAGTGAAGCTCTTCGGAGCGGCCTCGCCCTTGGCCTTATCCACCGCAACGCTGAGCTTGCCCAGCTGATATGCCTTATCGAAGGTGTAGCTGAGCCACGGCGAGGTGTCGCCGGTGCCCCAGTTCGACCAGTTGGTGCCCAGGTTGTTGTCGCAAGTCAGGTCGGCCGTAGAAGCGGAGGCCCAGCTACTGGCCGGCTCATACTTCGAGGCCGCAGCGGACGAGCAGAACAACCGGGCAAGGTTGCTTTCCACAGTCACGGTGAACGTGGCGGTTACTGAAGAATCAGTGACAAGGCGTACCGTCACGGTTTGCTCGCCCAATTTGGTGGTGTCGAAGCCTTCCAGCGTGTATTCGCTTGGCTCCAGCACACGCGTTTTGCCATTGGTGAGCGTGGCGGTAACCGTCACGTCCCGAAGCGCGAGCATCTGCCCCTTGGCGATAGTGGCTTCAGGGTCCTTAGCCGCGATGGACTCCACAGCAGCAGTCTGCGAACCGAACGCAGTGCCGTTGAAGGCCACGGTGAATGCGCCGGCATTGCTGTTCGACGTGGCGAAGACACCGGCATCGAGCCCGGTTGCGTCCGCACCGGTCAGCGTTACCGTAGCGACATCCTGCCATTCATCGTTCGCGGAAGCACGCCAGTAGCCTTTCAGGGTATCGGTTGCGGCGCGCTCCAGCTTGAGTTGCACTTGGTCGCCGAAGCCGGCACCAACATGCGATGTTTCCTTATCGATGTAGCCATCGGCATTGGAATCGTACTGCATGTAAATGCCGCTTGGGCTGGCAAGTAACGTGGCATATCCCTTGCCGCCGTTAGCGTCAGCAAGACCGTTACGAACCACCAGGCCGGCACGCGGATCGCCATTACCGCCCAAGTCGAGCGGCTTGACCGTGGTTTCCAACGTTTCGTTCACGTCCAGAGCATCAGGCTGGTACACCGCGCTGCCCTCGTTGCGATCCGTCCAGACACCACGATTGGCGTTGTCCGTAACGGTGAAGTCATAGGTACCGCCGGATGCGGCGACCTGGCACGCGCTGCCGCCCTTCCAATGGGCTTCCTTCCAACTTCCGGAAATCGGGTTGGAGCAGGAAACGTCGATGGTTCTGCGGAATGTGCGGCCCGGGTTGAAGTTGCTGCTCTCGGCAAGAGTGCCTGTAATGGTGTAGGTTCCCGGCACATTGAATGCGTAGGTGCTGCCGGCAGCCTTGGTCGACTTGCTGACTGCCGTACCGCCTTCCACATTCCATGTCACCTTGGTAGCAATGGTATCGTCGCCTTCCTTGACGTTGACGGTGTCCGGCAGAGTAACGGTTCCGCCCGTGTTCACGGTCTTCGGGAGATCATCGCCGGTTTCCACAGTCCAGTTGACCAGCTTGCCCTTGGCGCTACCATGGTTGTCCCAATAGTTCAGATCCCAGCCGTCGGGCTCGCCTCCTTGAGCAGGATTATGCATTTCGATGGTGCCGTTCTCACCGATGGTCAGCGGCAGCCAAACATAGGTGGAATCGGCTTTACCGGAATCCCAACGGTCACCAAGGTAGATGAAGTGACCTTTCTCCTGGTCTACTGCGAGCACACTAGCCGACTGCGAACCGAATGTGGTGCCGCGGGTATCGCCCACAGACAACAGACCATCCGCGCCTTCCGGCATGTTGTTGTACCACGTGTTCTCGTTGGCATCGTCCTTTTCCACGCCACGGGTCCAGCTTCCCAGCATGGAGTCGGCGGTGTAGTAGGTCTGCTTGTTCGGGTCCCAGCCGGTTGCACCAGATGCGATGATGTTGTAACGCCCGTCATATTGGAATACGGCAGGAGCTTCCAGCGAACCATTTTGTTTGACGATTTGGAAATCTTCGCCACGCACCGGGGCATCCGTAGTAGCGTCTGCAAGAATGTATGGGTACTGCCCGTCAGCAGAGTACTGCTTTTGTCCCTCGGACTGGTCCACATTCGTGGTCTTGACTACATTGGTGTAATCATCGTTGAGCTTGGCGATGTACAGCGTGGCATTGGCTTCGGAAGAATACAGCACATAGGCACTGTCGTCCTTCGGGTCCACGAACACAGTCATATCGCGGCTGTCACCGTTCTCACCCCAGCTGGGGTTACCTGCGGCTTCTTTCCAATTGTTCTGGTTAGGCAAACGATAGGCACCCACCATAGTGAACGGGCCCGCCGGATTGTCGGAAACAGCCACGCCCGCAAGTGCACGTGCATAGTTGGAACCGCCCGGCGTGGTGCTTCCATCGGAATGCCACCACAGCACGTATTGCTTGTTCTTCTTGTTGTAGATGATCTTCGGACGCTCGAAAATGCCCTGTACGGAATCAACCGCGCCATCACCATCCTGATCGGGGTTGGTGTTGAGGTACGGGAAGATTGCGTCGGCCTTGGCAGCGTCCACACTGCCGTCGGACTTGGTCAGGTTGTAGGCCTTGTCGAAGTAGGCGTAATCGGCATTGCTCTTATCCGTCAACTGAGATTTGCTGGTCACCGCACGCAGCGCCACACCAAGATCGGTCCAGTTGTATAGATCTGTCGACATATAAGCATGAACACCGGGGCTGTTGTCGTAACCGTTAGAACGGTCTTCGCCATACCAGTAGTAGGCGTCGCCAACCTTGACCACTTGGCCACCGTGCGCTTGGATGTGTGTGCCGCCATTATCATTGGCGTTCTTGGCATACCAATATGGCTGGAAGTAATCGCTAGCGTTCTTGCCCGGATCGGCTGTGGGCTGGAACTTGGTGTATGTCGGCACTTGGCCGATGGTAGGCAGGTAATCCACACCTGCCGCACTGGCACTTGCAGCGGCCAGCCCGCATGACAATAGCGTTGCCGCGGCGGTAATTGCCGCGATAAGAGCGCCCTTGCCCTTATTGTTTATCTTCATTGATTTGGTTCCTTGATTGATGATAACGGCTTTTTTGAACAAACAGTTATGTCGCTATCCGCGAAGTCAGAAAAGGGCCGACAAATCAATATACCGATACTGAAAACTCAGTATTCAACTTGTCGGACCAATTATGCTCAAAGAGCGGAGGAACCGGCCGGCAATAGTCAATATTGCCGGCTTGTTCCTTCCACCATTACTGTGCGAGGGTGCTATGCACGCTTGCGCAGCATGAACAATGCACCCGCGGCAGCGGCCAGCAGAGCGACAGCGCCAGCGATGGCGGCAACATTGGAACCGGTGTTGGCCACCGTGTTCTTGTTGCCGTTGCCGGTGGCACCGGGCTTGTTGGTGCTGCCGGGCTTCTGTTCTTCAGGGCCAGGGGCGACTGCGTTGGCCTTGACCGTGACGTTGAAGGTCGCGGTCACACCACGGTAGGAGACGGTAATCGCCTTCTTGCCTGCGGTGGTGGAGTCGAACGAGCCAATCGCAAGCTGCGGGTCGTCAAGAGCGACCGGCACTTCCTTGGTCTTGTCGCCACTCTGGTAGACGGCAGTCACCTTCAGACCGGCGGTATCGAGCTTGTCGCCGATGGCGTACTCGGTCTTCGTGGGTCCGATCACCTTGAGCGAAGCCAAAGTGAAGGCGTTGAAGGTCACCGTGTAGGTCTTCGTCTCAGACTCGTCGGCTGAGGTCACCGTAATGGCGGCCTTGCCGCCAAGCTTGCCGTTCTCAACCGCGTCGCCAGTCACCTTGACGGCGGCGGCATTGTCGGTGGCGAAGGCCTGCAGCACTGGGTTTGCCTCGGCGTCGACCGGCAGATCAACCGTGTAGTCGGTCTTGGCCGGGTCGAAGCCTTCAACGGTTTCGCCGTCAAGACGCAGGTCGCCCAGCGTGGCATCGGATGCTGGCTGCGGGGTGAGTACCGTGCTGTCTTGTGCGAACACCTGGATCTCAGCCACGTTGATGTACACCTTGGTGTCCTGCAATGTGTTAGTCAGGCGGATGGCCTTGGCCTTTACCGGGGTGCCGAGCACGAAGTCAACGGTCGGGGTGTCGGCGGCGGTGATGCCGTCGGAGCCAGAGCCGGCATCGCCGGCCTGTATCTTCCAGCCATCCTTGGTACCGACTCCATGCCATTCGCCAGCCTCATCCTGGTATTCCAGCGTCTGGCTCTTCGGCCAAGACGCACGACCATCGTAGTAGAAGAAGGTCTTCACTTCGGTGATGGTCTGAGCTTCGTCGAAGGTGAACGTGGCGACCGGGTCCACCGTCGAGGCGGTGGAAGCCCAAGTGGACCAACCCTTTGACGTAGTGTCACCATCGATGGCCTTGGAAGCGGAGGCACCCTCCTGGAAGTTCACCGAGAAGTTCGTGCCAGAGGCCGCAGCGATGTTCTTCGCAGCACCCTGAACCGGCGTCACGAATGCCTGAATTTCGGTGGCGTTCATGTAGTCGTTGTTCACGGTGTTCACAATGCGCACCTTCGTGGCATTCACTGTGCCCTTATCGGCCTTGAACGTCACCGTCTGGCCTGCGGCAGGCTTAACATCGCTACCGAATTGCATCCACGTCTCGCCATCAGTGGTGTACTCGGCCTTGGCGGAAGCCGGAGCCTTGTCACCATACGTAATGGTCACGCTGCTAAGCTCACACTCAGAGCCGAAGTCAATCGTGGCGGTCGGGCTGGCGGAATAGTCACCAGCAGAGTTCCACGTCACCCAGGCTTCAGCTGACGTGTCACCATCGGTGAGCTTCTTCCACTGATCGCCCTTGCTGTATTCCGTCTGCTGGTTGGTCACGGTCAGGTTGGAAGCAGTGTCGGCCACATTCTCAGGCGTGGCGGCGGTGACATAGATCGCGCCCTTCAGTGCAATCGTGGTCGCGTCGTCCAGCTGGTAAGTACCGGTCACGGCAATGTTGTCGCCAGCCTTGGCATCGGCGAGCTTGGTATCAAGCCCATCGAAGTTCCACGTAACCTTAGCCGCATCGCCCTCGAATGCAGGCGATGCCTTGACGTGTAGGTACACCGGCGCAGCCTCAAGCGCGGCCTTCGCCTCGCTCGCACTGGTGCCGGCCAGCACTGTAGCCGATACCGGATCGGAAACGGTGAGCGCGCCAACGTAGACCGTAGCGGTGACGTTGAACTCGTTGCCGTACACATCGGTGGCGGTAGCGGTGGCTTCGTAGGCGCCTTCCTTGGCCACATCGACCTTGGAAGTATCCCAGTTGGCAACCGTGGCCTTGCCTTCGCCCCAGGTGTAGTAGAGCGTGACTTCGACCGGAAGCACGGCCTTCTCGTTAACGGCGGTCTGCACGTTCACGGTCTTCTGGCTGGTCGGCGTTACATTGCGCAGAGTCCATGTCTGGTTGGCGGACGGCGAAGTGCCGCTCGGTGACTGCCACAAGCCAACCTTCGTGCCGACTGTGGTACCAGAGTTATCCACATCAAGGTTCGTCTTAGTCGCGGCATTGAGCAGCTGGTAGGTCGAACCATCGGAAGTGTTGAGAATCCACTTGGCAGCCGGGTCGGATTTAGCGGCCCCAACCGTTTCGTTGGAAAGCGCGTTCGTGCCATCCTTGGACACCAGCACCTTGCCTTCGGCGTTAGTAATCACATAAGCCTTGAGATCAGGGCGCTCGGAGTCGGTGGGCTGCTCGATCTGGGTAAAGGTCCAAGTCTGCTTCTTGGCGTTCTCGGCATCGGAAGCGACGTTGGCCAGGGACAGCGCGGAATCACCAGAAGTGGTATCAGCCACGGCCTTGCCGGACTGCTTACCAACGAGCTGGTAAGTATCGCCGGTCTCGACGGCAGCATCCTTAGCGTAGCCGGTCACGCCAGTGAGCTGGATGGAGGCGATAGAACGGGCGGGCACAGTGACCGTAGCGGTCTTGGCAGCCTTGTCAATCACCACAGAGCCTTCAGCTTGCTTGACGTTGCTGGTCTTGGCGAAGACTTCCGGAGTGGCGGAATCGACACCCACGTTCTTGTCTTCGGCAGAGGTTTCGGTGGTCAGATAGAGCTCACCGTAAGCGTTGTCGGCAATCTCGCCGTACTTCGACAGGTCGATGACGAAGGTCTGGTCAGAGGTGCCGGAGTTGCGGTGGATGACGGTCTGCGTCTTGCCATCGGCGGAGGTGGCAGTCATGTTGTTGTCTTCATCGTTGTTGGCGATGACCTTGTCGCCCGCGTGGATGAAGTGGGTGATGGCCTTGACGCCGTTGTACTTGGCGTTGGCAATAACCGTGCACGGTTCAAGTCCATCGGCGGTACCGCCGTTGTTGTTCACGCGACGCTCGGAGTAGAGCTTGCCGTCCTTACCGGCCACGGTGCAGTCGAAGTCAATCAGCACGGTGCCCCAGTTGGTGTTTTCACCGGCCGGGTTCACGTTCGAGCCCATCTGCATGTTGTAGAGGTCCTCGACCACCTGCCAGAAGGTGAAGTCCTTGGACTGCAGGCGGGTGACGTTGGAGCTGATCTTGCTCATCATGCCCAGCGCGTTGTCGAAACCGTACGGGTTGTAGGAGCCAGACTGCCAGGAGCCGTCCACCTCGCTCATCGACAGCTTCTTGCCGTCTGCCTGAGCGATATCGCGCGACTGCATCTGGTTGCTGTCGGAGTAGGCGTGAACGTTGTACTGGCCGATAAGGTCCTTGATCGCCTGCGGGTACTGGTTGTACGACTTGACGAAGTCGGCGGAGTTCGTGGCATCGGTGGCTGCGATGATGGTGTCATCATTGTCCTTGAGCGCCTCAGCGAGTGCGGTAATCGTCTGCTGCTGCTGGGCGTTGCTGACATGCATACCCTCCTGCGGCTTCTTCAGCGCGTTGGAGTATGGGGTGACGGACCTATCTTTGTCGGAGTAGTACTTATCCCAGTAGTTGTTAATGAGCTTGGTGTTGTCATCACTCTCATCGGTGTACTTCGAAGCCATGTCGCCCGGAGTGCCCCAGTAACTGGTCTCGGACTCGTTGAACGGCTCGACCGTGTCAACGTTTGCGCCAAGGCTTTCGAGGTGCTCGACGTTCTTGGCCATGTACTGAGCGAATTTCTCAGGGTTTGCAAGATTATTGCTACCGGAGTTGCGTCCACCAGTGGCGTAACCGCTGTTGGTCAGGAACCACGGAGCGGAGTTGGCGAAGGCCTCTACGTCGGTGATGTCAGGGTTATCGCCGGTGGCACCGCGCTCAATCCACCAGTCTTGGGCGGCGGACTTGGAGAAGTCATACTGGTTGTCGTCAGTCGGGTCGAATGCCGCAGCCAGCTTGTCTTTGTCGGCCTGCTTGGTGGTTACGCCATTGCCATACGTGCCGGAGCCGGTGGCGTCATCTTTCCACGTGCCAGGCACGGCAGCGCCTTGGCGCATGAATGGGTAGCCGTAGGCAACATCGGAGGCATTGCCGCCGCCCACGTTGTAGCGGGCCATGTTCAGGTCCAGTCCTTCATCACCGAAGATGGACTGGTAGAACTGTTCGCGCAGCTGTTTGCCGTATTCCACAGCCTTAGCCTTGGAAGCGTCATCGCCGAGATTGGTGGTGATGGCCGATTCCTCGCCGAGGCTGCCGGTGGCGTTGGCGAACCAAGCCAGTGAGGTGCCCCAGCCATCGAAACTGTTGGCATACCACGGGTTCGGGGTCACGGTAATGGCATCGTTATCAGCCGCATACGCAGTGCCGGCAACCGCAAACGCCCCTCCTCCCACTAGTGTTGCCGCCGCAACCATTGCAGCAAGCGATTTGCTCAGTACCTTCATTGGTCTCCTTAGTGTTCCTGCTGTCCGCCTTATACCGGAAAAATCGGCCTTTGCTTCACTGAGCCGGCCTCTTTGCCTGATACATGACCTACGTCGACTCCTTCTTTCGGCGCAGCCAAAATGTTTACGCAAACATTTTGATATGAGCGATTTTATCACAAAACCGTCACCCAGCAAACAACTTCAGAGACCACAAACGACGCACAAAGTCATGAGCCATTCGAATTGCGCTGGCCCAATCGCTACGAATCATATTTGCCGTAGCCCTTAAGTGAATCCCACTGCATCGAGATATCGCGCCCGCTATCCCTTCCGATAACGCCGACCACGCGTGTTGCCTTCAGCAATCAGCTTTCCTTGCGCAACTAAACCGTTTAGGAATTTGCGGACTGTTCTGTTATCGAGCTCTGTTATCTTGGCGAGTTCAGGTACAGTCACATAGTCAACCTCTGTCAAGCGTCGATTCATCGCCGACAGCATCGCTGCCCGCGAATCAATTTCACCCGATGCGGTTGCATCTGCTTTCTTACCATCCACACGTTCCCCGCCAATGAGCCTCGCACCCTCTTCGGCATCTTTCTCAACTACAGATCTCACGCTAGCAAAACCAGAACCATCCACGGTCTTCAGCGCAGGAACAATAGGAATCGTCGCCTCGAATATGTCACCATCGCGGAACTCAGGCTCTCGCTCAGTATATTGCCGGGACGCTCTTATCAGATTCCGCAGTCCGCTACCCAGCTGCTCGGCTATGCCGGTCTGCACAAACACATTAGCGATAATCGGATTCTTTGGCATTGGCGTGAACTCGCCCAGCTTCATTCGACCTTCAAAGAATGAGCGCGAAGCATTAACCGTCCGGATGGATTCATTATCAATGGTGACACGCGCCACCACCGGACTGGAATACTCCCGATGCATGAGGCTGTTTGCCACCAATTCACGGGCGATCATCGTACGCGGGCTCACTCGCTTATCGCCCTTTAACATAAAGCGGTCAGGCAGATTCCGCTCAGTAAATTCACGGAGTTGCTCGTACGAATCGAACAAGTTGGTCCGCACCATAAGTCGGTCATCGTATCGGTCAATATTGTCTCGCCGAACCACGGCATCAGTAATATACGCTGGGCAAACCGAGGAAATGACTTCATCCTTGCCCAAGAGCAGCACTGCAGCAAGATTAAAGCCCTCTTCGCCGGTCGTGTAATCACGATCGTATAGCTTGGCGCTGCGGAACAGTTCTTCGTCAGACATAGTTCCCCAAGGGTGCCCAGCTCGCTGAGCGACCGCCAGCTGCCGCATTCGCGCAATCAGCTCAGGACGCAAATCAAACGGAGTCACGTAACGGAAAATTCGCCGTTCGGAATAGTAGTTCTGCTTGCGAATATACATTTGACTAATCTGGATATCGCTTTCGATGTGTGTATCCACATCAGCAATGCGATCAAACACTGCGCCCTTGAACCGCACAACCGAAGAACTCGGAGCTACCCAAATACGAACAATAATCCGTTCGTCGTACTCGATATGTTCCGTTTCCACCATTGGAGCCGGTTCGAACATCTTACGATTAGACACTACGTTGACAACGTTGCGCTCTATCTCACTAACGCGCTTAGAATCGACGCCGAGCACTTGACCGTCATCGTCAACGCCAAGATAAATGCTGCCACCAGAACGATTGGCGAATGAGCATACAGTCTCAAAAGTATCCGTATGAGGCAATTCGCTGCAGCGCTTGAACTCGACCATAGATGATTCACCGGCCTGCAGCACTTGCATAAGTTCATCCTGCGTCATCGCATTCCGCCCTTCATAGCGATAATTCATACATTAGGACATGGCACTTATCGTATTTTAGCATCTAATTAGTACATTAGGACATTGTTTTATGTCCTAATGTACTAATTAGGCGGCTAATTGTACTAATAATTGCACACTGATGTACTAATCCGATGATCGAATGCACTAATTGTCCGCACAAATGCACTAATCGGATGACCGAATGTATCAATGAGACCTATAGGCAGCCGATTGGCTGACGATCAGCCCAGTCATTGGCTATCGGCCGCTAGCCAGTCAGCCGCCAACAGCCAACAGCCACCCAACCAATAGCCGCCAGCCAATCAGCCCGTCCAATCACTCCTTGTGTTCCAGTGCGGCCTTCAAATCGCGGCTACGGTAGCGTTCGCGCAGCATAGAGAATCCACCGAAGCCCACAAGCCACACCAGGCCGGCAATCGCGGAATTGCGCGTATCGTCCGCAAGGAACAACGTCAGGTAGATGAACACGAAGAACACGATTGCCACCGTATTGAGCACCTTCCACGCGGGCATGACGAACCCGTCCGGAATGAAATCAGCGGAACGGCGGTACCTGCGATGCGCCAGCAGCGTCAGGATGTAGATGAACAGGAACACCGCGGAGCTGGCGGACGAGAACAGCACGAACGCTCCGGACACACCGGGGATGGCGTTGACGATCGGCGACAGCAGTATCAGCGCCGCGGACACCAGGATGGCGCGGGCCGGCACCTTGCGATCGGACACCTTGCCGAGCTTGTTCAGCATCGGGTTCGGCGACACCTCGGACAGCTGGTACAGGTGGCGGCCAGCCGAGTACAGCAGCGAGTTCAGCGCGGAAGATGCGGCGGTGATCACCACGAAGAACACCAGCGCGGACGCCCAATTCAGCCCGGCGTACTGGAACACCATAATGAACGGGGAGGCAAAGGAGCCGTCCTCGTTCGGCTTGAACGAGGTCCACGGCACGATGCACATGATGGCCACCAGTGCGCCCACATAGAAGATGAGCACGCGCACGATAATCTCGTTGATGGCCTTGGGCAGCACCTTGCGCGGATTCTTGGTCTCGGAGACGGTGACGCCCACGAATTCAATCATCTCGTAGGCGAAGAACACCATCTGGAAGCTCATGAGGAAGGCCATCCAACCGTTCGGCGCGAACGAGAAGTTGGCGAACAGGTTGTCGAATCCGGCGTGGCCGGCCGGGCTCACGTGGTCCACGCCGTGAATCTGCACGGCTGGGTAATGGTAGCCGATCACGATCATGACCACGGCGGTGGCGATCATCGCGCAAATCAGCGTGATCTTGATCATCGAGAACCAGAATTCCACCTCGCCGAACACCTTGACGGCAATCAGGTTGATGGAGACCAGCGACACCAGGAAACACAGCTCGATCAGCCATTTCCAATGGGTCAGGTCGATGCCGAACGTGTCGAAGAAGGTGATGAAGTACGTGGAGACGGCCGTGATCTCGGTCATGCCCAGCAGCACGAGCGCGGCCCAATACGTCCAGCCGGCGAAATGCCCCCACCCGTTGCCAAGGTAACGGGTGATGAAATTGATGAAGGTGTGCTGGCTGGGGTCACGGTACATCATTTCGCCGATGGCGCGCATCAGGAAGAACATGATGACACCGACCAGAATGTACACGAAGATGATCGAGGGGCCGGTTAGCGAGATTGACTTGCCCGAGCCCAGGAACAGGCCGGTGCCGATGGTGCCGCCAATGGCGATGAACTGTACGTGGCGATTGCTCAGGCCACGCTCCATCTCGTTGGTCTGGTCCAGGCTTTCGACAGACTTGAGTTTGCCCGTAGCCTGCTGTGTACCACCATTCACATTCGTATCGGCCATACTGATTTCATTTCTCTTCTCTGCCGCCCGATTGTTACGCACCAGACGCGATACTCGTTCAAAACAAGTTCAAACTGTATCACCGAAATATGTCACGAAAACCGCTCAGCTCAAGAATACATGCGATGATACTGTAAATATTCCGCCAAAAAGTTCAATTCATCAACACCAAATTGAACTTCTACCTCTATTCCACGGACTTGAGCGAGCTGACCGGGTCTACGCGATCGAGCACTGGGTTGGTGAACAGCTGCACCAGCAGCGCGAACGCCAGCGTCGCCACCACGGCAATCGCATAGCTGTACCAGTGCACTTCCACTTCGAAATACAGCGACGGCATATTCAACGCAGCAGTCAGTAATCCGCCTATCCACCTGCCAAGCGGCAGACCAACCACCACACCCATACCGGTCAATATCATCATCTCGCGGTTCACGTAGTTGTGCACCTCGCGGTCATAGAAGCCCAGCACCTTCAGTGTGGCCATCTCGCGGATGCGTTCGGACACGTTCGTATTGGCCAACGTAAACAGCACCACCAGCGCCAGGCCGCCGGCGAGCCCCACAATCAGCGCCACCACGGCACCCATCAAATCGAACTTAAACGTGGCGGCCAGATGCGCACAGCTCACGGCCTTGAGCACCGACGATTCCTCGCCCAACCGATCCGCATATTCGGCCTGTTCGGTCTCGGAACCTTTCAGCTTGGCGAGCATCGCGTTCCACGTCAAGGTCGAGGCAGTGCCATCTCCCGAAGCCGAAGACGTCACACCGTCGGCCGCAAACTTCTGGTCGTACAGTCGCTCACTGATGTACACATCAGAGCCGATGAGGTTGCGCGTCACCGCCGCAACCTTCACCTTGGCCCGCCCGCTGCCGCCATTGCTCAACGTGACGGTGTCGCCCGCATGAATATCCAACGAATTGGCTGCGGACTTCGCCACAATCACACCACTATCGTCCAGCGCTACAGTGCCGCCACCCGCTTTGCCGAAGATATTGGGCAGCTCGAACCACCCATCGTCACCGGCCTCTTCCAGCGTGACCATGTCGTTCAGTTTGTTCAACGAATTGTTGGGCACCGTCATCAGCTGCACGGTTTCGCTTTCCTGCGCCGCATTGCTCATCTCGCCGCTATCCACGCGCAGATTCAGCGTTTCGGTGGCCCGGCCATCTTGTGCCACCTGCTTGCGCATCGCGGTGGCGTCATCGTCATTGGCCACGACCATCAGGTCGTACTGGTAGATCTGCTCATATTGCTTGACGCCAGTCGTGTCGACGGTGTCGTTAATCGCAAATCCGCAGATAATCAGCGCTGTGCAACCAGCCACGCCGCCCACGGTCATAATCAAACGCGACTTGAATCGGAAGATATTGCGCGCAGTGACTTTGCCGAGGAAGTTCAGCCGGCTCCATACCGGGCGAATCCGCTCCAACAATATGCGAGCGCCCGCCTTCGGCGCCTTCGGGCGCATCAGCGCGGCGGGCGTGTGCCGTATCTCCTCGCGGCAGGCGAGCGCGGTGACCACGCCCACACCGACCACGAACAGCACGATGCCGGCCGAGCCGTACAGCCAGTCGTATTCAAGTCGCACACCGGGCAATATATACAGTCCCTCAATCACCACCATCAGGAATGCCGGGATGCCGAGGAATCCGACCAGCAGACCGATGCCGCCGCCGACCAAGCAGGCGAGCAACGCGAACAGCAGATACCGGCTGGACACGGCGAGTCCGCCATAGCCGAGTCCAAGGTAGGTGCCGATAAGTCCGCGATCTTCCTCGACCATGCGGGTCATGGTGGTCAGGCTCATGAGCACGGCGACCAGCAGGAACACAATCGGGAATGCGCGGCCGATGGATTCGATGGAACTGACGTCTGATTTGAGCGAGCTGAATCCGTCGATCGAAGCGCGTGTCTGCACATACCAACGTGCGTTGGCCACATCGTCGATGCGCCGTTGCTGCTTGGCGAATTCGCTTTCCGCTTCGCTTCGCTTCGCATCGAGTTCAGACTGCGCATCATCCAGTTTCGCCTTGCCGTCCGCGAGCTGTTGTTCGCCTTCTTCCAGCTGCCGCTCGCCTTCTTCGAGCTGCTGCTTGCCGCTGGCCAGTTGGGCGGCCTGCGCTTCAAGTTGCGCCGACTGGGTTTCGAGGGTTGCGGCATTCGCTTCGAGTTCCGCGGATTTGGCATTGAGCTGTGCCTCTCCTGCAGCCGCTTCCTGTTCCTTGGCGGTCAGTTGCGCGTTCTGCTGGTCCAAGGTGGATTGTGCGGGGGCAATGGTTTCGTTTAATGTGCGCTGCAAATCGGCTTTCTGCTGGGCCAGACTGTCTCGCTGCGTTTGCAGTTCCGTTTGCTTGGCGGTCAGCTGTTGCCGCAGATCGCTGATTGACGGCACTTCAGGCACGGTAATGCCAAGGCGCGCGAGCAGTTGCTTGATGGCCTGCCATGTGGGTGAGTTGAAGTCGATATTCGGGTCAAGTTGCGCCAGTAGATTGTCGGCCTGTTGAATCATGGACAGCATCTGATCAATTTGTGCCACGCCTTGGTCGATTTGGGTAATGCCCTGTTCGATTTTCGTGCGATTGGCAGTCAGTTCCGTTTGCGCCGCATCGAGCTGTTTGCGAGCCGAGGTGAGCTGCGCTTTGCCCGATTCGAGCTGGGTGCGCGCTTCGGCTATCTGCTGGCGACCTTGCGCGATCTGTTGACGGGCCGATGCAATCTGCGCACGTCCATCGGCGAGCTGCCGTTCGCCATCGGTAATGGTTGTCCTGTTGTTCTCCAATTCGGTACGGCTATCTTGCAATGTCGTTTCGTTGGCTTCCAGCTCGGCCCAGTTGTCGTCGATCTGCTTCTGGGCTTCGTCCAGCTGCTCGTTGGCCTCGTCTTGGGCATCGTCCAGTTTGCGCTGCGCGCTGGAGACGATCTGTTGACGACGGGCTTTCTGGCGTGTGGTCTGTATCTGATGTTCGATACGGTCGGCCACGGTTTTGACGGCTTCATCGTAGGCATCGGAAAACGTGTCAAAATCGGACGCACCAGTGACGGCAACCGATATCGCAGTGTATATATTGCCGGTCACGCCGTCGCTGGGTGCAAAGAACGTATAGTCCTCGGATGAGGTGGACCGGAAGGAGGTCATGCCCGAATAGCCGTCTGGATTGTTGAGGTCGCGCGGGTCGAGTACGACGCCGGTGATGGTGAGTTTCGTGGGGAACTGCGGGGATTGCTCGGCGTCGGCGTCCGTATTGGCGTCGGACTTCGCATCGGATGCCGAGGCATTGGCGGCGACACCTACCGTATCGGCATTATTGGAATCGTCAGTCTCCGTGGCCGCTACCGATATGACGGATGAAGAGGTGTCTTGTGGCGTCACAGTAATGGTGCCGCCAATCTTGAGTCCGCTATCGTTCAGGAATTGCTGCGTAACCGCCACTTCGCCGGCCTTGTTCGGCAGTTTGCCCTGCCGTATGTACGGCTGATCAAGCCCTTCGGTACCGATTTCCTGCATGGTCACGGTTTTCTTGGTGCCGTCCACCAACGTGGTCACCGTCTGAGAACGTTCGGGCTGCACGGTTTGCACACCGTCGATTCGGCGCAGTGCCGTTGCATCATCATCGGTCAGGCCGTATGTGGATAGCACCTGCAGGTCATGCAGTCCCTGCTGATCGTAAAAACGACCGGCCGCCAGAAAAGCATCGCGGCATCCGGCGTAGATGCCGGTCAGCACGGCCACGCCAAGCAGCGTGATGACGGCGATCGAGACGAACCTCTTCCAGCTGCGCAGCCAGCAACGCAACGTATCTTTGGCAAATACCGCAGAAACGCCCGCTCCTCGACCGCCGCTATCGTCGAGGTTCCGCCGTTTCACAGAATGTTTCACAGGTTGTTTCACGAATCGCCTCGCTTGTTTCACGGGGCGTTTCACAGAGTGTCTTGCAGTGAGCATCGCCAATCACCTACCATTCGATATCGGCGATGGGCCGCGGCGTTGCGTTGACCTCCTCGCTGGTCACCTTGCCGGAGCGGAAGCGAATCACTTTGTGAGCCATCGGTGCAAGCGCGGAATTATGCGTGATGATCATTACGGTCATGCCTTGTGTTTGGCAAATATCCTGCAGCAACTGCAGCACTTCCTTGCCGGTCTCGTAATCGAGCGCACCGGTCGGCTCATCGCACAACAACAGCTTCGGCTTTTTGGCAATCGCGCGGGCGATGGATACACGCTGTTGTTCGCCGCCGGACAGTTGCGCGGGGAAGTTGTCCATCCTCTCCCCCAGTCCGACTTTGCGCAGCGTTTCCTCTGGATCGAAATGGTCAGGGCAGATTTGCGAGGCGAGCTCCACGTTTTCGAGCGCGGTAAGGTTAGGCACCAGATTGTAGAACTGGAAGACGAAGCCGATATCGTTGCGCCGGTAGGTCACCAGTTCCTTTTTCCGCAGACCCGTAATATCGCGTCCGCCGACCACTACGCGGCCGGTTGTGGCGGTATCCATGCCGCCCAGAATGTTCAATGCCGTGGTTTTGCCGGCACCGGACTGCCCCAGAATCACGCTTAATTCGCCTTGTTCGGCGGTGAAGCTGGCCTCGTCGAGCGCGCGAATCACACTGCTGCCAGAAGGATATTCCTTGACCACATGGTCGAATTCGATATACGCCATCGCACACCTCCAACGCGCTCGTGGCAGCCACCTAGCCCCATAGGCCCCGCCAGAACTTCCTGCTATACTCAAGTAAAACAACACTGTGTCGGTTCTGCAACCAACAGTTGGATTGTGGGTTGTCGGAATTTGGGGAGAAGGCCATGGCCAAAGAATTGACGGAAAGCCGCCGCACCCGATACACACGGCTCGCCATGCAAGACGCGCTCGTCGAGCTGCTGCAGGACCAGCCGCTTGGGTCCATCACCGTCAAGGCATTGTGCGAGCGGGCGGACGTGAACCGTTCCACGTTCTATGCGCATTACACAAGCATTGAAGATCTACTGCACGATATCGAAGACGAGACCATGGCCTGGGTTACTGCCGCGCTCGACCAGTTGCTCGCGCAGCCTGATTCAGCCGGCATCGAGCACGTCATCGAACGTATCTGCCAATACATCGCCGACAATCGCAAGCATCTGCAGGTATTGATGAGCCCGAAAGCAGATATCGGCTTCCAACAGCAGCTACTGGGACTTATTTACAGCCGGCAGACAGTCGCCGAGCAGCTGCAGCCCGCCGCCAACGACCCGGTCGAGGCCCAAATGCGCATGCGCTTCGCCGTATCCGGCAGCATCGGCCTACTGCAATACTGGCTCGCCACCGACCTCGCAGCATCTCCGGCATCAGTGGCCCACACCATTTTCACCATGGGCATGCCCGTCTCGCAGTGAATTGGTGGGGATGGTTTGATAGGCCACTGCCGACTTTAGCTGTTTCGATCAAACGCGAATACCGGTATGGGCTGGCATCGGCATTCTTTGGCATTACGGCATGCCGCGCCTTACAATGACGAGCGTTGCGCATGGCGACCTCCCGCCGGTCATGCTAAAAATCAAAGAGACTCGAGAGAAGAGCACAATGAGTACTACTGACGCACCTAAGAAGTCGCGCGAAACCGACGATGTGCCGGTGCCGGCCACGCTGCGCAAGTCACTGAAGAACCGTCACATCCAGCTGATTGCACTGGGCGGCGCTATCGGAACCGGCCTGTTCTATGGTTCCAGCGAATCCATCGCGCTGGCCGGCCCCTCGATTCTGCTGGCCTACCTGATCGGCGGCCTCGCGATCTTCATGATCGTGCGCGCGCTGAGCGAGATGTCCGTCGAGGATCCGAAGGCGGGCGCGTTCAGCTACTATGCCACTCGCTACTGGTCCAAGCGCGCCGGCTTCATCTCCGGCTGGAACTACTGGTTCAACTACATCCTCGTCTCGATGGTGGAGCTGTCCGTGGTGGGCAAATTCGTAAACTACTGGTTCCCGGCGATTCCGACCTGGGTGTCGGCAGCCGTATTCCTAGTGGTCATCTGCGCCGCCAATCTGCTGGGCGTCTCCAAGTTCGGAGAGTTCGAGTTCTGGTTCGCCATCATCAAGATTGTGGCCGTGATTGCCATGATCGTCGGCGGCCTGGCCGTCATCATCTTCGCTCTGCCCACCGCATCCGGCATCAAAGCGAGCTTTGCCAACTGGTTCACCTTGGAAGGGGGCTTCTTCCCGAACGGTCTCATGGAGCAGACCAAAGACGGCACCTGGACCGGCCTGTTGATGGCGCTTGTCGTGGTGATGTTCAGCTTCGGCGGCACCGAGCTCATCGGCATCACCGCCGGCGAAACCGAGGACCCTCGTCGTACGATTCCCCGCGCCACCAATGACATTATCTGGCGAATTCTCGTGTTCTACATTGGCGCGCTCGGCGTAATCATGGCCGTCATACCGTGGAACACCATCGGCGGAGACGATGTTCCCAGCCCGTTCGTGCAAATCTTCGATTCCGTAGGCATCCACGCGGCCGCCGGCATCCTCAACTTCGTGTGCCTGACCGCTGTGATGAGCGTCTACAACTCCGGCCTGTACGCCAACTCCCGCATGCTGTACTCGCTGGCCAAGCAGGGCAATGCGCCCGCGTATCTGGGCAAGCTCAACGCCAAGGGCGTGCCGGTGACTGGCGTGCTGACGTCCGCCGTAATCACCGCTATCGCCGTGGTCGTGGTGTTCGTGTGGCCTGAGTTCGCGTTCAACTATCTGATGTCGATTGCCACCATCGCCGGCATCATCAACTGGACGATGATCATGCTCACCGAAATGAAGTTCCGTAAGGTGGTCGCCGCGGGCGGCGCTCCCGAGGATTCCGAACTGGCCGGCAAGTCCGGCAAGGAAGCGCTCGACGCGATTCACTTCAAACTGCCGTTTGCCAAGGTGACCCCGTGGGTGGTGCTGGCGTTCCTGGCGCTGGTCGTGGTGCTGATGTGCTTCTCCACCAGCTACCGCATCGCCGTCATCGCCGGCGTGATCTGGCTGGCCATCCTCTTCGCCGCCTACCAGCTCACTCAGGCGAAGAAGTAAGGCTCCATTTGCGAATAGCTCTCACTGATGAGCACTCAGTGAGAGCTATTCGCAAATGGGATTTATTCATGAAACAGCTCATCGATGCCGACGAGCTGAACGTCGGATTGAGACGCCGCAGCATCGTCGACCAGTGATTGATCGAAACCGCCGAGCGAAAACAGCAGGTATGTTCGCTGGCCGATACCGGTTCGCGCAGCACGGTCTCGCAGTAGATTCAGCACGGAACGGTCCACCGGCGCATTGCGGAATTTGCACTCGCCCACAATGGCAGCATCAGACGCATTGTCAACGGCCATCACGTCTATCTCATCCTGACGATCCCACCAACGGCCAACCGCACGCGCACGGAAGGGCAACCGTCCAGCAGCACTCTCACGCCACATCCATTCACGGCACAGACCCTCGAACGGTTTGCCGGCAAAATCATGTAATACCGGCTTGATATGACGCTCGTATACGCCTTCCACATCGCCCCGCTCCAATTCCGAACGATACGGAAAGACAAACGAATACCAGAATCGGAAGAAATTGTCGCTCAGCTGATACAGCCCACGCGAACCTTTCGCCCGCTCCTTAGGCTTCGCCGTGACTGGGAACTCACGTTCCACAATCCCCAGTTCCATAAGATTGGCGAGATACGACGATACTGTTGCGTTTGCCATCATCGTGTGTGTCGCGATCTCATTCAGCGAAGTTGCGCCGAGCGCGATCGCCCGTATCACGCTGTTATATTTCGCAGTTTCCCGCAGTTCTTCGTGCAACAAAAATTCAACCTCGCTGTATAGCGGAGCAATGCGTCTCAGAATATGCCGCTTGACATTTGCGTCTATGGTCTCATCTGGGTCAAATTCCTCTAGGTAACGCGGGATACCGCCCAGTATTGCGTAGGCCAGCGCCTTATCCTCGCCACTATAGTTGGGGAAGAATTGCGCTGCATCCCAATATGGCATCGGCAGCATCTTCAGGATGCCGGTCGCACGACCATATAGCGGCGATTTTTCTCCCAACAGCTCCTTTTCGATGAAGCTCATGGCACTGCCGCAAATCACAATCATCAGATTTGCATGACGCAACGTGTGGTCCCAAAGATTCTGTAGCACTGACGGCAATGACGGATCAGATTTGACCAGATAAGGAAACTCATCGAATATCACAAGCCTGCGGCCGCCATCGCTCGGCTCTGGCAGCCGGGTTAACTCGGTTAACGCCCTTTCCCAAGAAGGATATTGACTCAGATAATCCTTGCCCGGGGCACCCGCCTCGAACATGAGACGGGAGAACGATGCCAGCTGTTCATCTTTAGTGGCATTCTGCGCCGCGAAGAATAAGGTTTCCTTGTCTTTTGCGAGTTGAATAAGCGTCTCTGTTTTTCCCACGCGCCTGCGGCCGTAGACGAACACAAGCTGTGCCCTACGCTCAGTGAAACATTCCTGCAGTTGCCGTAAATCGCTATCTCGTCCGATGAATGTCATACTGCCCGCCCCTCTATGCCATACGTTGGCGAATTCCTATTCGCACCACGATTTATTGTATCACGATTAATATAATCGTGATTATATAAGATGCGGGCGGTGCGGACTCGGGCCCACTTGCAAAAGACTCTCACTGAGGAGTGCTCAGTGAGAGTCTTTTGCAAAATCAGGCCACTCGTTGCAAATTTCTCTCACCGACTCAACGTCAGTGAGAGTTTTTTTGCAAATGAGGGGTCAGATACGGCGCTTGCGCCAGATGGTCAGGGCGATACCGGCGGCGGCGAGGACCACCACGGCACCAGCCACGCCGAAGACGGCGGCACCAGTGTCGGAGATGACGGCACCCGGCTTCTTGCCATCAGCGGAGACCTTCACGAGGGCCTTGCGGGCCTCGGTCAGGTGACGAATCGCATCCTGGACCTCGGTGGAGATGGCGTTCTCCTTGGCGAGCACCTTCTTCGCTTGGGCCAGCGCATTGGCGTAGGCCTTCCACGAATCGGCGGTGTAATCGTCCTGGTTCAGCTTCTCGGCTTCGGCCTTGGCAATGGCGTCTTCGAGCTGCTTGAGCTCTTCCTCAGTGGCCAGATCGGGATCCGGAGTCGGCGTCTCGTCGGCAACGACCTTCACGGTGAACGTGGCGGTCTTGGTCGAATCGGCCACAGACTGCACGGTCACGGTCACCTTGTCGGAGGCCTTCGAGGAGTCGAAGCCGAGCAGCTCGTACTCATCGGCGGCGAGCTCACGGGTGGTGGAGCCGCCGTTGCCATCGGCCACGGTCGCGGTGACGACCAGACCGGCAACGTCGAGCGCTTCACCAACCTTGTACTCGGCCTTGGCGGGCTGCGCGGTCACGGCGATGGAGAGGATCGTGCCTGCGGCCGGGTGCTCCGGCTCGGGCTGGCTCTCCTCCAACGCATTCTGCGCGTCGGTCAGGGCCTTGGCGGCGGCATCGACATCAGCCTGAGACAGGCCGGAGTCAAGGAAGGTCTGCTTGGCCGTCTTGGCTGCGGCGAGCGCATCCTCGAATGCCTTCCAGCTGGCCTCGGTGTAAGCAGAGCCATCGGTGCCGAGCTTGTCGGCCGCTTCAATCGCGCCATCAAGCGCCGTCGTATCGGCCATCTCAATGGACACGCCTTCGTCGGTCGGGTGAATGGTCTGCATCAGGCCGTCCGCGTCGAAGGTGATCTCGTCGATGGCGGTTTCACGGTGGTAGCCGAGGCCGGAGGTGAACACGCCGAGCGGCGTGTAGTGGCGATGGTAGGCCATGAGCCAACGGTCGTTGCCGTCCGCGTCGGTCACATGCACGTCGGACTGGTGCGCGGTACCTTGCAGGTTCTTGGAGGAATCCTTCTGCAGCAGCACACCCTTGTAGGTGATGGTGCCGTCGATGGAATCGGAGACGCCGTACCTCACATGGTAGTTCGGGGAGTTGGCATCGTCGCATGACCAGGTCCAGTGGTACTTGCCGTCGCGGTAGGCGACGACCACGGACTCGCGGAAGTCGTTCAGACCGTTGAGCTTCTTCACCGTACCGGCCTTGATGCTCACCATGTCGTCGTTGAGTTCGGCGATGGCGGGCGAACCGTTGCCGTACAGGATGTACGACTTGCCGGTGTTCGGGTCGGTGAAGATGGACGGGTCGATGGCCTGTCCAACGGTGACGCCTTCCATCGTGCGAGTGACCAGCGGTTGGTCGGCGGCCTTGTACGGGCCGGCCGGGTTGTCGGCCACGGCGACGCCGATGGCGGATGTACCGTTCGGCAACTTCGCGCAGTAGTAGAAGTAGTACTTGCCGTTCTTCTTCTCGATGGTCGGCGCCCACGCGGAGCCCACGGACCACGGGGAGATGGCGGTGTTCTCATCGCCATCGGTGGTCGGCTGGTGGTCCTTATTGACATCGAGGATCACGCCCTCGTCGGTCCAGTTCACCAAGTCGGTGGAGCTGAACGCATGGAAGTAGTTGCCGCTCCAGCCGGAGAAGCCGTCGGTGGTCGGGTAAATCCAGAACTTGCCGTCGAAGTAGTCGATGTCCGGGTCGGCGTACTGGCCGGGCAGCACCGGGTTGTTGCCCACGGTGACCTTCTTCAGCGTCCAGGTTTCCGTATTACCGTCACCCAAATCGACAACCAAAGTACGGTCCTTAGTCAGGTCGGCCGTACCACCATTGGTGAACGCCTGACCATCAAGGGTGAGCTTGATGGAGTCGTCGCCACGGTTGACGGTCACCTTGACGGGCACCTTGGCCGCGTCGCCACGGCGGTTGAGCACGGTGGTGACGGTCTTCGCGGACCAGTCGAAGGTGGAACGCACCTGAGAGTGGTCGTCAGTGCCACGCAGCGAGTTCGGGTCAGACGGCACAGTGCCCACAGAAATACCCTGCAGAGCAATCGGGCTGGTCTTCTCGACCTCCTGAGCAGTGAGCGCGCGGTTCCACACGTTCACATTGTCGAACGAACCCTTGAAGTATGGGTCGTTGTAGAAGGACTTGCCCAAGTAGGCCAGCAGATCGTTACCCAAATCGGTGACCTTGTTCTTGGTCGCCTTGTTCTGAGCCACCTGCGCACCGTCAGAGTACACGGTCATCACGTTGTCGTCCAACGTGACCGTGACACGATGCCATGCGCCGTTGCCAGACAACGTAGCGTTAGCCGCGTCCTCCGCACCATACGAGTTGGTGGTGATGCGGCTGGCGAGCTCGCCGGAGTTGTTGTACTTCAGGAAGTAGTACTTGGTGGAGTTCTGGCCGAAAGCGAACGTGAACTGGTTTTTATTGATCTCCGACTTGACATCCATCTGCACAGTCAGCTTGTCACGGCCGTCGAACAGGCCCTTCGGGAACTCGGCGTAGGTGCCGTCAGAGCCGTCGAGCTTAAGCACCTTGCCCTTGTCGGCATCCTCGGAGACCTTGGCGTTGCCGTTGAAGGTCAGGTCGTTGTTGTTCTCAGTGGTGTCGGTACCCTTGCTGTCTTCGAAGTCATACTCGGCAATCGGACCGGAGCCGTCCTCATCGGGAGTGACTGGCCCAGCGTCCTTGTTCTTGTCGAACACCTTCAGGATTGCGTTGTACTCGGTTTCGGTGACAGGCAGGATGGTGCCGTGACGCTTCTTCAGGGAACCGAAGTTCACATCAGAGGCAAAGCCCCAATCAGCCTTATCAGTGCTGCTTAAATCGGCAGAACGGTATGGGGTGTAACCCTTACCGGCTGCGTACTGGTCCCACATCAGACCATAGAGCATCTTCTTGCCCGCATCACTGGCCTGCACGTCATCTTCATTGTAGAAGAACAGCTCCGGGCCTTCCAGCTGCGCACCGGTCAGACCGGTACCAGTCAGGTCTCCGAAGGTACCGACAAGCGTCCACCGGTTCGGATCACTGTCAGTGTTGTAGTAACCATTCGCGATTGTGTCACCAGTGGTGAGCGTTGTGGCATACGGATCCTTGCTACGCTCGATGCCGAGGTACGTGTCGCCGGAAACACGGTAGTAGTAACCGTCATCGGCCTTAATCATCGTGGTATCGATAACGGACTTGACTCGGTCGATCCACTTGACAGGCGTTGTGAAGTTCACGAAATCACGCGTGGTGGAGTAGTACATGTTGGTGCGATCACCGGACTTGTTGTCGGAGTCTGATGCGGTGGCCCAGTACACCATGTACTGCTTGTTCACATCATCCCAGTGGGCTTCCGGAGCCCAAGCCATGCCGGCTCCCGGAATCTGAGAGGCAACGTCAACGGCGCGCGGTTCGCTCCAGTTGACGAAGTCATGCGACTCCCACACGATCAGGTTGGTGCTACCGGTGCTGGTGGCCGCGGCCGCGCCCCAACCGCCACGGTTGCGGATGCTCAGCTCGGTAGCGATGAGGTAGACAGTGTCGCCTTCCGGAGAGCGGACCAGATACGGGTCGCGCACGCCGTTGTCCTTGCCACGAGAGTTGCCGGTCTGGCTGTTGTTCCAGCTGAGTACCGGATCGCCGGACTCGCGGGTGTCATGCCAGCTCAGGCCATCCTTGCTGGTGGCGAAGTACATCTGCTCGTCGGTAGTGCTGCCTTCGGTGCCGGTGAAGTGCGCGAACAGATAGTCCGTGGTCTTCGGCTGTTCGACGGCGGCCTTGACGGTCAGCTCGAATTCCTTGGTTTCCGTGTTGCCGTCAGCATCGGTAATGGTGGCAGTGAGCGTCACCTTGGCGTCGGCCTTCTGGCGAGTGACGACGCCGGCTGCGATGTCGCCATCTGCAGCATCAGTAATGACCTTGGCGTCGCTGGACTTCCATGTAATCGCGGAACCATTAACCGAACCCTTGGCTGGAAGTGTGATGTCGGAATACGCATCGGTGCTGCCGTTGTTGATGGTCAGCGCGTTAGCGTCGGCCTTGGCGGCATCGGACTTCGTGGAATCGTAGGCTTCCTTGATTTGCTCCGCAGTGTGCGCGGAGCCGTAAATATTCAGGTTGTCGAGTGCGCCGGTGTAGTACTCGCCGTTCACCCAGTTGGCCTTGCCGATCTGCAGCACGCCGCCGTCTGCGCCGAGAATATCGGTGAGCTGAGCGAAGCTCGCGCCATCAGCCGGGGCTACGGTTGCGGCCTGCTCACCGTCAATGTACAGCGTGGAAGCGGCCTTGTCGATGACCAAATCGACGTGACGCCACTGGCTGGCGAGACCATCCTTGCTCACATTGCCGGTGGTGTCGCGCTTACCAGCGTTGTTGTAACGCTCAACGTTCACCGAAGTGGTGCGATCCATCACGCCGAGGTAACGCTCTTGCTGATAGGTCTGCGCATTCGTATTCGGTGCCGCAAATACCGACCAGCCCTGATTGGTGCTGGCGGACTTGGAATCATACGAAATCGTGACCGCATCCAGACCCTTGAGCACAGCCGAATCATCCGACTTAGTCACATTCAGCCAGAAGCCAGAACCGAGCTGAGCTGCGGTAGTGCCGTCTTTACTGGCAGTTACTGCGGCGGCACCGTTGATGGTTGCCTTGGTGCCGGTTGCCTCATCGGTGAAGGTACCAGTGGCACTTGCCGTGACGTTGTTGAAGTCAAGGCTGGCAAGCAAATCACTGTCTGCCGATGCCTTGGCATTTGATTTCAGGGCTGCTGCCAGCGCCCGCTGTGCGGCCGATGAATCGGTGGTATCCGATTCAACCGCATTTGCTGCTGGCGCCAGCGCCATCAGCATCGGGACAGCTGCAAGAGCTGCCACCGCTTTCTTCCACTTACCCATATGTCTCCTCTGATTGTGGGTTTTGGTTTTGTGTTCAGTTATGGATTGAAGATTGAAGTTATGGTGATACTAGGTGCTCCCTCTCCGTCCGCCAGAAGCCGACTGAGAGGGAGCATTTGGATCCGCTCAGGCGCGACGCTTGCGCCAGATAGTGAGAGAGATGCCGGCAACGGCGAGCACAACCACGGCACCACCAAGGCCGAGCACGGCGGCACCAGAGGACGGCAGACCGGAGTCCGCCCCCGTACCAGCGTTACCGTTATCGCCGCCTGCACCATCGCCGGAACCGTCGCCCGAACCGGGCTTACCGGGCTCGGTCTTGGCACTCACGGTCACCACGAACGACGTGGTGAGCTGATCGTTGGCCTTGAGCGCGACGGTGACGGTCTTGGTGCCCACAGCGGACATGTCCACGTCGCCGACCGTGTAGTTGGCGGCATCGAGCGTCTTCACCGTGCCGTCGGACATCGTCGCCTCGATCACAAGACCATCGGCGGAGAACTGCTCGCCCACCGTGTACTTGGTCTTTGTCGGCTCGCTCTTGACGCGGATGCCGGTGATGGACGGCTCAACCGGCGTATCGGGCTCGCCTACGGTCACCGTAATGGTCACCGTGCGGTTGGCCGGAGCGACCTCCTGATCCTTGGTCAGCGACATGTCGAGCATGCCGTTGGCGCGCACGTTCACGGCCTTGCCCCACGTATTGCGGTCCTGATCGAACAGGCCACCCGCCGCGGAACCGGAGTGAATTTCCGGGTAGGGGCGTGCGTGGTAGGCCATGACGATGTTGCCAGCCTCATCATGTGCAAGCGAGATGTGGCCGGGGCCGGCCTGCTTGCGCTCGTACGAGGCCTCATCCGCACCGTAGGTACCGGTGTAGGTGTCGTTGGTGTCGAACGACGGGAAGTCGGCCGTGGTCCAGCTCGACAGATCCTGCAGGTCGGCATTCTTGGCGGCACGCATCACGTTGGTGTTGTAATACTTATCCACCGTGGCACCCGCATAGGCAATGTAGACGTAGTCGCCATGCTCGAACATGAACGGTGCCTCTACGATTGCCTGATCAGAACCTTCAGAGTTGTCTCCGGGGGTAGGCGCATACTTGCCGTACTCGAACTGCTGGCTGGCCTGATAGATGTGCTCAAGGCTGCCATCCACCAGCGGAGTGACGCCATCGCCCATCTTTGCCTTGGCAAGGTACAGGCCTGCACTCTTCGGGAAGAGCCAGTAGCCTTGGGCCTTGCCGTTCTCCTCGCGCTCGAAGTACGTCACGTCGAATGCGGCGCCTTCCAGCACGGTCGGCTCGCCCCAGTTTTCGGCCTCGAGGAATCCGCCATCCTTGATGGACTGCTCGTCGCCGGTGTACGGGATGAGGATGGTGTTGTTGCACCAGCCACCGTTCGTGGACGAGGCACCCTTGTGGAAGCCGGCCACAATCCACCACTTGCCGTTGATCTTGTGGAACTCCTGGGCCCAAATGAACGCGCTCCAACCGTAGAACGAGTCGGGGTACTGGTCTTCGTGGCCCGGAGTGCCGTTCTCCGGCTTGATGATGATGTGTTCCTCAGCATCCTTCAGACCGTTGATGGTCTTGGCGCGCTTGAGACCGATGGAACGGTAGCCGTCCTTCTGGTTGTTGGTCGAATCAGTGGACTTCACCTCATAGGTGGAACCGGTGAGGTAGTAGTAGCCATCGTCTTCGTTGTAGAAGATGTCCGGATCGGCGCGAGCGTCGTTGTACATGGCCTCGGTGGTCTGCTGAACAGTGCCCTTGACCTCATACGTGCCGGCCTTTGAGGTGTCCACGGCGGCCAGATCATCGGCGTTCCAGTCGACGTTGAAGGTCTTCGTGGAGCCGTCGTTGTAGGTCATTGTGGCCTGCGTTCCGGAAACCGCTGCGGTGACGTCCTCGGCGGAAGCGCCGTTCTCCACGGTTGCGCCGCCCAGAGCCTTGACGCCGGTGTTTTGCAGATCGACATAGTTCTTGTAGAACGCATTCGAATTCAGAGGAGCTCACAGCGAATGCGCGGGTCTGGCCTTCGCCGGCCCATGCGGGCAGACCTTCGGTCACGTCGCCCACACCCATCGCAACCGCGTCGGCCTTGAGCGTCTCGCCGACCGTTGCTTTGGCAGTCAGGTCGGAGAGCGTGGCCATACGGCCTTCGCCGCTCAGGCCATCGGTCCAGAAGACTTTGTAGCCCTTGGAGGCGGCATCATAGACGATGCGCGGGTTGGTGACGATGGAGTTGTCGGTCACGGTGATGGCGCGCTCGTTGGTGAACGTGGCACCGTCGCCCTTGCCATCCCACACGTAAATCGCACCGGTGGCGTTGTTCTGCGAGGAAACCACACCAAGGGTACCGTCCTCCGCACGGAAGAAAGCGGGTGAGCCCATCTGCGCATTCGGCTTGGCAGACTGCGAGCCGTCCCACTTGACCGACAGAATCGACTGCGAACGGTTCAGGGTCTCCCATTGCTGCCATCGGCGGCCTTGGCGGCCACGTACAGCGAGTCGGCGCGACGATCGTCGTTGTAGGCGAGCGGGTCGTACTTGGCACCGTTCTGGTCGGAGCGATCGACATCCTTGACGTAGGAAGCGATTTCGCCGCCGTTGTTGAGGATTTCGGATTCGGCGGTGATGGCCTTATCCACGCCGTCGATGGTAGCGGTGAGCTTGACCTTCACGGCCTTCTCGCCGGACTTCGGCTGCGTGACCTTGCCGTCTGCGGCTACGAGCTTCGCACCGTCGCCGGTCGCGGACCAAGTAACCGTCTTGCCCAGCACAGTGCTCGGCAGGTCGCCGGTGATTTGCGCCGGGATGGCGAGCGCGGCGGCGTAGTCGGTCTTCGCGCTTTCCACGCCAAGCTCGTCGTCGCTCAGGGCCTTGCCCCAGATCTTGAAGTTGTCGAGCAGACCGGAGAAGTACTCGCCGTTGCTCCAGTTGGCCTTGCCGATCTGCAGCACGCCGCCATCAGCACCGAGGATGTCGGCGAGCTTCTGGCCGTTGTTGTTCACGGCTACCAGCTTGGAGTCGATGTACAGCTTGGCGGTTGCGCCGGAAATCACGATATCGACGTGCTTCCAGTCGGCGTTCGTCTTGGTGTATGAGACGTTGCCGGAGGAATCGCGCTTGCCGTCGTTGTTGTTGTAGCGTTCGACGGTAATACCGGTGGTCTTGTCGAGCACGCCGACGTAGTGTTCCTTGCCGTACTCCTGCTTGGTGGCGTTGGAGGCGGCGAAGAAGGTCCAGCCAGTGTTGTTGGAGGCATCGGGCTTGACGTCGTAGCTGATGGTCACGTCGTTCTTGCCCTTGAGCAGAGCGTCGCCGTTCTTGGCGGTGACGTTGAGCCAGAAGTTCTTGCTGAGCTTCGCGGCCTTGCCGTCCTTGCCGTCGGCGAGCGTGGCGGTGCCCTGCGTGGTGCCCGTCGCGTTGCCGCCGTCAAAGGTCTTATCGCCATCATCGAACGTGAAGTCGGCAAGCAGATCCGGGTCGGTCGGCTCGGTTTCGCCGGTCACGGTCACCTTAGCGGTCACGGTGATGGCGGTGGAGCTGTATAGCGTGCGGTTCTTGTTGGCGGTTTCATTGTCCACAAAGCCACCGGTCTGCTTCCAGCTGTTGTTCGCGTTCGCACCGGAGTTGATGAGGTCGTCCTCGTCGGTCTTCGACTCGCCGGCGGCGTTCGTCCACTTCCAATGGTTCTCGTTGGCACCGATGGTGTCGACCGTGCCGGTGACGGTGTATTCGCCGGGCTTGGAGGTGTCGACGTTGGAAACGTCCCACGTCACGTCGCGCTTGGCAGTGCCGTAACCGTTGGCAAGAGTGACCTGCTGCGTCTTCGGCAGCTTGGCAGTGATGTCCGTATCGGCAGCACCCTTATCCACCGTCACATCCTCGGCCTTCAGGTCGGCGTTGTCGGAAGCCTTGGCGTCAGCCGCGCGGATCGCGTCGTACTGGGCCTTGGTGAGCGAGACCACGCCACCGTGCTTGGTGTTGGCGGTGAGGAAGTAATCGTCGGCCTTCAGGACGCTCCACGGATTCTCGGAATCGAGGTTGTCGGCTTCGAGTAGGTTGTAGCCGTAGCGGGCACCGGAGGCGACAGATCCATAGTTGTCGACGAACATGTACCACTTGTTTTCGCCGTTGACCTTGAAACCGTTGGCACCTTCCTGCGCGCTGCCGAGCGTGTGTCCGATGTTGGTCTGGCGCAACACCCAGCCCTTGGCCGGGTCGGTCGCGTACTGGCCCTGGTCGTTGGCACGCCACCAATCGGCACGATCGGTGTATTCCATGAAGATCACGCCGGAACCGGTGGTGCGGTATGTGCGGGAACCGTTCTGCAGCATCGTGGTGTCGATGGTGTTGCCACGGTTGTACTTGCTGTTAGGCACGAAGACGCCGCCAAACATGTAGGTCTCATTGGTGAAGTCCTTGGTGGCGGCCCACAGCACGTGAGTCACCTTCTTGCCGGGCTGACTGTTCTCGCCATCGTATTTGGCGGAGACAGACCAATACACAACGAATGCGCCGCCCTGCTGGTTCTTCGGGTTGTCCTTATCGGAACCGTTGAGCTGACCGTCGTCGTTGAGATCATAGAAGTTCGGCACCCACGTAGCCTCAGGAGCCCATGCCATGCCGATCTCGGAGATGGTCTTGCCGGTCACGGAATCGGTGAGCGTCTGGCTCTTGTTCGGATTGGCAGTGTACTTGTCGGCGGTGGCGGTCTCCAGTTCCGTCATGTCGTTGAAGTGAATGAGATCTTTGGACGACCACACATGCAACTTGGTGCTGTAACCTGTAGCCCACGTGCCCCAACCGGCATTATCGCTGCCGAACACACGCAAATCGGTGGCCAGCACGTAGTAGGTCTTCGACTCGGGGTTGTAGGCGATGAACGGATCGCGCACGCCGGTGGTGGATTCGTTGCTCACAAGAATCGGCTCGCCGCCGTTGAGCGTGTCCCACTGGGTGGCGTCATCACCGCGTGAGATGTCGAGGTAGACCTTTTCGGCGTAGCCCTTGTTGTTTTCGATGAAGTGGACCATCACGTAGCCGTAGGCGTCATCGGCCTTGACCTCGGTGACGGTGACCTTGAGCTCGGCGGTCTTGGCGGCGTCAGCTTCGGAAGCCGCTGTAATGGTGGCGGTGCCGGCCTTCACGCCGGTGACCTTGCCGTTGGCATCCACAGTAGCCACAGCAGGATTGTTGGATTCCCACGTCACTGTGGGATCGGCACCTTCAGGGGTGACGGTTGCGGACAGGGATGCGGAGTTGCCTTCCTTGAGACTCAGCTCGCCGTCCTTCACATTGGAACCGGAAATCTCGATTGCAGTAGGCGATGCGATGCCGAGATCGGCTGCGGAAAGCGCGGAGCCATAAATCATGAAATTATCAAGCAAACCGGTGAAGTATTCACCGTTGCCCCAGTTGCCTTTGCCGATTTGCAGCACACCACCTGAGCCGCCAAGAATACTCTTAAGATCCTCGCCGTTCACGTTGCTCGCCACGAACTTCTTATCGACATAGAGCTTCGCGGTCTTGCCGGAGATGACGAGATCGACATGCTTCCAAGCATCCTTCGTACCGGTGTTCTTGTCGATGGTGGCGATGTCGGATGCGCGGCCGTTGAGATAGCGTTCCACACGGGTCTTGTCGGTGCGGTCGAGCACACCGACGTAGGTGGGGGCCGCTGCCGTTCACCGCACCGGCGGTCGGCGCGGCAAACACAGTCCACTGGCCACCGGTCGCAGCCGCCTTGCTGTCGTAGCTGATCGTCACATCATCAAGACCGTTGAGCAGTGCACTGCCATCGGACTTGGTCACGTTCAGCCAGAAACCGCTGCCGAGCTGGGCGGCCTTGCCGTTGTCGTCATCTTTTCCGTTGACGAGATCCACCGTGCCTTGCACGGTGGCCTTAGCGTCACCCTGAGCACTGGCGAATGCACCATCGTCCGGGTCGCTATTGAAATCGAAGCTGGCAATCGGGTCAGCCGTCGCTGTATTGGCCGCCGCCCTGACGTTCGCACTGGTCGTGGTCGTCTGCACCGCAGGCGTCGCGTCGTCGGCCACGGCGGTGATCGGCATGATCAACCCCGCGCCCAACGTCGACACCGCCGTCAGGCAGGCCGCCAATCGTGTAACTCTCCTCACTGAGTTTCCTTCCTTGGGTCCTTGCTTCTTTGCAATACTGTGATGGATCATCGTTGCGCCATCGCAATATTTGTTATCGAATTGTTATCGAGTGACACCCGGTCGCTCCTTTATCGACCGCTTCTCGCTCCTGCTTCCGCTTCGCCGGAGCCTCTTCGTTCGCCAGCGCGACCCACTTCCGCCCGAACGACGGCCACCGGAAATCCCTACGAACGACACCGTTCGTGAACAGGAGCACCGATGTGCAATCGCACAGGTTTCTGTAAGCACTCACAATTCTAATGTGAGCGTTCACCTAAATTTGAGCACGCTTTGAGCGACGACGCGAAAGCGGTAACGCACATGCTGATTCCTTGCCATACCTGAAATACCCGGCACCCCTCTTAAAACCGGTTTCATCTCCCCGAATGAACATTTACCCCTTCTCAGCACCCCACAACAAACAAAATCGCACATCATCTGTGTGCAATATTGGCTTGTTGAGCCGCGTGGCCTGCATGTCCGCGTTATCCAGTTCACGGGATCACGCTGGTAAATCCCGTGAACTGAAGACATGTGCAATCGCACACGCAAAAGATTGGAATCAAGCCGAACTCGATGGCCGGCCATGTGCATTTCTGTAAGTTTCTGGTTCACGGGATTTTCAGCCGAAATCCCGTGAACCAGAAACGGCTCCGTACCGAGCGTATTTCCGAGTTGTAGGGCACGCGCCCGGGTACTCGCCACTCCCAGAGTCGATCAACCACCCGAAAATGGCGGAATACCAACGGGCTCTCATCGGCCGCAACGGCCAATACTTCAGCCATTGCCCTACAACTCGGAAATACACCTCCACACGGGCCGATTTCGCGATTGGAGGCTTACGCCGCTCAGGCCTGGCGCTTGCGCTGGAGGGTCAGGGCGATGCCGGCGGCAGCGAGCGCCACGGCCACGCCGCTGAGGCCGAGTACGGCGGCACCGGTCTTAGACAGACCGAGCTTGTTGCCCGTCTTATCACCAGTAGCACCAGCGTCAATGCTCGAGCCGTCGCCCGGCTTAGTCGAATCGCTCGAGCCATCGCCCGAATCGGAACCGTCGACCTTCACCAACGCGGCCTGCGCCTTGTTCAACGCGGCGGTTGCGTCGTCGACGTCCTTCTGCGAAGCGTTCTCGTCGGCATAAACCTTCTCGGCGGAGGCCAACGCTGCGGCGAACGCCTTCCACGAGGCGGCGGTGTAGTCGGACTCGCGCAGCTGCTTGGCGGACGCGAGCGCCTTGGACAAGTCGGTCTTGTCGACCGTAACCGTGTCGTCGACCACCTTCACTGTCACGGAAACGGTCTTGGAGGCCAGCTCCTCGGAAGAGCTCATGTCGAACACCGGCATGCCGTCGGCGGCCCAGTGCACACGGCGCACGAACATGTCGCGGCCGGCAGCATTCACGGATCCGAGATTCTTCGTGGCATAGGCGTGGAACACGTAGATCTGGTTGCCATCTTCGTCCTCGCTCCACATGCCGTGACCGGTGCCGAGCTGCATCTCACCGTTGAACGGACCGGACTTCTGAATCGGGTAGTTGAGCACCGTCCAACTGGCCGGGTCGGTCAGGTCAGTACCGGAGGCATCCGCTACGGCCAGCCCAGTGGTGTATGTCTTACCCACGCCGGAACCGGAGAACATGAGGTACAGCTTGCCGTCGCGCAGGGTCACGTTCGGACCTTCGGCTATGGCGGCGTTCCACGCATACTCCGGGGTGACGATGCGCACCGGGGAGCTGGTCACATGGGCCGGGTCCTTCGGATCCATCGTGGCGATGTAGGTGGCGCCGAGCTGCTGCCAGGCGTAGTAGGACCTGCCGTCGGCATCCTGGAAATAGGTCATGTCGAGCGACATGCCCACTCCGCCGGACGCTGTGGCTGCGAGCTGCTTGTTACCGTTGAGCAGCGAGGCGTCATTGCGGTAGATCGGTGTCGGCACAGTCCAGTTATCGGGGTCGGCCGGGTCGAGGTCGTGACCGTCGGCATCCTGCTTGAGCTGCATGTACACCGACTTGCCGTTGGACCATGTGTTGCCGTATCCGGCCATGAACAGAATCGTGAGCCTACCATCAATCTCATGAATTTCTGGAGCCCAGAAGCTGTGCATGATGGCATTACCCTCGGAGTCCTTGTCGCCAGCCTTGAGCAGCGACACCTCCTTGTTGTTGTAGCCGTTCGACTGAATCAGGGCATTCGGGTTGCCCGGCTCGTCGGCGAGACCGGAAATCGTGTCGGCCATGCGGAACGGCATGTGGGGCGAACCATGCTGCCAAGTGACGTCACCTTGGATGTCATTGGAAGCGATCATCAGGAACTTGGTTTCGGTGACTTCCTTGCCGTCGGCCTCATGCGTCCACTGCCACTTATACACCGATGGATCGGCGCGGTCCTCAGCGAACGGAATCTGGTATTCGGTCTGCTTGACGGTGCCGGTGACAGTGTAATCACCCACCTTCGTCAGATCTATGCCCTCAGTGTTCCATGAGGAAATCGGCAGGGAGCCGGTAGAACCGTCGGAGTAAGTGAGGTCCACGTTCTTCGGCAGTTGCGCGGTCACCTCATCGATTGAGGCGCCCTTCTTGACGGTGATGTCAGTGAGATTGCTCGTGCCGGTGTTCTCAGAGCGGCCGTAACGGGTGTTGAGCGCCTTCACCGTGGCCTCGTCCACCGCGATGGTGGCACCGGAGCGGAAGTTCGCGATGCCCTGTACACCGTCGGCGGCGAGTACGCCGGACTTGGCGACGGAACCGTACAGTACGCTGCCGTGCTTGGATGTGGAGCCCTTGAGCGAATCGAACGTGGTGTACTTGGCCACGCCGTTGTCATCGGCCCAGCCGACAACATACTGCTTGCTGGCGGTGTCGTACACGGCGTACGGAGCGTTGACGCCGTTGGTCTCGCCAAGGTCGACGATGGAACCGGAGTTCTCCTGTTCGCTATAGGTGAGCAGGTCTTCGGAGGTGGCGATGAGCACGCTGGACTTCGCGGTGGAGTCACCGGTGGCGGTGCCGCGGTTGGTACGCACGGAAATCACGCCATAGGTGCCGTCGGCCATGCGGAACAGGCTCGGATCCTTGAGACTGCGATAGTCATTGCCGTCGAGGTTCTCGTTGAGCTTCTGCGCCTTCGGCGAGCGTGCGAAGAAAATTGCCGTAATTCTCGTTGTACGGGGTGTACGAGCCGTCGGCGTTCTGCAGCGCGAGGTGCATGCTGTAGGCGACGTCGCCGTTGTTGGCCTCATTCTCGCCGGTGGCGTTGCGATCGTAGGCGGCGATGGTCGCGGACTTCGCGGCGGGCAGCACCTTTACGGTGAAGGCCTTGGTAATGGGCTCGATGCCGGCGAGACCGTTCTTGGAGAACTCGACGGTGATGGTACCGGTCGTGGCCTCGTCGCCATCGATGGTGATCTTGCCATCCTCGACGGCTACGTCCTTAGTGGACGTAACCGTGGCGGTAGTGCCATTCACAGCCGCCGGGAGGGCGTCTCCGGAACGCACGACGGACGGGATCACGTAGCCGGCCGCGACTTCCTTGAGCTGTTCAGCGGCAGTTTTCGTGGTCGGGTTGACCGTGACCGTGAATTCCTTCGTAGCGGTCTGGCCACGGACCGTGACGGCGGCGGTCAGCGTGACAGTCTTGGCTGCCTCGCCCTTGGCGGGCTGGTTGACCGTGCCGTCAGTCGCGATGACGCTGCTATCGGAGGACGCCCACGTCACGCCGTTCGCAGTGGGCAGCGAAATGAACGGATCGTCGACCGTCGTGGGGATGATGATGCCGTTCAGCACGGAACCGGTGAGTTCACCGGCATGAATTGAGGCATCGGCAGTGCTGATCGCGGCGACCTGATCGGCGGTGAGCGCGGCATCGTATACGCGGAAGTTCGAGACCGCGCCCTTGAACAGGTTGTCGGGCCACGGCGAACGGCCGATGGTGTTGAGCGACTGGTCCTTGACGCTGGACAGTTTGGCCGGCACGGTGCCGGATGCCACCTGCGTGCCGTCGATGTACAGTTTCGCGGCGGTGCCATCAATGGTGGCGGTCACCGACAACCATTGGTCGGCCTTGGCCACGCAGGAGCTGGACTGCACGAGCGTCTCCGTACCGCCCGATTTCAGGCCGACGAGCGGGTTACGCGAACTGCCGCAGTTGAGCGTGGCGAAGAAATACTCCGTATCGGAGCTGTCGTTACCGATGTTCCACAGGAAATGGAAAGCATTGAGCATGCTGGAATCCGCTTTGACCTCCAACTGCACCGTGGCGGCGTCCTTGCCGGACAGCAGATTCGAGGGCAGCTTGACCCAGTCGCCGGTGCCGGTCTTGGCACCGCCGGAAAGGGTGAGGGCATCATCGGCCCAAAGCGAGTCGGCGGAGTTCTGTACTTCGGCCGCGCCAAGCGTAGCGTTCGGCGCACTGTTGGCCACGGTCTTGCCGTCACTTGGCTTCGTGGTGAAGTCGTAGGCGGCGATGAGATTATCGGTCGGAACGGTATCGGCCGCGACCGCCGTGGTCGCACCGATTCCCACGCCGGCAAGCGCCATCGGCACTGCCAGCATCACACCGAGCAGGCGCTTGCCTATCGATGGTTTGGTTGTCATTGCTTCTCCTTCTTGCGCGCGGTGATACTGCTTGCCGTGCAACAGATCTAGATGTTGAGTGGTGAAGTTCGGTAATGGCTATTGGAGCTATGGGGCCATAAAGCTTATGCGTCTGACAGCGTCGTCGGACGAACGTGCAATACGCCCCCTCTGATGGGACCGCACCATGAAGCAAATAATCCAGTAGGCTGCTTGCTATACGGCTCGGCCCGTCAGAGGGGGCTTGGTCTACGCTGCAAGCAGCTCAGGCCTGGCGCTTGCGGAGGGTGTAGGCGGCGCCGGCGGCGACGAGCAGTGTGACCGCGGTGATACCCACACCGAATACCGAGGCGCCGGTGTTGGACAGAGCGCTGTCCGGCTTGGAGGCGGGCTTTTGGGCACCGTCGTCCTTGCCGTCGGTCTTGCCGGAGTCGCCGGACTTCTTGACCAGCTTGTCGGCGGCGGACTGGAGCTGCGACAGCGCCTTGTCCACTTCCTGCTGGTCGGTGGAGCTCTGCAACACCTGCTGCGCGTCGGCAAGCGCGGCGGCGAAAGCATCCCAACCAGACTGGTAATCAGCCTTGTTATAGCCCTTCACCTTATCGACAAGCGCCTGCAACTTGGACTTGTCCAGCGTGGAGCCGGGCTCGCCGGCCTTGATGGTGAACGTTGCCGAAGCAGTACCGGAGTACTTGCCAGCGCCGGTTACGGTCACTGTGGCGGTGCCGGGTTCGACGTTGTTCGTGTAGGCCACCGTGTAGTCGGCGCCTTCCTTGAGCGTCGCGCCATCGAGCGTAACGGTTACGGCCGGTTCCTTGGCAGCACCGTCTGCGGTGAACTCGTTGGGGTCGGCCGTGACGACCGCCCCGGAGATGTCAGTGCCAGTCACGGTGACGGTCGCCTCGACCGGCATACGGGAATCGTCCTGGGCGACGCCCTTGACGGTGAAAGTGCCGGTCTTGGCATAGGAAGCTGCGTCAATGGCATCCCACTCAACTGCAACGTCAGAAACGGAACCGTCCGCATGAGTCAGATGCGCGGTTTCCGGCAGCGTCGGCGCCACACCAACCGTCGTCTCGGCAGACAGCGCGTCAACGGACTTCACAGCCGTAGCCGGAGCGTACGCCTCCAGCACCTTCTGATACTGGGCGCGGGTCACGGGCAGCACAGTGCCGTGGCGCGGCTTGCCGCCATCGGAATTGGTCGGGAAGTTCGCCTCAGGCATCTTATTGCCGATAACGGTCCACTGACCGCTGGCGATATCCTCAGTCGCCATCGGCACATAGTGGTTTGGACCTTGATGATAGCTCGGCTGATCGGCGAACAGGTAGTACTGGTAGCCGTTCACATCGCCATCGTTGGCCTTGAATAGCGATGGACCTTCGCCGGAAGTGAAGGTTTTACCGTAACCGTTAGCCTGGCCTTTACCGATGTTCGTGGCAACTTCGCTCCATGCACTACCCTTAAGCGCATCGGCGTAGTTCTTCACGCCGGCACCACCAATTGCGGCAGTCAAATCTGTGGACTTCTCCTGACGCAAAGACATCGTGTTTTCATCTTTGTAGATGCGGTAGTAGGTATCCCCTACCTTTTGCACGGTCACATCGATGGATCCACTGCCTGCACCACCTCGGCGATCAACGTCAATCCACACTGTCGGGTCGGAGAAGTTGACGAAGTCATCGGTGGTGACGTACACCATGCGGTTGTAGGTCAGCTGCTTGCGGCTGTTCTCGTCGGTGTTGTCGTACAGGTTCGAGGCCCAATAGACCACGTACTTGCCGATTTCCTCGTCGTAGTAGGCCTCAGGCGCCCAAGTGTTGCCTGCGTAATCAGAGCTCACCTTGACGTGGCTTTGCTTGGACCAGTTGACCAGATCGTCGGACTTCCAAATCTCAATGTACTTGGAACCGTTAGCCTGTGCACCAGCAAAGCCATTCAGCCCGTTGATGGGGGGCACGACCGTCAATCTTCAGATCGGTAGCAAGCATGTAGAACTTGTCACCATCCTTGGACTTCATGATGAACGGATCGCGCAAACCCTTCTCGCCAAACTCGGAAGTGAACAGCGGAGTGCCATTGTTCAGCGTGTTCCAGTCGAGTGCATCGTTGCCCTTGGAAGCCGCGAGGCTGATTTTCTCGCCGCCCACGCCCTCACCGGTGAAGAACGCCCACACGTAGGCCTCGTCCTTCTCTTCGGCGGCAGGTATCGGCTGAATGGTGACGGTGAAGGTCTTCGTTTCGGTGGCGGTATCGTACTTGGCAGTGGCTTTGAGCGTCACAGTGGCGGCATCGCTACCGGCGGCAGGGCGCTTAACAGTGACCGTTCGAGATTTGTCGTTCACGCCTTCGCCTAGTGTGGCGATATCCTTGCCACCGGTCACTTCCCACGAGATGGTCGAACCATTGTTGCCCTTGGTGGGCACGGAGAAGTTGCTACGGATGTCGTCGGAGTCCTCGATGGTGACGGCGTCAAGGTCGGCCTTGGCTTGCTCGGCATCGGAGAGCTGCTTCGGCACGAGGACCGTGTAGGCGGCGGTTTTGGCGTTGTTGCCAAACGTGGCGGTGAGGGTCACCTCGGCATCAGCTGCGGTTGCGGCCGGACGAGTGACTGTGGCCTTGCCGGTAGCGTTGTCAACGGCGATAGCTGCGTTGTCCGACTTCCACGCGATGCTCACGCCAGCGGCGCTGGTCGGCAGCGCGAAGTCCTCGGTAGCGGATGCGGGCACAGCGGCCTTGACAGCGGCCTCGGCCTTGTCGAGCACCTGAGCGTCATACAGCTTGGTCACGTCTGCGGCGCTGATGGCAGTGTCGTATACGGCGTAATCGTCCACGTCGAGCTTGGAGTTCGGGTCAGCGTAGGAGGACTTGCCAATGTAGGCGACGAGGTCGCCGTAATTGGTCAGGCCACCGGCCGGAATGGTGTAGGTGACGTCTCCAACCTGCTTGCCGTTGAGGTAGAAGCTCATGGTGCTGTTGGTGCCGCTGATGACGGTGGTGTACAGGAGCCAAATCGCTGGTGGCCTTGGTGCCGGTGGTGGCGGCGTTCGTCGATCCAGGGCCGACTTCGGTGCCCCACGGGCTGTTATTCGGGTCGGCCGCAGTGGCATTGGTCATTACGGATTTCGCGTAGCCACTCGGGTTGGCCGGGTTGAGCAGCCAGTAGCCGTTGCCGGATATTGCCGGTCTTGGCCGCGCCGATGTACGCGGCGGCGGTATTGCCGTTGCCGTAATTGTTCTTGAGCCAGATGGAGACGGTAACGTCCTTCTTACCGGCGAATGGCCGTGGTCGGCACGCTAATGGTTTGCGAGCCGGTCAGGCTGATCTTGGCCATTGGCCACCGTGGCGTCGCCGGATAGGGTGGCATCGCTGTTGGCCGCGCTGCCCTCGTTGGCGATGGTCTTGGACGTCAGTGCGTTATCGAATGAATAGTGGATGATCGGACTGGCATCGATTGGCGATGCGCTCTCGGCGCTGGCCGTCATCGGCAGCACCAGACCAGCGAGCAGTGTTGCCACGCCGACCGTGAGTCCGGTTGCCTTTCGTATCAGCTTTCCCATGTTTCTCCTCATTGATAGGGTTGGTTGTGGTTGCGCCTTCAGTTATGAGGCGAAGTTTTGTGGCCGCCCTCTGATGAGCTGAGCCGTGAAGAAAACGCCAGAGTCGTTTTTAGGCGAAGGCGAACGACAGTGAGCAAATATGAAGCCAGCTGAAAGCTGGTCCTTAATTGCGTTCGAGGTGGCCGCCGTTAGGCAGTCGGGGGAGAGACCTGCGGCGGCAGCCGCGGGATACAGAATCGGCCGAAGGCCATGCCGTTCTTTCGGTGGCTTCGCCGCGGTCTCTACCCCCAGTCAGCCTTCGGCTGACAGTCCCCCCTCGTCAGACGGGGGGCTTGGTTGCCGTAGCAGCTCAGGCGCAACGCTTGCGCCAGAGGGTTAGGGAGATGCCGGCGATGGCGAGTGCTACCACGGCACCACCCAGGCCGAGCACGGCCGTACCGGTATTGCTCAGCGCGCTGCCGGGCTTGTTGACGTTGGTCTTGTCGCCGGTGGTCGGGGTAGTCGGCTTATTGCCGTCGCCCTTATCTCCGTCACCTTCGCCCGGATTGGTCGGAGCCTTCTGCAGGGCTTCGATTGCGGTCTTAAGGTCGGCTGCGGCGGTATCGACCTCGCCCTGATTCTCAGCGGCGAGCGCGGCCTTGGCAGTCTTCAGCGCGGCGGCAAGCTTGGCCCAGGAATCGGCCGTGTAGTCGGATTCCTTGAGCGCTTCGGCGGCGGCGATCTGCTTGTTGAGCTCAGCCAAATCGACCTTGCCCTGTTCAATGCCGTCAACCGTAGTATCGGATGGATTGACCAAACCATCGGTGTAGCCGTCGTAAGCAACCGCAACAGTGCCAGAGACGCTGGCCGGGAGGGTCACAGTGGCCTTGCCTTCGGCGTCGAGCTTCACGGTCTTGGACCAGTCGCCAGCAGAGAACTTCACCGAACCGGCGAGCGTGCCCTTATCGGCGGCGGTCACCGTGGCGGTGAGCTCGCGGGTGCCGGCGTTGTACACGGCCTTGGTGGTGGAGTCAACAGCCTCGATGTGCGTCGGGTTGGCAGCGGTCCAGGACTTCGTCACCTTGAGCACAGACTCAGGCACGTTCACGAACGCACCGTGACGCACCTTGTCCGGCAGACCGCCGTTAGCACCCTGAGTGATGTAGCCCTGAGCGCCCGGCTCGGCTTTGACCGGCTTCTTTTCGTTGTTGAAGTCCGGGTAACGCTTGGTCATCGGGTTGTCCCACGTGGTCTTGGAAAGCTCGGCACCCGTGGTCATAAATGCACGGTAGGCGAAGTTGTCGGACAGCAGAATGTAGCCGTCGTCGTCCTTCGTGTTGAGTTCGTCATCCTTGTTGAGCTTGATGGTCTCTGGTCCTTCGAACGGCAGCAACGCCTGCTCGAGCAGCTGCCAACCGGTGTTCGGGTCCTGACCCGGAGATGCCTCGGTGGTCGGTGCAGTCAGCACCTTGGAACGCTCAAGGAAGATGCTCTTACCAGTGGTGATGTAATCGCCAGCGGCACCGCCCTGCTCATTCTTGGTGAATCGGTAGTAGTAGCCACCGATCTTACGCACGGTGGAATCAATGCGCGAGTAGCCGGTGTCCTGCCACATCTGCGGCTCGGTGAAGTTCACGAAGTCGCGGGTGATGGCGTAACGCACCTGAGCATAGGAGCTATTGCCGGTTTTGTCGTTCTTGACCGGAGTGGTACGGGTGTCATCAGTGAACATGCGGGAAGAGAAGAACACCACGTAAGCGTTCAGGTCATCATCCCAGTAAGCTTCCGGCGCCCAGGTCATACCGGCGTTCGGCGTGTTGATGGTGATGCCGCCGTTGCCGTCGCCGTTGGTACGGGTCCAGTTCATCATATCGGTGGACTCGTAGACCTCAACTTTCCGAGAACCGTTAACCTGGTTCTGGCTCCAGCCCATTGACGAGACCTTGAGATCAGTGGCAATCAGGTAGTACTTGTCGCCTTCGTGGGAACGCAGCACGAACATGTCACGCAAGCCACCCGTGTCTGCATCATTGGTAAGTACCGCCTGGCCATTGTTGCGAGTCTTAAACGTGAAGAAATCGTTCTTCTCAGTGGAAGCCACCCAGGCCTTTTCTCCACCGTTGCTGTCGCTCTCAAAAGTGACGGCCGCATAGCCGGTGTCAGGCGCGATGCGGGTCTTCTCCTTGACAGTGACCTCGATGGTCTTGGTGACCTTCTCACCGCCGTTGTAGGAAGCGGTGGCGGTCAGCGTAACCGGCTTGGAATCACCGTCGCCGTAGGCCGGACGATTGATGATGCCAGCACCACGATACGGGTCATCGGCACCAGTGGTCTTGTTTTCGTACTTCTCGTTAGTGGACGTAATGAGCTTCTCGTCCGAGGACTTCCACGTAATCGCCGAGCCGTTCTTGGTGCCCTTGGCGACTAGCGGCAGATTCTCGGCCGCCGGAACTTTCAGCGCAGCAATCGCGGCATCGAGGTCGGCTGCGGCGGCGTTCTGGGCGTTCATCGGCTCAACGGTGACGGGCAGTTCGGCCTTCACACCACCCAGCTCAGTGGTGGAGGTGATGGTGGCAGTACCAGCCTTAACGCCGGTTACAGTACCGTCTGCGGCGACCTTGGCCACGGACTCATCGGAGGAGGACCAGGTGACGTTCTTGCTCACGGCGTCGTCCGGGGTGACGGTGGCGGTGAGCTTGGTGGAGTCCTTCTCAATCAGGGTGAGCTTGTTGTTCACCACACCGGTGCCGGAAATCGCAACGGCGGTCGGCATGGTCAGGTCAGCGCCCCTGTAGACCTTGATGTCATCCATTGCACCATTCCAGTACTCATCGACGGAGTAGAACGACTTGCCGATGTAGGCGGTGGTCGCGCCGAGATCGCTCATCTTGATGCCGGTGTTGGCCTTGAAAATAATCAGGGCATTGTTGCGGAACACGGCAAGGTTGGTGCCGTCCACGACAATCTTGTAATCGGCCCAGCTGTTGTCGTTGCCGGAAACGGTGACCTTGGATCCCTGTTCGTTACCCCAGTTGTTGTTGGAGATAACGCCCTTGATGGCGGTCTTGCTGTTGTAGAACATCAGGTACTTGTTGGCGTTGGACTGATCGGTGGTGTTGGCGTCGTTCGAGCCGTCCTTGCCGACGATGAACGAGAAGAACTTGCCGCTGTCGTCGTGACGAGTCTTGGACGCGAACTCCAGAGTGAAGGAGTCGCCGGCGTCCTTGAACAGCTGGTCATCGATCTGGGCGTACTGGCCATCGCCGCGCAGTGAGAGCGCCTCGTTGTTGCTGCGGTCACCGTACTGTTCGATCTTGGCGTTGTCTTTCAGCGTCAGGTTGTACTTGCCGGTCGAATCGGCAATCGCGCTGTTCGTGGTGCCGTTTTTGCCCGTGAAGTCCCAGCTGGCGAGCAGCGTCGGTTCAGCAGCCTTAGCAGTCTGCACTGTCGCGGTATCGGTTGTCTGTGGTTGGGAATCTTCCGACTCCATGGCATACGTCGTCGGAACTACTGCCATCATCGTTGATATTGCAACCAACGATGCTGCCATCTTCTTCCAATGCTTCACCGCATCTCTCCTTGCCCTTTGCCTCGACCCACTTGTCGGGTGTCTCGTTCGCCTCTACGTGAACGCAAAGATTATTTGCGATGATACCATTACGGCACTGAGACTCAGTGTGCCAGATTCCTTATGTATATAAGCACTTACGGGGGCAACCGCCCAGTCCGAACACCCCCCCCGTATGTCAAAAGCCCCCTTCCAAGCCAATCACTAATACCCCCTCAATCGGCACCCCGCTCCGCCAGCCGCCCCAAACTGTTATCAATTTGTTATCTTTACCGCGCTTGCGTGGACAGAGAGCGCTCAGACCTCGAAGATCGCCGCATATTCGCGAGAGAACCCGCCTAGTCAATGAGATATGGATTGAAAACACGCTCGGTAACGGGGATATGGAGCATCAGCATGGTGCCGTAACCAAGGATCACCAGGAGGAACAGTCCACCGGGCATGTAGAACCAGCTGGCCACCAGCAGCGCCACGAACACGGCATCCACGAGGACTAGGGCCACGGTCATCGCGATGTGGGAGATGCCGAAGATGAAGGCGTTCTTCAAGGTGCCGGCCACGGTGTTCTCGAAGCGTGCCTGAAGCGCGAACACCCATTCGAAACCGATAAGCCAGAGGATGGTCAGCGCGAATTTGATGATGAGCAGCGGCGTGATCTGCAGGACGATCCATGACCAGACCAGTGCAATCAGCGCCACCAAGAACGGCAGCCACAGCAGTGTGGCTTTGATGAAGTTGGCTTTGAATGACTTGAAGTAGTTGGCGGTTACGCCTTTGCCCTCGCCCTCGATGGAGCGGCGACAAGCATCATGACCGGCGGTCAGGGCCGCACCGATGGTGATGAGCGGAATAGAGGTGACCAGCATCAGAATGTTGATCCACACGCCGTCAACAAGATTGCTCCACGCGCGCATGAATTTCGAGTCCGGTGCCAGCCAGTTCATCAACTACTCCTTGTACAGCTTTTGGCTCCCCTCAGGGAGGGGAGCCAAATTGTCGGGCTCAACCCTTGACCGCTCCGCCTTCGGCCCTGCAATTACGGACTCGCCTACGACGAGGCTCATCATTAGCTTCGCCGCTGTCGCGGCTCAGCCTGGAGCCTGCTGGAAGCCCACTGGGCTTCCAGCCATGGGCTGACGACGCGAGTCGTCAGCCCTTGACGGCTCCCGCCATGACACCAGAGACTATATACTTCTGGCATACCAAGTAGAAGACGATGATGGGGATGATGGCCAGCACCAGGCAGGCCATCATGGCGCCCATATCCACGGAACCGTAGCCGCCCTTGAGGTATTGCACGGCGACCGAGACGGTCTTGTACTTGCCGAGGTCGAGCGTCAGGTACGGCAGCAAGTAGTCGTTCCAGATCCACATGGCTTCGAGGATGGTCACCGAGACGATCGACGGCTTCATAATCGGCACCACGATCTGGAAGAAGATGCGCGGCACTGACGCGCCGTCGATCATGGCGGACTCCTCAAGCTCCTGCGGGATGCCCTTGATCACGCCAGTGAAGATGAACACGGCCAGACCGGCACCGAAACCGAGGTACACGATGCACAGGCCCCACGGGGTATTGAGCTTCAGCATGTCGGCGATCTTGGAGAGGGTGAACATCACCATCTGGAACGGCACGATCATATTGAACAGGAACAGGGTGTAGAGCAGCTTCGCGGCCCAGTTGTTCACGCGCACGATCCACCATGCGCACATCGAGGTGCACACCAGAATCAGCACCACCGAGCCGACGGTGATAAGCAACGTCCAGCCGAAGGAGGCGAAGAACTGCGTGGTCTCGATGCCGCGCACATAGTTCTCAAGTCCCACGAACGCCTTGCCGGCAGGCAGGGAGAACGCGTTCTTGGAGATGTACGCCTTCTGCTTGAAGGAGTTGATCAGCACCAGGACGATCGGGAAAATCCAGAACAGGGAGACAACGGCAAACAGCACGGTCCATAATGCGCCATGCTTCACAGGCTTGTTCTCGTTCATCAGGCTGCCACCTCCTTGCTCGTGGTGAGCTTGTTCTGAATCAGGGCGATGACCGCGACCAGGATGAAGAACAGCACGGCCTTCGCCTGGCCGACGCCTTCCCAGCCCATACGGCCGTAGAAGGTGCGGGTGATGTTCAGCGCCAGACCTTCAGACATGTTGCTCGGCGCACCGTTGGTCAATGCGAGGTTCTGATCGTAGAGCTTGAAACCGTTGGTCACGGTCAGGAAGGAGCACACGGTGATGGACGGCATCATCAGCGGGATGATGATGCGGAACATGGTCTGCCGTCCGTTGGCGCCGTCCACGGCCGCGGCCTCCAGCACATCGGTGGGCAGGGCTTGCAGGCCGGCGATGTAGATGATCATCATGTAGCCGATCTGCTGCCAGCACACCAGGATGACCAAGCCCCAGAACCCGTAGGACGCCTTATAGGTCAGGGCGCGGCCCCAGTGGGCTAGTACGCCGTTCAGGAGCAGCAGCCAGATGTAGCCCAGGATGATGCCGCCGATAAGGTTCGGCATGAAGAATACCGAGCGGAACAGCGTGGAGCCCTTGATCGCCTTGGTCAGCATGTAGGCGATGGCGAAGGCGATCACGTTGATCACGATGGTGGTCACGATGGTGAACGCGGTGGAGAAGCCGAGCGCGTGCAGGAATTCCTTGTCTTTCAACGCTTTGCCATAGTTCTTAAGCCCCACCCATTCACCGTCGGTAACGGTGGTGAATTCGCAGAAGCTTAAGTAGACGCCCATGATGAAGGGCACCAGGAACCCGATGATGAATGCGGCGAATGTGGGGAGCGCGAACAGCGCCCACCATCTGCGTATCGCCTTGCCAGCCATGCTGATCATGACTTTTCCTCCTCCTTGAGTCCGCTGCGTTGTGACACTGCATCGTGCGCCGGCTGCGGAGTTCAACTCAATGCGAGCTTGCCGATCGAGAACCGCATGCACGGCCTGTTCTCGTTCAAGCCTATGTTCATAGTAAACGTCGAATCATTATATGTCAAACGTTGTCATTTTAGGCGTTTCAAGTTCGAGCACACTCCGGCTCCAGCAATCTTCTTTCACCTAAGATAATGGCTATATAAAGCCAATCTAACGCCGACATAGACACTTTGCAAACGTTTGTAATACAATCGTTGTCATCGCCGCAGATCAATCAATCAGCATGTACACTGGAGTCAGTTGTGCATGTGTATTGCGATTTTCCATTCAACGCAAGGGGGCTGCAATGGCTACGAGCATTCAGGATGTCGCCCGCGAGGCCGGCGTCTCCATCTCCACCGTCTCACGTTCCTTCACCAGGCCGGATCTGGTGTCGGCCAAGACCCGCGAGCGCGTGCTCGCCATCGCCGACAAACTCAATTTCTCACTCTCCCGCTCGGCTGCGGCCCTGAAATCCGGCCGCTCCCTGCGCATCGCAGTACTGATGAGCGGCCATATCCGCCTGTGGTTCACCGCCTCGGTCATCGAGGGGCTCAACGAGGTGCTGCACACGCAGGGCTACGATATTTCGGTATTCCAGATTTCCAGCATCGAGGAGCGCAAGGAATTCTTCGAGATGTTGCCGGTACGCCGTAACGCCGATGCCGTGATTGTGGCGTCTTTCGATATCGACAACAACGAAATCGCGCAACTGGCTTCGGTCGGCGTGCCGATCGTCGGCATCAATTCAGTCGAACCCGAAGCCCGCGGCTTTACCGCCGCCGTCAATATCGACGATGTGCAGGGCTCCACGCTGGCCGCCCGCCATCTTATCAATCTCGGACATCGCCGCATCACCTACATCAGCACCAATCGCGAGGTGTCGCTGAGCTTCTCCGTGCAAAGCCGATTCGACTCATTCACCGCCTGCTGCCGCAGGGAAGGCATCGAGCCGCAGGTTATCGTCTGCAAGGTCGATGACGATGGACGTTATGAAATCAGCGACGTGGTCAACCAACTCATAAGCCAAGACGAGATGCCCACCGCCATCGCATGCCAAGAGGATGGCATTGCTTTGCCGCTTATGTTCCAGCTGGAGCGCAATGGATTCTCCGTGCCCGGCGACGTCTCGTTGATCGGCTACGACGATAGTTTCTACACCGGCGATATCGGCCTGACCACCATCCGCCAGGATCCGGTGGAAATGGCCCGCGTGGCAGCCCGCATGACGCTCGATCTCATTGACGAAAAGCCGATTGAGCAACCCTACATCGTGTTCCCGGCCCAGCTGAAGGTCCGCTCCTCCACCTCCCGCGTTAAGTAGGCTCACACAACAAAGCCCACCATAGAAAAAGTGTGAGGCAACCGCACAATAACGCTCAATCGCACATTGTGGAGAATGGCGAAAAATCGCCGATTCATGGCCCCACAGCGTGCGATTGAGCGGGTGCGTGCCTCACACTTTTCTGCGGCGGACGATTTTGTGCGAGACTCAGCAATACAAAGCGGCGCCCCCGGAGAAGGAAAGGCAGGGGCGCCGCGGATTGTTACTTATCGGCTATGGGACTCTATGAGACTCAGTGCGAAGCCTCGTATTCGGAAGCCCAACCGTCCACGAAGGCGGTCTTGACGGCATCCCACTTGCCGGTGCCCTGCGCGTACTCGAGCAGCGCCTGGCCGACCTTGTTCTTCCACTCTTCGGACGGCATCATGGTGAAGTTCCAAGAAACCTGGGTCTTGCCGGACTTCTGATCCTCAACAGCGGCTTCAGTCAGCGGGTTGTCAAACTTGACATCATCGAAGGTCTTGAACGGGGTGGTGAAGCCCATGTCCTGAGAGAGGGACTTCTTGCCGGTATCAGAGGTGATCACCCAGGAGAGGAAGTCCTCGGTGGCCTTCTTGTCGGCGTCGGAGGCCTTGTCATTGATGCACCAGTAGTTCTCGGAACCAGTGGCCAAGCCCTGCTTCTCTTCACCCTTGACACCGGTGTAGATTGGCATCATGCCCACGGATTCGGCCTTCATGCCGGCCTTCTGCAGGTCGGTCCAAGCCCAGGTGCCGTTCTGATAGAAGGCAGCCTCGCCGAGCGCGAACTCGGAGTTCGCATCATCTCCGGTCTTGGCGCTCAGCTGGGTGGGGTCGGTGGTGGAGTCGGCGATGTACAGGTCGAAGATCTTCTTGTAGTTCGGCAGATAAGTGCCCTTGATCTTGGCCGGCTGCTCGGTGACGTTGTCATCCTTGAACTCATAGTAGAGCGGCAGATTGGCCAGGTGGGTCTTGAAGCGCCAGTCGGAGCTGGAGTCGAAGCCGGCGGAGGTGAACGCGCCCTTGATGCCGAGCTCGTCCTTGCGGGCCTGCATGTCGTCGGCCACGGCCTTCAGGGTGTCGAAGTTGTCGATTTCGTCCATGGACGTGGCCTTGGCGCCATCCAGCGCGAAGTACTTGTTGAGGATGTCCTTGTTGTAGATCAGGCCGTAGGTTTCCATCACGTACGGCACGCCGACCACCTTGTCGCCATCCTTCAGGGCCACATCCTGGTTGGCGAGCTCCTTGTACACATCCGTATTGGACATATCGGCGGTGTACTTCTTCCAGTTCTGGTAGCCGACCGGGCCGTTGACCTGGAACAAGGTCGGGGCTTCGGTTTTGGCGATTTCGGACTTCAGGGTCTGCTCGTAGGTACCGGAGGCCGCGGTCTGCACCTTGACCTCAACGCCCTTTTCCTTGGTGTATTCCTTGGCCAGAGCGGTCCACTGATCAGCCGCTTCCGGCTTGAAATTCAGGTAGTAGACCTTGCCCTTGGCGTCATCGCCGGAGGTCGAGCTTCCGCAGGCCGCCAAAGCGCCGAGGGACATCGCAGCGACAGCCGCCATCGCGACTGCTGACTTGACTGTTCGATTCATCATCGAACCTTTCTCTTTCATCGTCGACCCGGCCGTCCCCGGTCAGGACAGGTACGCTAGCACGCACCTTTACGACTATCGACATGCACTATTGTGCAACGGTTTGCTTCTTTTTGCAAACGATAGCAATATCAGCGCGTCATAAATCATCATTTTCAGGCCATTGTCAACAAATATCCCATTAATTCAGTCATTTTTGCCTCATTATCGCAATGCAAGCGTTCGCAATCATGAGAGCGCTAACATATCTTTCATGGCAATCGATTGCCACTTATACCCATCAAAAAAAATCAACACGCCGACGCTATCGTTTGCAAATCATTTATCGACATACCGCAATTCCCACCACAAACAATAAAGGCCCGCCCGCAGCAGTAGGCAGGCCAGCGTAATCACAGCGCAACCGGGGCTAGGCGTTCCACCGTTCGATGACGTTATCTCCCTTATAGACGCTGAGCACCGAGTAGTGCGCCGTATCCAAACGCAGCAACCGCGCGAAATGCGGGTCCACGCCCAGCCATTGCGAGGTGAGGATGCGCAGGATGTGCGCATGAGCCACCAACAGCACATTATGGCCGTCTTTCAGCAGCGGCGTAATCTCGTCGATGGCGCTCTTGGCGCGTGCCGCCGCTTCTTCCAGCGTCTCGCCAGGCCCGGCATGGACCGGCACCTGTTCGCCCGAAGGCAAGGTCTCGACCCAGTCGCCCTCCAGCGTGGGCGTCAGCGAGCGCGGCCCGTCACGCCACACATCCCATTCAAAACCGCTGGCCTCACTCACCTGCTGGCGCGTACGCCCCTCGGCTCGGCCGTAATCCCATTCAGCGATGCCGTCCAACACACCGTGGTCCGCAAAACCAGCCAATTCAGCGGTTTGGCACGCCCGCTTCAGCGGACTGGAAAACACACAGCTCTGGCTGAATCCTTCGGGGAAGGCCTCGCGCAGGCGCCTTCCGGCATCCGCTGCCTGCTGCTCGCCGACCGCGGTCAACGGGATGTCCGTGCGCCCGGTATGCTGCCCGGATTCGCTCCACACGGTCTGGCCGTGGCGCAGCAACACCAAAAATCCATTGCCGCCACGAGAGTTCTCGACGGCAACGGTGCCGTTCACGTTCTGTTCGCTCATGCCTCCACTCTAGTCTGCGCTCGTTCATGACTCCACCATTAACGCCCATCTTTTGCGCTGAGATGATTGAGATGCTATTAGACTGAGAGTCATGAGCGACGAAACGAACACCGACTTCCCCTCCAGCGCCGACCGCGCGGTCGACAGCCTGCACCGCATCGACGAGAAGGTCAACAGGCTGCGCGAGGACCGGCTCAACGACCCTGATTCTCTGGGCGACAAGCTCATCAAGTCGGCAGTCCCAGCGCTGGCAGGCTTGGTTGCCGGCAAAGCATTCCAGATGATATGGGACAAGGGCACAAGCAAACGCAATCTGCGCAAGGGACTGGCGGCAGACGCGCCGCAAAGTCTGGCAATGAGTCTGGCATTCGCCGCCGTTTCGGCCGCACTCGGCGCAGTGGTTTCGCAGCTGTCGGATCGGGGCTCCAAGGCGTTCGTCGACCACCGCCATCGCAAGCCCAGCCGCTAATCCCCCGGTTGGATGATGGTTTCTGTTGGCTGACTGATGACTCATCGCTGGAATTTCGTCAAGGAACCATCAGTCAATCGACAGGAACCATCAGTCCAGCACAGTTCCGCCACACAATATCGGCATTTCACTGTGAGGTAATCCACCGTGACGTCCGGCGTCTGCCGTGCGACAATAAAGCCATGGTTACCAACGCAACAATCGAGGCTCTTCTGGGCCGCCGCTCCATCCGTAAGTTCAAGGACGAGGCCATCGACGACGATACCCGCGCCACGCTCGAAACCGTCGCCCAACATGCCGCGTCCAGCCAGTTCCTTAACGACTGGTCCGCCATCCGTATCACCGACCCGGCCACCAAAGCCAAGCTCGCCGAATTCGGCCATCAGCCGTATATCGCCACCGCGCCGTTGCTGTACGTGTTCGTCATCGACGAGCACCGCAACGCACGCATCGCCGAACGCAAGGGTATCGATCCCGCTTCCGACGAATTCCATCTCAAGTACAGCTATCGCTTCACCCAAGCTCAGAACGACGCAGTGCTGGCCCTGCACGCCATGGAGACCGCCGCCTATTCGCTGGGACTGGGCTGCGTGATTCTCGGCTCTCTGCTCAACAACATCCCCGGCCTTATCGACGTGCTGAATCTGCCGGAATACACGTATCCGGTGCTGGGTCTGGCCATCGGCAAGCCCGATCAGAACCCGACCGTCAAGCCGCGCATGCCGCGCACGATGCAGTTCTTCGAGAACACCTACCCGGCTGACGCCGATGGCGTACTCGACCAGCTGCCCGCCTTCGACGAGGAAGTTCACCGGTACTACGATCTGCGCCAAGCCGACCGTCCGGTGGACGCTTTCAGCGATCAGGTCGCCACGATCAGTCGGCAGGATGTCAGCCATCAGACACTGCTCGACAAGGCCGCCGCTCAGGGCTTCCGTCTGGATCAGTGAGACCAGAACCAACGAGATAGCCTCGGATAGGCTCGTCACTGAGTCGTCTCGGTCTCAGCACTGCGACGACTCAGTTCCAACACCTCAACATTTCATCACCGGATACCGGCAAAATTGCACAACCATCCCGCCGGTGTCGCACCATCAACAAACGTTCACATATCAGTCCCATTATGCGGACAACCAACGGCCAGTTTTGCAAGAAAACCCGCCAAACCAGCAGTATTCGCACCAGTGGTGGGAATAGACTGCATGTGGCCGCAATGATTACGAACCGGAAAAGAGGGACTGGATGCGGACGGTTTGGCAAGTCTTTCTACGCGATTGCAGACGTATCTTACGCAATCCCGTTGCCGTTGTGGTGACGCTCGGCGTAGCAATGCTGCCCTCGCTGTACGCATGGTTCAACATTCTCGCCAACTGGGATCCCTATTCAGCCACCGGCAATCTGCAAGTGGCCGTAGCCAATGAAGACCAAGGCACCACCAACGATCTGGTCGGCCATCTCGATGCGGGCCGGCAGGTCGTCAAGAAACTCAAGCAGAACGACGAACTCGGCTGGCGCTTCGTAGACAATGAGGAACAGGCCGTCCACGGCGTGGAGACCGGCGGATACTATGCAGCCATCGTGCTGCCCAAGGATTTCAGCACCAGCCTGGTCGAATCGGTGACCGGAACCTCCAAACAGCCAAAAATCAAGTATTACGTCAACGAGAAGAAGAACGCGATCGCGCCGAAAATCACCGACACCGGTGCCACCACCATCGACGAGCAGATCAACTCCGCCTTCGTCACCACGGTAGCCACCACCGTTGCCTCGGCCGTTTCCGAAGCGGGAGGCGATCTCGACCAAGCCACCGGCAAAGTCCAGCACGATACGATCAATGATCTCAATACGGTGATGTCCACGCTGAACACCGTTCAGGATTCACTCACCGACTTACAGGACACGCTGGCCCAATCAGACACGATTCTCGCCGACGCCAAACAGACCACCGCCTCACTCAAGCAGACCGTCGCGGCCGCGCAGAAGGCCTCCCGCCAGTCCGGCACACTGTTGACGGAAACACAGGCCGGGTCACAAGCCTTCTCCACCACACTGGTCGGCGCACTCGACACCAGTTCAGCACAACTCTCCGGACTGGCCGTTCACGTCAACAACGCCGCCGGCAGCATCACCGGCTCCTTCAACAGCGCGCAGAACTCCGTCGACACCATCACCAACACACTTTCGGCCCCACTGAATGCCACCCAAACGTCAATCAGCGATCTGAAAGACGCGCTGACCAAAGCCGGCATCGGCAAAGACACCACCGACCCAGTCGGCCAGAACATCTGGAAACAAATCGATGCGCTCGACTCATTGATCAGCAAACAGCAGACACAGCTCAACACCTTCCATACCGACACCACACAGTTCATCAACTCCGGTAAAGACGCCACCACGAATCTTTCCGGAGCCATGACCAACACCACCACCGGCGGCATCGCGGCGCTGAATACCGCGCGCGGCTCGCTGACCGGCACCGTAATGCCGTCGCTCACCTCATCATTGAACAGTTTCGCCGCCCTGAATGGCACACTGGATGGCACGTTGACTTCGTTATCCGGCACCTTGGATCAGGCCGACGGACTGTTCGACCAGCTTGTCGATACCCTGAACCAAACAAAAACCACCATCAGCAGCACGCAGGATTCGCTGCGCCAGGTGGCCAGCGATGTCGCCACCGTACGCACCGATATCGCCACGCTCGATAGTTCCGCCGCTTACCAGAAAATCCGGGATACGCTGCATCTGGATGACAAGGGATTCGGCGACTTCATGGGCAATCCCGTCACCCTGACCACGAAAGTCGTGTATGCCACCGACAATTACGGGTCCGCAGTCACCCCGTTCTACACGAATCTGGCACTGTGGGTAGGCGGTTTCGTGCTAATCGCCATCTACAAGCTTGAGGTCGACCGCGAGGGCATTCGCCGTATCACCGCTACGCAAGCATATCTTGGCCGCTGGCTGCTGCTGGTCACCATCGGATTCCTGCAAGCCGTCATCGCCACCATCGGCGATCTGGTGCTTGGCATCCAATGCGAGCATCCGCTGCTGTTCATCTTGGCCGGGATCTTCTGTTCGTTCGTATACATCAACATTATTTACGCGCTGGCCGTGGCGTTCCGCCATATCGGCAAAGCCATCGCCGTAATTCTGGTCATTGTGCAGATACCCGGTGCCTCCGGCCTGTATCCGATTGAAATGATGCCGAACTTCTTCCGCGAACTGCACCCGTGGCTGCCCTTTACCTACGGCATCAACGCGATGCGCGGCCCGATTGCCGGCCTGTACGCGAACCATTACTGGCTCGACATGCTGCACCTGTTCTGGTATCTGCCGGCGGCACTCTTCGTGGGACTTGTCATACGCCGGTATGCGATGAACCTGAACGCGCTGTTCGACCGTCGTTTGGGAGATACCGACCTGATGATCACCGAGCACAACAGCATGGTGAACGAACAGGTGAGCTTGAACTCCGTATTCCGCACGGTGTCCGACAGCAAGGAACTGCGCGATATCATCGCCCATCGCGCGCACCGGTTCTTCGCACGGTATCCAAAGATGATCGTTGCCGGTCTGACATTGCTGACCGTACTCCCGTTCGTATTCCTGGTACTGCTGTTCGTCACCCAAGAGAAAATCGCCATGCTGACCTCCTGGATTCTGTCGATTATTCTTATCGACGCCTATCTCATTGTGGTTGAATACGCACGCGAAACCTACGCCATGCAGCTTGGCGTCAGTGCCATGAGTGCCGACGAGTTCCGCAATGTGATGCTCAACGGATATGTGTGGCGGCGTTTCCACGGCCACGGACGTCACGAAGCGGCGATGGGCAGCAATCCGGATATCGGCGAAACCACTGAACGACTCACACTGTTCGGCGATCAGGCCGCCGAGCCGACTGCGCACACCGCACAGTCCGGTCAGTCTGGGCAGTCTGGGCAGTCTGGGCAAGGAGGCGCACGATGAAGCTTATCTGGAAAATATTCGTACGTGACGTGCGCCAAGCCACCCGCAATGTGATCGCCGTAATCGTGGCTATGGGATTGGTGATTGTGCCGGCACTGTACGCCTGGTACAACATCGCCGCCAGCTGGGACCCGTACGGCAACACCAAGGCCTTGAAGGTCGCCGTGGCAAACGTGGATAAGGGCTATAAGTCCGGTCTGATGCCGATCACCATCAACGTCGGCGAAACCGTGACCAGTACGCTCAGGGCCAATCATGACCTTGACTGGCAGTTTGTGGATCGTGCTAAGGCCATCGATGGCGTGAACTCAGGCGAATACTATGCCGCGCTGATTATTCCAAAGAGCTTCAGCTCCGATATGATGACGCTGTTTTCACCGAAGATCAAGCACGCCAAGCTCGAATACTATCTCAATGAGAAAATCAATCCGATCGCTCCGCATATCACCGACCAGGGTGCTACCACCGTGGCCACGACCATCGACCAGACATTTGTGAAGACCTTGGCGAGCGTGGCGCTGGATTTGGTTTCCAACGTGGCCGATTACGCGCAAAGCCCGCAAATGGAGCAGTACGTCAACAACGCCTCCAGTCATATTGCCACCATGTCGTCTCGTTTGACCGGCACTGCGTCGCAGATGGATTCCTATGCCAATCTGCTCGGGGCCGCCAACAGCATCATTGATTCCACCGATAAGCTGCTGGGATCAACAGGCTCAGCTGCGGCCACAACCAAAAAGGCGTTGAAACAGACCCGCAACGGCGTCTCCAGCCTCGACAAGGCATTGTCCGGAGCCACCGATGGCGTCGGTACGGCATTGCAGCAGGCCGGTTCATCCTACGACACCATTGCCAAGCAAATCGATGCCGCTTTTGCCGATGTGGGCTCACAATCCTCACAGATATCAAACAAGCTAACCGATATGCAATCCAAAGTGGAGGCTCAGGCCGACAGCTTTGGAAAGTATGCCGCCGCTTTACGAGATCTCGCCAAACAAGCGGCTTCACTGCCCGTGGGCGGAGATACCGTTGCCGCTCAACTGAACGCGGCTGCAGACCAAGCCACAAAGGCGCAGCAGAGCATGCAGCAAGCCGCCACCGCGTTGGGCGATGCGGCCACGCACATAGCAAACGGTACTGCCGATGCCGATACAGCGCGTCGAGATCTGAAATCACAAATCGCTGCCGCCAAACAATCGATTACTCAGGCTTCAGACACGTACAAGAGCACGCTGAAACCGCAACTGAACAATCTGACCTCGTCCATGGACGAAGTGACCACGCAGGCAAGTTCCGTAATCGACGGGCTTGCATCGACCGTAAGCAGCGTGTCAGGTCTTTCTGGCGGCGTTTCAGACAGCCTGACGGACATCCAGTCGGCCTTGACTGACGCAGCTAGCGCTTTGACCCGTTCGGCGAAGAAACTCGACAACTTGTCTTCCCAACTCGCCTCTATCACCAATGGCGGCACCATCGACCTGTCTGTGATTTCCTCTGCGAAGCCCGATGCCATTGCTTCCATGCTGGCGGCACCCGTAGCGGTCGACCGCATCGCGCTCTATCCCGTTGCCAACTATGGTTCCGCGATGGCTCCGTTCTACACGATTTTGTCTATTTGGGTCGGTGCGATCATTCTGGTCGCCATGTTGAAAGTATCGATTTCCGACCATGAGAAGGCTCGTATCTTAGGGTTGGGCAATGATCTGCCGCTCGGTTCGGAAGTGGGTCTTCGCGAGGCCATGATTGCCGGGCGGATTGCCGGACCGGCCGCCGCGTTGGATGTGCTGAAGAAGCCGCGTGCCGAGGCTCCCGGCAATGCGCGGCAGTTCGGTTTACGCTTGCACCACGAATATTTCGGCCGATACATGATTTTCGGTTTCCTTGCTTTGCTGCAAGGTACGCTGGTGTGCCTGGGCGATATGTTCTATCTCGGCGTGCAGTGTGAGCATCCGATTCAGTTCTTGATGGTCGGGTGGTTGTCTGCACTGGTGTTCTCGAATATTGTGTATACGCTGACCCTGTCGTTCGGTGATATCGGCAAAGCCATTGCCGTAGTACTGCTGGTTATGCAGGTAGCCGGTTCCGGCGGCACATTCCCCATTGAAACACTGCCGACGTTCTTCCAGGTCGTTTCTAAATGGCTACTGTTCCCCTATGCGGTGGATGCGATGCATTCGGCCATGGCAGGCTCATTCGGCATGGAATACTGGGTTTCCATGGGCAAACTGGCACTGTTCCTTGTCCCCTCATTGCTGTTGGGACTTATGTTGCGCAAGCCGGTAATTCGCTTCAACGATTGGGTTATCCGCAACCTTGAAAACACCAAGGTGATGTAAGTGTTGGACGAAGTGTGTCCGAGCGCCCTGAACGCTTAGCAGCCTACGACCTGACGTGTTTGGACCGTAACCTGTCTCAGACACGGCGTTGGCGAGGTCTGTGGAGCTTCTGACGCTAACGTCTACGTGGCTTGTAGCCCTTTTTACGACTGTGTGGCTTGAGTTGCTGGTTCAGCGGTACATGCCGGTAACTGGATTGCGGATCGCGATGCGTGAGATGCCAGCATCCGCAAAATTCGCAACGGTACACCCATAGCTCAACTCCGCGCTCGATTAGGCTTTGATCAGCGGCACGCTGAACCTGCGCCTTATCGTGATACATGATTTTATTCGACGTAGCGCAACGTTTAGGGGTGAAGTAATGCATAGCAGAAGCCAGTGTAGAGCGACCCCATAACCAAGCCAGTTTCGGCGGGTTCTAGTGATCGTTGCAACACCTGACCTACCGCAAGGAGGGTCAGGTGACCAGAAGCCACCGAAACGAAGACCGTGGCGGGGAACACCGTTGGACGTTCAACGGCGTCGAATATCCGACGA
>ENA-OQHD01000038-OQHD01000038.1-human-gut-metagenome-genome-assembly--contig:-NODE-38-length-60548-cov-3.932408_pt1 | contig 60548 bp, 74 predicted proteins | sample MGYA00242560_ERZ504711 | MGnify/ENA primary metagenome ERZ504711 (study PRJEB26092, sample SAMD00036198) | human gut metagenome | host: Homo sapiens | study: EMG produced TPA metagenomics assembly of...
GACTGTGACTTGCCTCATGTCAGTGGAGGATACCGATTTCTCTCCGCCCGCCACTGCCGTTATGTTTCTTTTAACAATTCATCCCACCGCTTTAGAAGCGGGGGACTTCTTGTCTACTGGTGTTAAATTCCGGCATGCACCGGAAGCTTTTCCCTATTATAGACTATTTTTCTCTGCGTGGCAAGCCGTGCCGGAAACAGGAAAAGCCCGCCGGTTTTGTTTCACATTTGCCGGCGGGCTTTGGGGATTTTTGTATTCTATTTTTTCATCCGGGATCGTCTCAGTCTTCCTGCAGTGCTGCAAGATTCGCCACAATCCGTGCTACCTGGGCAATCTCCGGGATTTTCGTGTACTCGGCACAGCTATGTACCTGGTTCATCGATGTTGCGATGACGAGGCCCTCGATGCCGTGCTGGGCGAAGACGTTGTTGTCGCTGCCGCCGAAGGATTTTTTCGAATGCAGCGGTCAGACCCTCTTCTGCAACGGCGCTCTCGTAATGCCTTGCGGCATCGCTTGTCAGCGGCGTCTCATACGCATGAATGTTCAGCTTTTCTTCCCAGACAAGTTTGGCACCGATGGCGTCTGCCTCCTGCTGGAAGGTTTTCTGATATGTCGCCAGAAGTTCCATCGCCGTCTCGTGGTTCAGGCTGCGGATTTCGCCTTCGACAAGGCAGCTCTCCGAAACGATATTGGTGCCGGAACCGCCGCCGATTTTTCCGATGTTGGCTGTGGTGCTCTCTGCCACGTGGCCCTGCGGAAGCTGTGCGACTGCACGTGCAGCCGCCTGGATGCTGTTGATGCCGTCCTCCGGGTGCAAAACCTGCATGGGCGGCTTTTCCCTGGATTTCTGCTTTAAAAGATACAAGGGTCGGAGCTGCATAGGCTGCCGCGCCGATTGCTCCGCTCAGGTCCAGAACGTACGCTTCTTTTGCCTGCACCTGGCTGTAATCGAAGGCATTCGCACCTTTGCAGTACAGCTCCTCACCGGTTGAAATCAGGATTTCGATCGGGCTGTGCGGCGCTCCTGCCTCAGTGATGTGGCGCACAGCTTCATAGATCGCGGTCACACCGGCCAGATCATCGGCGCCGAGAACAGTTGTGCCGTCGCTCGTTACGGTTCCGTCATCATGGAAAACAGCCTTTTTCCCTTTTGCGGGCTCCACCGTGTCCATGTGGGCGGCAAAGAGAACCGGCGCACCGTCAATACTGCCCGGGATACGTGCAAACAGATTGCCCGCATTTGAACCGGTCTGCTCCTGTGTATGATCTTCTGTAAAATTCACTCCGATTTCGGCGAATTTTGCTTTCAGAGTGTCCGCCATCTCGCACTCCTCCAAGGACGGCGAATCGATGGATACCAGCTCCGCAAAAAAAGTCAGCAATTCTTTTCTCATCTATCATAATATTTTCTCCTACTCTTTGGCTGTGTCCGCAATTTAAATAACATACTCAGGCTGCGCCATAATATGCATCTTGCTGAAGAACTCCCGTGTTCTCTGATTCTGCGGATGCTCGAATACTTCTTTCGGTGTTCCGTCTTCTACTACGTGTCCTTTATCAAGGAAGATCACACGGTTCGACACATGGCGGATAAAGTTCATCTCATGGGAAACCAGAAGCATTGTATATCCCTGTGCCGCAACTTTTTTTAATAACATCCAGAACCTCTCCAACCAGCTCCGGGTCAAGGGCTGAGGTCGGCTCGTCCAGCAGCAGAATCTGCGGTTTCATGGCGAGGGCTCTTGCGAGCGCCACCCTCTGCTGCTGTCCGCCGGACATATGTTTCGGATAGTGGTTTGCCCATTTTCCATGCCGACCAGTTTCAGTTCTTCTAATGCAATAGCTCTGACCTCATCTTTTTTGCATCTTCTTGACAACAATCAGGCCTTCCATCACATTTTTCCCAAGTGCGGTTTTCTTCTCAAACAGATTGAACCGCTGGAACACCATTCCTGTGTTCTGTCTTAAATACAGAAGCTCTTTCGGTTTTCGCTCGGAAAGGCCGATCACCTTGTCCCCGATCGTCACCGTTCCCTTCTCCGGTGTCTCAAGGCGGTTGACGCAGCGCAGAAGCGTTGATTTTCCGGTTCCGGAAGGACCGATGATTCCCACAACATCGCCCTGTTTGATCTCGAGGCTGATGTCGTCGAGCACCACGTTGTCGTTATATTTTTTTAGATAAATGATCAATTTTTATCATTTTTCTTCCCCTCCCCGTTTGCGGACGCCAGCTCTACCTGGTCCGGAATCCGGATTTTATTTTCAATTACGCGGATGATCTGCTCGATCACCAGTGTTACCAGCCAGTAAATGATGGCCAGTGAAACGTAAACTTCAAAGTAGCGATACGTTCTTCCTCCAATAATCTGGCCCTGTGCGGTAATCTCGACAACGGCGCAGGTAAAGGCAAGAGACGTTCCTTTGATGATACTGATAAAAGAGTTTCCAAGGGTCGGAAGCGCAACCTCAAAGGCCTCCGGCAGAATGATGCGGCGCAGTGTCTGCGGATACGTCATGCCGAGTGCATGTGCTGCTTCGATCTGGCCCGGGTCAACGGACTGCAGGGCCGAACGGATAATCTCAGCCATAAAGCCCGACTGGTTCAGTCCCAGAGCGATCATCGCATAGACGAAACCGGAAATATTGGCAACCGCCAGATTCGTTCCGAACTGCTGGTTGATTGCCTTGAACATCATGGGAATACCAAAGAACGCAACGTACAGCTGTACGATGACCGGCGTGCCGCGGAGCAGTGAAATCAGAAGATTCGTAATCTGCGTCAGCACTCTGATTTTTTTCATTTTGATGATCGCCATCACAAGTCCCAGTCCCAGTCCGATCAGCATAGAAACCACGGCCAGTTCCAGCGTAATCGGCAGCTTTGTCAGCAATTCTGGTATGGATGAAAATACCAGTGAAACGTCAAATAATTTTCCCATGATTTTTGTCCTCTCTTACACGTATTTTTCTACCAGTACACAGGTAAAGCCAAGATTTTTCTTCGGCTTTTTCGGCTCTTCGTCTTTCTTCGGTGCATGGTGGTCGTATACCGACAGGTCAGCATCCGGATTCAGTTTGTAGCCTAATTTCTCATAAAAGCCTGCGGCGCGGTCCTGGCTCGTGATGACGATGTGATCGACATCGTATTCTTTCAGCCATTTCTCAGCGGCTTCGATCAGCACGCGGCCGTATCCGCTTTTCTGTTTTTCTCTGACAACACAGACACGCTCGATTTTTCCTGTCTTCTCTGCCGGGAATGCGATGCGGCAGCCGGCTACCGGCTTGTGATCTTCTGTCAGCAGAATCGCCTGCAGATCATCTTTGCTCTCGTCCTGTCCGAATTCCAGTTCAATCGGAATGTTCTGTCCGCAGCAGAACGCATCGGTTCTGACGTAATCATATGCTTTGTATTTCCACTCTTCGCTTCCCTTTTCTACCCGGTAAATTTCTGCCATGTTTTTCGCTCCTTTTAGAATCGGGAAATCGGATGTTCTCGATCCGCTTCCCGTCTGTTTGTAATCTCTTCTGTTTTTATTTCGAAAACGATATTCTAGTTTGGTGTCTCATCAAAGTATTTCTCGTCCGGGCTGGTGTCCACGCCGAGATACTCGGTTGTGATCTTGGAAAGAGTTCCGTCTTCTTTCATCTCTTTTAAGGCTTTGTCAACATCCTCACGGAGTGCTGCGCCCTCTTCGTTCTTTCCAAACAGGAAGTAGGTACTGTTCTGCGGGAACAGGAAATCTTCGGTCTCCTCGTCGATCTCGTTTGCTTCCAGCTGACCTTCCAGTCCGAACTGCGGAAGCAGGTTGTCGATGATCGGTCCGTCGTCGATTGCCACATCAGCGGTTCCATCTACGATATGCTGGTAGCGGACCTGGAAGTTTGCATTGGAATATACGATATTGATCTGGTGATCCGGGTTGTCTGTATTCCATTTTTCCAGTGCATTTGCGGTAAGGCTTCCTGCACTCAGCTCAATTTTGTATCCGCGGTCTGCCAGATCGGTAAGAGAAGTCAGCGGCTCATCGCCGGTTCTCTGAATGTATTCGTTGAAGCTGGTTTTATATGGTAAAGAGAAGTAGTAGGATTCTGCTCTCTCATCGGTATATCCATAGTTGTTGACTGCGATGTCGTACTGACCGCTCAGCACACCCTGCAGTGCATCTGCCTGCTCAATTTTCAGTTCATACTGCGGAAGGCGGTTGAACACTTCTTTTACGATATCGATATCGACACCGGTCAGCTCGTTGTCATCATTTACGTAAAAGTACGGTGCCAGTGTGCCGCTTGTTACAGCTTTGATCACTTTTTTCTCACCGGAATCCGATGCGGAGCTGCCTTCTGCGGAAGATGATGCTGCGGAACCGCTGCTGCTTCCTGCATTTGCTGATGCATTGCTTCCGCATCCTGCAAAGCTTGCTGCCAAAAGGCCCGCCGCTGCCAATACTGCCCAGAATTTCTTTGTCTTTTTTCATAATAAAATCCTCCTCATTTTCTCTCGTTCTTTTCAGTTCCGGCCGCACCCCAGGCTGCCTGAGAGTGTTCCACCAGAGCGCTCCGGATTCTTCTGTCTTATCTCTTTATAAAAGTCCTTTCAGCGGATTAATCGATGCATCCACGGAAAGTACGCCGTTCTTCGGGTTTCTGTCTTCCCATTTCGGGCTGTTCCAGATGGTTTTTGAGATTTCTCCTGCGTAATCCTCGTAGGTCTCTCCCTCCGGATGGCGAAGGAATACTTCATCCGGTGTTTTGCTGAGTGTTCTTCTCGATCCATCGTCTGCCATCAGCTTCTCGAAATCTACTTTTGCAAGGATTCGTTCGTTGTATCCGCGGAAGAGAACCTCGCCTAATTTCTTTCCAGGTCTCGAAAGTGCCAGCACCTGCGGATCGCTTCCGTGACGGAAGGCCGGGATCGCATACAGCTCTTTTAAGTAGCCCCAGATATTTTTGTAATCACGAATCGGTTTCTTCACCGGTCCTACGTTGTGGAAGTAGCTGACATCCCAACGGATCAGAGTGACGTAAGCGCGGACATCGCTGTCGGTGATGTAGTCGCCGAACAGGAAACGGTTCGTCTCCAGCCGTTTGTCCAGCTTATCGAGGGATTCATAGAAATCTTCGTATGCCTCATCGTATGCTTCCGGTGACTGGCAGAATGCCATGCGGTAATGGCCGTTGTTGATATGCGGGAAGAGCCAGTCGTTAAACTCATCGATCTCTTTCCGGAAATTTTTTCGGGTACAGGTCCGGCGCATCTTTTGGCTGGAATGGACGGAACTGCACTTCGAGGTAGTTCGTCAGGCGGTGATAATCGTTGTTCACAGCCTTTTTCTCTTTGACATCCACCAGGGTCGGTGTCGTTGCTCTTCCTTTGAAGTACGGGTTTGCTCTTTTATAGAACTCACTTAAGAAGTAAGCGCCTGTCGCCGAATCCTTGAAATCCGGATACTGTCCGAATGCATGTCCGTAACGGTTTGTCTCGCCGGATGGAGAAACTCTCGTCTCCGAGATCACATCCTGCAGTCCTAAAAGCTCCCGCACGATGATCGGACGGTTGGACCAGTTGCATCCGGTTGCCCAGTAGATCCCGAAGCGGTTTGCTTCTGCTTTCAGGCCGCCTTCTTTATCGCCGAATGGCTGGATAAATGCATTTGGCTGACGGATGAAAGCGCCGCGCTCATCGATCTCTACAAGGGTTTCATTTGGTCTTGGGTCTACTCCGACTTCTGCTGCAAACTGTTCTGCCAGTGCATCTGTGTATTTGATTTCTTCGGTTTCTTTATTTTCAACTGGGGTGAAGCTGCATCCGCTCATGTTTTTGTCCTCCGTTTTCTATGTCTGTTTATTATCTATTCTTATGTTGTTTATTCTCATTTCTTTTAAAAAAGGTTAAAAAAGTAGCAGGCATTCGTTCCGGCCTGCCCGCACATGCAATTTCTGCTATGCTTTTTCTGCCTGCGAATGTTTCTTATTTTTCTTTATTCTGATTGGAGCTGCAGCAACAGCAACAACACATCTCCATCATTCTGTTCTCCTGCATTCGTCTGTTGTCTGGTTTTTTTCATTTGCTGTTCTCCTTTCCTACTAAGTCGATATGTTTAATGTGTTTCTCGATTACATGGCATATTATAATGCATATTTTTTCTATGTGCAACCCCTAAAACGCCTTTTGGTAATTGTTATTTTGATGAATCGCTTATAGGTTTTTCCTATTGGTTAGTCATACCAGAAAGATATTACTTATCACACCTGTAGGCTGATTTTGCTTTTTCCCGGCCAACCGCCGCAACTTTTGCAATGTGCTCAACAATTCTTGCCATGGCTTTTTTCTTAAGAAACGATACAATAAAAACGCAAAGAACACCACTTACAAAATACAATGTACTCTCGGAATCTTTCTGTGCTTGTTTTTGTGAGATGATTTTCCGCCAGCTGCAAAGGCAAGTGCAGAAAGATTCCGAGAGTACATTACAAAATAAAGGAGAGTTTTTCTTATGGAAATGACATTTCGCTGGTATGGTTCCAAATTTGATACCGTTACCTTAGAGCAGATCCGCCAGATTCCGGGCGTAACCGGAGTCATCACAACTCTGTACGACACTACCCCGGGCGAGGTGTGGACACGCGAAGCGATTCACGCGTTAAAAGAAGAGGTTGAGGCCTCTGGACTTCACATCTCCGGCATCGAGAGCGTCAACATCCACGACGCCATCAAAATCGGCAGCCCGGACCGTGAGCAGTACATCGATAATTATATTGAAACGTTAAAGCACCTCGGCAAGGAAGACATTCACCTTGTCTGCTATAACTTCATGCCGGTCTTCGACTGGACCAGAACAGAACTCGCACGCGTCCGTCCGGACGGCTCGACCGTACTTGCCTACAAACAGTCCGCCGTAGACGCACTTGTTCCGGAAAAATGTTTGTTTGAATCTATCGCAGGTGATGCAAACGGCGCAATTCTTCCTGGCTGGGAGCCGGAGCGCATGGCAAAAGTGAAAGAACTCTTTGACGCTTACCGCGATGTGGATGATGAGAAACTGTTTGCCAACCTCAAATACTTCCTCGAACGCATCATGCCGGTCTGCAACGAGTACGACATTAGAATGGCCATTCACCCGGACGACCCGGCATGGAGTGTCTTCGGTCTTCCGAGAATCATCATTAATAAAGAAAACATTCTGCGCATGATGAAGATGGTCGATGACCCGCACAACGGCGTGACCTTCTGCTCAGGTTCCTACGGAACAAACCTGGAGAACGATCTGCCGGATATGATCCGTTCCTTAAAGGGCCGCATCCACTTCGCTCACGTCCGCAATCTGAAATTCCACAGCCAGCAGGATTTCGAAGAGGCCGCACACCTTTCCTCTGACGGCAGCTTCGATATGTATGAGATCATGAAAGCGCTGTACGACATCGGCTTCGACGGCCCGATCCGCCCGGACCACGGACGTATGATCTGGGGCGAGAAGGCAATGCCGGGCTATGGACTGTATGACCGCGCACTCGGCGCGACTTATTTAAACGGACTCTGGGAATCTATTGACAAGAGTCACAAACGTGGAATTTAAAGGAGATTTTTACTGATGTCTCTTAACTTAACAGCTGCCGGACTGGCAGATCACAAAGCGTGGGAAGCCGCAGGCTATGCGCTTCCATCCTATGACCGCGAAGCAATGATCACCCGCACGAAAGAATCTCCGTGCTGGGTGCATTTCGGAGCCGGAAATATTTTCCGTGCCTACCAGGCAAATACAGCACAGGAACTGCTGAACAACGGTACCTTTGACCGCGGTGTCATCGTTGCGGAGGGCTTCGATACAGAAATCATCCGTGATATGTACCAGCCGCACGATAATTTAAGCATTCTGGTGACCTTAAAAGCCGATGGTTCTGTCGAGAAAACCGTTGTTGGAAGCATCGCAGAATCGCTGGCTGCCGATACGGCGGATTCTCCGGATTTTGCCCGGTTAAAAGAAATCTTTACCAAGGATTCCCTGCAGATGGCGACGTTTACGATCACCGAAAAGGGATATTCCCTGAAAAACGGTGCGGGCGAACTGCTGCCGTCTGTTGCTGCCGATTTTGCTGCCGGACCTTCTTCCGTTACCAGCTATATGGGAAAAGTTGCTTCTCTTTTATATGAAAGATTTCTTGCAGGCGAAAAACCGTTTGCGATGGTCAGCACCGACAACTGCTCCCACAATGGCGAAAAATCTTTCCCTTGCCCTGACAGCCTACGCTTCTGCATGGGAAGAAAACAAGCTGGTACAGCCAGGCTTCCTCTCCTATCTGCAGAACCCGGAAAAAGTCAGCTTCCCGTGGACCATGATCGACAAGATCACCCCGCGGCCGGATGGTTCCATCGAAAAGATCCTCGAGGAGAACGGCCTCGCTGATGCACAGTCGATCGTCACTTCCCGCCACACCTACGTTGCTCCGTTCGTCAATGCAGAGGAATGCCAGTACCTCGTAGTCGAAGATCATTTCCCGAACGGACGGCCGCCGTTGGAAAAGAGCGGATGGATCTTTACCGACCGGGAAACTGTCAACAAAACAGAGCGCATGAAGGTCTGCACCTGCCTGAACCCGCTGCACACCGCACTCGCTGTGTTCGGCTGCCTGCTGGACTATGAACTAATCAGTGAGGAGATGAAAAATCCGGTACTGAAAAAGCTCGTGGAGCGCATCGGATATATCGAAGGACTTCCGGTTGTCACCGATCCTGGTATTCTCTCTCCGAAGCAGTTTATCGATGAAGTGCTGAACATCCGCATCCCGAATCCGTTTATGCCGGATACGCCGCAGCGAATTGCAACCGATACGTCACAGAAGCTGTCGATCCGGTTCGGTGAGACGATCAAATCGTATCTTGCTTCCCCGGAGCTGTCACTCTCGGATCTTCAGGCAATTCCGGCTGTATTTGCGGGATGGCTGCGGTATCTGATGGGCGTGGATGACAACGGCGATGCATTTGATCTGAGCCCGGATCCGCTGCTTGCCACGGTCCGCCCGTATGTGCAGGATCTGAAACTCGGCGCACCGGCTGACCGCGAGACCCTTTCCAAAACTCTGGCTCCTCTGCTCTCCGATGCTTCGATTTTCGGTGTGGATCTGATTTCTGCCGGACTTTCTGACCGTGTACTGGATGCTTTTGTCTCGATGCTTCATGGACCTGGCGCTGTGGCAGATACGCTTGCTGCTCTGACCGCTCAATTCTAAAGGGGAGGTATTTCCATATGAAACCTTTTATGGACGCTGACTTTCTGCTGCAGACCGATACGGCGAAAACACTGTACCACGAGGCGGCTGAAAAAATGCCCATTTTTGACTATCACAACCATCTGAATCCACAGGAGATTCTCGAAGACCGCCAGATGGAGAATCTGACACGCGTCTGGCTCGGCGGGGATCATTATAAATGGCGTGCCATGCGTGCGATGGGCTTTTCGGAGGATCTGATCACCGGAAACGCCGATGATTACGACAAATATCTGGCGTTTGCCGAGACGATTGAGAACGCGATCGGCAATCCTTTATACCACTGGATACATCTGGAGCTGCAGCGGTACTTCGGCATCACGACACCGCTCTCCCGCGCAACAGCGAAGGAGCTCTGGGATGAGGCGAATGCAAAACTGCAGACGAAGGAGTTTACCGTGCGCAATCTGATTCTGAACCAGCATGTGTCGCATCTGTGCACCACCGACGATCCTGCAGATGATCTGCACTGCCATCTGGCATTACAGAAGGAAGACTTTGCCTGCCGCGTTCTGCCGTCCTTCCGCCCGGACCGCGCCGTTCATCTCGAGAAGCCGGATTTCCCGGAATATGTGGAAAAGCTTGCCGCTGCCGCCGGCAGGACGATTGCATCCGCGGAGGATATGGTGCATGCCCTCTCCTGCCGCCTCGACTTCTTCCTCTCCGCCGGCTGCGTTGTCAGCGACCACAGCCTTGAGGGCTGCTTCTATGTGCCATGCACGGCTGCTGAGGCGAATGATGTATTTGAAAATCGCATGAACGGCGGTGTTCTCACCGAAAAAGAGCTCGGCATGTACAAGGGTTTCCTTCTGACGAACCTCGGACGGCTGTATCATAAGCACAATATCGCCATGCAGCTTCATATTAAAGCACTCCGTAACAACTCGAAGCGGATGTTCCGTGCGCTCGGTGCCGATACCGGCTTTGACAGCATGAACGATTTCGCCTTTGCCCCGATGCTCGGCGCTTTCTTAAACGATATGGACGAGGACGACGCACTGCCGAAAACTGTGCTCTACTCTCTGAACCCGGGCGACAACCCGATGCTTGCAAGCATGGCCGGAAACTTTGCTGCGCCTGGCATCCGCTCGAAAGTGCAGTTCGGTACCGCATGGTGGTTCAACGATCACAAATACGGCATGGAATCCCAGCTTGCGACGCTTTCCAGCATCGGCATGCTCTCCACCTTCATCGGCATGCTGACCGACTCCCGCAGCTTCCTCTCCTTCCCGCGCCACGAATATTTCCGCCGGATTCTCTGCAATCAAATCGGAAACTGGGTGGAAAACGGGGAGTACCCGGCGAACCTGGAGTTTCTGAAAGAGATGGTGGAAAATATCAGCTACAACAATGCGGTTTCGTATTTCCTGTGATTTTCGCATGCCTTATTGACAATTATTCCCACATACCGTACAATAAAAGGGATTACTGATCAACGAAAGGATTACAGAAACATGGACGACTCAGGCAGTATGCCTCGACGATGCTTTATTTTCATCATTTGATAAACGGAGACATAATCTATCTTTGATTCCGCCAGATTCAAGATAGGTTATGTCTTTTTGTACATTTTTTGCATCGTGTCCCGGTTTCCTAAGAAAGGAAAAACAAATGACAGCGACATTGTGTCACTCATCATCATTCTTATCTGCGTCATGCTCTCAGCCTACTTTTCGGCGACGGAGACTTCCTTCACCTCGCTGAACCGCATCCGCATGAAAAACTATGGCAGAAAAAGGCGACAAGCGGGCGGAACTGGTGTTAAAGCTGCTGGAGAACTTTGACAAGCTGCTCTCCACGATTCTCGTCGGCAACAACATCGTCAACATCGGACTCAGCTCCCTTGCCACGGTGCTTTTTTATCAAGCTTCTCGGCGGCGACTCCGGTGCGACGGTTTCCACGATCGTAACCACTATCGTGGTCCTGATCTTCGGCGAAGTTTCCCCGAAAAGCATTGCAAAAGAATCCCCGGAGACGATCGCCAAATTTTCCGCACCGTTTCTCCACATTCTGATGATCGTGCTGACCCCGGTGACGTTTTTTCTTTTCCCAGTGGAAGAAGCTGCTCTCCCGCATCTTCAAATCCTCGGAAAACCACGGCATCACCGATGAGGAACTGATGACCATCGTCGAGGAGGCGACCCAGGAGGGCGACATCGACGACCAGGAAGGCGATCTGATTCAGAATGCAATCGGCTTCATGGAGATGGAGGCCGCAGAGATCTTTACTCCGCGTGTCAACGTCATCGGCATTCCGCTCGATGCGACGAAATCCGAGATCGCTAAGACTTTCTCCGACACCGGATTTTCCCGGCTGCCGGTGTATGATGATGATATCGACCACATTGTGGGAATTGTGTATCAGAAGGATTTCCACAACCACATTTACCACACCAACAAACCGCTAAGCAGCATCATCCGCCCGGCGCTCTTTGTAACCGAGAATACGAAGGTCGGCCCGCTGCTGAAAAAAATTGCAGGCAAAGAAATCGCATATTGCCATTATCATTGATGAATTCGGCGGCACCGACGGTATCATCACCATGGAAGATATCCTCGAAGAGCTCGTCGGCGAAATCTGGGATGAGCATGATGCGGTTGTACAGGAAATCCAGAAAGTTTCCGAAAACGAATACCTCGTGACCGGAACGGCAAGCATCGACAAGGTGTATGAAGAGCTCGATATTGACAAAGAATTTGACGTCTTTACGGTCAGCGGATGGATCATGGGGATCCTCGAGCGCGTGCCAAAGGAAGGCGATCATTTCGTCTCGGATGGCCTCGACGTAACCGTACTGAAAATGGCAGACCGGAGAGTCGACAAGGTACGGATCGTGCGGCTGCCGAAGGATGAAAATGAACAGTAAGTAATTGATACGATTTACACGCAAAAAACGGATCGAACATCTGATTTTAAAGTCAGATACTCGATCCGATTTTTTTGTATCCTCTATTCTTCTTTCAGACCGTCCGCAAGTCCATACACATCATTTTCCCTTCCTTTGCAGCCCTCCCATACAATCGGTTCTGCAAAGGTAAGTTTCAGAATGGTATCAATGCTGTCGCGCTCCGGAATCGGGACGGAGATCGAAAAGGTTCCGTTTTCTTCCGTCAGTTCTGCTTTTCCGCCGGAAATCACTTCCCATTTTTCCATTGTATTCCCCGGAATTTCAAACGTGATCTGATCTTTTTCCCATTCCAGAATATGCACATAAACAATATTGTCGCGGTACATCGTTCCGCCCCAGCGGTCCGCAATCACAGGGCCGCCGCGCAGGCCGTACAGCGTTTCGCCGTATTTCGAAAGCCATTCTCCGGCCTGGCGCAGGCGTTCTACCTGCTCCTCATCCATTTTTTCCCGTTCCGTCCGGGCCGATATTCAGCAGATAATTGCCGTCCCGCACGGCGATTGAAACCAGATTCTGAATCAGCTGGCGCAGCGGCAGCACTGGTCTGCCCGGGATATAGCCCCAGGAATCCGCAATACAGTCGTTGCTGTCCCACGGCTTGTCCGTCCGCATCCCGTCGATTCTGCGTTCCCGCACATGGAAATCGCCTTCCCAGCCGCCGCGATTATTGATCATAATATCCGGCTGCAGCTGTCGAATTTCATTTATCAGTTTCTCCGACTCCCAGAAATAATTGACCCTCATATATTCACTGGTCTGCCAGTCATCTTTCCTGTACCAGCCTCTTTCTCCATTCCAGTCCATTCCTCCAAGTGCAAGCCACTCACCATCGAACCAGAGCAGATCAATCTTTCCATAATTACTCATCAGCTCCATCAGCTGATCATGGCACTGTTTTTTCAGTGCCTCTGCACTCTCCCAGTAAAGATCCGGCATGAAATATCCTGGAAAGCGCCAGTCGAGAGGAGAATAATAAAAGCCAACTTTCATTCCTTCTTTCCGGCACGCCTCCACATATTCTTTAACAAAATCCCGATGTGCAGCTCCTTTCATTGCGGTAAAATCACTGCATTTCGAATCGAACAGGCAAAAGCCATCGTGGTGGCGTGTTGTCAGCACCATGTACTTCATCCCCGCTGCCTTTGCATTTTGGGCCCACTGTTCCGCATCAAAATTTTCTGCAAGAAAGTCATCCTTCAGTGTCTCATACTTCCGCACATCCAGATGCTCATTCATCAGCACCCATTCCCCTTTTCCGAGCATCGAATATACTCCCCAGTGAATAAACATGCCAAACTTCGCATCCCGGAACCATTTCATCTGTTCTTCCGACAGTTTTTCTACCTTTTCCGGTCTGTAATTTTTTGCTTGCCGCCGGAAAGGATTTCATTTCTTCTATTGTTTTCATTTTTTCCGCCAAACTCCGCATCTTTTCCCGGTAGTCATGATACAGTTCTTGATTTACCTTTTCCAATATAGCAATTAATTCTGAATCTGTCATCTCATTCCAGATCATCAGGTGAACGATACGAATGGGCTGAGAAAGAAGCATTTCTCTTACATTTTTCTCTTCTTTCAGACGCTGCGCGAAGATTCCTCCTGCTTTTTCTGTAATTTTACGATACAGCTCTTCAAAAATCTGTTCCCCAGCCTTCGTTTCCAGCAGACGCTCCGTTTTATCCCATCCCTGGATCTGTCTTGGTACTGGAAAAACCGGTGTTACTTCGATCTTCTGTGCTGCACGGATATCCTGTACTGAAAATCCAAGCTCAAGTCCATACATTCCCTGCGGTACCGTCCGCTCATCAACGCGTTCATCGTAGAGTTCAAACAGTTCACGTGAAATGGAAAATACAAACTCTTTTTCTTCTCCCGCCTCCAGTATAATTTTCTGAAAATCGCGAAGTTCCCTGGCTGGCCTTGCTTTCCATGCTCTTGGATTTTTCACATAGAGCTGAACGACCTGAGCCCCTTTTCTGTTGCCCGTATTTTTAATTTTTTCCACGCAGAACTGTTTTCTCACAATCTGTGATTTTCTCCTGCTCCACGCTGCACTCCGTAATTTCAAATGTTGTATACGAAAGTCCGAATCCAAACGGAAACTGCACCGGAATTTTTTTTCGTCTCGTATCCTCGGTAGCCCATAAACATACCCTCGCGGTACGTCACCTGCTCCGTCTGCTCTGCAAAATTTTCATCCGAGATAATCTGTTCCCGGAACGCCGGAACTGACACAGGCATATGTCCGGACGGATTCACCTCTCCGCTTATCACTTTCACAATCGCTCTTCCAATCCCCTGACCGCCGTAGAAGCATTCCAGAATCGCCTTTACTTCGTCAGCCCACGGCATGGCAACGGCTCCGCCGTTCATCACAACCGCAATTACATTTGAATTAACTGCAGCAATTTCTTTTAAAAGAGCCACCTGGTATTCCGGCAGTTCATATTGCACACGGTCATTTCCTTCTCCTTCAAAACCAAAATCCATAGCAAGGAAAAACAGAACCGCATCTGCATCCGCTGCTGTTTTCACCGCCTCATCCCGGAGTTTTGCTGCTCCGCTTCACTTCCCGCATTGTTCCTGCGATATCCCATCGCAAACGGTGTATTATCTGCTCCGTTCCATTTTTCTGCACATTCCCAGGCGTCTTCTTTTCCTGCTCCTTCTACTTTTCCGGAGCCCTCCGCCTGAAACAGAGGTTCTCTCGCATATTCTCCAATAACCGCCAGCTTTCTGCCCTGCTGCTGCGGCAGAATATCCTCTTTATTTTTCAGCAGAACAATGGCTTCTTCTGCTGCTGCGCAGACTTTTTCATGATTTTTACTTTTAAAACGCAGCTCTCGTTCTTCCTCTGTCTTTTCGTTTTCGGAATCTTCCACTTTCTCGCATTTCGTATGATGCATTCTGCCCGCTCACGGATCACGTGTTCGTCCAGTCTGCCCTGTTTCCACTGCTCCACCATATAAGCAGTGCTTTTTCCATCCGTTCCCGGCATTTCAAGATCCAGTCCTGCCTCTGCCGATTTCACCCGATCGTCCAGTCCGAACCAGTCCGTCATGACCAGTCCGTCAAATCCCCATTCTTTTCGAAGAATATCGAACAGCCAGCGGTTTTCTGCACAGTATGTTCCATTGATCTTCGAAAGGCTCGTCATGACCGCTGCCGGTTTTCCCTCACGGATTGCAATTTCAAATGCTTTTAAATACAGATCCCGCAGGACATCTTCCTCACAGATTACATTCAGATATTCCCGTTCGGTCTCCTGATTATTTGCAGCAAAGTGCTTGATACATGCGCCGACCTGCTGTGACTGCACGCCGCGGATATAGGCACCTCCCAGTCTTCCTGCAAGAAGCGGATCCTCGGAAAGATATTCCACATTTCTTCCGCAGAGGGGATTCCGTTCCAAATTAACCGCCGGTCCCAGCACCAGATCCACTCCGTACGCAGCCGCCTCTGATCCAATGATTGTTCCTACCTGCTCTGCTACATCCGGGTTCCAGGATGCCGCTACTGCTACTCCCGCCGGCAGACAGGTCGCCGGTTCACTTCGATTAATGCCAAGAGAATCCTTATCCTTTTTCTGATAGCGAAGCCCCATCGGTCCATCGCTCATTTCCAGGGATGGAATATCGTATTCCGGCAGTGCTTTTGTATTCATAAACTGATCGCCGCAGAGAAGCGAAATCAGTTTTTCTGTTTCCATCTCTTTTATTTTCATTTGCTTTCCCCCAATTTTTTCTCAGCCTTTTACAGCTCCAATAGAAATTCCTTTTACAAAATATTTCTGTACGAATGGGAATACGATCAGAATCGGAAGCAGTCCGACGATGGCGATTGCCATACGCACGGTCTCCTGCGGGATTCCCCCTCCTACGCTGGCCAGGTTGATATTACTGTTCGCATTTTTGGAAAGAAATTCGATGTTTTAATCATATTATTCAAAAGCTGCTGAATGCTGAATTTTGTTAGTATCTGTAATATAGTATAATCCATTCGTCCAGTCATTCCAATAACCAAGTCCGGCAAATAATCCGACCGTTGCAATGATCGGTTTACACATAGGAAGAACTACTTTGCGGAATACCTGAAACTCTGTTGCACCATCAATTTTGGCAGCCTCACTTAATGCCGCCGGTACATTTGACTGAATATACGTTCTTGTCAGAATCACATTAAAAGCACTCATCAGCAGACCCGGTATAATTAATGCCGGAATCGTATTTTTCATGTGCAGGTAGCGGGTATACATAATATAGGTCGGTACCAGTCCACCATTAAACAGCATCGTGAAAAACAGATAAAATGCAAGAAATGTTTTTCCAGGAAATTTCTCATGTGCCAGTACATACGCATACAAAAGTGTCATCATCACGCCAATCGTTGTTCCAATCGCGGTTACCAGAATGGTGATTCCATATGCATGGAAAACCTGTGCCCTCTCGTTCCAAATGTACCTGTATGCTTCCAGACTCAGTTCTTTTGGGAAGAAAGAATATCCATGCAGCACAATCTCATTGTTGCTTGTAAACGATGCAATCACCAGAAGCACCAGCGGAATCACCATAATCAGTGAAATCAGTGCCAGAACTACCGTGATCATTCTCTGATAACGCCGTTCCTGTTTTCCTACCATAATTTTGTCCTCTTTTCTGTCAGAACAGTGCATTCTCACTGCTGTAACGTTTTGTAAGCCAGTTTGCAATCATGACAAGTGCAAATCCCATCAGCGACTGATATACACAGGCTGCCGATGACATACTGATGTCACCCAGCTCAATCAGTCCTCGATATACGTAAGTATCAATCGTGTTGGTTGCATTGATCAGCGCTCCCGAGTTCATTGGTACCTGATAAAACAGACCTAAAATCAGAATAGAAAATTCTTCCGATGGACAGCAGTGTCATTGTGACTACTGTAGATTTCAGCAGCGGAAGGGTAATACATTTGATTTTATGCCATCTTGTTGCTCCGTCAATCTCAGCTGCCTCATACATTTCCTGGTCAATTCCAAGAATCGCTGCCAGATAAATAATGGATGAATATCCGGCTCCCTTCCAGCAGTTTACAAAAATCAGGATGAATGGCCAGTATTTTGACTCGGTGTAAAATGAGATAATTTTCTTTTCCAAGAGAAGTCAGCAGTCCATTAACAAAGCCAGTACGTCCGCTTAAGAACGCATATACCAGATAGCTGACAATGATAATCGAAATCAAAGATGGAATCAGAACAGCAGACTGAAAAATTTTCACTTTTGTCTTGCTTCTTAATTCACTCAGTAAAATTGCAATCAGAATAGATACCGTCGTATTAACGACAATAAATGCTAAAATTGTATAATAATGTGTTTCTTGTAATCAGTGCTGCATCCGGTGCTTTTAAACAGATATTCAAAGTTGGAAAGCCCCGCCCAGTCACTGTGCAAAATTCCTTTTGCAAAATTCAAATGTTTAAAAGCAATGATGATACCGGTCATCGGCACATAGTTATTAATTAAAAGATATAAAAAATCCCGGCGCTACCATTATATATAATGGAAATGCTCTTTTTATATTTTTCCATGTTTTCTTTTTTCCCATAGGAATCCCTCTTTTTCTGTCTCAAAAGCCAGGGCCGGCCGATTCTCATCGTCCGACCCTGTCTGCCTTGTTTATTTATTTGCAAGCCATTCGTCTACCTGTTTCTGCATATCTTCGATAATATTGTCGATACCTGCTGATTTCAGTTCTTCATTGAACTGCGGCAGTGTCGTACTTGGATCTTGCATCGCCGTTTTCGATGATTGCTTTATATTTATCTGTTACGTTTGTAATTGCTGTAATTTCATTTTTACATTTGTCGTGTCATAAATGAATCCATACAGCGGAGATTCCTGTGCAGTATCATTGTATTCCGTAAATTTCTCGTATACATTTTCCGGATCAGTTTCCCATGCATAGCCAACAGAACCATTACCACAGAGCCACAGCTCGTTGCCCCAGCCTACCGAATCAGAAGTTACTCCATCTGGATAAGATGCAATTCCATCCGATACAACATAATCTTTGCCTTCAATTCCATATCGGAACAGATTCTGGAAGTCGGAGTCTGAGTACAGCAGATTCAGGACTGCAAGAGCTTTTTTCGGGTTCTCGCACTGTGCCGGAATTGCCCACTGGCAGAAGTTAACAGAGGAAGTACTGATAGTGCTTCTTCCAATCGGAATCGAAACGATTTCTTTACCGGAGTTCATTGTTTCCTGTGTTGCAGTTCCCGGATGCTGGCTTCCATAATAGCTGAACGCTGTATTAGCACGGAACAGATCCTGACGGGTTGTTGTATTCGTTGTAGAATCTGGCATAAAATAGCCTTTCTGGTTCCAGTCATATGCTTTTTCAGCCATCTCTTTGTACTTTTCTGTGTCATACGTATTAATAACGGTGATTCCATCGGATGCATCATCATCGATATCAACGCCGACACCTGAAGTTACAACATCAAACTCTCCTTTTACATAGTTCGCGAAACATCCATTGTTCAGATCCGACGGAATCATCGGATAAAGTTCCGGATGTACTTCCTGGCATTTTTTGCAGTACTCCTCGATATCATCAAATGTTTTTCGATATCTTCCGCTTTATATCCAAGCTCTTCCAGAATGTCTGCTCGGCACATAAATCCTGCCTGGGATGCAAGGTCACGATACGTCGGCAGTCCATACAGATTACCGTCGAAATAGCATGCTTCAATATAACGCTCCATTGCACTGTATGCATCCGGTGCATACGTCTCTATCAGATCATTGATTGGATAGAGCTGTCCTCTCTGTCCATCTTCACGAATATTGGACATCAGAAATACCATATCCAGTTTTTCACCGCTCGAAAGCATCAGGTTCGTCTGGTCGTTATAAGCACCCCATTCAATAATCTGAAGTTTTACTTTTGCATCTACCTTTTCTCCGATGATCTCATTCATTGCATCCTCTACGGCCTGCATATCTGCCGGTGATGCATTAGATCCTGGCCATACCATCAGAAGTTCTTCTGTTTTTCCATCCTTCAGATCGGATGTACTATCTCCTGCTTCACTTTGGTTCGATGCTGTTGTCTGCGCAGAATCTGCCTTTGTGCTGTCCGAACTCTTGCTGTCCCCACATCCTGCAAGAAGTGATGCGGTCATTGCCGCCATCAAAACTGCTGCTGCCATTTTCTTTCTCATTTGTGTTACCTCCCCGTGATTTTTTTGATGGTTTTATCTTACCGCACTTCCACTTCTCTCTCAATTTCAATCCCGACCCGTTTTATAACAAAAACGACTTATCCTTTTGCTTTTGCCGCACGATATTCCAATGGTGTACGTTCGGTCTGGTTTTTTAAATATTTAGAAAAATAGGCCGGCGAATCATAGCCTGTACGAATACTGATTTCAGAAATCGACAGCGTCGTCTCCCGCAGCATTTTCTTTGCCATCAAAATTCGATAATGCTGTACATACTCCATCAGTGTATATCCTGTCTGTTTCTTAAACTCCCGGTTGATATGATCCTGGTTCAGATGCACCAATTCTTCAATCTTCTTTCGTGTAATCACTTCACTGTAATGGCTTTCCAGATACTTTTTAATCGTATTGACCGCATCTGCTATCTCCGGATCTGCTTCCGGTTTGTTTTTTAGTTTTATACTCCTCCAGCTTTTCCACTGCTGAAGCAATTGTTTCTTCCAGTTCATCAAATGCAATCGGTTTCAGTAAATACCGGTAAACCCCAAGGGAAATTGCACTTCTCGCATAATTAAAATCCGGGTACCCAGTCAGAATAATATTGATAATTTCAGGATACATATCCTGAATCCATTGAATCAGACTCAGACCATTCTCTTTTGGCATTTCAATATCGCAGATCACAAGATCAATTTTGGAACTACTGATAATGTCCCGTGCAAGATCCGTATTGTAGGCCGTAAAAACCTTTGAATTCCCTTCATTTTTCCAGTCAATTGCCTTCTCCATAATATGCAGCATGGCAATTTCATCATCTACCAGCAGCAGATTCAATTTTTGCTCCCTTCTTTCTACTGATTTTTCTATTCTCGGCAGTAAAATGCGAATTTCACTATATCCCGGCTGACTTGTAATTTTTAATTCATACGCCTCCCCATAAAATTCACGGATACGTTCCTTCACATTCTGTATTCCGATATGTTCTCCTTCTTCTTCAATTGACTCATTCCGATTAATTTTATCAAGAATTTCTTTCTTAAATCCTAAACCATTATCTTCGATCAGAATCAGCAGATCATGCTCGCCTTCTCTTTTTACTGTCAGCTCGATTTCCAGATGCGGAACCAGCATAATATTATGTTTTACACTGTTTCCAACAAAAGTCTGAATCACCAGTGGAAGAATCATTTCATCCTCCATTTCCGGTTCTACGTTTACCTGAATTTCCAGCATATCTTTATAACGGCAGTGCTGAATTTCAACATAGCTTATCAGACATCGAAGTTCTTCTTTCAATGGTACAAAGGTTCCTTTCTGCCCCATCAGATAACGGAAATATGCAGCTGATACCCGGCAGAGTTTCTGAATTTCTTCAAAATCCTGAATCTGTGCCATTCCATGAATCAGATTTAAAATATTGGTATAAAAATGCGGCTGAATCTGCACCTGCAGGAAACGGCTTCGCGCCCTCTGCCGCTCCAGCTCCTTTTTCATAAACATCAATTCTTAAAATCTGAATCTGATCTGCCATATGATTAAAGGTCTGATAGAGCTGTCCGATCTGAGATACATTTTCCCGCTCCGGCAGACGTACGTCCAAATCCCCGGTACTGTACTGCTCCATGGCTCTTCGAAGCTGTTCTAATGGCGCAAAGACTGTTTTTCCCTGCAGACCAATTGCCATCAGAATGCTGGCAATTGCAAGCATCATGACTCCCATTAGCAGAAGCGTTCCGAACGTTCCTCCCGGGTCCAGCATTCCTTCATCCATACTGACATAAATCTGTGCATTTGTATATTTCAGTGGATAAACACAAGTTGTACTAATTCCGCTTTTTCTTGTCCCCTGGTGTATTTTTACTTCTCCTGTCTCATTATCCCGCACTTCTACGCAAAGATCTTTTCGTTCTCCGACAAAACCAGATACAATTCTTTCCAAAGAAAATGCAGCTCCAATGTATCCATTTTCAGCCGAATAAATACGCGCCAGGTACTGATGTCCATCAAATTCCATAAAAATCCAGTTTTTCTCTGGTTCCTGATATTGGTTCGCGATATAAGAAATGATTTTCTCTTTAAACGCTCTCTGATAGGCATAAGTTGTCCCTTCCTCTGTGCTTACAAAATAAATATTTCGTTCCGGCACATAGACAAACAGCATCATTTCCCTTCCATACCGTTCTCCCATTTCGATCATGATTTTCTGCTGCTGTACTTTAGCAGTTTCCACCGTTAGCGGATCTTTCGAAATACACAGCTGCTGATAATATGGTGTTGAATCCGTTCCGCTCATCAGCAGAAGCGCTTTTGAAGTTGATGCAAATTTATCCTCCCAGAACTGGCCGTAGCTCTCTATCGTATTAGAAAATAGCCTCTCCGTCTTTCTTCTGTCTCTCTGAATCAGAAAAATACTTACAAGCTCAATAATGAGGACAGCTAAAATCATAACTGTCCCCATGATCCAGAGTGACTTGTAAATAACTGACTTGTCCTCTGTTTTTTTCATTTTCTTTTCCTCATGCAATCTTCTTTAACAAATCACCAGTTCACCATCAAACGCCTGCAGCGTGCAGGTATCTTCCATCTTTTTCTCCTGCAGCACCCCATATCCATTCTCTGGAAGCTCTATTTTCTGCTCCTTTCCCGTCAAATTCACATAAAATACTGGTTTTCCGCTATTTTTCTTCCAATTACTCCCTGCGGTGTAACCACGGACTGCATACTTTTTTCCCTGCAGCATTCATCAAGAACCTCGCCTAAAAGTTCCGGCTCTGTTTCACAAAACAAATAATACGCCGCTCCTTTTCCATACCGATTTCTGGTTATAGCTGGAATCTGATGTGTCTCCTCACGCTGCAGGACTTCTGCATCTGTTGCTTTGATCTGCTCATAATAATCCACATCAATCCATTTTTCTCTCACTTTCAGAAGTTCTCTTCCGTTTGCCGGATTTCTGCGAAGCTTCTGCTCTTCTTTTTCAGAAACTTCCATACCTGCGGTCCTCTGATATCCAACAATTTCTATTCCAAATACATCAGTCAGATTTCCTGGTCTCGACGTGTCAAATACCTGACCGGTTTCTTTACCCATGCAGAATACCCTGTCATAATTGCCGTACCGCCATTTTTTTAACAAATTCCCGCACCGTGTTTTCCTGCTCGTGATCCATTACAATTTCACCCGGAATAATCAGAATCTGATATTGTTCTGTCATTTGATGCAAATCTACAACATTATAATCCAGGTTTCTCTCTTCCAGAATCCGATGCGCGATGGCAAGGTTGTTGCTGTATGGCATTCGATACTGCATTTTTGCATACGCAGCCATAAGCTCACTGTCATAACTGTAAGAAACAGCAGTCTCTGGCTGCGGCAGATATGGAAATCCGTATTTTTCCAGCTTCCGAAAATCCGATGCAATCCACTGGTATTCCCGATAATTTTCATTCGGTCTTCCATCATGATTCAGCATACCGGTCAGATATTGTTCTTCGCCATTCAGCATGCTTCGCCAGGTCCATCCCAGCATCATCTGCATCCGATGCAGCAGACACCAGAACGCATACATTCTGTTCATCCCCATTGCCGCATGATGAATCCCGAAACCACCTGTCACAAATTCAATGCACCACATTGGTTTTCCAGTTTCAGCAATCCGTTTCATGTACCAGGAACCCGTTTTCCAGAATCCCATACTCTCCCTGTTTCCATAGCCAGGATAAAAACCGATGCCAGGATAGTCAACAAATCCAGATGCTGCCTTCAAATAATCAAATCCAAGCGTCTCATATTCTGCAAAATGGTTCGATGTATGAGCCTTTCCCGGCGCATTTTGTTCTACCGTTTCTGCCAGTTCTGTAATAAAATCTGCGATACCATCGGAAAAGAAGCGCCGCATATCCAGCCATGCCTCCGGTGCCCCGATTTCGTATTCATTTACCTGCATTGCAACGTCTTCGAAAGATGAAAGCTTTCGGCTCCAGCGCTGGGTTGCCCAGGCATGATTTAGTGCTTTTATTGTTTTATATTTCTTTTCCAGCCATTTCTGAAATCTCTTCTTCGACGCTTCAGAATAGGATGGATAGCCTGCTCCCAGCTCATTGCACAGTCCAAACGCAAACAGCGCCGGATGATTTTTATAACGGGAAACGAATTTTTTCAGCAAACCGCAGTGCATACTTCTGATACTCTGGATCAGAAACATCGTCCATATATCGGCGCAGCGGTGCCTGTGGAGCTCCATTTTTTCCTCCTACATTGCATCCCGGGCAAAGTTTATGAACCCAGATCGGTGCCGGATGCATCGACACATCCAGTATTACATTCAATTTGTATTTTACGCATAACTCCATAACCTGATCAAACCATTCGAAGGTATAAACGCCATCCTCCGGCTCATAGCTGTCCCAGCACAGATGTCCCAGCCGTACTGTATCAAATCCAGCCTCTTTCATCAATTGAAAATCCTTTTCCCACCGCTCCTTCGGCCAATCATGCGGATGATAATTTGTCCCGATATATAAACTCATTTTATTCACTCCGTTTCTGATTTTTCTTACCTCCATTTTGCAGCAAAATCATTAAAATTCCTATGACAATTACGACGTAAAATATAATTTTATCGAGTTTTCCTGTTTTTCCAATTTTTTCTTAGTCAATTATATTCTAAAGTTGTCTATTTTTCCACTCTTTCTCTGCTTTTTCTTTTTCGAATGCCCAACATCTTACTATGCTGGACAAATCTATTATAAAAGCAGAATTATCTTTATGAGGATTTGTTTTCCGCTAAAATAGGATAACAGCAAAAAAAATCCACAGAGCCCTTATCCCCCTGTGGATTTTTCTATTTCTATTCTATTTTCTTCTCCACCCGGTACTTCTTCGGCGATATTCCATAGCGCTCTTTAAAAATCCGATGAAAATAACTCATGTTCTCGTACCCGACCCGCTCGCCGATGTCTGCCACGGAAAGTCCTGTCGTTTCCAGCAGATACGCGGCCTGGGTGAGGCGTTTGTTCTGGACAAGTTCAGTGTAGTTTTTCCCGGTCAGGCGGCGGATCATGCGGCTTAAGGTGTAAAAATCGTAGTGCAGTTCTTCCGCCAGTTCCGAAAGACTGCCCTCCCGGTAATGTTCCTCGATATAGCGGTATACGCCGAGCAGCATCTCCTGTTCAAAATACTGCTCTCCCACCTGCACGCGTTCGGTGTAGTTCATGAGCTGCAGGAATAAAAGGCCCATCGTAATCTGATTGATGCTCCGCTTATTGCTCTGGTGATGTAAGAGCGTCCAGACGAGATTTTCGATCAGATTCTGCACCGGAAGGACATCCGCAATTCTGTAATGCAGATAACAGAGCGGTACCTCCCCGCTTTTCAGACAGCCGACGATAAAATCCTTTAACTGATTCTCCTCTGCCCCGATCATTCGCAGCGTCTGGTCAAAAAACTCCGGCAGAATCAGAAAGTTGACCGCGATATCGTCACGCCCTGCCGGTTCAATTTCCTGCACTGCATTCTGATTCAGAATCAGCAGCTCACCCGTTTTCAGCTCGATCCGGTCCCCGTTGATGGTGTGCACGGTGCTTCCCTGGCACATGTAGATCATCTCGACATAATTGTGGCTGTGCGCCGGAAAACGAATAAACCGCGTGTGCGGCCGAATATCAATCAATTTTCCCCGCTTCAGCAGCTTTCCCGCATCCATTACAAACTTCTGTCCGCTCGAATACCGCTCCTTTTCCACTTCCGTCTTGCCGTCCAGAATTGCCTGTTCCTCCTCGGTGATCCTGGACAGGTCTGCTATAATTTCCTGTTTCACGATGATTCCTCATCATTTTTTTACGTTTTTCTGTCTTCTATTATATTCCATTCTGATACAGATAAGCAATGCACTTTTTCATCCCCTGCCATGAAAAAAGACTCCGATGGATTTTCACTCCATCAGAGCCTTGTCACTCTTTTTTCTTATTCTTTTACAGCTCCCAGCATAATACCGTTGATAAAGTATTTCTGCAGGAACGGATATACCACCAGCATTGGGATCATCGCGATGAATACCTTTGCCGCATCCAAAGACTGATTGGACAGCTTGTCCATTTTTTCGATCTGATCCATCGAAAGATTTGTCGTCTGGATATTAACGACCATCTGCTTAATATAAGTCTGTAACGGATAATGCTGCTCGCCACTTGAAAGTACCAGCCCCTGAAAATATTCATTCCAGTAACCGACACTGGTAAAGAGAATTAGCGTCGCAAAAATCGGAATTGCACACGGAACAACAATACGGAACAAAACTGTCCAGACACCGGCACCGTCAATTTCTGCTGCTTCCATCAGTTCTTTTGGCAGGCTTCGATAAAAGTTAATCAACAAAATCAGATTAAAAACCCGGAAGGCCTCCACAGAGAATCAGACCGATCATACTGTCGATCATACCGTAATTTACCATCGTAATATACCATGGAATCGTTCCACCGTTGAACAGCATGCAAAAAATAACGATCCACATAATCACATTTTTCGGATGATACTCATTTGCTGATTTAGACAACGGATAGGCAAAGATAGCAAGCACTACAATGGTAAAGACTGTTCCAAAAATCGTCCGCTCTGCAGAAATCAGGAAGGAACGAAAAAAGTTGCGTGTCTCCCATGATCTGCTGATAGGAAGCCAGGGAGAATCCAACCGGATAAAACTTACCTTGCCCGAATTTGCCGCGGCCTTGTCGGAAACAGAAAGACAGAGTGTATACCACAGGGGATACAGACAGCTTAAGGAGAGCAGACTCATTAAAATGATGTTAAACACATTAAATATTTTACTTCCAAGACTTTTGCTTTGAATCATGATTTTGTCCCTCCTTAGAAAATCTTATAGTCTGCGGCTTTATATGCAATGATGTAGGAAATGACAATCAGGGTAAAGCTGATGACCGACTTAAACAGGCCTGCTGCTGTTGCCAGCGAGAACTGTACATTTAAAAGACCCATGCGGTAAACCCATGTATCAAGGATATCTCCTGTGGAGTAAACCAACGGACTGTACAGGTTGAATATCTGATCGAAGCCTGCGTTTAGTACATTTCCAAGTCCGAGAATACTTAATACAACGATCGTACTTGCAATACCTGGAATAGTGATATTCCATACCGCTTTCCAACGACTGCAGCCGTCAATTGCCGCTGCCTCATAGAGTTCCGGGCTGATCCCGGTGAGAGCTGCTAAATAAATAACGGCATTAAATCCAAACTCTTTCCATACATCCGAACCGATGACTAACTGGCGAAAGCAGCTCTCCTCTGAGAACCATATCTTTCCCCCGGATTCCAAATACACCAAGGATGGAATTGATAACACCTTTATAGCCGAACATTTCCAGCAGAACACTTGCCAGAATAACCCAGGAAAGAAAGTGCGGCAGATAAACAATTGTCTGTACTGCTTTTTTAAATTTCACCTGACGGATTTCATTTAATAAAAGTGCAAATGCCAGTGGCACAATAATATTTAGAATCAATTTGGCAACTGCGATAACCAGCGTATTAAAAATGACTCGTTTACAGTCACTCATGGAAAATAAATATGTAAAATTTTCCATTCCTACAAAGTCTGAATGCCACAGTCCGGACATCGGACTGTAATCCTCAAATGCAATGACAATTCCGAACATTGGAACAATATTAAAGAAGAACAGCCAGACCATTCCTATCAGAATCATAATATGATAGTTCCAGATGGTTCTGGAATTTCTTGATTTTTTTCAGAACTCCCGTTTTTCTTTGACGCAGAAGCTGCTTTCATACAGATCCTCCCTCCTGTCATTTCCGTATTTTCCTTTTGTTTCCGATGGACAGAACGTATTCTGTGAAAAAGGGGAAAGCTGACTGCTCTCCCCTTTTCGCAAAGCAGGTGATCTTTCAGTATCTGAAAATCACATTGAAACGGTCTGCCTTTTTCCTGTTTTAGTATTCTTCTACTTCTTCCAGAATTGTATCGCCGCCTTCAGACTTCCAGTTCTTCACGAACTCATCGTATGCGCTGATATCCGATTTTCCGGTGATGACTTTCATAACCATCTCATTTTCCATGGACTGCAGGTTTGCCCATTTTTTCTCCATGGTAGCTGTCTGGCTGAAGATGCAGCTTCTGACTTTGTTGTTTACTTCTGTCGTAGCGTACGGACGGTCGCCGACCAGCAGAGAATACATTCTCTGGAAGTTACCGAAGTTTTCCAGTGCTGAAATCTTCGATAGAGAGCTGTTTGTCTTTTTCGTATCCAGGAACGGTATCCTTAATAACCGAAACATCGTTTGCCAGCAGTTTGTATGCACTGGATACACCTGCATAATCTTCCGGCTTGGTTTCGCCGTTTAATACTTTGATCAGTTCATGATAAGTGTATTCACACTCATCAGCCGGAGCCATCAGTGTTCTGACTGGCCAGAAGCTGAGCGGCTGCTCGGAAACATCAAATTTGCTCTCATCTCTCAACAGAACGTTGGCCATGATGATAACTGCTTTGGCAACATCTTCGGAAACATTTTTGTTGATGACACAGTAACCTGTTGTTGCAGATCCAAGTCTTACATTCCATTCACCGTCATCGGTGTAGATCGGATAGGTCTGCCAGTTTGCATCCGGCTCGTTACGGTATGCATCACCGATTCCATAACCGGAAACCCACCATGCGCCGAAGAACATACCAACTTTTCCGGCATTGATCTGCTCGATTGTGGAATCTCTTGTTCCCATCTCAGGATCAATATAGCCTTTTGCGTACCAGTCCGCCAGACGCTCCAGTGTACTTCTGGTTGCATCGGAGTCGGTTCCATATGTTACGTTTCCGTCATCATCTTTCAGGAACAGTCCCGGATATGCGCCGTTTGCGGTAAATACTGCGTCAAATCCGCCTGTTGTTGTGCCGGTATCCAGAAAACTGGTATAGCATTTTGTATTTTTATCCGGACCAGCCAGCGGAATGGTATCTTCGCCTGCCGGTTTTTTCTCCGCAAATACTTTGGCAATATTTTCTACATCGTCCAGAGTTTTCGGTGCATCGAGACCATACTCATCGAGCCAGTCCTGACGAACGTTTAATACCTGAACGCTTCCTGTTTCTACCTCAACTGCCGGGATTGCATACTGTCTGCCGTCCACGCTCGCTTCTGCGATAGCCTGTCCATCGGTCGAATCCATAACTTCTTTTACCTGATCAGACTGTACTTTCTGGAACAGATCGGTCAGATCGTATAACTGACCTGCTTTTGCGGCTTTCAGCATATACTCTCTCGATACCGTCATCGCATCCGGAAGGGTATTGCTTGCGATACAGAGCGCTACTTTCTGTGTGTAATCATTTCCAGATGCTGCGGTCCAGTCTACAACGATTTTGATGTTGAAGTTTTTCCAGAAGATAGTCGGTGTACTGGTTATTATCCACGCTTAGTCCGTCCGGCAGAGTATCGGTTGCGCTGACACCCTGTCCTACGTGTACCTCGACAACTTCCGGGAATTTTTTGAACGCCAGATCCTCTCCATCTTCCTCAGAAGAATTATCAGCCGTTCTGGAAGATGCTGTGCTCTCAGATGATGCTTTACTGTCCGATGTGCCTCCTGTGCTGCCGCCGCTGCTTCCACATCCGGCCAGCATGCCTGCTGGTCATCGCTGCTTGTTGAGTAATGATTGCAACAAGCTTTTTTCCTTTTCATGTGTTTTTCCCCTTTCCTCGTTCGTCATTTTTGTTTCTTTCGTTTTCTTGTAAGTCTATTTTTATGATACATTTTGACGAATCAAAACAGCCTTGTGTTCTATTTTTTACGAACATTTATACAAAACCAGGATCCATTTCATCCAAAAAGCAGACATTTGTTCTCTGTCCTTCAAACAAATGTCTGCTTTTTCGTTCCCACACTCCGGCATTCTGCTAAAACTCCTGCCGTTTTAACTGTTTTTTATATTCGGCAAAGCCAATACCCATACTCTGCTGAAACAGTTTTACAAAATATTTTTCATCATGATACCCGACAGCATCCGCCATCTGTTCTGCCGAAATCTGCGGATTTTCCCGCAGCAGACGGCAGGCCAGCGCAATCCGTTCTTTTCGGATATAACTGTTGACCGAATAGCCTGTGCATTTCTTGAAACAGACGGAAAAATAACTTCTCGACATTCCAACAGCATCTGCAATCTGCTCCGCTTTCACTTCAGAATCCACCAGATGATCTTCGATAAAAAGTACCGCTTTTAAAATCAATATCTCCGTAACAGCCTGTCCTTCTCCGTTCTGTACCCGCTGCCACAGATCCTGTCGTATTTTTTCTGTCAGTTTTTCCGGCTCCTGCAGATTTTCATATTCCTGCTCCTCCATGAAAATGCCAAAGGCATTCTGAATTTCCTGCACCGTCTGCATTGTGTACCGGTATTCCTGTTTCTGACTGGTCGGAATTGCCTTCCTGAGATTACAGAGTTTCTGTGTTTCCTCTATATTATAAATCCAGGTCAGCGAAGCCGTCTCCTCCCAGAGTTTTCTCCACTGTTCCTTCTCTTCCTGATCTGCCACAGTCTCTGTCTTTTTCCGATTTATTCTTCCCCCCGCCTGCATCTGCTGCTCTTTTTCTTTCCGTTTTCGAATATGCTCCGCCGCACGCAGGAACACCTCACCGCATTCTTCCGGTTCAAGCTGAAGCTTCGAAATATAATCAATTACCCCGAGCCGCAATGCTTTCTGCACATACGTAAAATCCTCATGTGCGGAAAGCACAATATAGTCCATGGAAATTTCCCGCGCCCTGCACTCGCAGATAAACTCCAACCCGGAGAGCACCGGCATCGTCAGATCCACCACAGCCAGATCCACCGGATGTGTTTCAATAAACTGCAGTGCTAACGCTCCGTTCGCCACATCTCCGGCGACCTCCATTCCGTATTTTTCCCACGGAATCAGTGAAATCAGTCCCTTTCTTGCCAGCTTATCATCGTCAATCACCAATACCTGATACATTTGTTCCACCCCATTTTATCTTTTTCTCTTTTCCTTCTCGTAGTTCTTTTTTTATGCCGGAAGCACCGGAAAATGCAGGGTAACCTCCGTTCCTTTTCCCAGTTCACTCTCTATTTTGATCTCTGCTTCTTCTCCATAGAATGATTTCAGTGTCATCTGCACATAACGCAGACCGATCCCCTTTCGTTCGTCTTTTGCATTCTGCTCCATCTTCTCCGATATTTCAAAGCCCTTTCCATCGTCCCGGATTCGAATGGTAATTATCCCATCCTGTTCCGACGCTTCTACCCACAGGGTTCCAAATTCGTCCATATTATGGCAGACCGCATTTTCTGCAATCGGCTGCAGCAGAAAGCGGGCACACCGCGTATTCAGGTACTCTCCCTCCGCAATATCAAATTCACTGGAAAAATTCATGCGTCATCTGCTGCAGTTCCAGATAATACTGCAGGTATTTCAATTCGGTACGCAGTGTCGTGTTCTGCTCCGCCTTCCCGAGGGAATAACTCAAAATAAAGCCGAGATGCTTCACGTAATCATCGATCTCTTTCTGATGATTTGTCAGCGCCATCCAATGAATAGAATTCAGCGCATTCATCAGAAAATGCGGATTGATCTGATACATCAGCTTTTCCAGCTCCAGATCCGCTTTTTCTTTTTCCTTCCGCTGCTCACTCTCAATCAGCTCCTGAATCTGCGCTTTCATCTGATTGAACGTTGCAAAAAGCTGATTGTATTCCGCAAGCTGAACCGGTGTCTCTGCCTCAGAAAAATCTCCTTTTCCAAAATGACGCATTTCTTTTTCCAGTACTTTGATCGGATGCGATACCAGCCAGATCTGTGAAATTGCGACTACGGCAAGAATGGCCAGTGAAATAAAAATCACGCTTCCTGTCAGCAGGGTCCATTGATAAATTTCGCTCTGGTATTCATAAGTTGGAAGCAGCAAAACCGTATAAAATCCATAGATATTCTTTTTGGCAACTCCCTCATATCCGTTCTGCTCTATTCTGCCATCCTCATCCAGTTCAAGGATATCTCCTTTTGCAAATGCTTTCTCGCTGGAATACTCTACTTTCTTTTCCGGATTCAGCTGCAGCAGCACATATGGTATTTTTTCTAATTCGGAACGTTTCTGCAGCATCAGTGCTTCATCTGATTTTGCTTCTAAATAAATCCAGGCATCTGTGCCATCTGAAAATGATGTTCTGCGTCCCATTGAAACAACATTATCATTTCTCACACTGTTGTAGCTTTGATGAATGGAATGATATGTAACTTCTCCCGTATCAACCAGCTTCGACAGTGTTTCCGGCTGGAATGTCTCCTTCTTTGTGCTGTACGTGGAAAACAGAACCTCCGGTGTCATTTCCCGGCTCTCCCCCTGAATCAGATAAGCGCCCAGCATAACATCTTCCATCTCCCAGGTTGCGACATTCAGGGTCTGATAAAAATCCTGATACTCCAGAATTTTATCATACTGCTCTTCTGCCGTTCGATAAGCATCATATTTTTCCCCGACCAGTCCATTCGATGCCATCGTCTGTGACAGACGCAGCAGCACATTGTACTCTGACTCAAAGCCCTGATTCACTTCCTCCAGTGTTGCTTTCAGCGATGTTTCCATTTTAGATTCCCGCATGGCTTTCATGGAAATCCGCGTGACAAAAATAATCAGCAGAAGACAGAGCAGACTGCTGCATGCAAATACCATTAAAACAATTTCTTCAGGGAATATTCTTTTCTCTTTTTTGGCTTCCCCATTTTTTTCTCCATCCCCCATCTGCACATTCGTTTTTAAAACATTTTCTGCAAAATGAAAACCTCATTAACACCATTTTAACAACCAATTGCTGTTCCGTCCAGTCACAAGTTGCTCTGATTTTCTCTTTTTTATGGTCTGTGTTTTTCAGAAATCATGTTTTACACTTTACAAACTTGTCTTCCTAAAGTATACTTGAAGCAGTTGATTTTTCATTATTTCAAGGAGGTTTTTCCATGGAACAGCAGACCTACACCATTCGTGAAATGTCCGAGCGTTTTGGACTTCCGGCCTCTACGCTTCGTTATTATGAGGAGATCGGACTTTTGACGGATGTCATTCATACCGAAAGTAAGAAACGAATTTACACCCAGCAGCACATTGACTGCATGACCGCAATTCTCTGCTTCAAACGCACCGGGCTTCCGATTGCGGGGATTCAGGAGTTTTTCCGGCTTGAGAACGATATCCCGGGAAATATTGACCAGATGGTTGCCATTCTCAAGGAACATGAGCAGAATACACGCGAGAAAATCGAGCGCATGGAATCTGATCTCGAGCATATTCAGCAGAAAGTACAGTATTACAGCGCGGTTCGCGATGCGATTAAAAATGGGGATGAAATGCCGTCGTGGGATTCCTGCGGCTGTGAGGAGAAGGCGCAGTAGATATCTCTCCAGGCTTTTCCGCCGCAGACACACACAAGTTTCAAAGAGCAGGTAAGAAAAGGGACCAACATCCACTTTTCTTACCTGCATCTTCTTAGTTTTTTCTATCAACCTTTTCCCTTCATACCCGGAACTTTTTTCTGCATTTCCCGCATAAAATCTTTCCGCGGTAAAAAAACAGCCCGATCAGATACAGCACACTAAGGCCCACGCAGATCACTGACGGCCAGGTAATGCGGACAGTTCCCGTCAGCCACAAAATCGCCGGAACGATTCCTGCTGCTCCGGACTGCATCAGATAAAAAAGATATTCACTGACCTCCATTTTGTACGCTCTTGCCAGAATCTGCATCGTCGCGCCATTCATAAGAACGGCGAGCGGAATTGCGAAATCGACAGACCAGCCGATCCAGCCCGTCGCATAATCCCACAGAATCGCACCGATCATAATAAAGATCAATTGCCACATACTGTTTTTGAGTGGATTTTTCCGTTTCTGATATCCCACCCGGATCAGAAGCCAGGCGCAGAACACACCCGCTGTCGCATAACCTGCCCACCACATCTGCGGCGTTGCAAGGAAATTCATCATCCAGCAGAGTACGACAGCCGCGATGCAGGTGAAAGAAAAAATTTTCAATCCCAGTTTGGCCGTCCCGTGCGGCTGTTCTTTCTGTCCCGGAAAATCATTTTCCTCCTGTTCACAGGCGATGCCCTCCTTCTGCAGCAGATGCATCAGGTTCCGTTCAATATTGGAATCAGCGATTTTAGATGTGATTCCAAGCACCATGCTGTCACCGTAGGAACAGGAACACATCTGTACTTTGTCGGTGCTGGTGAAAAAATCCGAACCGTTCAATATATGTTTCATACTCCGGCGGCATCTGAATCCGGCCGATATTGGAATAGACGGTCGTAATGCTTCGTCCGCCGAGCGTCGTGCCCGCCATCAGCGCCAGATTTTTGATTTCCAGCGGCACGGCGCGCAGCACCGGATTCCGCTCAATCCGCACCAGATCGTTCATACGTGTGGAAATCTCCTGCTTCAGCGCCTCTTTCTGCATCGCGGCTCCCGTGATCTGCAGGGCATCCTCAAACGATGCCTCCGGCCCAAGATCACAGGCAATCTCGATCCAGCTCCAGAAATTCGTCATCGATGCGGATGGGAAAAAGTTGCGGAGATTGGCTGGAACCATCAGAGAAACCGGCTTTTTGCAGCCTGCTTTTCGGGATTTCTTCATATACCGCATATACCAGCGCCGCCGCAAGGTACGCCGTCACCGACACGCCATGTGCTTTTGCGCACTTATGAACTGCTTCCGCGGAAAGCAGAATCTCAGTAATTTCCATCTCCTCCTGCTCCAGATACTCGCCTTTGATCTGGTATGCCGGGCGGCTTTTTTCTTTTTCATTTTTCTTTCCGGTGTAATACTGGGAAAAGCTGTCCTCCTCGAAATCTGTCTCTGTCAGCATGTCTTCGCTGACCTTTGAAAAGATTTCCTCGGGATGACACAAGATCAGATAATTGCTCACCAGTTCTTTCAGAAACAGCATCGCACCGGTGCCGTCTGTCAGGGCATGGAATACTTCGAAATTGATTCGGGTTTTATAGTAAGAAACCTGGAAAAGAAGCGTTTTGTGGTCGGGTACGTAAATCTCACTGCACGGCGGACGCTTTTCCTCTTCTACTTTTGCTGGCAGATCGCGCTGCTCCAGATAAAACCAGAAAAGACCTTTCCGCAGTACCATGGAAAACACCGGGTAATGCTCCATTGTCTGCTCCAGCGCTTTCTGCAGCAGATCCGCCTGGATGTCCTCTTTCAGCTGGCAGTAAAACCGGAAGACTCTCGTATCCTTTTTTCCGGTGGCCGCCGGAAATGCCTGTGCCGCGTTGTCCAGCTTTCTCCAGCGCGAAGAATGTTCTTTCTTCATTTTCTATGCCTCCTTACGCCTTCCCGTGTGTCAATTGTTTCTTCACTGCTGCTATGTTTTCCAGTTCTTCGTCTGCATTTTTCTGCTGTTTTTCTTTCCTTAAAAATGCATTCATATACTGAAAACTTTCCTGCACATATAGGTGTTCAATGCCAAGCGCAAAATAGCCGTGCAATGCGCCCTTGATCCGATGATGTTCAACCAGATTGCCAGCCCTTTCAGCTTTTTCGCATAATCCTCGCCCTCATCACGCAGCGGATCGTACTGCGCCGTCAGTACCAGCGTGTCCGGCAGTCCCTGCAGATTTTCTGCCAGTACCGGTGCAAAGTACGGAATTTTTGCGGTCTTCTTCGGTCCGCTGATACAGAATTACATAATCTTCCATTTTGACACTGGTCAGAAGGTATCCGGTTCCATTGGTTTTCACGGATTTGTACGGTGATTTCTCTGTGTAACAGGAACTCACCGCCGGATAAATCAAAATCTGTTTCCCCGGCAGCAGTTCATTTTTTGTCCCTCGCCATCAGGCAGACCGCAGCCGCAAGATTTCCTCCTGCGCTGTCGCCCATGATCGTGACATTTTCCGGCGTTACCTCCGGCAGAATCTCCCCGCGCAGCATTGCCTGGGCGGCGGCGTAGCAGTCTTCTAATCCTGTCGGGAAACGATGCTCTGGTGCAAGACGGTATTCTACCGATACAACAATCTGCCCCGTCGACTGCGCCATGCGTGCGCAGACACGGTCGTATGTCTCCACACTCTCGGTTGTCCAGCCGCCGCCATGGAAGAACAGAATCGCTTCTTTTGCACCATGCTCCTCCACTTTTTTTCATCCGGGAAGAACAGCCGAATCGGAACCTTGTAGTCCCCATTATATATTTCCATATCCAATTTTCGCAGAAAAATACGGATCGGATCCAGCTTCTTGATATCGGCAAGCCGGCGGGCGGATTCTACTTCAATTCCGCCGTAGGACAATACATTTAAAATGGCTTTGACTGCTTTTTTCATTCACTCTCTCCTCTGTTGCTATTTTTCTGCTTCTGTTTTTGCGTCTAGTTGCAATGTACTGCTTCAAAAATTTCATACATCTGCTCATCGGTCGGTGGGCAGCCTTTCAGATTGCATTTAAACCCGGAAGTACAACTTCCCACACCAAGCGCCCCGCTCTTTCCCCGGTATCCCTGCCCGATGCAGAGTTTTTTCGTGGAGTTCCTGCAGCAGTCCTTCCTCCTTCAGCCGGTCAAGCGCCGGGATCAGATAGCCGTAGCAGGCACTGCAGGACTCAACTTCCTCTACGGCATCCTGCAGTTCCACGATCTTCCGTTTTTCCGGAATCACTCCTTTTTTCACCAATTTCGCCAATTTGGCGGATTGAAAGCCGTGTGAGATCAGCGCTTCCCACGCCCAACTCTTCTGCCATTTTGACATACGGGACATCTTCTGGCTTATAATGCAGTTCCGCGCAGACATATGCATCAATCAACACCGGATCTAACCCAGCGAAAAGGCGATTCATAATAAACGGATTACCGCCATCCTCAAAGTCAAGGTCTCCGCAGATATTATCCACCAAAATAAAATCCTGATGAATCCCCAGCCCCAGATGCGCAATTGGCCGATGAAGTCCCATGGCATGAAAATGACGTTTTTCTTTATTCGGCAAGAGACCTTTCATGTTTTTCAGTGCGCAGGTAATTTTAGTCTGGCAATGGCCTTTCATGACCGGGACATTGATCATAAAATCCACCTTTTTCGCACATTCGCAAATCTGAAGTTCCATATCACCACACTGCACCGGCATGCTTTTTTCTTTCTGCGCATCGATAAGCGGAACGCCGTACTGTTCCGAAAGCATACGGTATCCACAGACCTCAAACGATTCCTCCGTCTTATCTCCCACCCAGGAGCCTTCCATGATTTGAAGGTTGGTAAATCCGTTTTCCTGAAGATATTCGATGATCCCCGCAACCACCTCCGGATGTGTCGTCCCTCCAAACTCCGCCGGGACAGGTGCTACCAGATTTGGCTTAATACCGATGAGACTGACCCTCGAAGGAATGAGCGTAGCTAAGGCACATTCGTTCTAAAGCTGTTTTGTCATTTCTTTATATTCCATTCCCTGTATCTGGATAATTTCGATTTTTATTCATTTAGTATTGCGGCCCTTTATTCTGATTTGAATTTTTCTGACATTCGATATTCTTTAGTATATAATAGTTACTGCTTTCTTTCAACTCATCCGAAAAACAAAATCATTTCCTGTGAACTGTAACCATTCCCGTCAGCTCCAGCTTCATAGAAAATTAAGCACTGTATGCTTGTAAGATTTCCAATCGCATTGTATAATAAATGGAAAACGGTACACAGAAAAAGTACCTCATCAGAAAGGAACTGTCATGAGTTTTGAAGATGATTTAAAGGATGTCGGCGACAGTATTGGAAAGCTTGTGGATAACGCTGTAAATTCTCAGGATTTTCAGGAATTAAACCAGAAGATTTCAGACACCATCAACCAGTTTGTCTACCCAAACCGGAAGGGACCATTCCGTGCAAATGGCACACAGGAGCCGTCCCGCGGCTATTCCGCAGATACTTCCTACAGCAGCCAGCATTCTTCCCATAATAATACAGCGCAGCAGACCGGACCGCATCACTATTCCTACGGGCCGGGAGGCACGATGCCGGGTAAGAGCGCGAACCCGGTTCCCAAACCTTCCCATACCTGGCAGACCCCACAGAATACGGAATGGAACAGCCGCATACAGGAACGCCGTGTACTGCGCGAACGCTTTATGCCCTCCACCGATCTTGCACTTGTCGGCGGATTTCAGACGGCCGCCGGCTGGGGTGTCACCGGACTGTTCGGCTGCTGCACAGCGCTTAGTCTGTATTCCTTATTTGCAGGTCCAGACAACAGCGCGCTGATTCCTTCTCTTAATTTTTGCCGCATTTACCATCGGCGGCGGCATTCTTCTGAAAAAGGGAAGTAAAAACCGGCGTCTGGTCCGCCATTTCCGCCAGATCTGTACGCTGATCGGCACAAAGGAATATATTTCCACGAAAGAACTCTGCGACAGTATGCACTGTGAGAAAGGTGAGCTTCTGACCGATATTACGACCATGATTGATAAATCCATGCTGCGCCAGGGCCACCTCGACGAGAATGGTACCTGTCTGATGGTGACAAATGACTGCTACGACCAGTACCGCGCAATGCTCGCCAGCCAGAGGGAACAGCAGATTGCTGAGCAGAAAGCACGTGAACAGCTGGAGGCCTCCGGTGTAACGCCGGAATACCAGCAGATGCTGGAAGAATGTGAATCTTATATTCAGAAGATCCATCAGTGCAACCTGGATCTGCCGGGTGAAGTCATCACAGCCAAGCTGAGCCGTCTCGAAACGGTTGTTACCCGGATTCTCGAGGAGGCAAAAAAGGCGCCCAAAAGAAGCCGCCGCCCTGCGGAAATTTATGGATTACTATATGCCGACAACCTGGAAGCTGCTCGACGCTTACCGTTCCTTTGAGAACGAACCAATTCAAAGCGACAATATCCTCCGAACCAAGAAGGAAATCGAGGACACACTGGATACCATCAATGCCGCATTCGAAAAGCTGCTTGACGATCTGTTCCAGACAACGGCATGGGATATTTCTTCTGATATCTCTGTTCTGCAGACGATGCTGGCGCAGGAGGGACTGACAAATCAGGCAGGTCCGTCAAAGCAGGATATTGAGCCGCTTCACATGTAACTATTCAAAGCTATACAATTGAAATCAAATCACCGGTTACGTTTCCGTACCGAAGAAAAGGAGAATAGAAAACATGAATGATTTTGTAAAGGACACCACTGAAATTCCAAGCTTAAGTTTCGGCACTCCAGAGCCGGAACCGGAACTTCCGGTACAGCAGCCGGAAGAAAAGAAAGAGGTCATGGATGATTCTGTTCTGTCCGACGAACAGAAAGCCATGGTGGATGCCTTTGTTTCCCAGATTGATCTTGCCAATACAAACGGCATTCTGCAGTACGGTGCCGGTGCACAGAAGAAAATGGCAGACTTTTCCGAGAAAACGCTGGAGAACGTCAGAAGCAAAGATCTCGGGGAAATCGGCGATCTGCTCACCTCTGTTGTGACAGAGCTGAAAACGTTTGACGCAGAAGAAGAAAAGGGACCATTCTCTTTCTTTAAGAAAAGCACGAACAAAATCAATGCAATGAAAGCGAAGTATGACAAGGCAGAGGTGAATGTCAATAAAATCTGTGACGTGCTCGACGGCCACCAGCGGCAGCTTCTGAAAGACATTGCCATTCTGGATCAGATGTATGCACAGAACCTGAATTATTTTAAAGAGCTGACCATGTACATTCTCGCTGGAAAGAAAAAGCTGGAGCTGGTACGTTCCACAGAACTCCGTGATCTGCAGAATAAAGCGCAGATGACCGGAAAGGCCGAAGACGCACAGGCTGCCAAGGATCTCGAAGATCTCTGCAACCGATTTGAGAAGAAACTGTATGATCTGGAACTGACCCGTATGGTTTCGATCCAGACAGCGCCGCAGATCCGCATGATTCAGAACAGCGATTCTGTAATGGCCGAAAAGATCCAATCCACACTCGTCAACACCATTCCGCTTTGGAAAAACCAGATGATCATTGCACTCGGCGTTCATCACTCGACTGAGGCTGCCAAAGCACAGCGCCAGGTTTCGGATATGACAAATGAGCTTCTGAAAAAGAATGCGGAGAATCTGAAGATGGCAACAATCGAGACTGCAAAAGAATCTGAGCGCGGTATCGTCGATATGGAAACCTTAAAACAGACGAACCAGAGCCTGATCTCTACCCTCGATGAAGTGATGAAGATTCAGGAGGACGGCCGCCAGAAACGTGCCGCCGCTGAAGTTGAGCTGGTACAGCTCGAAAATGATATTAAGAAAAAATGCTGGAGCTTTCTGCAGGCGGACAGCACTGATACTTTTTGTATCCTATATGAAAAAAAAACGGAGAAGCCGCTTTTTCTGTGGTTTCTCCGTTTTTTACGTCCTGTCTTACCCTTATCTCGGGCGTTCTGCCTTTTCATTCTTTCTTCGGTATTCCGTGAAATAAAATTCAATATCAAAGCAGGTCTGCTCATCGCCCTCTTCTACCATCTCCCAATCCAGTGATTCGTCAAGATCCTCAAAGAAGGTATCCGCCTGATACGTCATGTCAATTCGTGTGACGTATGCCGTATCACAGTATGGGAGAAGCTGACGGTAAATTTCTCCGCCGCCCGCAACATAAATATCGTCGTCCTCATACGGCTTTAACACTTCCATCAGCTCTTTGATACTGTGGACAACGGTTGCGCCGCGGACAGTCCATTCCGGATCACGGCTTAAAATAATATTCGTTCTGCCTTTTAAGGGCTGCCCTGCCGGGAGTGTAGCAAGTGTCTTTCTTCCCATCACGACAACGTGTCCCATCGTAGTTTCACGGAAGAATCGCAGATCAGACGGAATACTTACCAGCAGCCGTCCCTGATATCCCAGACCCCATTTGCGGTCCGCACTTAAAATTGCTTTCATTTTGTTTCCTCTTTCTGTGTTATTTTCTCATCCATACTGCCGGAACGGAACCCTTCCAGATCCATCGTCAGGTAAGAAAACGCCGAGCTTTTTCAGATATGCAATCATTTCTTCTCTCTTCTCAAGCACTTCCCCCCATACGCTCCGGTGCGATTTCAAGACGCACCACATCGCCATGTACACGCAGGCGGAGATTCTCTTCCGCACCGAACTGCGTATGAAGCCATGCTTCGCCGTCCGCAATCCGATCCAGAACGTCATAGTTAATTTCTGCCCCGTAGGGAAGGCGTGTCGCCATACATGGAGTGGATGGACGGTGTGCTACGGAAACGCCGTACTTTGCAGCAAGTGCTTTTACCTCTGTTTTTGTCACATGACACGCTGCAAGCGGGCTGATGACACCATATTCTCTCAGCGCTTTTCGCCCCGGCCGGTAGACATGAAGGTCATCCTCATTTGTTCCGTCGAGTACCTGGGTGACACCGTGATCGCGGGCAAATTCCAGAAGTTTCCCAAATAGATAGTGCTTACAGAGATAGCAGCGGTTTTCCGGATTGTAACGGATTGCCTCCTGCTCCAGCTCATCAACAAAAAGGACCTCATGAACAGCGCCAACCTCCTTTGCTACTCTTGTCGCTGTCTCCAGGTCGCAGGGCGGATGCAGCCGTGTCTGAAAGGTTACTGCATAAACCTTTGTTCCATATTTTGCAGATGCATCCATGACAAGCTTCAGCAGCAGACTGCTGTCCACACCGCCGGAGAATGCCAGACAGAGATCCTGTTTTGCAATCTCGTCAAGTTGGGTAAGCAATGCTTTTTCCTTATTCTGCATATCTGTTTTCTGTTCTGTCCGGTTCTTTTTCTTTTCCTGTAATTCCATCGTATCTGTCTTCCTTTCCTGTAAAATGGCCGATGTCTTCTTATCAGAAAATCCATCGGCGGCACTGCTGCCCCGATGGATTTTCTCATACAGGTATTCCTATTCTATTTTTTTATCGATATGTCGGATCGCTTCCGAAAGCACCGCCTGTCCAGGTATAACGGGTCGGGTTTGTCAGCGGATAATCCAGATTGTCGCCAATGCGGACCGTTGTTCCGCTGCTGACGTTATCATAAATCCATTTTGCATCGATTGCAGTCAGTCTGACACAACCATGTGACATCGGTGATCCCAGGGAATTGAAGTCTACGGCAGAGATCATATTCAGATCCGGTGTGCTGCTTGCTACGCCATGGAAGTAAACAGCGCCATAAATCTGTGATACATATGGTGCCCAGCACACATAATCTTCACCTCTCATTTGCTTCTTTTTCAACTGCCAGCCGATTTTATATGTTCCTGCTGCGGTGTAACTGATTGGATTTCCTACGGAGCAGATCATTGATTTGATCGGGGTATCGTAAGAACCGGTTGCACTGTTATAGCCGTAAATGGTGACACGTCCGCGGGTTCTGTCTACTGTGATGTATTTGGATGACGGATTGAAGATGCTTGTCACATCCTCCATCAGAGAACCGTCTGCTTTGCGGTAACGGCGGTATTTTCCGATGTACTCCCATCCTTCCGTGATTCTGCGTCCGGAAGCATCGAATTTGTACTGTTTTCCATTGATCGTAGCGGTGCAGTTCTGATATCTTCCGCCCCAGCTGCGGAAATAATACTGAGAACCGTTCAGTGTCAGCCACTGATCATGGTACATGCCGCCCCAGCTCTTGAAGTAGTACCAGTTCTTATCATGAAGAATCCACTCGTCATGTGCCATGCCGCCCCAGCTCTTCATGTAATAATAGTTACCGTCATGGTAAACCCAGCCGGTCAGCATTTTTCCATCTTTATCCAGATAATAATAATTTTTATCATAGAGGAACCAGCCTTTTTGCGTCCGTTTGGTTCCATCTGCATTAAACCAGTACCAGATATCGCCGGACTTGCCCCATTCGTTTTTATACATACCACCCCAGCTCTTGAAGTAGTATTTTCCATCGAGCCATTCATTGGCAAGCATGGTTCCATCGGATTTCAGATAATACTTATTTCCTTTGTAGGTCAGCCAGCCGCTGGTATATTTCTTTCCATTTCCGTCAAAATAATACCATACATTGTTGACTTTTGCCCATGCGTTTTTGTAGGCCGCACCCCCAGCTACGGAAGTAATAGGTGTTATCCAGCCACTCATTAAAAGCCATTTTTCCATCGGCTTTCAGATAATAGCTGTTTCCATTGTAATCCAGCCAGGAATTCGTCAGCAGTTTTCCGCCGTCTGAAGTTGCCCAGTACCAGATTGTCTGCGTGCTGGTTTTAATTTTTTTCCCATCCTGTTGTCGTCGAAACGGCTCCGTCAGCACCAACGTAATAATAATTTCCATTATAGCTTCCAACATCGTTGACACGCATGCCGCCCCAGCTCTTGAAGAGATACATGGTTCCGTTCACATTCAGCGCGTTGTCTTCCATATGACCGTCTTCATGGAGATAATATTTATTTCCATCGTAATTGAACCAGCCTGTCCGTACGCCGCCCCAGCTGCAGAAGCTGTACCATTTTCCATCAATCTGTGCCCAGCCGGATTTATTTTTGCTGATTACCGGTTTCCCATCTCGAAACTTCCATCTTTCAAATTTCCGTTTGCATCAAAGGAAGCTGGTTTCATATAGTAGATTGCTGTATCTACCTTTTGCCATCCTGAAAGAAGTTCCCCTGTTTCCGCATCCACTAAGTACCAGTTAGAGCCAACCGTCAACCAGCTTACCGTACGATCTCCCTGCTGATACGCATTGTGATTTCCAAGAGATACAGTGCTGTCTTCTGCATTCAGATAATAGGTATGCGTTACATTGTTTTCATCAACAACAGTCTGGAAACCTGCCTCTTTTACGCGGGTTCCATCATTGCCAAACAGATATGTTACATCTCCTACTTTCTGAGTTGTGCTCCAGACTGCATAGCCTTCTTCATCGGCATAGTAATCATCCACACTGCCATCCTCAAATTTGATGGTAACAAGTTCATTTTTTTGCAGTTCCGGTGCAAATACTTTTCCTTCACAAATACCCTGCTGTCTCGAACCAAGTTCATCTTTTGCAGGATCTTCCCCTTCTGTCTCAAAGTAGTAGATTCCGGTTTTTCCATCTTCATCCGTCAGCTCTACTTCACCGGTCAGCATATAGCCATTTTCGTCAAACGCATAATCGACGCCGTCGATTTCTATTGGTCCGGTAGCAGCTACCACCTTATTATTCTCATCCAGAACTCCGTACTGAAACTGTTTCTTTCCATCTTTTCAACGCTGTTCCAGCCTTCCTTCAGATTACTTACTTCCGGAGCCGGAGTTGCGCTCGGCGTCGGTGTCTCGGAAGGGGTCTCAGTTGGTGTTACGGTCGGTGCTTCGGTTGGAGCCGGAGTCTCACTCGGTGTAACCTCTGGGGTCTCAGTTGGCGCCGGAGTCGGAGTCGTTTCTTCGTCTTCGGCCTGAGCTACAGTATCACTTTCCGAATTTACCGGTAATGGACTGGTTTCTGTAGAAGCTGCATATGCACCGGCTGGTGTAACACTTACCATGACGCCAAGTACGGCTGCGGCCAGAAACTTTCTTTTCATTCTTATTCATCCTCCCATTTTTTTCACTCTTATACAATTTATAGCTTACTACATTTTTTACCATCTATTTCAAGTTATCCGTCCGGTAAAATACCTTACAAATTTCTTATGGTTTTTTCCGGTTTTTCGGGCAGAAAAAACCTCCCGGCTCCGGTTTTCTTGCCGGATACAGGAGGTTTTTCATTTGTTTCTTTTTATTCGTTTACGGTAGTAGATCCGTAGATTTCTGTCTGAAGTCTGGAAATGGTTGTCGAGAAATCCGGAACAAGCATCTCACCCTTGCTGGAGTACAGATCATCGTATGGTACACGGCTCTGTACAATCTCATAGGAGAGGATCGTCGGCAGCTCGCCGATCAGCGTCATCAGTGTAGACTGGTCGATGTTATGGGTGACACTCGGAAGAATGGTATCTGCCAGCGCGCTCAGTTCTGTTACGCTGGAAGATTTCATCTCCTGCATCATTTTGCTTAATACCTCTCTCTGGCGCTCGGTTCTCTGATAATCCGAGTTTCCGACGTAACGAATTCGTGCATATGCAACCGCCTGATAACCGTCCACGTGCTGATCGCCGCTTGACGTATACTGATGTGCGGATGCATCTGCATTGCGAAGCTTGCACATTTCGTTGATATAGTTGTTTGCCACACGTACCTCATCATCACTCGGGGAAAGCTCGATTCCGCCGATGGCATCGATAATGTCAATCATGGAATCGAAGTCAACACTTGCATAATTGTCAATCGGCAGTTTGTAGTTGTCCTCGATGGTTCGTACAACCAGCGGACCGCCGCCATATGCGCAGGCTGCATTCAGATTTTTTCACACCGACATCCGGGATATTTGCATACAGGTCACGCATAAAGGATGTCATGTGGATCTGTTTGTATCTTTATTGATGGACATCAGAATCATGGAATCGGAGTTTCCATACCACGCTTTTTGTCACGACGGTCAACACCGATCAGCAGAATGTTGTACACGTTATTGTTGTTTGGAAGTTCAATGTCCTGTGTCTCATTTAAAATCTCAGACTGCAGGGCATCCGTCTCCTCATCAGTCAACCCGGTACTTTCGGTCTCAACCTCTGTGGATTTATTGATCGTGATTTTATCGTCGCTTACGTAGTTACTCTTGCTGTAATAGTGATTGATTACAGCATAGACACCGACGAGCACAACCAGTACAACTACGAGAAGGATGGTGAGCACATTAACCCAGCCGAATTTCTTCTTTTTCTTTCCTGAGGAATGGCGTCTTTCCGGGATTTCATCCTCGTCATCATATTCTTTTCTCATAACGACCTCTTTCATTTTCTTATTTCCGGTATTTTCCAGCCGGATATCGTTTATAATATAGTCAAAAAACGGACTGCTGTCAAGTGTGCAGTCCGTTTTGATTGATTTCCGTTTGCAGTTCTTTTTCCTACCGCTGCATTTTTCTCCCACTGGTTCAGTGCAGCCTCAATGACTTTGTCCATATCGTAATACTTGTATTCTCCAAGTCTTCCGCCAAAGATAACCTTCTCTTCTTTTTCCGCAAGTGCGGCATATTTCTGATAAAGTTCCTGGTTTCTGGCATCATTCACCGGGTAGTACGGCTCCATCCCCTCTTTCCAGTCGGTGGAATACTCTCTGGAAATGACGGTCATTTTTCTGGGTTCCGAATTCGAAATGCTTGTGTTCGATCACACGCGTATACGGTGTCTCCCGATCGGTGTAGTTTACTACAGCTACGCCCTGATAATTGTCGGTATCCAGCACTTCTGTTTCAAAGCGCACCGTACGGTATTCCAGCTTGCCAAGTGCATAATCGTAAAACGCATCAATCGCTCCGGTGTAAATCACCGTCTCACCCATCGCCAGGTACTTTTCTTTATTTTCCAGAAAATCAACACCTATCTGTACATCCGCTTTTTCAAAAAGCCGCTCTGTCAGAACGTTATAGCCTCCAATTGGAATTCCCTGATAAAGGTCATTGAAATAGTTGTTGTCATACGTAAAGCGCACCGGAAGCCGTTTGATGATAAAGCTCGGCAACTCACTGCAGTCTCTTCCCCACTGCTTTTCTGTATAACCCTTAACCAGCTTTTCATAAATATCTTTTCCAACCAGTTTGATCGCCTGCTCTTCCAGATTTTTCGGCTCTCCCGGAACAGCTTTTCTCTGCTCTTCGATGATTGTTTTCGCCTCTTCCGGTGTGCGGATTCCCCACATTTTACTGAAGGTATTCATATTGAACGGCATATTATAAATTTCGCCTTTGTAGTTGGCAATCGGCGAGTTTGTATAACGGTTGAATTCTGCCAGCGAATTGACAAACTGCCACACCTCTTTATTCGAAGTATGGAAAATATGCGCTCCATACTTGTGTACATGAATTCCCTCGATTTCTTCGCAGTAAATATTTCCGCCTGTATGATCTCTTCGTTCCAGTACAAGACAGCTTTTCCCTGCCTGACCGGCAAGATAAGCAATCACTCCGGAATACAGACCGGCGCCAACCAGAACATAATCATATTTCTTCATTGTTCTTTCTCCTTACAGTTCTTCCCCAAGTCCCGTCCGGATGGAATTGACAAGGAACTGCAGAGCTTCCTCCTCGTCCTCTCCCTCGCAGAACAGCTCAATTTCGTCTCCGCATTTGACGCATGCGCCAAGGACGCTTAAGACGCTCTTTGCATTTGCTGTATTTCCATCTCCGTAGTGGAATGTAATAGATGATTTAAACTGCATCGCCTGTTTGCACAGGGTTCCGGCTGGGCGAAGATGAAGGCCGGTTGGATTTTTCACGGTCACTTTTCCGCTTACCATTGGTTTCCCTCCTAATTTGTTCCTGTCGTTTTATTTGCTACTGCTTTTTCTTTGATATGAATCGTTGTCTTGACACTGTCTACGAGCTCATAGCCATCCGGCAGTGTGATTTTTACCGGTACCTCGTAATCCCCGACACCCATTCCATTCAGATCTATGGATGCGTTGATCTGGGAAGTATCTAATTTGGCCAGATTTTTGTCCGATGCTTTAATGCGGATTGCAAGCTGTGTCTGATCATACAGAACGGTATAAGTGGACTGAAGATTGCCCGTCTCGATCTGATCGACATCAAGTTCAAATTCCCTGCTCTCATTCGGCATAACCGTTACGTGAACGGTAACGGATGCAGACGAACTGGAGGATACTTTCAGATCTGTCACATCGGCGAGAACATCGCTTAAGTCAACCGTCGTCTCCACATCGGAGCGCTGTCCTGCAACGGAGGTATAGTCTTCCGGAATTTCAATCGTATTGCCTTCATCCGCCAGCTTTGCAAGTGCCTCCTCGGATCCGACAACGGTGATTTCCTCCGGTGTGGTATAGATATTTTTAATCTGATAGCCGTCTGCCGGAGTTCCGCTGTACAGTGCACTCAGCTTAATACCGGATACACGGCGCCACAGTTCAATATCCACATCCACCTGCGGGGAGCCGCTGTCGAAATTCAAAAATTCCATCTGGGATTCCGGCATCTCATCCTGGTTTTTATCAATAATCATCAGATCCGCCGTGACGGTTCCGGAATTCCGCATATTGGTTACATCTACTTTTGCCACCACACTGCTGATCTTATTGATCAGGGACGTCGGGCCGGAAATGGTGATGCTCTCCGGATCGGAAGTCATCGTTCCCACTTCGTAATCTTTTGCCGGTTTCGTATTTCCTGCGTCAATTGTGATCGGGAATTTTTTCGCTGTCCACATCCTCGATTTCCACAGGGATCGTTGCTGTCACTGTGCTCAGTTTTTCCTGTTTTACCATGGAGCACGCTGCCTTGATCGGCACATAAACCGGGTTTGTATCCATCGTCACAATCTGGGTCAGATCGGCCGTGACGGTGATATCCGATGCCTTCAGCCGGCTGACAACCGAGTTGTTGTCCGTGACAGTAACCGTGACCGTCTGGTATTCCTCCGCAATCTGGTATGTTTTCTTTCCGGCTGCGATGTAGGCTTCATTGGTCACCTGCACGGGGACATCAAAGCGCTCTTTCACAATCGGGTCATTCACACTGACCACAACGTACCAGATTACAATGGCAATCAGGATAGAAAGAATTTTTAAAGGGAGATTGTTCAGAAGCTTTTTCAGAATTTTCTTTTTCATTTCTTCTCTCCCTCCACTTTCTGACGCATTCCGCGGATATGCCATCCTTTCTTCTCTTCCGGTTTTTTGCGCGAGCTTCTGGATTTTGTGAAGCTGGTCCCGAAGGTCGCTCGGTGTTACTGCCGTGTGGAGTTCTCCGCCGGAAGCATACGACACATTTCCGGTTTCCTCGGAGACAATAATCGTAAAGGAATCCGTCACCTCACTGATGCCGACACCTGCACGGTGGCGTGTTCCAAGATTCTTGTTCAGATCCATGTTGTCGGACAGCGGCAGGTAACATGTTGCTGCCGTGACACGGTTGTTCCGTACAATCACGGCTCCGTCGTGCAGCGGCGTATTGTGTTCGAAAATATTGATCAGCAGCTGGCTGGTCAGAACGCCGTCAATCGGGATTCCGGTCTTTTCATATTCCTCCAGGGTGATGGTCTTTTCGATGACGATCAGCGCTCCGGTCTTTACTTCTCCATTCAAAACTGGCCCTTACCAGTTCATTGATGGTTTTATCACTGAACCGTTCAATTTTCCTCCTGGCCGCTCGCAAAAGAAATGGCAGACAGCGGATTCTTTTCTCCAATCTGCTCGACCACTCTTCGAAGCTCCGGCTGAAAGATAATTACAACCGCTGTGATCGCCGCCCCGCCGATGTTTCCGAACAGCCACAGAATCGTCTGCATTTTCAGCACGTTTGCAATGATGACAAAGACACCAATCAGAAAAATACCTTTCATCAGCGTATAGGCCTTTGTATTCTGCAGCCAGCGGATCAGGTGATAGACGAAAAATGCAATGAGCAGAATCTGCACAATATCAATCAGTTCAATTTGTTTTGGCAGCCCGTAGTCTGCCGTTCTTGTGACAATCCAGTTCCACACGCCACGCACACTGTCACTTCCTTTCTTTCCCCCGGCCGGTTTTCTTCTGATTTCAAAATTCTTTTAAAGATCCTTTAAGGTGTCCTCCAGCATGCTCTTATAATCCACATCCTGATAATCGCCCTCGTCCAGCGGCGGAATTTCTTCTTCCTGAATTTCTTCTGTTTCGTTTATTTCTTCTGTTTCGTTATTTCTTCTATTTCTTCTTTTTCCTCGATCTCATCAAGATCCCTGCTGTTCCCGGATTCTTCTGTATGTCCAAGATTTGCCAGCGCATCGAGTTCCTCGTCTGTCAGATCCGGTTCTTTTTTCTTTTCATTCCGAATATAAGTCACACGGCGCTGTGCCTTTGTCACATTGAATTTTGGAACGGCTTTTACGTAGTAATAATAATCGTCGTCATCATATTCCAGGTATTCTGTCCGGGTGTAGTCTGCACCGAACAGGAAAAACTCCAGAACAAATCCAACCAGACAGCCGGCCGCCGCCCCGATCAGAACCATCGGGAGTGCAATCTGTACATCCAGTGCCAGGCTTCCGGCAATCATAATAACCGCATAGGCAACCGAACCTGCCACAATGGAAATCTGCCATGCATAGTCCGCACTGCTGTGGCGGATTGCATTGACAAGAAGTACGGTCAGTGCGCAGGCGATCAGAACCAGCAGCATTTCCTCATTGCGGAAGAGGCCGTTGAAAAATTCCTGTACGACTGCCGTGATCTCCGGTGCTTCCGCCGCATGAAGCAGCGGCTCCATTTTTCCGTGAATCATGTCGCACATATAGTAGACAACGACACCGCAGGCTGCTGAAAATGCAGAGAGCGGCGTGCCGGCAAGACCATAGGCAACCGGAACGGCAGATGGCACGTGAAGCCAGAATGCGAGCGGTGTCAAAAGGAGTGCCGGCGCATCCTTCGGCACAAAGCGAAGATATAGAAACCAGAGCACCAGCAGAACCAGCGCCGCAAGACCCGCGATTACCATGTGAAGTGCAAAGCAGTGACCGATGATTACCAGCATTGCAAGGAAAACCATTCCATTCAATGGCAGGATGGCGCAGATCAGCGACAGAATCAATACCACATACATGCTGTTCAGCATCTTCAGATAGCCGAGATTGGAATTAATACCACGAAATACAGCAAGAGCGAGCAGAAATTTCACAATCGGAAGTACGATTCCGCTGCAGGAGCCGTAAAACTCTTTTAATTTTTCTTTCAGTTCGATCAATACTGTCATGTTTCCTTCCTCCTGCGCCCGGATTTCTTCCCGCTTTTTTCCTGTTCCTCATACATGTTCTGCAGGTCATCCAGCTCTTTTCCATACCATTTCAGCTTTTTCTGTGCTCCCTGGTAACGGATCGTGCTGATCACATACACGGCAATGGAATAGACTGCCAGAAAACACAGATAGGACGCGATCAGACACCCTGCTGCAAACTGCAGATCGATTGTGTCTATCTCGTCCACCAACCATTCAATATGATATAAGACTGCAACCGCAAGTACCAGAATGTATCCGATGGAAGCCAGAAAAAAACTTTTTCAGAAGCTCTTTTCCGATGTAATCACTCCGAAAATAGCTGGCCGATTCGTAAGGCACTTTTTTCTTCATTTTTTTCGAAAAAAGCCAGTTTTGTCATCTGACGAATCCATTTTTTCGTCCAACATGCCTCTTGGTCTCCTCTTCCCGTTCTAAATTATGTTTATTTTACCATATGTTTCCGATATTGGAAAGCTATTCTCAAAATATTCACACACTATTTTACAATTGCCGCACAAACAAAATCCACCTGTTCTGCTCCATTCACTTTCAACAGTGACGCAATGGCATCAACCGTGCTTCCCGTTGTGTAAATGTCATCTACCAGAAGAATCCGGCAGTATTTCATCTGTCCCGGCTTTGCCAATGCAAAAGCTCCCTCCAGGTTTTTCCGCCGCTCGGCGGGACCAAGCTCTTTCTGGCGTTTTGCTTTTTTTCACACGGCGGATCAGGCGGGCATTCATGGGAAGTTCCATTTCTTCTGCCAGCTTTTCTGCAAATACCTCCGCCTGATTGTAGCCGCGCTGCCGCTGTCTTGCCGGATGAAGCGGCACCGGAACGAGCACCTCCGGATTTCTTCTCTGGATCTGCTTTCCCACATAGAAAAACGCCGCGTGAGCATAAAATCCGGCGTATTCCTGCCGTTCATGATATTTGAACCGCATCAGGGAAGCCTCAAGTTCCCCGTGGTAACCGTACGGCGCAAAACCGCGGTCGAAGCTGTGCCTCGTTCTGCTGCAGTCCCGGCAGAACTCTTCCTCACTGCCCACGGGTTTCCCGCAATTTTTTGCACCGCGCGCCCAGAATCGGATGGATCTTTTCCACACAATTCCGGCATAGATACAGCTCCTCACGTGACAGCAGTCCGTCACAGATGGGACATCGTCTCGGATAAACTGCGTTTAAGAGCCAGTTTCCTGTTTTATTTTTTCTTTCATGTAACCTGCGCTTTCCCTTATCCACTCTGCCGGATGCAGCCGCATCCATGCCCCGGAAAAACGTGTTTACGCGTTTTCTTCCTGCATTTCCCGGATTCTTCTGGCGAGCGTTGTATACCGGTTCGCCTCGATATGATTTCCGATCATTGCCTGGAATGTCACATCACTTCCAACGATGGTGACGCACTTTCTGGCTCTCGTCACGGCCGTATACAGAAGATTCCGCGTCATCAGCATGCGCGGGCCGCCGAGCAGCGGAATCACAACCGCCGGGTACTCGCTTCCCTGCGCTTTATGTATCGTTGTGGCGTAGGCGAGCTCCAGCTCGTCCGCCTGTTTGAACGTATAGTCTGCGAATTTTCCTTCCTCAAACTCCACGGTGATCACCTCGGTATACGGGTTGATGCTCCGGATCATGCCGAGGTCTCCGTTGAATACACCCATACCGCGCTCCGCCACGATTCCGTTGATGCCGCGGATTTCCCACTCCATCTGGTAATTGTTGCGGATCTGCATGACCTTGTCGCCCTCGCGAAGGATATTACCTCCATTTTCCCGCTCGGCTTTGTCCGGTGCGGGCGGGTTCAGATATTTCTGCAGAATCTGATTCAGATTTTTCCACGCCGAGTGCACCTTTCCGCATCGGAGTCAGAATCTGGATATCCTGCGGGCGGGCATCCACATAACGCGGCAGTTTCTGGGACACCAGCGTCACCAGCACTTTCCAGATCACGTTGACATCGTACCGTTTCAAAAAGAAGAAATCTTTGCTCTTATTGTCCAGTATAACCTCTTCCCCATTATGGATCTTATGTGCATTGACAACAATATCACTCTGGGATGCCTGCCGGAAAATGTGCGTCAGGCAGACAATCGGAAAGCATTCCGAACGGATCAGATCCCGGAGGACACTGCCCGGGCCGACACTTGGAAGCTGGTTCTGGTCTCCCACCAGGATCAGCCTTGTTCCCGGCACAATCGCGGAAAGAAGGGCATGCATCAGGTGAATATCAACCATCGACATCTCATCAATGATGATGACATCCGCGTCGAGCGGATTATCTGCGTTCCGCTCAAAATGCACATTTGCCGAGGAGTCATCCACATTTCCCGTCAGTTCCAGAAGACGATGGATCGTGCATGCCTCACAGCCAGTTGCCTCTGTCATTCGTTTCGCCGCTCTTCCGGTCGGCGCTGCCAGGAAAATGTCGAGGCCTTCTGCCTCAAAATAATGGATCATCGCATTGATGGTCGTCGTTTTTCCGGTTCCGGGACCTCCGGTCAGGATCATAAGACCGCTGTATGCCGCCTCAACGACTGCCGTCTTCTGCATCTCATCCAGCTCGATCTGATATTTTTTCTCGATCTTTCCGATCCGCTTTTCGATTGCCTCACGGTCTTCCTCGCATGTAATATTCAGCTCATGCAGCATGCGCGCCGTACTCAGTTCCAGATAATAATACTGGCTGGCGTACACAATCCGCAGCGGCTCATCCCCTTCCCGTTCGGCCGGGAGCTCGCGGATGACCGCTTTTTTGTCGATTGCCATATCCTGCAGAGATTTCTGCATCCGCTCCGGTTCTACGCCGAGAAGTTCCTGCCCTCTCCGAAGCAGCACCGGTTCCGGCAGATAGACATGGCCTTCTGCCGTCGCCTGATTCAGCACATACGAAAGACCGCTCTTGATGCGGAATTCGCTGTCCACGGCAATCCCGATTTTTCCGGCAATCTCATCCGCTGTCCGAAATCCCACGCCTGCGATATCTTCCGCCATTTTATACGGGTTTTCCTTTAAAATCCGGTACACATTGTCCCCGTACTGCTGATAAATCTTTGCACCGAGATTCAGTGCAATGCCATATCCCGAGAGGAAAATCATCGCATTCTGCATTTCGGCTTTTTCTGCCACCTGCTGTGCAATTTCACGCGCTTTCCGCTCGCTGATTCCCTTTACCTCCGCGAGGCGCTCCGGCTCTTCCTCGATGATCCGAAGCGTATCGTCACCGAAGCGGCGCACAATTCTTGCCGCCAGCGCCGCACCGACTCCTTTGATCGCACCGGAACCGAGATACCGCTCCAATGCAACAGAATCCTGTGGAACTTTCGTCTCATAGGATTCAATGCGGAACTGCTTTCCATAGGCAGCATGTTCAATATAATCTCCGGAAGCCTCGATCAGCTCGCCCTCTCCGATCATCGGAAGCGTGCCGACGCATGTCAGCTCGCGCCCCTTCATGCTCAGATTCAGGACGGTATATCCGTTCTCCTCATTTCGGAAAATAATGTGTTCTACGTAGCCTTCTACTTTTTCTTTTTCACTCATCTTTTATCAAAACTGGCTTTCAAATTCATTCATCACTTCGCGGTACTGGCCGGTTCCAAGGGCAACGACGCTCGCCGGATTTTCTGCTGTCACGGTATTGATGCCGGTCCGCTCCTGGATCAGCTCGTCCATTCCGGCAAGGAGACTGCCGCCTCCGGTCAGGATAATGCCGCGGTCGGAAACATCGGATGCCAGTTCCGGCGGCGTTTTTTTCCAGCACGGCACAGATCGCGTCCGCAATCTGGTTTGTCGTCTGGGCAAGGGCACCTCGGATTTCGTCGGAGGAAACCGTAATCGTCGCCGGAAGTCCGGTGATGACGTTTCTTCCCTTGATCTCCATCGTTTTCTCCTCGGCCCGCGGATAAGCGGAACCAATCCGGATTTTCACTGCCTCTGCGGTCTGTTCTCCGATAAATACGTTGTATGTTTTCCGTACATAGCGGATGATATCCTGGTCAAATGTCTCACTGGAAATCTTGACCGAATTGGAAACAACGGTTCCCGCAAGCGAGATCACAGCGATATCCGTCGTGCCTCCACCGATGTCCACGATCATATTTCCGCATGGTTTCGTAATGTCAATTCCGGATCCGATTGCCGCTGCCACCGGCTCCGGCACGATCAGCACTTCCCGGGCTCCCGCCTGGTACGTTGCCTCCTCCACAGCCTTCCGCTCTACTTCCGTCACACCGGACGGCACACAGATGCTGATTCTCGGTTTCCGGAATGCTCTTCTTCCCATTGCCTTCTGGATAAAGTAGCGCAGCATGCGCTCGGTGATCAGAAAGTCCGTGATCACGCCCTGCCGCATGGGCCGGACCGCCATAATATTGCCCGGTGTCCGTCCAATCATCTGACGCGCTTCTTCTCCAATTGCCCGTACTTTATCTGCATCTTTATCATACGCAACTACGGACGGCTCCTTTAATACAATGCCTTTTCCCTTGGCATAGACCAGGATGCTGGACGTCCCCAGATCAATTCCGATATCGGTCGTTGCAGCCATAGTAATCCCCTTTCCTGTTCTCTTTTATTTTTTACTTTATTTTAATCTGTTTGAAATTTGTATAGAATAAGTTCGGGTTCAAAATCACCCGAAACCCAAAAGGATCGAATGTGCTCTGAACCCAACCCGCTTCTTATTATATACAATCCCTTTTAAAATGGAAAGGATTTTTTGAGAGATATTTTTCGACATATTTTCCGGTGTAGGATACCGGGCTCTTGGCCACTTCCTCCGGCGTTCCGCACGCAATCACGGTTCCGCCGCCGTCTCCGCCCTCCGGTCCGATATCAATAATATAGTCCGCCGTCTTGATGACATCCAGATTGTGTTCGATGACAACGACGGTATTTCCGCCCTCGGACAGGCGGTGCAGAATCTCCACCAGTTTGTGGACATCCGCAAAATGAAGTCCCGTCGTCGGCTCGTCGAGAATGTAGATCGTTTTTCCCGTGCCGCGGCGGCTCAGCTCTGCTGCGAGCTTGATACGCTGCGCTTCTCCACCGGACAGCGTGGTGGACGGCTGGCCGAGGCGGATGTAGGAAAGGCCGACATCGTACAGGGTCTGTAATTTCCGGAAAATCGATGGTACCGGCCTGAAGAATTCCAGTGCCTCCTCGACCGTCATATTCAGCACATCGTAGATGCTCTTTCCTTTGTATTTGACTTCCAGTGTCTCACGGTTGTACCGTTTTCCATGGCAGACCTCACACGGCACATAGACATCCGGCAGGAAGTGCATTTCGATCTTCAGGATACCGTCGCCGCCGCAGGCCTCGCATCGGCCGCCCTTCACATTAAAACTGAATCTTCCCTTCTTGTAGCCGCGCGCCTTGGCATCCTGCGTTGCCGCAAACAGGTCGCGGATCTGATCGAACAGACCTGTGTACGTTGCCGGATTGGAACGCGGTGTTCTTCCGATCGGGGACTGGTCGATGTCGATGACCTTATCGAGCTGTTCCATACCGATGATGTCTTTGTGTGCACCCGGAATCGTCCGCGCACGGTTCAGATCTCTTGCCAGCCGTTTGTACAGAATTTCATTGACAAGGGAACTCTTTCCCGATCCGGAGACTCCGGTCACGCAGGTCATGACACCGAGCGGGAAATTCACGTTGATATTTTTCAGATTGTGCTCTTTTGCTCCGACTACCTTCAGCCAGCCCGTCGGCTTTCTGCGCTCAGACGGAACCGGAATTTTTCAGCTCTCCGCTTAAGTATTTTCCGGTGATGGAATTCGGATTTTTCATCAGATCTTCCGCCGTTCCGATCGCCACCAGCTCTCCGCCGTGCTCACCGGCTCCCGGGCCGATATCGACAACGCAGTCAGCGGCGCGCATCGTATCCTCGTCGTGCTCCACGACGATCAGGCTGTTTCCGAGGTCACGCAGATGTTTCAGCGTCGCGAGAAGTTTGTCGTTGTCTCTCTGGTGAAGACCGATGCTCGGCTCGTCGAGAATATAGGCGACACCGACAAGGCCGGAGCCGATCTGCGTTGCCAGACGGATTCTCTGCGCCTCACCGCCGGACAGCGATGCCGTTCCGCGCGCCAGGGTCAGATAGTTTAATCCGACATCCGCAAGGAAGCTCACACGCGCACGGATCTCTTTTAAAATCTGCTTTCCGATCAGCAGCTGCTGTTCGGAGAGTTCGAGGTTCTGCATAAACTTCTGCAGATTGTCGATGGAAAGGGATGTTACTTCAAAATATTTTTATCTCCGACCGTCACACCAAGCGACGTCGGTTTCAGACGCTGGCCATGGCACGCCTGGCACGGGGTCACACGCATGAAGGTTTCGTATTCCTGTTTTGTAGAATCCGATCCGGTCTCACGGTAGCGGCGCTCTACATTTTTGATCAGCCCCTCAAAAGCCACATCGTACACACCGACGCCGCGCTGACCGCGGTAATGCACCTTGACGGATTTTCCGTTCGTTCCGTAAATCAGGATATCGTGGATTTTTTTGCGGATATTCACAGAACGGAGTGGAAAGGGAAAAATCGTACTCCTCTGCCAGCGCATCGAGAACGGCTCTCGTATAGCTCGATTTGTCCGTGCAGGACTGCCAGCCGAGCACGGTGATGGCTCCGTCTGCGATGGATACGGTCTTGTCCGGAATCATCAGATCCTCGTCGAATTCCATCTTGTAGCCAAGGCCGGCACAGCTCGGGCAGGCGCCGAACGGGTTGTTGAAGGAAAAGCTTCTCGGCTCAATCTCCTCCATGCTGATGCCGCAGTCCGGGCAGGAAAAGCTCTGGCTGAAGTTGAGCTGATTTCCGTCCATCGTGTCGACCACCAGAAGGCCGTCCGCCAGATCCAGTACATTCTCGACGGAATCCGTCAGACGGTTTTTCAATGTCCGGTTTGACTACAAGACGGTCCACAATAATGGAAATGTTGTGTTTCAGGTTCTTATCCAGCGTAATCTCCTCGGACAGCTCATACTGGCTGCCGTCGATCATCACGCGGACATAGCCGCTGCGTTTTGCCTGTTCGAGCACCTTTTCGTGTCTTCCCTTGCGGCCGCGCACAACCGGCGCGAGAAGCTGGATTTTCGTCCGCTCCGGGAGTGCCATGATCTGATCGACCATCTGGTCCACCGACTGGCGGCTGATGACTTTTCCGCACTTCGGGCAGTGCGGAATACCGATTCTCGCGTACAGAAGACGGAAGTAATCGTAAATCTCCGTCACGGTTCCGACGGTGGAACGCGGGTTCCGGTTCGTCGATTTCTGATCGATCGAAATAGCAGGCGGCAGGCCTTCGATGCTGTCCACATTCGGTTTTTCCCATCTGTCCTAAGAACTGGCGCGCGTAGGAGGAAAGGCTCTCCATGTACCGCCGCTGGCCCTCCGCATAGATCGTGTCAAACGCAAGCGAACTCTTTCCTGAACCGCTGAGGCCCGTAAATACAACAAACTGGTTTCTGGGGATATCGACATTCAGTGCTTTCAGGTTGTTCTCCCTGGCTCCCCGTATTCTGATAAACTCTTTTTTCTCTGCCATAACTGTTCCTCTTATTAATTGGAATCCCTGTCCGGACAGGGACAGGAATCTTGTCTCGTTTTCTCCCATTATAGCACACCGCCGTGCGTTGCGCAAACATTTGTTTCTATTTCTTTATCATCTTTTTACAGCAGAAAATCTGCCAGAATCACATTGCTGACGGAAATCCCATCGCGTGTCAGAGCCAGACGCCCGCTGTGTTCCTGTAAAGATGCATCGCTTCGTATTTCTTCAGAACCCCGCCGTATACGGCATGGATCTCCTTTCCAAACTGCTCCTCAAACTCCGCCGTCGAGATCCCTTGTGTCATTCGAAGGCCGAGAAACATAAATTCTTCCATGGCATCCTGCCGGGAAAGAATTTCCTCATCCTCACGGATCTTTTCCAGTGCTCCGCACGCTTTCAGATACAAAGATCGATCTGCCGTGTTCGTCCACCGGCGGTTTTCAAACAGGGATGCCGCGGACAGCCCGAATCCTAAATAGTCCGTCCGGTTCCAGTAGCCGATGTTGTGGCGGCAGGCGCGGCCCTTTTTCGCATAATTAGAAATCTCATACTGCAAAAAGGCCGTACTCCGCGAGAATTTCCGCCGTTCTGGCGTACATTTCGCGTTCCGTTTCCTCATCCGGCAGCTCCAGTTCCTGCTCCGCAAACGGGGTTCCCGGCTCCACGATCAGGCTGTAGGCGGAAATGTGCTCTGGGGAAAGCTCCGCGATCGTCCGAAGACTCTCCTCCCATTTTTTCTCACTCTGCCCCGGCAGACCCGACATCAGATCCACGTTGATGTTTGTAAAACCGGCGTCCCGTGCCAGTGCAAAACTCTCCTGAAATTCCGCAAACGTGTGGATTCTTCCCAGCCGTCTCAGCTCCTCATCGTGAACCGACTGACAGCCGATACTGATCCGGTTGAAGCCGCTCTTCCTGTAACATTTCAGTTTTTCCGCATCCAGCGTTCCCGGATTGGCCTCCAGCGTAATCTCAGCATCCTCTGAAAAAATTGTACTTGCTCCGCAGTTTTTCCATCACACGGGCGAGCATTCCGGCATCCACTGCGGATGGTGTTCCGCCGCCGAAAAAGGCGGAAATCACTTCACTTTCTGCCGTCTCTTCCGCTGCATCGATTTCTGCCAGCAGAGCCTCTTCATACTCCTTCTGCATTGCTTTCGTGCCCGGTCCCGAGACAAAATCACAGTAGGCACATTTCCGGATGCAGAACGGGATATGCACATAGAGTTCCAGTGGTTTTCTTTTTTTCATTCATTCTGCTTTTCCTCCGTACGATCGAAAGACCGGCCCCTGCGCTCCCGCAACAGCAGGCGGCGCCGACAGGCCGGTCTCATTTTTATTTCTTAATTTTCATCCAGTTTCAGCACGCTCATAAAGGCTTTCTGCGGAATCTCCACGTTTCCTACCTGGCGCATCCGCTTCTTACCTTCCTTCTGCTTCTCCAGCAGCTTCTTCTTTCGGGAAATATCGCCGCCGTAGCACTTGGCGAGGACGTCTTTGCGCATCGCGCGGACGGTTTCTCTGGCGATAATCTTCGATCCGACAGCCGCCTGGATCGGGATTTCGAAGAGCTGCCGCGGAATCTCTTCTTTGAGCTTCTCGCACATCTTTCTTCCGCGCTCGTACGCAGATCCCTCGAATACGATGAAGGACAGCGCATCCACTTCTTCTTTATTGACGAGGATATCGAGTTTTACAAGCTCGCTTCTCTCATAGCCGAGCAGCTCGTAGTCGAATGACGCGTAACCTTTGGAGCGGGATTTTAAGGCATCAAAGAAATCGTAGATAATCTCATTCAGCGGGAGATGGTAATGAAGCATCGCACGCGTCGTCTCCATGTATTCCATTCCCTGATACTGGCCTCGTCTCTGCTGGCAGAGCTCCATGATCGGTCCGATGTAGTCGGTCGTCACCATAATCTCTGCTTTTACCAGCGGCTCTTCCATATAATCAATCTCGGACGGGTCCGGCAGATTCGACGGGTTGGTCAGGTCAATGACGGTTCCGTCGGTTTTGTGAACCTTATAGATAACGCTCGGTGCGGTCGTCACGAGATCCAGATTGTACTCACGCTCCAGGCGCTCCTGAATAATTTCCAGGTGAAGCAGTCCAAGGAAACCGCAGCGGAAGCCAAAGCCCAGTGCTGCCGATGTCTCCGGCTCGTAGAAGAGGGATGCATCGTTTAACTGCAGTTTTTCCAGCGCGTCGCGCAGATCGCCGTACTGTGCGCCGTCGGCCGGGTACATGCCGCAGTATACCATCGGGTTGACTTTTTTGGTAGCCCGGCAGTGCTTCTGCACACGGACGGTCGGCATCGGTTACGGTATCACCCACGCGGGTGTCGCGCACGTTTTTGATGCTGGCGGTGATATAGCCTACCATTCCGGCGGAGAGCTCGTCGCACGGGATCAGACGGCCTGCGCCGAAGTAGCCGACCTCGACAACTTCCTCGACAGCGCCTGTCGCCATCATGCGGATTCTCGTTCCTTTTTTCACGCTTCCTTCCATCACACGGCAGGAAATGATGACGCCGCGGTATGCATCGTAGACGGAGTCGAAAATCAGTGCTTTTAACGGTTCCGTCGGATCACCTTCCGGTGCCGGAATTTTCTGTACGATCTGTTCGAGCACCTCGTCCACGTTCAGGCCGGTTTTTGCGGAAATCCGCGGAGCATCCTGCGCTTCCAGTCCGATGACATCCTCGATCTCTGCAATTACACGGTCCGGCTCGGCGCTTGGAAGGTCTACTTTGTTGATGACCGGGAACACATCCAGGTCATGGTCAAGGGCGAGGTAGAC
>ENA-OQHD01000039-OQHD01000039.1-human-gut-metagenome-genome-assembly--contig:-NODE-39-length-60040-cov-7.315140_pt1 | contig 60040 bp, 46 predicted proteins | sample MGYA00242560_ERZ504711 | MGnify/ENA primary metagenome ERZ504711 (study PRJEB26092, sample SAMD00036198) | human gut metagenome | host: Homo sapiens | study: EMG produced TPA metagenomics assembly of...
ACAACCGCGTGATCGCCAAGGACCTATGCGATCTCGGCCTGAGCTACGATCTGTTCACCCGCACCACCACCGGCAACCACGAAAAGGTCGTGCAGGAACTGTTCACGCAGTGCCTCGAAAACGGCTATATCTACAAGGGCACCCAGAAAGTCGCCATCTCCCCGTCCACCGGCCGCACCCTGCCGGACCGCTACATCGAGGGCACCTGCCCGATCTGCGGCGCAGACGGCGCCCGTGGCGACCAGTGCGACGCCTGCGGCAACGAACTCGACCCGGACGAGCTGATCAACCCGGTATCCAAGATCAACGGCGAAACCCCGCGCTTCGAGGAAACCGAACACTTCTTCCTCGACCTGCCGGCGCTCGCCGAAGCCAATCTCGCGTGGCTCAAGACCCGCGAGGGTTGGCGCACCAACGTCATCAACTTCTCCATCGGCCTGTTCAAGGAAGTCAAGCCGCGCGCCATCACGCGTGACATCGACTGGGGCATTCCGGTGCCGGTCGCGGGCTGGATCGACAATCCGAACAAGAAGCTGTACGTGTGGTTCGACGCTGTGATCGGCTACTTGTCCGCATCCATCGAATGGGCCCGCCGCAAGGGCGACCCGGAGGCATGGCGCGCATGGTGGAATGATCCGGAAACCCCGGGCTACTACTTCATGGGTAAAGACAACATCACGTTCCACTCCCAGATCTGGCCGTCCGAAATGCTCGGCTACAACGGTCAGGGCTCCAAGGGCGGCGAAACCGGCAAGCTCGGTCCGCTGAACATGCCGGAGCAGGTCGTGGCTTCCGAATTCATGACCATGGAAGGCAAGAAGTTCTCGTCTTCGCGTGGCATCGTCATTTATGTGAAGGACATTCTCGCCCGCTACCCTGTGGATGCCGTGCGCTACTACATTTCCGTGGCTGGTCCGGAAAGCTCCGATTCCGACTTCACATGGGCTGAGTTCGTGCGCCACAACAACGAGGAGCTTGCCGCTTCCTGGGGCAACCTCGTCAACCGTGTGGCCAATCTGATGAACAAGAACTTCGGTGAGATTCCGGCGCTCGATGAGAGCGAAATGACCGATGAGGATCGCGCTCTGCTGAGCGAAACCAAGGCCGCGTTCGACACGGTCGGTTCGCTGATCGAGAACCATCGCCAGAAGAACGCGCTGAGTGAAGCCATGCGCGTGGTCGGCGACATCAACAAGTACATTTCCGCCACCGAACCGTGGAAGATCAAGGACAATCCGGCTCGCCTCGGCACCGTGCTGCACGTTGCCGCCCAGGCCGTGTCCGACGCGAACCACCTGCTGGCCCCGTTCCTGCCGCATTCCGCGCAGAAGGTGTGGGAGGCTCTCGGCGGCACAGGCACGTTCTCGCCGTTGCCGCGCTTGGAAGAGGTCGAGGATCTCGACAAGCCGGGCTTCATGTATCCGATCATCACCGGCGACTACAAGCTGGGCGAAACCGTGCATCCGTGGGCTTCCGAGCCGATCGTGGCCGGCGCTGCAGTGCCGAAGCCGCATCCGATTTTCGCGAAGATTCCGCCGGAGGCCGTCGAAGAGGAGCTCGCTCGCTTCGATTCGGAGCTGAAGGCTCGTCGTGAGGCCGAGGCGGCCCGTCTTGCCGCCGAAAAGGCCAAGCTGGAAGGCTGATTCGCTGATTCACCTGGGGATTCGGCTTGATTTGGCCTGATTTGCCGCTAAGGTGAGTTGTTCTGATTGCCGGTGCAAGGAATTACGAAGTTCTTGCACCGGCTTTTTATATCTGATTTTGCAAATCCGACTTGTAAATCTAATGTGCAATATTCGACTTTCTATATACGATTTTACAAATCTATAGTGCAATCCGGATTGAATCGATTTCAAAATCCGTAACAATCGCTATTTCTCTTTGCCATTCCTCTCGTTACAATGGGGAAGTTGAGGGAAATGCGATGCTGCAGGGAGGCTCTTATGTTGGACGTCAAGCGAGTGCTGAAAGCCGCGCCTACGAAAATGCGTTCCCAAGAGCCGCTGCAGCAGTTGTGGACGCCTTGGGGCGAACAGATCGCCGGCGAATGGCTGTCTTCCAACGACGCCCACAAGGCGTTCTGCCCTGCAAAAGACGGCGAACGCAAACTGGAAAACGGCCGCACGCCAATCCTGAACGAGCATCCGCGCCCAACCATGGTGCGCGGCAATCACACCATGCTCAACGGATTCTGGGATTACGCGATCGTATCCATTCCCGAAAGCGGCAACGGCTCGAAATGGCGCAAATCCGCGGCTGTGCTCACCCGTGACGAAGCGGTGCAGGCAGTGAAGGAAGCGGCCATCCCCGAAACGTTCGACGGCAAGATTTTGGTGCCGTTCTCCCCGGAATCCGCGCTTTCCGGCGTGCATCAGACGATTTACCCAGACAATATGATCTGGTATCGCACGGTGGTGCATCCCGTGACGCTTGGGGGAGGGGAAGCGGTTCGGCAGATCGGCGATGCGAACCGCTTGATGCTGCATTTCGAAGCGGTCGATTACGTGTGCGCCTGCTTTATCAACGGGCAGTTTGCAGGGATGCATGTCGGGGGATATTTGCCGTTTGACGTCGATATTTCGGCATTCGTCGATCCCGATGATGCTTTCGAGATTGCGTTGTGCGTGTACGATCCGAACGATTCGGGCACGCAAATGCGCGGCAAGCAGAAAATCGAGCGCGAGGGGATTTGGTACACCGCGCAAAGCGGCATTTGGCAGAGCGTGTGGATGGAGATCGTGCCGGAAGCGTACGTGCAGACGCTTACGCTGAAGGGCGCCGCCGACGGCAGATTGTTTATTCGCGCGGAAATCGGCGGAGACAAGCCGAATGCCAAACTGCATATCGTCGTAGCCGATCCCGCGGACGGCACGATCGTCGCGGACGAATTGCTGCCGGCTGGCATGCGCAAGGTGCGCACGGAAATCGCAACGCGGGCCGAACACTTGTGGTCGCCGAACGATCCGTATTTGTATGACGTGACGGCGACGCTGGAATTTGGTGCGGCGAAATCGCAGGGAAAGCAGGAAAAGCTGCAGCAAGAATCGCAGGAAATTCAAGAGAAACCCGCGAAATCGCAGGAAAAGCAAGATATTGTGCGCTCGTATTGCGCGTTCCGCACGGTTGAGATTAAGCCTGATTTGAAGGGTATCGCGCGCTTCCATCTCAATGGCAAGCCGGTGTTCCTCAAGGGTGTGCTCGACCAGGGCTATTGGCCGGACGGCCTGCTGACCGCGCCGAGTGATGAAGCGCTGGTGCATGACATAATCGCCATGAAGGAATCCGGCTTTACTATGCTGCGCAAGCATATCAAAATCGAGTCGGCGCGCTGGTACTACCATTGTGACCGCCTCGGCATGCTGGTATGGCAGGACGCGGTGTCGGGTGGCGGCGAATACAACGCGTGGGTCACCAACCGCAAGCCGACGCTCATGCGTGCCACATGGAACAAGTACCGCGACGACACGGCGAAGCATTTCGCGGCGCTCGGTGCCGACGATTCGACGTACCGCCGCGACTGGTCGCGCACCTGCGATGCCATGGTGCACATGCTTGCCGGCCACCCGTCGATCGTCACGTGGGTGCTGTTCAACGAAGGGTGGGGGCAGTTCGACGCGTGCGATGCGGCGGAACGCATTCATGCGCTTGACCCGACGCGCCCGATCGACGCCACGAGTGGCTGGTACGACCAGCGTTGCGGCGATTTTCACAGCGTGCACAACTACTTCCGTCCGCTGGAAATCTACCCGGATAAGGGGCCATTGCGTGGGTATGTGGCCGAATATGAAAAGCGGCATAAGCGGCGTCGTCGTGCCGCGCATTACGCGGTGTTGCCGGTTGCGCAGCATGGCGTTCGTGCGTTCGTGATTTCGGAATTCGGAGGATTGGCGCAGTTGGTTGCCGATCATGCTGCGGTTTCGCGCGCGTACGGCTACGGTGAATACGATTCGATTGAGGATTGGCGCACTGCCGTCCGTTCCGTGCTTGATTCGGCGGAATCGTTGGAATCACGCGGATTGGCGGGCTACGTGTATACGCAGGTTTCCGACGTCGAAGAAGAGCTCAACGGCCTCATGACCTACGATCGCCGCCTCAACAAATTCGCGCAATGATTCGCCGAGATTGAGTGCGGTCATGGCTGTCATGGAAGCGTTCTGCTTCTTGCGTTTCGGTGGCGCGTTCGGTACGTTGGGAACGGCGGCTATTATGGCGCCATCACAGCGAGCCACGGCGGAACGGAGCGAGGAGATGTGCGTTGCGTTTGCATTGGCCGCATTAACCGAGGGGGTCTTGTGACCATGAATCATGTTCCGGAAGCGCCGCAGTCCGCAAGCGGCGATTATGCGTGGTTGGGAGCCGAGCCGGGTTCCGTAGCCGATCAGCTGTATATGTCGGCGGCCGACGAATGGAATCAGGCAATCAATTCGCGTTTTGTGAATGAATTGCTGGATGATACACTTCCAGAATCGATTTTGAAGTCTTATTTAATTCAGGATTTCAAGTTCTTTAATCAGGGCATCATGGCACATGCGATTGAACTTGCGCCGCGTCAGGAAACCAAAGATATGCTGGCGAAACAATCGCAATGGTTTGCTGACAATGAAGCAACATATTTTACCGGATTCCTTAAGGAATACGGAATTACTGACGAAGAATACAATAATTCCGAGCAGACTCCGGCAAATCGTGAATATTGCGAATATCTGACCAAGCTGGTTCAGGGAACTTGGGAAGAACTCATTACTGCGCTGTGCTGCATGGAATGGATTTATCTTGCCTGGGCCAAGCGCACCATCGACGCTGGCGTCGTTCAGCAGATTCCGGCGCACAAGGGTTGGGTTGATTTGCATGAGGGCGATTATTTCCGCGCCTGGACGGGCCGCCTGATCGCGCTCGTCAACGAGTATGCGTCGGTGGATGGCTCGGAGGCCGACGTGTTCCGCACCATCGTGCATCTCGAGCGTCGCTTCTTTGAGGATTCCTATCCGCAGCGGTGAGCGGTGAGCATGATATGAGGCAATGAGCGCCAATGCAAATTGGCGGTAACGCGGTAACGCAATAACGCAAGCAGGGGGTCCGCAGAATACGCGGACCCCCCGTAATTGTTGGGGCAACCGGCATGCCCCAACGTGTCAGATCAGCTCGATATCCACATCCAAGTGGAGCGGCCTATCGGCTGGAATGTGGTACTGCGGGTGCACCGGGCTCATCCAGGAATCGTCGCCGCCGACGCCCATTTGCGCGGCGAGTACGCGCAGGAACATGTGCTTCGGAGCGGGCAGTTCGTCCTGATGCTGGGCTTCTTCCAACATGAATGCGCTGTACGGCTGCAGGCTGAGCGCGAACGCTGATTCGCCGTGACGGCTCACACGCATGCCATGACCGGCATCATCCGTGATCTCAGCCCAACGCACATCCTCATGGTTGCCGGTTTCCTGCGGCATGAGGTACGGCGCATGATCGTCGTAAGCGTTGGTGTTCCAAATGCCCAGCTTGGCATGCTTGCGGTCGGCGTAGGTTTCGTCGGGTCCGGGGCCGTAGAAGCGCAGGTTGGAGTATTCGACCGGCAGCGTCCATTCCAAACCGAAAGCCGGAATGGTCGGGGCTTCCTGAGTTTCACCCGGATAGTCGACGCTCAAGTGCAGCTTGCCGGTGGTGTCTGCCACATACGTGATGGTGACGTGCGTGCGCTGCGGAGTGGCGAGCTCGTACTCGTATACGGCTTTCAGCGTATCGTCATTGACCTGTTCGATGGTGTTGTTGACGCACTTGGCGTAACGGCCTGCGCCGACCCACTGCGCGCGGTCGTAACCGTGGCCTGCACCGCGATCGTTGTCGGTCAGCGCGCGGAACGTGGTGAGCGTGGGCCTGCGCAGCACGAATTCACGGCCGTCAAGCGTGTACGAAACAATGCCGCCCTGCGTACGCGACAGCAGAATCTCACGACCGGATCCCTGCACGCCAGCATTCCAACGGCCAACGGTCACGATGCCGTCAACAGGCTTCGTCTCGCTGGCAGCAACCGGCTTGGAGCCTGCAACCACGGTCTGGCCGAACGACAGCTCGTAGCCCTTCGACGCCCACTCTTCCGCGGCGGCAAGGCGTTGGCTCACTTCGAGCGTGAGCTCGTTGGCTTGGCCTCGGTAGGCCTCCAACGGCCATTCAATATCGAAGTGCTTGGTTTCGCCAGCCGGCACATCAAAACGCTGTTCGGCCTGCCATACCGGCTCGCCATCCGCAAGCACGCGCGTAACGAACACATAGTCGGCGGTGGAAACGAACAGATTGTCATTCGCGATCTCAACGCCGGTTTCACCCGGCACAATGCGCACGTTGGCATACAGCTGCTTGACGTCTTGCGCCTTTGGCGACGGCGTGCGATCGGCGAACACAATACCGTCTCCGGCAAACTCGTAATCGCTCGGACGATCGCCGAAATCGCCGCCGTAGCAGAGACGTTCATCGCCATCGGGCAAGCGCACAAGAATCGCCTGATCAATGAAATCCCAAATAAATCCGCCTGATATTGCGGGTAGCGTTCCAGCGCAACATATTCGTCCATATTTCCGACGGAATTGCCCATGGCGTGCATGTATTCGCAGGAAATATACGGCTTCTTCGGATCGGACTTGAGATATTCCTCGATTTCGTCGGCGTGCGCGTACATGCGGCTTTCGATGTCGGTCACGTCGTCATACTTGCGATTGTGGGTCACGCCCTCGTAGTGCACTGGTCGGTTCGGGTCGAGTTCGTGCACGTGGACGCTCATCGCGCGGAACACGTCTCCCGCATACGATTCGTTGCCAAGCGACCAGATGACTACGGAAGCATGGTTGTAGTCGCGCTTCATCATGCTGTTCACACGGTCCACGCACGCGCCCTCCCATTCGGGCTTGCTGCCCGGAACGGCGGAATCCTCGGTGACCACGTCTCCCGGCAGGCACCAGCTGCCGTGCGTTTCAAGATTGGTTTCGTCGATCAGGTAGATGCCGTATTCGTCGCACAGGTCGTACCAGTATTCCTGGTTGGGGTAGTGCGAGGTGCGGATGGCGTTGATGTTGTGCCTCTTGCAGAACGTGATGTCGTCGATCATGTCTTGCCTGGTGATGGCGCGGCCGCGCTTCGCGTCGAATTCGTGGCGGTCGGCGCCCTTGAAGACCACGCGCTTGCCGTTGAGCTTCATGATGCCGTCTTCGATGCGGAAGCGACGGAAGCCGACGCGCTGCGTTGCGGTTTCAACGATCGCGCCATCATGGCCGATCACCACAACTTGCAGTTCGTACAGTGCCGGGCTCTCGGCGCTCCACGGCTTGACGTCCAACGAGCCGGAAACGATGCCGGTTTCGTCGGATGCGGCCAATGCGGTTTCCCACACCACATTGCCACTCAAATCCTTCAGCGTCGCCGACACGGTGGCGGCATTCTTCGCATTGCGCACCGCGAGTAGCGCGTCGAGCGAACCGGTGGCGGTTTCCGGATTCCAATCCGCTTCGACCTTCATATCTTCAATGTGCACATGCGGCTGTGCGGCGAGTTCCACGGAACGGAACAGGCCGTGCAAACGCCAGTAATCCTGATCTTCCAGCCAGGATGCGCTTGCGTATTCGTAGCAGGCGACGGCCACGACGTTTTCGCCGTCGTGCAGCGCTTCGGTGATGTCGAATTCGTTCGGGGTGTAGCCGTCTTCGCCGTAGCCGACGAACACGCCGTTGACCCACACGTAGATCGCGGTGGCCATGCCGTGGAACGTGATGCTGACGGTGCCGCCATTTTGACGGGCCGTATCAAGACGCTCGGCGACGGTGAACGTGCGGCGATACAGTGCCACATGGTTGGTTTCGGGAACGTTCGGCTCCTGCGGATTCTCATGGCCGTCCCACGGGTACTGAATATTCACGTACTTGTGGTTCATGTATCCCGCGTTCTGCAGGTGGGAGGGCACGTCGATGCGGCCGAAAGCGGAATCGTCGAAATCCTCGGCTGCGAACGGCTCTTCCTCAAGATCGATGTCGGAGGCCTGCACCATTTCCACGCGCCATTCGCCGTCGAGGCTTTGCTTCAAATCGCTCGGCTCGCCGATCGCGGGAATGTGAGAAAAGGTTACGTGATTGGAATGTGCCGGCGTGCGATTCACTGCGAACACCGTGGGGTCGGTGAGCCACGCGGCGGATGCGGTGGTGATCTTATCTGCCATGATTTCCTCGTTTCCGAAACATAACTTCGTTGTTGATGTAGGTTTAGTTGGTGTGTACTTTTGTGTACTCAGAGTAATAAATCTCTTTTACTAGCATGGTAAACGTTGTTTACTTAAATTGCAAATCTGCGTGTTGCTTTATTTGCAACTGAATTTACTTATATGGCGATAGGTGACGGCAAATGGCGGTAGTAATCATGATTGCAGATGTCAGTATTTGATAATCGTAAGAACTGCGATTGCGACACGCCGTTTGGGGGCTTTGTGTACTAAGGAATTTTACTTTTGATAGTAAACAACGTATACTCAATTTTCGAGGTCAACGGGTGATCTCATCAAAATCTTCTAAGGAGAAGAGATAATGAGCAATACGACCACTACTGCGAACGGCACGGCTCGTTGCGGAAAGCTCGGCCAGCGCGTAGCGTACGCGTGCGGCAACCTTGGCCAGTCCGCGTTCTATAACGCACTGAGCACCTACTTCGTCGTCTATGTGACGAGCTCCTTGTTCGCTGGTGTCGATAAAGGCGTCGCCACCAAGCTGATCGGCATCATCACCGGCCTGGTCGTGGTGATCCGTATCGCGGAGATCTTCATCGACCCGCTGCTGGGCAACATCATCGACAACACCACCACCAAGTGGGGCCGTTTCCGCCCATGGCAGTTCCTCGCCGGCGCGATTTCGTCCGTGCTGATCGTGCTAGTGTACACCGGCCTGTTCGGCTTGGTGAACGTGAACACCACGTGGTTCATCGTACTGTTCGTCATCACCTTCGTCGTGCTCGACGTGTTCTACTCCCTGCGTGACATCTCCTACTGGGGTATGATCCCTGCATTGAGTTCCGACTCCCACGAGCGCTCCACCTACACCGCACTCGGCTCCTTCACCGGCTCCATCGGCTACAACGGCATCACCGTCGTGGTCATCCCGATCGTCACCTACTTCAGCTGGGTGTTCACCGGCAAGTACGTCGAAAGCCAGTCCGGCTGGACCTGCTTCGGTATTATCGTCGGCCTGCTCGGCCTCTTGACCGCATGGACCGTTGCCTTCGGCACCAAGGAGAACGAGAGCGCCCTGCGCTCCAAGGCCCAGAAGAACGGCAACCCGATCGAAGCCTTCAAGGCCATCTTCCAGAACGACCAGCTGCTGTGGGTTGCCTTGAGCTACCTGCTGTACGCCATCGCCAACGTGGCCACCACCGGCGTGCTGATCTTCCTGTTCAAGTTCATCCTCGACAACCAGGCCGCATACTCCCTCACCGGCGTGATCGCACTGGTCGCAGGCTTGGTTATGGCTCCGCTGTACCCGATCCTGAACAAGCGCATTCCGCGCCGTTACCTGTACATCGGTGGCATGATCTCCATGATCGCCGGCTATGTGATGCTCGGCATCTTCTCCGACAACATCATCATGGTGTTCGTGGCTCTGGTGCTTTTCTACGTGCCGGGTACCCTCATTCAGATGACCGCCATCCTGTCGCTGACCGACTCCATCGAATACGGCCAGCTGAAGAACGGCAAGCGCAACGAGGCCGTCACCCTGTCCGTCCGCCCGATGCTCGACAAGATCGGTGGCGCCATGTCCAACGGCATCGTCGGCATCATCGCCGTGGCCGCTGGCATGACCGGCAATGCGACCGCAGCCGACATGACCGCATCCAACATCCACATCTTCAAGATCTGCGCCTTCTACATTCCGCTCGTGCTCATCATCCTGAGCCTGATCGTGTTTCTGTTCAAGGTGAAGATCACTGAGAAGATGCACGATGAGATCGTCAAGGAGCTCGAAGTGAAGCTCGCCAACGGTGAGATCGAAGCCGACGACGCTCAGACCGTGGAAGCCGTCGAGGCGGTTGCCGTGGCTGAAACCGCTGGAACTGCTGGAACCGCGACTCCGGCGGGCCAACCTGAATCCCGATAACTGAACTTCCCCTTCCTTTCCGACAACCAGGGCCGCCTGAAGCACTCCATCCGCTGCAGGCGGCCTTTCATTCTTTTCGTCTCCATGCCTCTCATCCCGTCCGGGTTCCTCCACTCACTGGAACAATCTGGACGATAAAAGGCCTGTCAGCGGGAGGATTCCTCCGCTCACTGGAGGTTTTTAGGACAGTACGGGGGTATTTTGCGGTCCGGATTCTTCCAGCGACTGGAGGAATATGGATGCTTGGAGAGTTGCAGACGGGGCGATTCTTCCGGTGGCTGGAGGATTTTTGGACGTTAGCAGGTCTGTTAGCGGGTAGCTTCCTCCACCGACTGGAGGCTTTTTGGACGTTAGCAGGTCTGTTAGCGGGTAGCTTCCTCCACCGACTGGAGGTTTTGGGTCGCGCTAAGGCGTCCGGAGCTATGCTTCGCCGATGAGGGAGCCGCGTTCGTGGATCGTCGGTACCAGTGTGCGGATCACGATGGTGGCCTGTCCGCGCAGGGTGAGATCCTCGCCTTGCCTGCAACGGTGAATTTGCGGCGCCTCCTGATAATCCGTGGTCACGGTGCGGCTGATTTCGTTTTCCATCGCGTCGATGAATTGAGTATTGACGATTTCCGGCGCACCATATACCGAAATGTCGCGCAGATCCAACAATCCTGCCGGTATGGCCATGACGCGCCCGAGCAACGCGCCCGCTTCGGTGAGAATATGCGTACGCGCGGCGGGATCCTGCGAGATGCGTTGCTGCAACCTGTCACCGGAAACGAATGATTCGAGACATCCCTGTTTGCCGCATTCGCAGATTGGCCCGTTCGGGTCGACCACCACGTGTGCGATTTCTCCGGCAGTGAAGGAACTTCCTTCGATGATGACGTCGTTGAGGCATAATGCCGCGCCGACGGCCCCGCCCGATGGAGATGAGCATGGAATTGGGGGAGCAGTCGCCGAAGAATCGTTCCGCCACAAGTGCCGCATTGGTGTCGTTGCCTACGATCACGGGCACTCCGGTGGCGTTTTCCACTTCGGTTTTCAGCGGCAGTTCGCTCCACCCCAAGTGCACGGATTTGCGCACCACGCCGTTGGGTTCCACAATGCCGGTCACCGCGATGCCGATGCCAAGGGTCGGCAGTGGCGTTGAGCTGATGAGCTGCCTGCAGAGGTCGATCACGTCATTGACGCTGCAGCCATGGTCGACGGGAAGCTCGGTGCGGTCCACGATTCTGCCGGAAAGATCCGCCAGCGCTCCTTTGACGAGCATCGGATTCGACAGGTCGACGGAGACGATTCGCCAGAAATCGGTGTCGATGGCGAGCACTTGTGAACGTTTACCGCGCCCTTCGCGATTGTCGGGGCCGAGTTCGCGCAGAATGCGATTGTCGACCATTTCGCCGGTCACTTCGCTGGTGGTGAAGCGCGAAAGTCCGATGAGTTTGCCGATATTGGCTCGCGACATTTGCGTTGCGGGGAAAAGCTGCTCGAATGCGGCGGTGATATTGCTGATTCGAATGTCGGAAGGTGATGCCTTTGCTTGGGTACCGCTCACGATGTCCTCGCTTTCTTGTGTGGAGCCGATACATATTGTAGTGTGTGGCGATACAAGTGCGTTATGTAATTTTTATTGGCAATAAAGATTACTAAACAAGAGTATACGGCATTTTTCCTCGAATTGCGATTGCTTTACGATTGTTACTAAATGGCGGAATTTCAGCTTTTTTGGTGGAATAGCAATCGCGTGCCGGATTTAAATGTAAGGAAACTTGACAAAAAAGGATTACGTAGGTATGCTGTGACTATCCGGTGCAAGGAGGTGCCGGAATAATCTCACGAAGGAGAGAGATATGCGATCCCACACTCAGCGTTTGATGGTTTGCGCAGCTTCTTTCGCGGCTCTGTGCATGGGTCTTGCAGGATGCGGTTCCAATACGGCCAGCACCGGCGGGGATTCCGGGGAGGTCGTCAACCTCACGTACATGCACCGTCTTCCGGATTCCGAAGGCATGACCTTGGTCAAAGACATTGTTGCCAAGTGGAACAAGGATCATCCGAACATTCAGGTCAAGGCCACCAAGTTCGATGGTGCCGCACAAGATATGATCAAGAAGCTGGAAACCGACGTCAAGGCCGGCAATGCTCCGGATCTTGCACAGGTCGGCTACGCCGAAGTGCCTGAGGTGTTCACCAAGGGCTTGCTCGAAGACGTGACCGAAGAGGCCGCGAAGTACAAAAGCGACTTCGCCGAAGGCCCATATTCCATGATGCAGGTTGATGGCAAGACCTACGGCCTGCCGCAAGATACCGGCCCGCTTGTGTACTTCTACAACCAGAAGGCTTTCGATGAGCTGGGCATCAAGGTTCCCAAAACCAAGGATGAGCTGATCGAAGCGGCAAAGACCGCGGCCGCGTCCGGCAAGTACATCATGGATTACGAAGCCGATGAGGCCGGCAACATCTTCGCAGGTTTGGCAAATGCTTCCGACCCGTGGTACACCGTCAAGAATGACGCTTGGGTGGTCAACACCAACGGCAGCGGTTCGCAGGCTTTTGCTGAAACCTTCCAGGAACTGATCGACAACAAGGCCACGCTGACCAACCCGCGTTGGGTGCCGTCGTTCGACGCATCCCTGCAGGATGGCACGCTGATCGGCAACATCGGCGCCGCTTGGGAGGCTCCGCTATTCAAGGACTCCGCAGGAGACACCGGCAAGGGTGACTGGCGTGTCACCCAGATCGGTGACTGGTTCGGCAATGGCACCAGCACCGGTCCTGACGGTGGTTCCGGCGTCGCAGTGCTCAAGGGTTGTGAGCACAAGGCCGAAGCCATGGAATTCCTCGACTGGTTCAACACTCAGGTTGAGGATCGACCTCCCAAGGTCTGATTGTGGCCGCCAGCACCGAAACCGCGAAGACCCCTGAATCCTGGAACGAATTCTACGGCGGCCAAGACGTGATGAAGGAATTCGCTACTGCCAACGACAACATGGTCGCATTCAACTACATGCCGGGCTACTCCGCGGTCTCCGCAGCTATGCAGGAAGCCGCCGACAAGGCAGCCGACGGTTCCGGCAAGGTGGCGGACGTGTTCCCTGTGGCACAGCAGACCTCCATCGACACCCTCAAGAACTACGGCCTGTCCGTAGCGAAGTGATCGACGTATGGAACCAGGGATCACCCGCTCTGATTCCATAACCCCTCCAACGACGGTGTGGAGCCAACGCAACACACGGCTCCACACCGTTCCTTATGAAAATATTCCTTGTGAATATTCCCTATGAATCGATCTAGCTGATTCGACGGAGCGGCTGAAACCGGCACTCCTCTCCCGTGATGACGATTTGGATACGGCGATTCGAACTGTGAAAGATGCCATCAACGATGAATGGCATCCGATGCGAAAGATAGGTACATCATGACTGCAACAACGCAAGCGGCGAAACCAAAGCGCACTGATGCGCAACGCCGCGAGAATCGAACAGGATGGGCGTTCATGGCGCCATTCGGCATACTGTTCGCCATTGTATTCATCATCCCGATTTTCTATGCCATCTATTCCAGCTTCTTCCGTCAGGTCACCGAGGGCGGCGGCGCGTACGGCGGCGGCGAATTGGTGAATAAATTCGTAGGATTCCAGAATTTCGAGTACGTGCTTACGTCCGGCAATTTTTGGTCCGGTGTGGGCAGGGTGCTGATTTACACCCTCATTCAGGTGCCGCTGATGATCATCATCGCGTTGGCTTTGGCGATGGTCATCGATTCGTTCGTGGTCAAGCACATCACGGGTTTCCGTCTCGGCTACTTCCTGCCGTACGCCATTCCAGGTGTGGTCGCATCCATCATTTGGGTGTACCTGTATAACGGTCAGATTTCGCCGATCGTCAAAGGTCTTGCGGCCATCGGAATAAACGTTGATTTCTTCAGCAAGAACGTTGTGCTCGCTTCCATGGCAAACATCACCACATGGACGTTCACCGGCTACAACATGCTGATTTTCTTGGCAGCACTGCAGGCGATTCCGCACGAACTGTACGAAGCCGCACGCATTGATGGCGCAAGTGGATGGCAGATCTCCATGCGCATCAAACTGCCGAACGTGCGTTCCGCGGCGCTGCTGTCCATGTTGCTGTCCATCGTCGGCACAATCCAGCTATTCAACGAACCGCAGATCATGCAGACCGCCGATCCGGGCATCTCCAAAACCTATACGCCAATGATGATGGCCATGAACACTTCCCAAGGCACGCTGACTCCGGGCGGTGACGGACCCGCATCGGCGGTCGCCATCGTCATGGCACTGATCGCAGGCGTTCTCGCCATGATCTACGCACTGGTCGAGAGGAAGGCGAACGAACAATGAGCAACGCAGTCGCAGCAAGAAAAGACGAACGCGCCCGCAGAAAAGCGGAACGCATGATGGAAAAGCAACGCGAAGCGGCCGAACACGATCTGCCGCGCTCCATGCGCCCATCGCCGATCACCAAAACCATTACCGTGATCGTGCTCGTCGTAGCGCTGATCTACTTCCTCTTCCCAATCTATTGGGCCATCATCGCATCCACCAAAACACCATCGCAGCTGACCAGCAGCAACGGATTGTGGTTCGCCGTCGGACTTGACCAGATTCCCGACGCCATCGCAACCAACTATTCGAAGCTTATGGGGTGGACCCGTGGCCAATTCTGGCGTTGGGTGCTGAATTCCCTGATCTACTCCGGGGTTTCCGCACTGATCGGCACCATCATTTCGGTGATGGCAGGCTATGCCACCGCAAAATTCAACTTCCGTGGCAAGGCCATCGCCATCGGCGTGGTCATGGGATGCATGCTGATGCCGGTCGCACTGCTCACCATTCCGCAGTACTCCATCTTCCACGCACTGCACCTGACCAACACCATGCTGGCGATCATCATCCCGTGCTGCGTTTCGCCATTCGGCTTCTTCCTCGGACGCGTGTACGCGCAAACCTCCGTACCGAACGAACTGCTGGAAGCGGCCCGCATCGACGGCGCCGGTGAAGCGAGAATCTTCTTCACCATCGTGCTCCGACTGCTCGCCCCAGCCATGGTGACCATCTTCCTGTTCCTCTTCGTGGGAACGTGGAACAACTTCCTGCTGCCGTTGATGATGGTTTCCTCCGACACCCTCAAGCCGGTCACGCTCGGCCTGTATGGCATGGTATCGCTCGCAACCTTCAACGATCGTGGATCGCTGATGATGGGCGCACTGCTCGGCGTACTGCCGGTGATCGTGCTCTTCCTCGGCTTGCAGCGCTACTGGCAGGCCGGCCTCGCGGCAGGCGCAGTCAAGGGTTGACGGGCATCCATCCAACTCCATGCGTGGCATGCAAACGCCACGCATGGAGTTGGATCAACAGAACAACCGTAATCCGGGCCCCACTATTTCAGGCAGGTACATGCAATGAACGCAAGACTGCACCATAACGGCCGTTCGCAAGGATGCGTCGGCATCGACATCGGCGGAACGAAAATCGAAGGCGTGCTGCTCGACGCAACAGACCGCGTCATCGACGTCTGCCGTATGCCATCGCACTCCGGTGAAAGCAATGTCGTAACCGACATCGTGCGCGTCGCCCGCATACTGTCCAACGAAGCGCTGCCCATCGGCATTGGCATTCCAGGGCAGGTGAACTGCGCGACCGGGCAAGTGAGCAACGTCGTCAATCTTGATATTGAAACGTTGGAACTTGGCGAACGCGTCAGCGCAATCATGCACGCTCCGGTGCACGTGGAAAACGATGTGAACGCGGCTGCGGTCGGAGCCGCGGAATTCGTGGAACAAGTCGACGGCAACGCAACCGTCGTATTCCTCAACTTCGGCACGGGACTGGCCGCAGGACTCGTGCGCGGCGGGCAAGCCGAACACGGGTACAGCGGATCCATCGGCGAAATCGGGCACCTACCCATCGACCCCAACGGATTCGAATGCCCATGCGGGCAGCGTGGATGCTTGGAAACCGTGGCATCCGGCGGGGCCGTGGCAAAACTTTGGCCCTCCGCAAACCCGCCCATGCCTGATCTCATCCGCAAAGCGCGGCAAGGAGACGGGCATGCCAACGACGTGCTCGCCATGGTGGCCCACGCCATGGGCGACACCATCCAAATCGTCGCGCAAGCCTACGATCCGCAACGCATCATCATTGGCGGAGGCATGGCGAAAACCGGTGACGCACTCATCGAAGTCATCCAAGCCGAACTGAGCCGCAGAGCCGAAGGATGCCGATTCCTGACCACACTCGACATCGCATCGAACATCAGAATCGCAGCCATGGACCAACCAATCGGCGCAATCGGCGCGGCGCTCGCGGCAAAACGAGCGCAACCGCAATCGTGAATGCGTGATACTTCAGGCAGACTGGAACAAGCGCAACAATTCCGGAAATCCAGATCCGGCAATCCCGGCAATCCGAGAATCACAATCGAGAATTGAAATCGATAATCGACAATCGAAAGGCGAATCGATGGCAAGCGAGAACACCCGCAAATGGGCGATCATTCCCGAACCGAACAGCATGACGGTCGGCGAAGGCACGGTGCTGTTGCCCTATGCGGGGCGCGTGAACGAATCCATTGCGATTGGCGATGGCGATTTCCTGCTTGCGCATCAGCTTGTTGCCGACATACGTTCCGCGACAGGCACTGATTGGGATATTGCGACGGGCGATATGTGGTCGGGCTTCATCAGATTGCGTATTGCGGATTCGTGGGATTTCGATTCGCAGGATGGCGGTACCGCCGGCGCATACACGCTGACTATCAACACTGACGGCATTACGATTACCGGTTGCGATTTCGAGGGCGTGCGCAACGGCGTGCAGACCCTGCGCCAACTCATACGGCAAAACGGTGCCGTACTGCCGGAACTGCAGATTGCAGATGCCCCCGCATGCCAAATCAGGGGATATTATTTGGACACGACGCGCGGCCGAGTGCCAACGCTCGCATGGCTCAAACAGTGGGCAGACAAACTCTGCCTCTACAAATACAACCAACTGCAGCTCTACATCGAGCATACGTTCGCATTCGACGGTATGAGCGAAACATGGCGCGGATCAAGCCCGCTCACGCCGGCAGACACACTCGAATTCGACCAATACTGCGCGAACCTTGGCATCGAACTCGTGCCGTCAGTCTCCACATTCGGACACCAATACGTGGCCATGCGCACGCAGGAACTGCGCGAACTCGGCGAATTCCCCGAAGACGCAGACCGGCCGTTCAGCTTCATCGAACGCATGAGGCACCACACACTCAACGTCGCCGACGATCGAGCCTTCGCGTTCTCCACGCAACTGGTCGACTCGTATCTGCAACTTTTCCGTTCGAAGCGATTCAACATCTGCGCCGACGAAACCTTCGACCTCGGCAAAGGCAAGTCGAAGCAGGAAGCGCAACGCGTGGGCGTCGCAGCGCTGTACGCAACATACGTGGGCAAACTCTGCGAACACCTGTCCCAGCAAGGCCGCGAACCCATGTTCTGGGGAGACATCGCCATCGAAATGCCGGAAATCCTTGAAACCCTGCCGAACAATGTCACCCTGCTGAACTGGCAGTACGAACCGGAAGCGACCGATGAGAAAATCCAACTTGTGGCGAAAGCCGGAGCCAAACAAATCGTATGCCCGGCCGTATGGGGGTGGAATGCGCTGCTGCCGCGCATCGACGATGCGTGGAACAACATCGCACGCATCGCGCGCTACGGCATCGACTGCGGTGCGGAAGGCATGCTCGTCACCGATTGGGGCGATTTTGGGCATGTCAACGATCCGCGCATGGCCGTGCCTGGCATGATATTCGGTGCACAATATGCATGGAATCCTGCCGGAGATACTGCTGAAGATGATTTGCTCGCGCGTGTTTCGCGCGTCGAATATGGCGATTGCAGCGCACGATTCGTTGCATTGCTTCGTAGCGCTTCCGCGCAAGCCGTATTCACTTGGCGTGAGCTTGTGGAATATCTCGAATTGGATGATGGTGCAGGAAACTGCAATACCGATGTTGCGCAAACCATCCCATGTTTGACCGAACGTCTTGCCAATCCGGAAAACGCATTGACCTTGCGCGAAGCGCGTGATCGCATGATGCGCAATATGGCAACGACAATCGAACGAATTCCGCAAGCCAATCGTGCATTGCAACAATGCATGGTCGACATCGCGCCGATTGCGGCACATATGGGAAATCCGGGCATTACTGCTGCCGTACGCATCGCCATGGAAGGGCAGCTGCTGCTCAATCGAGTGGGATTCGCGCTCGCCGAAGCGCATGACGTGCGTGATGCGCATGACGCTGGCGATTGGCGGCCTTCCGATTATCGTGCGCTGGCGCGCGAGCTCGAATGCTGGTGCGAGGCCTATGCGAAGGAATGGAACGCGACAAGCCAACCGTCGGAACTGCATCGCATTCAGGAAACCGTGTGGAAAGCAGCCGACGAGCTTCGCCGAATCAGCAAATAAATCATCAAGAAATCAGCAAAACGAAAAACCGTCAATCCAATGCCAATGAAAGGAACATCATGACCGAAGTCATCATCGTGAAAAACGAGCGCGAAGCAGGCGATATTTACGGCCGTTCAGTCGCCGATCTCATCAAAACCAAGCCGAATGCGGTGCTGGGACTGGCAACCGGATCCAGTCCGCTCGCCGCATACCAGTCGCTCGCACGCATTGTGCACAGCGAGCATATTGACGTATCGCAGGTGCGTGGTTTCGCATTGGACGAATATTTGGGATTGCCGCTTGATCACCCGCAGTCATATCATTCCACCATTCACCGCACGGTTGTGGAACCGCTTGGACTGAACCCTGATTTGGTGCACGTGCCTGGTGACGTGCTCGACGGGGCGCCGCTGAGCGACGGCGAACGCATTGCGGCTGCCGGCCCCGCCTACGATAAGGCAATCGAAGAGGCCGGTGGCATAGATGTGCAGATTCTGGGCATTGGCACGGATGGGCATGTGGGCTTCAATGAGCCGGGATCGTCACTTGCTTCCGGCACGCGCGTCAAAACGTTGGTTGAGCAGACGCGCATCGATAACGCCCGATTCTTTGACGACGACATCGACAAGGTGCCTACGCATTGCATCACGCAGGGTATCGGCACGATTCTCAAAGCCCGCCACTTGGTGCTGCTTGCCTTCGGTTCGGGCAAGGCCGAGGCTGTGGCCGAAACGGTGGAGGGCGGTGTGAGTGCGTTCTGCCCGGCGTCCGCGCTGCAAATGCACCCGCACGCCACCATCATTGTGGACGAGGAGGCCGCGAGCCGCCTGCGTCACAAGGACTACTACCGTTACGCCTACGCCCACAAGCCCGCCTGGCAGCACATCTGATTGCTGCTCCGCAGTCGGTGTCCGCTAGCGTCCGGATTCTTCCACTCGCTGGAACATTCTGGACGTTTTTCGGCCTCCCAGCGGGAGGATTCCTCCACTCGCTGGAAGGTTTTGGGCAGTACGGGGGTATTTGGCAGTCCAGATTCCTCCACTGACTGGAGGAATTGGGACTCTGAGGTGGCTGTTAGCGGGAGGATTTCTCCACTGACTGGAAGGATTGGGTTGCTGATGGGCTTGTCAGCGGGGTAATTCTTCCACTGAATGGAAGAATTGGATGCTAATTGAGGAATATGGCTGGGAGTGAATTGGAAGGTATGAAGATGGAACAGTCTCGTGAGCGGTTTGCGAATGATGTGGACGTTGCGTTGGCGCAGCCGGCCAGTCCGTTTGCGATTCGCAATGCGCGCAAAGTCGATGCGCGAGGTGTTGCGGAACATTATTGGCTGGTTTCCGATGGTAGCGCGATTATTGCGACTGGGAATCGGGACGCTGATTTTGCTGCGGCTTGCGCAAGCGTCGGTTTGGATGCCGATACTGATTCCGATTCGGTCAGTTCGGCTGATTCCGGCAATGCCATGACCGGTTCGGCCGGTTCCGTAACCGACGCTGCAGGTCGCATGATGACTCCCGGTTATGTCGACATTCATGCGCACGGTTCGTGGGGCAGTTCCTTCGATGATGGCGTGCAGGGCATACGTTTGGCTCGCGCGGGTCACATGATGCACGGCACCACCCGCCAAGTGCTCAGTTTGATCACCAATCCGCTTGACGTGATGTGCGCCAATCTCGAAACCGTGCACGGCATGATGAGCGCCCGCCCTGACATTCTCGGCGCGCATCTGGAAGGACCGTTCCTTGCGCTGTCTCGCAAGGGTGCGCATGATCCGGAATGTTTGAAGGATCCGGTTCCCGAATATGTTGATCGGCTTTTGCAAGCGGCAGACGGCTGTCTGCGTCAGATCACCATCGCCCCCGAATTGCCGCACGGCATTGATGCGATTCGTCGCTTCGCGGCGGCCGGAGTGGTTCCTGCGGTAGGACATTGCGATGCCGATTATGCGACCGCTCGCAAGGGTTTCGACGCGGGCGCGGGCATTATGACGCACATGTTCAATGCGATGAATGGCTTGCATCATCGCGAGCCTGGTCCAATTCCGGCTGCTGTTGAGGATCCACGCGTCACTATCGAGTTGATCAATGATGGTTTTCATGTGCAGAATCCGATGGTGCGTTTGGGATTTGGTTTCGCACCGCATCGCACGGCATTCGTGACTGATGCCATGGCTGCTACCGACTGCCCGGACGGTCATTATCTGCTGGGTGCGTTGGATGTGGATGTGATCGATGGTCACGCTCGGCTCGTGTCGAATGGTGCGATTGCCGGTTCCACGCTGACGTTGGAAAAGGCTGTTCAGCGTGCGGTGCTCGAATTGGGATTCACGCCCGCCGACGCGGTGGAGGCCGCCACGTTGACTCCGGCCAAAGCATTCGGTTTCGACCGCGCGAACCCGGTCACCAAGCAACCTCTCGGTCTGCTTGCTCCCGGCTACGCTGCCGACGTGCTTCTGCTCGATCCCGCCACCTGGTCCGTCACCCACGTCTGGTGTGACGCTCGCCCTCTCCGCTAAAGCGAGATTACTGAAGCGAGATTACTGAAGCACAATTGCAGGGCCGGCTCCGCAACAGGATGCCGGCCCTTGCAGTATCTCAAGTTTTTATATTTAGTCTTGCGGGATGAAGCTGTCGCGTGCGACGAGACTGGTGGAGATTCGCATATGCTGGCTGATTTTGCGGTCGGCGGTCAGCGCTTCGGCAAGCATAAGCACCGCGGCTTTCGCAAGCTCGTCCTGGCTAATGTCGTACGACGACAATGCGGGAGACGTGTATTTTGCGATCTCCTGATTGTTGATGCTGATCACTTTGATATCTCGCGGCACCATCACATTTTCGGTGGCAAATGCCTGCAGCACGCCAACCGCCAACGGATCGGCTGCGACGATTACCGCGTCGGGCAGATCGTCCGCATGATCCTGCACCAACTGACGCCCCTGCAAACGGCCGTTTTCCACAGTGAACGGGCCATCCGCATACACCAATCCCTTCACATCCAAACCCAAACGCAGCGCCCAATTGCGAAATGCGAACGTACGAACGTCTTCCGGATATTCATGCTCGCCCATAATGTTGCCCAAGCCGCCAATAAAGCCGATTCGTGAGTAGCCGGACGCCATAAGCGCGTCAATCGCATCCAAGATCGTCTGTTCCAAATCGGGTTGCACCGAATCGAACAATGCCGGCGCAGGATTGATGTCGATGAAGACGCCGTGGGGAAGTTTCTTATGCAGACGGTGCAACGTCTTACGATCCAACGGCGACGGGCCAATCGAAATGAAGCCCGCGTATTTGTCGGCGTTGGCGATCAGCGAATCTACGTCCTTCTGCATGGTCACGTTCATGAGCTGCTCTTCGGCATGCTTGACGAGCACTTCGCGCAACTCGTCGAAATACGCGTCCTGCAAACCCTCGTCGGGAACGACATTGTCGAGAATCGCAACATTTTGCGGAATGGTGATGCGTTGGTATTGCGGTACGTTCTTGTACCCCATTTCCAGACTGGCGTTTAGGATTTTCTCGCGGGTGGAATCCTTCACCGAAAAGGTGGGATCGTCCTTCAAAACCCTCGAAACAGTGGCTTGGGAGAAACCTACCCGTTTTGCTATCTCTCTGATAGTGGCCATTCGAATCCTCCTCAAAGCCATCATTGGCTAAACAAGTTTACTAATTAATTTAGCACATATGATTCCATTCTGCCGTATTTCCTCCAAGCATTTCACGAGATAAAGCAGTCGTGCGGCAAACGAGAATCCTCTTTACTCAGCTTGCCTCGGAGCGGCTTCGGGCAATGCAGTGCCCATGGTTTCGAGGCGCATGAGGAACTCGTTGGCGCTCATGGCGTTGCTCAACAGCGTGCCCTCCGCAAGCGTGCCTCCGATGGAACGGATGAACTCAACCTGATCCAAAGTCTCCACGCCATCGAACACCACATGGAACGCATCATTATCGCGCGAAATATCGAGCGTGCGCTGCATGATCTGCTTCGCGCGAGGCGTACGGAAATCACGGACTACCGTCTTGTCGAATCGTACGAAATCCAACGGCAGATGCGCGAACGCAGCAACCTCCGAATACGTGGTGCCAGCATTGGTCAAACCCAACTCGACGTTCGGCAAAGCGGCAAGATCGGCAACCTCATCATCAACTTCATCATGCGCCACATGAATGGCATGCGATCCCAACTGCAAACCGAAACGCAGCTGTGGCTGCTCATGAGTCAACTGCTCCATGCGCTCGTGGAAGATGGACGCGCCTAATTCCGAACCATTCATGCAAATGTCCACAATATCCAATTCGGGTGCCACCTGGCGGAATGCGGTCATGTCTTTCACGCAGGTTTCCAGCACGTCAAGCGTCAGCTGCACGCTCATGTTGAGGCGATGCGCTTCGGCTGTTACGAAATATGGTGCCAGCGTACGGCCCTTCGCGTCATGCACGCGCACAATCGTATCCAGCGAAGTGATGCGCTTCGTATTCACATCGAAAATCGGCTGGTAGAGCACGGAAATCGTATTGTCTTCGATCGCATGGCGAAGCACATCGGACGCGTTGACGTAATCGTCTGAACTATTTTGCGCGGCGAGTGTGGCCGTCGTGCCGTCGACCGCCGGCAGATTGGAACTTTCCAACGCGTAAATATGCGCGCTCGCATCAGCAAGTAGCACGGCGAAACCGTCCGTCGCATTCGAGAACGAAATACTGCTCGACACGTCCACGGAAACCTCACCCTCTTCGGTGTGTACCGGCATGACGGCAAGATTGCGCATGCGTGTGGCCAACTCCTCCACATCACTGGTTGACGTCACATCGGTTACGATCATGGCGAATTCCGCGCCGTTCACGCGATACAATGTGACATTATTCGGCAGCAGCTGGCTTAAACGCATGCCCACGGATCGCAGCACGGCATTGCCGATCTTGCGTCCATAATGTTCGTTGACGGTGCGCAAATGCTCCACGCTGAAATACACCACGGCAACCAGATTATGCACATTCTCGGTTTGCAGGCTCTTCAAATGCCCGATGAACGCACGATACGTGAGTGCTCCAGTCAGCGTATCCGTTTCCGATTCGGTGCGCAGCAGCGTCACTTCCTTGTTCACGCGTAACGATTCAGTAAGTATTTCGCCGCAGGTGAGCAATATCGTCTCGTCGGTCGACATGAACGGACGATTCCAAATACTGCGTTCCGTCGCGAGATAATACTGTCGCGAGCCGGTGGAAATAGGCGCGGAATAGCGGTAGGAATACCCTCTTTTATCAAGATTGTTTGCATTGCTGATGAAACAGCGCATGCGGGTGAGACCACGATTAATGCGTCTTACCACGGTCTCTTCCGGAACTTGATTCGGCAACGGCAGCGCGTCACTCACATTCGCTATGCATTTCAACGCACTTCGGGATCGCGCGAGCCGGCTCATCGTATCGACCGTCATCAGCAACAGCGAGCAGGCGATCAGTGCCAGCATGAACACGGAAAGCACGGTGGCAGTATCCGAGCCAATATTGGCGAACTCCAGAATTTCGGGAATCCACACAATCGCCATCAAATCAGCCAAAGCCATGGCAAGAATGTGAGACAGCGAATACTCGTGCATGGCTTTACGAATCGGAATTTGTACAAAAAAGAACGTTACAATATCACAAATCAATCGAATAATCGGCACTGCAGCAGTTATAATCAGTAATGGCAGCAACCAATGCTGAAATTGATAAGGATTAATCGCAGCATTGACGGAATTCTGTCTGATAATAATCGACAGTACGTGAGAAGTATTCGCAAATAATATTTTGATCAGTGGGATTGGCGCAAGTGTGGTTCCGGCGTGAAGAATGCCGATTTTCAGACTGCGTGCGGTGATGATCGACGTGATGATGGTAACGATGATCAGGAACATGGCCACGTTGGGGAAATAGCCGGTTACCAGCAGTATGACGGTCAACGGTGGCAGCACGGTGTGTTCGGCGGCAACGCGATACGACGAACGCATTTTTGTGGTAGATCAGGCACAGCAGAAAACACAGCGACCATATGCAGATGCGCGCAGGGTCTTCCATAAGTTGCTGCACGCCTTCCTGCGCATGGAATGCGATTGCGGCCGCAATGCACAACGCATAGATGATGGCCAGAATGGTGATTCTGGCTGGTTTTCTGATACCGTCTTTTGGCTGGCTGCTGTTGATTGCCTGATGCTTTGATTGCTTCGATGTCATGATTGCCTGATTTCGTTCCCTTGTTGCGCGCCACTTTTGCTGAAAAGTAGCGACTGTCTTGTGTTACCGCCTTGTATTGTGTCTATGATTGTGCCTCGCTGCGGCAAGCGTTTATAGCACCGGTCCGATGATGCGCCACGGTGCGTTGGTGCCTTCCTCGGCGCTGTCTGGCTGCTCGTTTTCGTTGTTGCCCAGCGATTCGTAGATATTGCCGTTCCAGATCACCTTGTCGCCTTGCTTGTACAGTACGTCTGGCTCCCATGTGGGGTAGGCCTGCTGAGAGGAATTCCAGCTTGTGTTGTCGAAATCGACGAGCGTGCCCGGTGTGCCTCGGAATCCTGATCCCAGAGTGGTGGCGAATTCGCCGTCCGTCTGTTTCCTGCCGCTGCAGAACGTTTTGAGCGTGTTTGTGTTCGTATAGTTTTCGCCGCATTGCTGGTCGCGGTTCAACGACCACATGCTTAAGTGTCCCAGGCTTGTTTCCAGCGCGAACGTGTTGATCTCGCGCGCATTGTCGAGCGTGAAATACTCGCTTTTTGGTGTCATTCTGGCCGATGAGCACGGTGGCTCCCAGCAGTTCCCAGATCTGATGGTCGCTGAAGAGTCTGCCGCGACTGTACAGTAAGGTTTTGTATTGCGCGTGGGCCGCGTTCAATGAGCTTTTAATCAGGGTGGATTGTGTGATCGACGTGGATGCCACGTTGAAATCCATGGTCATGAGATTCACGGTGGAGAGCGTCACGCCAGCATCCAGAAACGCATTCACGGTTTGCATTCCTTGCGCTGTAAGGCCTTCCGCGTCGGCTGGAAGCGTCAGGCTGATGATCAGATCGTGACTGGTATCGTCTTTTCCTTTGTTTTTACGCTTTTTCATTGGCGATGAGTTTTGCCACGGCTTGCGCTCGCCGGGTTGCGGTTTCACTGTAGCCGTCGAGATTCGTGTTTTCGATATCGAAGTCGAGCGAGGTGATGTGATAGCGGTCGATCACCTGCTGGTATGCGTCGGCAAGCGCGTCGACGTCGGTGCATGCGGCGGCCAGTTCGGTGCCATTCTGCCCGCCGAAGCTGACGGTTACCGTGCGGTCGGTTTTGTAGGTTTGCGCGATGCGACTGTCAAGATCAAGTGTGGAGGCCGCTTCATCAAGCGTGTAATAGCCGCCCCAGCTTGGCTGGCAGCCGTCGCCGGCGGTGACGAATCCGAGAATCACATTCCGGTAGACATTGCCCACCTTGGATTCGAACTCGTATGAGGGGGTTGTGGTCACGTCCACATAGCCGCCGAACCAAGGCTCCGGCAATTTCTTAGCCGCCGTTCGCGTGAACGTGATCCACGACCATGTGCCGGCCGCGACGAGCGCGATGCATAGTATTGCTATGAACAATCGGAGGAAGGAAAAACGCCTTCCTGGAAACAAGGGTTTCATTATTCCCTTTCATCAAGAATCGTCAAGCTGCTATGCCGATGGGGGTCATCGGATGGTCAAACAGGCTGTGCCCCCCGCTTGGCTTCAGTGCGCAGGCGGGGGATTTTACGGGGATTGGGTATTTCTCTCGTGCGCTGGCTCTCTTATATCTCGCTAACAGTAAGGGAGTGTAGTATATGGCTGGTACGACGATTTAGGCAGTGATGTATTTTTTGCGCCGGTGAGGCGGCGCCGGCAATTCAAAGGGGTTTGAGGCAGTGAAAATAGGGGGTAATGAAGGCGGTGATCGCAAGCATCAATGGGGAGCGGAAACCTCCACACAACCGCTTGCCATCATGCATGCTAAGCCTTCTCCAACACGCGTTGTGCTCGGTTATGTTGCGATTGCATGCACGGTTATTTCATGGCTTGTCTACATGATCACGATGATCCTGTCGTTGTTCGTCAACAATCCCTCACTCACATTACGTTTCGTGGTTGAAGGCGTGCTGTACATGACGATTGTGACCACGCTGATTTTCAGTGCGCTCGTCTACTTGACGACACGGCAAGGGGCGCTATATCGCTTCATTCGGCATGAACGCGTACCTCGAGCCATGCTCGACGACCATTTCGCACACAACTACAGCAAAGGCATCACCGTACTCATCCCATCGTATGTGGAACAGCCAAAAGTCGTCGAAAAAACAATCTGGTCAGCCGCACTGCAAGAATTTCCCGACCTTGCAGTCGTACTCTTAATCGACGATCCTCCGCATTCCAAAAATGACGAAGCGCGTGCGATCCTCAAAGCAAGCCGCGAACTCATGCCAAAAGTGCTCGCCGAATTGGCGGCACCAGCCGAACGTTTCACCAAAGCGCGCGACGAAACCGCAGCGACGCTCGCCAACCAGATGAGCGCAAGACGTAGCGTGGTCGCACACTGTGCGGAAGACTACCGTGCGGCAGCGCAATGGCTGGAACACAAAGCCGATATGTGGCTGATCGAAGATCATACCGACGATTTCTTCTGCGATCAGGTATTGCGCGGTCTTGCGCGAGACTTGCGTTTGACGGAACAGGCGTTGAACGAGTCGATCACATTGCAGCAGCATGTCGACGCGAATCGCATTCTGCAACTGTATGAACGTTTGGTACGTATCTTCACCGCAAAAGGATGGTCTTTCGAGCGCAAACTGTACGCATCGACCTCCCGTGAAGGCAACAAAGCCATGAATCTGAATTCGTTCATCGGATTGATGGGTCACTCGCTGAAGCGTGTGGAAACGTCGGATGGCGTGATTTTGCGTGACGTGCGCGAGGACGAATCTCCCGATTTTGTGATGCGTAATTCCGAATATGTGCTGACGTTGGATGCCGATTCCATGCTGCTGCGCGATTACTGCCTGCGTTTGGTGTATCAGATGGAACAGCCCGGCAATGAGCGCGTGGCCGTGATCCAAACCCCGTATTCCTCGTATCGTGGAGCGCCGACGCGAATCGAACGTATCGCGGCCGCCACCACCGACATTCAGCACATGCTGCATCAGGGCATGACGTACTATGACGCCACGTTCTGGGTAGGTGCGAACGCGGTGATCCGCAAGGCCGCGCTTGACGACATTTGCGTGGTCTCAACTGAGGGCACGCGCACGGTGAAAACGTATATTCAGGACCGCACGGTGATCGAAGATACCGAATCCAGCATTGATTTGGGCTATTTCGGCTGGCATCTGGTTAATTATCCAGAGAGGTTGAGTTATAGTGCCACACCGCCGGATTTCGGCTCATTGGTGGTGCAGCGACGACGTTGGGCGAATGGTGGTCTGCTGATTATCGGCAAATTCTTCCGTATTGTGCATGCGCGGCATCAACAAGGCAATGATGTGACGTTGGGCGAGTGGGCGTTGCGCGTGAACTATATGGCGTCCATCGCATGGTCGAGTTTCGGCTTGATGTTCCTGTTGGCGTATCCGTTCGATCAGCGGCTGCTCAGCCCGTGGGTGGTGTTCGCTTCGTTGCCGTATTTTGCCACCATGTCTAGCGATTTGAAACGCAACGGATATAAGCGTTCCGATATTTTCCGTATTTACGGTTTCAATATCGTGCTGTTGACGGTGAATCTTTCCGGTACGCTCAAGTCGATTCAGCAGGGCATGACGAACACGAAGATTCCGTTCGCGCGTACGCCGAAGGTCAATAATCGTACCGCTTCTCCGGCATTGTATGTGACGATGCCGTGGGTGATCATTATTTATTCGTGCATGGTGTTCTATGCCGATACGTTTTCGCATAATTGGGGTAACGCGGTGTTCGCCGGATTCAATGCGATCGTGACGTTCTGGGCGCTGACCGCATATATCGGCATCTGGCATTCCGTGCAAGACATGGTGGTCGGTCTGATTCGTTGGTTCTTCGTGCCGATTAAGGAGCCACAGCAGGAGGCTGCCCGCAAAAAGTCTTCCTGGCGTGACGTTCTCTATTTCGGCGACCGCCAAATGATCTACGAGTCCCGCCCGCTGTAGCCTTGAGACTTCTCTAGCCCGTGTGTACGTGTACGGGCGGCGGTTGTAGATGCCTCCATTCCTATGCAACTTGCGTTTCCGTCTGCACGTCCTAGTGTTTGGGGAGGATGGCCGCACGTTTTTGGCTTGCTGACCTCACGATTTGGGAAAAAAGGGCCGGGAAAAACTAAAATTCGTAAGGTCGAAACCAAATCGCAATCGTGCGACGGGACTCAAGATTGCAACGGTCGGTACATCAAAATCATGATATGAAGGAACGGGGTCGCAGCATCCTGGTGTCCATCATTTCGAGGAATGACGGGTAGGTGTGTCGAAACGTTTGACAAATCTGAATTGCTGGCTTACGTTTGGTGAAACGTTTCGACGAAACGATTCGATAAAATACGAGCGTGATTCTGCGGAAGAAATTCCGGAAGGCTCGGCGGATGGCTTTGTTGAACGATGGACGAGAGCTGCGGTACGCATGACGTGTAACGCAAATGACTTGGAGAGCCGAAGGAGGCGGAAGATGGCGGGCATCAAAGACGTGGCCCAGGAGGCTGGAGTGTCGGTTAGCACCGTTTCGTACGCGCTTTCCGGCAAGCGTTCCATTTCCGCCAAAACCACCGACAAGGTGATGGCCGCCGTTGAACGGCTCGGCTATAGGCCGGATGCCAGCGCCCGCAAAATGCGTGGCATGCGTAATCATATTTTTGCGCTCAGTGCGCCGATCCGCGGCGATATTAATCAGGCCAAATACAACGCTTACTTTCTGCAGACCGCATGGCAGGCGAAGAACCGCGGCTACGATGTACTGTTGCTTACCGGCGAGGATGCGGTGGCCGACATCCGCCGAGTGACGCAAAGCAATTTGGTTGATGGCGTGGTGTTGCTTGATATTGAGGAGCGTGACGAACGTACCGCTCAGGCTGGTTCGTATTCCAAACCCTGTGTGGCCATCGGTTACCCTGCGGAGCATGAAGGTTGCGCCTGCGTCGATATCGATTTTGCTGAGGCTGGTCGTATGGCTGCGGATTGCCTGTATTCCAAGGGGCATCGCAACGCCATGCTTTTTGCGTGACAATGAGACCGATTACGATCGCGGTTCGGGCTATGTGTTGCTGTTTCGCGAGGCTTTGCTGGAACGCGCCAAAGAGTTGGGCATGACGATTCATGAATCCTCCAAGCATCGGGATGATCGTTTTGATGCGGCGGAATTCGTGCGCGAGCTTCGTTCTTCGGGCGAGCGCCCCACGGCGATTGTCAACCAGGCGAACGCCAACGTGCTGAAGTTGGTATTGCAGCAGTTGCAGGCTTCGGAATTGCGTGTGCCGGATGATATTTCGGTATTGTCGTGCGGTACGTATTTCGAGGGGGAGCTGATGCCCCAGCCGATTACCGAAATGCCGGTCATGCCGCAGGAACTATGTTCCAAGGCTGTGGATCTGTTGGTCGAGGCCATCGACGAGCATCGCGACATCAAGGGATTGGTGGAGCTGTCCACTCCGGTCATGCATAGTCGAGGTTCCGTTACCAAAGTCGGTGACGCATGATAGGAAAACCGTAGGTGCGTGCCCGTGAAAGGCGGGTGGTTTTTACGCTCATAATCGAAACGATTCGAAAGTAAGCGAAGACGCTGAAAACGAAGCGAAGATGGTGATTTCTGAAGTGAAAACCACTGAACTTTACCCATCGTTGAAACGTTTCGCAAAAAAGGGAAAAAACATATACCAATCTTCATAACTGAAAAACAATTCAAGACATAACTCAACAACACAATCACCGCCAATAAAAGGAGAAACCATGAAGATCACACAAGGTATCGCACTCGCGGCCGCGGCGGCAATGTCGCTGGCCACGCTCGCTGCATGCGGCAGCGACACCGCGCAAGACGCGGAAACGCCAGATAGCCTGTCGTTCTGGTACTACGAGGAAGACGACGCCGGTCAGACCCAGGCATGGCGTCGCGCCGCGGAAGCCTTTGAAAAGGAAACCGGAGTCGAAATCAAGTTCGAACGCAAATCCTTCACGCAGATCGCCCAGAACGGTAGCCAGTTCCTGAACTCCGACGAAGCGCCGGATCTTATGGAATCCAATCGTGGCAATGGCTCCGCAGGTGTACTCTCCACCATGGGACTGCTTACTGATCTCGGCGATTATGTCTCCCAGTACGGTTGGGACAAGAAGGTGACCGGCGCGAACGCGGCCGTCGCCAAGTATGACGAAAACGGCATCATGGACGGCGACACCTGGTATGGCATGACCAGTTACGCGGAATTCCAGCGCGTCTACTACAACAAGGACCTGTTCGCCAAGTACGGGCTGGAGATTCCGACCACCTACGACGAATTCGTGGAAGTTTGCCAGAAGTTCGTGGATGCCGGTGTGACGCCGATCGCCGCCGATGCGCAGGAATACGGCGTGATGTGGCTGTGGTGGCAGCTGGTCTCCAAGAACGCCGATGCTAAGTTCATCGACAACTGGCAACTCTATAAGGGCGATGTTGATTGGAATTCCAAGATTCTCACCAATTCAGTGAATACCATCAACGATTGGCTCGATAAGGGCTTCATCTCCCGTAACGTCACCGGCATGAAGGCAGAAGATACTACGCAGGCGTTCATCAAGGGTGAGTATCCGATTTATCAGACCGGCACTTGGAACCAGGGGCGTTTCGTCAAGCAGATTACCACTTTCGATTGGGACGCTGCGGTAATGCCGGAGTCGAATTTTGCGATTGGCTGCGCCGGTAATCTATTGGTGATTCCGGAACGTTCGCACCACAAGGATCTTGCTGCGAAGTTCATTGATTACGTGCTTTCCGACGATGTGCAGAACTACCTCGGCAACGCCGGCGGTATTCCTGTGGCGGGTGACGTCAGCAAGATCACTGATGAGAAGAGCAAGGACATGATTGAGGAATACACTTCCTATGCCAATGATGGCAAGCTCAGCTACTATCCGGATTATGCGGCTTCCAACCTCACCGACGCGGTTCCGGCGGAGTTCCAGGAACTGGTGAACGGCACCAAGAAGCCGGCCGACGTGCTCAAGGGCATCCACGAGAAGTATGATGTCGGTGTGGAAGACATGGGCGTCAAGACCAACTGATCTCGCTTCCAACATCGTGTTCAACGTCGCACGGGATTATTTCGATTTTTCAAAAACCAATTTGTGAATAATCCCGTGTGGCATTGGAAATTACAACTCGCAAATCGTGCATCTCAATCGTAGATAATTTACCAGCAACGCAGCACAACCAAAGGAAAAGCCAAAATGTCAAAGAAGACCAAAACAGGGGGAGTCTCAATGTCAAGGCTTCCCGGAAACCGTTCCGCAAAATTCGTACCATATCTTATTCCCGGACTGGTGGGACTGCTCGTTATCGTCGTTATTCCATTCGTATGGAACATTTACTTGAGCTTCACTCGCTGGCGTGGAGTCGGACCGGTTAAATTCGTTGGATTGCAGAATTGGAAACGTCTGTTTGCTGATTCCACATTCTGGATTTCATTTGCTAATTCATTCTGGATTATTGTGGCTATCGTAGTTATTCCTACGATTCTCGGACTTTTTATTTCGTCACTGTTGACTGACGTTATTCAGAAAAAATTTCGGTGGAAAGACGGCTTCTTTCCTGCGGGCCATGTTCTACCTGCCACAGCTGCTGCCAGTTGCGGTTGCGGCCATCATCATGGGCTGGATTTTCCGTCCGGAAGATGGTGCGGTGAACGCGCTGCTTGTTAAGCTCGGCTTGGGATCGCTACAACATAATTGGCTCGGTAGTCCTGATAGCGCGCTTCCGGTACTGATGTTCATCCTGGTGTGGATTCAGTTGGGCTATCCGATTGTGATTTTCATGTCCGGTCTGCAGCGCGTGGATCCTGAACTTTACGAGGCGGCTGGTCTTGACGGAGCCAACTGGTGGCAGAAATTCCGTGTGGTCACGCTGCCATCCATTATTCCCGAACTGTTGGTGGTCATCCTCACTGCCACCATCGGTGCGCTGAAAACCTTCGCACCGGTCTATCTGCTCACCAAAGGCGGGCCGGGAACGGCAACTACCGTGCCATCGTACTATTCCTATAATCAATTCTTCCAAGTGCAACAAGTCGGCTACGGCGCGGCCATCTCCACAGCGCTCACCGTGGTCATCATCGTGTTCTCCATCGTGTTCACCATGGTGCAGAAGCACGTCGAAAAGGAACTGGTCTGAACGGTCCAAACCGTAACAGACCCGCCAAATGTAAGACTCGCAAGACTTCGAAAGCCGAGGAAACAACCATGACGCAAACCATGACCGCATCGGCAGCGCGGAAAGCATCCAAGAAAACCCAACATGTGCGCTCGACCGGCGATTGGATCACCCTCATTGTGCTCATCGCAGCCGCACTGCTCGTGCTTTTCCCGCTGCTCGTACTCACCATCAACGCATTCAAAACGCCTGTCGATTACAATGCCACCGGTCCGCTTTCTCTGCCGAAACACTTCACCATGGATGGCATTATCTCCTTCTGGACCACCACCAAATTCCCTCTGAAATTCTGGAACAGCCTGATTATTTCACTGGTGGTGGCAGCGGCCGCCGTCGTGCTTTCCGTGCTGAACTCCTTCGCACTCGGCATTGGTAGAGTCAAAGGCAACACATGGATCGTGCTCGCCATCATGCTTGCCAACATGATGCCGCAGGAGGCGCTGCTCTACCCGCTATACACCATGTTCAAGCAACTCGGATTGTATAACACCAAATTGGCGATCATCATCGTCTTCACCATTATTCAAAGCGCATATGGCACATATCTGCTGTCATCCGTATACGGCACATTCCCACAGGCCATTCTCGAAGCGGCAGCCATCGACGGCGCCTCGCGCTGGCAGATCCTACGCAAGGTGGTGCTGCCGATTTCCTGGCCGACCATCAGCGTGCTATTCGTGTTCTTCTTCGTGTGGACATGGAACGAATACATGATTCCAATGGCATTCCTGATGGGCGATGACGTGCAGACCATTCCGCTGGCGCTCGCCACATTGCAGGGTCAGCGCACGATGGACGCGACCACACTTGCTTCGGCTTCGCTGCTGAGCATTGTGCCGACCATTATTTTCTTCATTATTTTCCAGCGTAAGTTGTCGCAGGGCATCACTGCCGGTGCCGTAAAGTAGTAGAAAAGGGGTTTCTTATGACTCGAGACAACGATTGGAGCACCATGCAAAATAGCTCACGTCACGATATGCAGGTCGATTCGTTGGGTGCGTTCTCCGCGCGCAATCCGCTGGACTCGCTTGCGGTTGCGGCGCCGGGACGCACGCGTTGTGTGAACGCCGAGAATCCCACAGGCGGCAAGGGCACTGCGGCCACTGCGGCCAGCGCACTTGGCCCGTCGCGTAAAGGCAGCCCCTGCATCCAAACCGTGAAAGCGGGGGAGAGCGTCACTTTGATGGACGTGGACGGTCCGGGCGTGATCCGCCATATTTGGATGACCGTCACCGATCGCACGTCGCCTACCGGCCCGAACGTGCTTCGTAACCTGATCCTGGAATTCTATTGGGATGGCGAGGAAACCCCGTCCGTGCAATGCCCGATCGGCGACTTCTTTTGCTGCGGCCACGCGCAGGCCTGCCGAGTCAATTCGATGCCGGTGGTGGTCGTACCCAATCGCGGTTTCAACTGCTACTTCTCCATGCCGTTCGAACATGCGCGCATCGTGCTCCGCAACGATCACAATGAAGACGTTCCCGCGTTCTTCTACCAGATCGACTACACCGAATATGACTCGCTTCCGGCCGGCACCATGCGTTTCCATGCGCAGTGGCGTCGCGAGCGTGTCACCGAACTTGCCCGCGACTATGTGGTGCTCGACGGCGTGCACGGTCGTGGCGCATATATCGGCACGTATCTGGCGCTCACCGCGTTGGAAAGCCGTTGGTGGGGCGAGGGTGAAGTCAAAATGTACATCGATGGGGACGACCAGTATCCCACGTGGTGCAGCACCGGTGCCGAGGATTATTTCGGTGGTGCGTGGAGTTTCGCCGATTTCGACGAGCATGGGCGTATGCATGAGCAGACGTTCTGTGCGCCGTACGTCGGTTTCCCATTCTATTCGCAGCGTCTCGCCTCGCATCGCGAGAGCGCGTATTGGGATGTGAATACGCCGGTGACCCGCGGACTATATCGCTGGCACATTCCCGATCCGATTTATTTCGAACATGATTTGCGTGTGGAATGGCAGCAGATCGGTACTGAGGAGGGCGGCAATTTCGAGCGTCAGGACGACGTCGCTTCCGTCGCATACTGGTATCAGCTCGAGCCGCATACTCCGTTCGATCCGATTGGCGATCGTCGCTTCCGTCAGCCCCGCTGAATTGTTGTCTGCACAACCCGCAAAATCGGGCCGATTCAAGAGTTGTGCAGACAGCAATCGGCCCATTTATACCCCTGAACTTGCGATTTCCAGTCTTTCCGGTCAGTTCGGGGGTGTTGTGCTGTCTGCACGACTTGCGTTCTGTGCCTGCACAACTCGGGTTTTAACCCAATTTTGTGGGTTGTGCAGACGGGAAATGCGACTTGTGCAGACGGGATTAGATGTCGCAACGCCTGCTGTGCCGATTATCGTGCGAACGTTCTGCGCATCCACGCAACAGCCAGTTGTGTCCAGATCTGCATGCTTGGTTCGATGCCGTTGACGCCCTGCCATGCGGTTTCCGCAGTGCCCAACGACAGTCCGTGACCGCCGTTCGGGAACAGGTGCGCCTCCACACTGACGCCAGCCTTCTTGCAGGCGTCGATCAGCATCAGTGTGTTCTCATATGGCACGACTTCGTCGGGAACGGTGTGCCATACGAACACCGGCGGTGTTTTGGTGTCAATATGGCGTTCGATCGACACGGATTCGAGCGCTTCCGGATCGTTGCGTCGCTCGCCAAGCAGCGAGTCGAAACTGCCGCGATGCGCGAGCGTGCCAGACGTAATTACAGGATAGGCGAGCATCAAACCGTTCGGGCGCACCGCATCCGGGTCATATCCATGTGCCTCAAGCACGTCATCGCTGGTGGACGTGGCGAGATTCGCAGCCAGATGACCACCCGCGGAAAAACCGATTACAGCAATCGCCTCCGGATCAACATGCCATTCAGCGGCATGCTCACGAATCATCTTCATCGCATCGGCAGCTTCCAAAAGCGCAACTGGAAAAACGGAAGGTTTTACCGAATATCGCAACACAAAAGCATTGAAACCGGCCGCGAGGAACTGCATCGCGATCGGCTCCGCTTCGCGATCGGACGTCATTTCGTAACCGCCGCCCGGAATCACGAGAACGGACGGACGTACACGATCGGGAACGATTTCTTCACTGTTGTCAAGGCAATATCCGACGAATTTCGCTGCGCTGCCATCGATGCCAAGAATTTCGTGTTCGAAATATTTCATATATCCATCATAGGTGGAACACGACGCACGTTATGCAGGAACTATTTGGTCCCGCTATTTTTCGTACCTTGTGATCCGTGGATGCAAATTGTGCAGTCGGGAGAGTGCGTCCTACTCGAGCAGCCAGTCGAGAATGTTGCGGTGTTGAATGCCTTGGTAGTCGCCGAGACCGACGGTATCTAGAGTGAGCAGCGTTTTGGGGTGATTGTCGCGCACGGTCTGCAATGGTGCCAGTTCCCGCGCAAGTGTCGACTCGTCAAGCACGGTTTGCGAAACCTGATAGTAGTGCGGGCCGTTGGCGTCGGATGCGACGAAATCGATTTCTCCGCCCCGAAGCTTGCCGACCGAAACGGTGCTGTACCGTCGCAGCAATTCCAAGTAGATCACGTTTTCGATGCGGTGTCCGAGGTCGCCTTGCCTTTTGCCAAGCAGCCAGAATCGAAATCCCATATCGCCCAAATAATATTTGGATTCGCTATGCAGATACGCTTTGCCTTGCAGGTCGTATCTGGTTGCTTCGAAAAGTAGGTAATTACGAACCATTTCTTCGATATACCCGCTGATTGTGGTGGGAGAAATGCGGCGGCCGCTTGCGGCGAGGCCTCCGGACATGCTTTTCAGTGATGCAAGATTACCTACATTGTCGGCGAGGAATGCAGCTACATCGTTGAATGCCCGCATATCCATACGGGGGTTCCGCTGTGCGATGTCCGCTACAAGAATGGTGTTGAACACGCCTCCCAAATAGTCGGCGATGTCCCGATCTTCGGTGAGCTGCGTGACGTAGGGGAGTCCTCCATATGTGAGATACCGGTCGAACAGCGCATTGTCATTTGCTGTTGATTGCAATGCATTTCGGTATTCCGAGAAAGACAGTGGCAGCATCTTAAGTTCGACATATCGTCCGGTGAGGAGTGTTGCCAATTCGCTGGAAAGCAGATTTGCGTTCGATCCGGTGATATACAAATCGACGTCATCACGCACGTACAGTCCGTCCGCAGCTTTTTCGAAATGTTCGACGTGCTGTACTTCGTCGAGAAAAACATAGTTGGTGCAGTTCGGCTGCAGTCTCTCAACGATGTAATCGTATAAAGACTGGTAATCGGTTGGATAGTGTGCGTCGAGAGATTCGAAATTAATGGAGATGATACGGCTTTCTGCAATGCCTTTCGCAACCAGCGAACGGCGGAAAAGCTCTAAAACCATGGATTTTCCGCAACGTCGCAGACCGGTGATCACCTTGATGACATCCCGGTCTTTCCACCGTTGAAGCCAATCGGTGTACTGCGGTCGCTCGATAAGCTCACTGGTGACCATGTGGAACCTCTGCCCTGCTGAAATGATGTTGATGTTATCCATGATATGTCGAAAACGTCCAGTGAAATGGATGATTTTTCGATTTTTGCAGAATTGTCCATTTTACTGGATGATTTTGTGGAAAATACAGAATCGTCCAGTGAAATGGATGATTTTGCAGAGTGGGTGAGTGATATGGACGTGCGATTGGGCAAATCGGAAATAATGTTGCAATCATTCGACGGAATTCACGAATGTGTATGTTCCGCTTACATGTCCGATACATTTTTCCCAGCGAATTGACAGGAACACGCATCATTCCTCTAAGACTTGGGCGCTTATATAGAACATGTCAGCGGTTATGACGGCTGGCGAGGTTCCTGAAGAACCCCATAACTGAACCCTTCTTCTCTCTTCTCTCTCAGCCGGCGGCCCTTCTTCCGCCGGCTTTCTTCTTTTCTGAACACGATTCATGCGATTTGCGATTGATGCCGTTCTGAATGTGTAAAAAGAAACGGCCGACCGCGCTTATTGGCATATGGTCGACCGTTGCGATGTTTGTGATTATGCAGTGGTTGTGTGTGGTTGTGCGGTTGTGTGCTGGCATTCGTGAGTTAGCAGCGCTCGTACGAGAACCTGCGCAGGCGTTCGAAGCATTCCACGCTTTCGTCAAGCCATGGCATGCCGATCACGAATACGTGGCCGAGCGTTTCGTGGCGGCGTGGCTTCGGGTCGAACAGTTCGAAATCGGCTCCCTTGCGGGCCAGTGCGGCAGCAAGCGCCAGATTGTCGGCCTCGAGGAAATCGTCGCCGCAGGTCACGATGAACAGTGGCGGCAGGTCGACGTTGAACGCCAGGCCTTCGGCGGTGAGGAACTTCGGGTCGGCGGCTTCGATGCCGTCGAAGAATTCGACGCCAAGCATCTGTTCGAGGCCGGTGCGGCGGTTCGGATCGTAACCAACGGTCAACTCGCTGCCCATGGTTTCCAATGATGCGGAACTGTAGGCGCCGCACACGGGAGCCGCACCTGCGAATCCAATGCCGGAAGGCTCGTCAATGCCGAATGCGGCCGCAGCTTCGGCATTGTTCTCAATCGCCAGCGTCAGCATGGTCAATGCGCCACCTGCCGAATCGCCGGTAAGGAACACGGCGTTCGGATTAACCGGATAATCAGTCAAATGCGCCTTGATCCAGCGCAATGCCGCTTGAACATCCGCCAGTTGACCCTTCAAATCGGTCTGCGGGGCCGGGCGGTAATTCAGTGAGAACACGGCGAAGCCCGTTTCGGCCAGATGCACGTTGAAATTGCGGTTCAATTCCTTATATCCGTAAGTGAAACCGCCGCCATGTATATCGATGTACACCGGCAGTGTATGCCCGCAACGTAGCACCGCATCATGCGGCAGATACAGGTCGAGCAAATGCCCTCTGCACTGCCCGGCTTCCGTATCGTAGCCACCGTCAGGCAGGTATGGAATATCTTCGATCACGTCGATCGTGTCAGGTGTGTGCCACAGTTCGGAACGCGGGGTGTCAACCGCGATTGCGCCGAAACGCATGTCGAGAATGCCTTGAAGTCGCGCTTCGGAAAGTCCTGCAAGATCGACGGTGGTTTCCGTCCAACGTTCCGCATGCTTGATCATCTCGTCGGTAAGACCATATTTTTCCGCATATTGCGCGATGATCGCCTGTTTATCCGCCATCATTGCCGTCCTTTCGTGATTTTTCATACGATTGCGGTCGTTGCCGTCGTCGGAATGCCGCACTTCGATATATCGTACCGGTTCGATACGGAAAGCGCTACCGCAATCATCCATATTTCATTGCGCTCACAGTGAATTTATGTAACGGCGCATGCGTTGATTTTACTGCGATTTCGACACGCCGAAATCGCCCACGTTGCGTCGAAAAACGGTTCGCATAGAATAAGTCGCGTTTGCGAATCCGAACAGGGGTTTCGACCGATAGAGAGGCGGCAACGGGACGCTCGACAAACGACGGACGTGAATCGTAACGGCAACGAATGGCCGTAAAAGCAACGAACAAACGCAACAACAGCCCACGAAAACCCAAATACCCGAGCAAACAATCTGAAGGAACGCCACGTATGTACGTCGATCCGAATCGTAACAAAGAAGCAGGCAATCTCAAATGGATCCTGCCATACTGCAAACCCGACCTGCCACGGGTGGTCGGCGCGATAGTGCTGTTCTGCGTCAACAACACCATGGCTCTCATCATTCCGCTATTGTCGGGCCTCATCGTGGACCGTGTGATCGTGCAAGGGCACGTCAGCGAACTGACACGACTGTGCATCATGATGATCGTGTTCACCATCGTGCGCGTCACCTCACGCTACGGCTACCAAATGTGGATGGAACGTTTCGGGCAGAATTCCGTATTTCGTCTCGTCAGCGACGAATACGAGAAACTGCACGAACTTGACTTCACGTATTTCAACCACACACGCACCGGCGACATTATGAGCCGCATGACCTCCGACACCGACGCCATCCGTCACGCGTTGAGCTGGGTGATCTACCAGGTGCTCGACTGCGTGGTCATGTTCGTCGGCGCGCTCGTCATGATGTTCACCATCGACTGGCGTCTCGCGCTCGCGCTCGCATGCGTCACGCCGTTCATTTTCATTCTTACGCGCGGACTCTCTACGCACGCGAGGCCGCTGTTCTTCGCCATCCGCAATTCGCTCGCCGAAATGAATTCGATGGTTGAAGAAAACATCGAAGGCAACCGTGTGGTCAAAGCGTTCGTACGCGAACCGTACGAAACCGAAAAATTTTGACGAACGCAACGACGATTACATGCAGCGCAACATGGCTCAGGCCTACAACAGCCGCAAATACATGCCGTGGCTTGACGGCCTCGGCTTCTCACTGCAGCTGATCACGCTCGGCCTCGGCGGATTCCTGGTGATCACCGGGCGCATGACGCTCGGCAATCTCGTGGCGTTCAACTCCTACCTGTGGATGATCGACGGACCGGTGCGCCAATCCGGATGGCTGATCAACGACTGGCAGCGTTTCAACGCATCCTGCATCAAAATCCGCAAACTGCTCACCTCTCAGTCGCACATCACGGAAAAGCCGGGAGTCGGCGCAAACGCAAATACCGCAACTCCGAATGCGAACAATGCCAACGGTGTAAACGATGCAACTGGCAACGCCTCGCAATCGCAGGCGACGTTTATAACATCGGCAACACAAGCTGCACAGGCAACACAGGTAACGACTAACACGACCCGCATCGCCGGCAGCATCGACTTCCAGCATGTCAGCTTCGCCTTCCCCGACGAACCGAACACTCCCGTGCTTGAAGATGTGGATTTCCATGTTCCGGCAGGCGCCAAACTCGGCATTCTCGGCGAAACGGGCGCAGGCAAATCCACCCTCGTCAACCTCATCTCCCGCTTCTACGACCCCACCGAAGGCAGCGTACTCATCGACGGCGTCGACGCGCGAGACTGGCCGCTCGCCACACTGCGCTCGCAAGTCTGCGTTGTCGCGCAAGACACGTTCCTGTTTTCCGACACCATCGGCGGCAACATCAGCTTTGGTGTGGGTGAACAGCGCGAATACGATGAACAGTACATTCGCCGCATGGCCACCATCGCCGGTGCGGACGGCTTCATCCGCAGCATGCCGGAAGGCTACGATACCGTGGTTGGAGAGCGTGGCGTCGGCCTTTCCGGCGGCCAAAAACAGCGCCTGAGCCTCGCCCGCGCGCTTGCCGACGATCCATCGATCCTCATCATGGACGACACGACCAGCGCCGTCGATATGGAAACGGAAGCGGAAATCCAACGTCACCTGTGCGAGCTGGACGAGCAGAAAACCATCGTCACTATCGCGCACCGTATTTCATCGGTGAAAGATTCCGATCTGATTCTCGTGCTCGAACACGGCCGCATTGTGGAGCGCGGCACGCATGACGAACTCGTGGCCTCACATGGCCGCTACTGGGAGATCTACTACAAGCAGCTCGGCCTGCAGGCTGGTCGTTCCCATGGTTTCGAAGCGTAACGTAACCAAGGCAAGAAAGGAGGAAAACCCATGGCAAAACGTAATACATTCCGTGAAGACGAGGAACTGGAAGAGCAGATTAATCTGCACGATATTCTGCGTATCGGCGTCTATTTAAAACCATATATGTCGCGTATCGTACGCATTCTTGCCGTCGTCGTAATGATGAGCTGCATCGCGGTAGTCGTGCCATATTTGACGAAAATCATGATTGATAGTGCGATTCCGTCAAAAAATTCTCACCTTACTTGGTGAATTAACGGGATTGATGGCAGTGCTTATCGTGATTTACGAGTTTGGATTGCGCTATCGTACCGTTGAAATTACTCGAGTTGGTCAGCTCATGTTGAAAGATATGCGTCGCGATATTTTCACGCATATTCAAACGCTGCCGTTCAGCTATTTCGATTCGCGTCCGCACGGCAAAATCCTGATTCGCGTGGTCAATTATGTGAGCACCCTTTCCGACACGTTGAGTTCCGGTCTGATCAACGTGATTTCCGACGTGTTCACGTTTCTGATCACCCTGGTGGTCATGTTTGTGGTCGATTGGCGGCTCGCGCTGTTCAGCTTGGTGCTCTTCCCGTTCCTGATCGCGTGGGTGATGATATTGCAACATTTCCAGCGTCGCGCGTACCAAGTGCTATCGAACAAGCAGAGCAATCTCAACGCGTTCATCCACGAGTCGATCGCCGGCGTGAAGACCACGCAGACCTTCGCTCAGGAGGCCGCACAGTTCAAAACCTTCCAGGAGCAGCAGAACGACGTGCGCGCCTCGTGGATGAAGGCCGTGCACATCCAGTTCCTCATGTGGCCGGGCATCCAGACGATTTCCGTCATGACGATCGCGTTCATCTACTATGTGGGAGTTACGGGCTTCGGCGCGGTGAACGTTTCCACCGGCGTGCTGATCGCATTCGTCGGGTATGCGAATAATTTCTGGAATCCGGTGATCAGCATCGGCAATTTCTACAATCAGCTGATCACCTGTTCCGCATATTTGGAGCGTATTTTCGAAACGCTTGATGTGCAGGCGGAGATCCGCAATGCGCCTGACGCGACCGAACTGCCGCAAATCGAAGGTCGCGTCGATTTCAACGATGTCATCTTCCGTTACGAGCCTGACGGCCGTAATATTCTCAATCTGGTCGATCTGCATGTTGAACCAGGCAGTACTGTTGCGTTGGTCGGCCCGACTGGTGCCGGCAAAACCACGATCATCAACCTGCTGTCGCGCTTTTTACGACGTTGCAGAAGGGTCGGTGACGATTGACGGGCATGATGTGCGTTCGGTCACGTTGGAATCGTTGCGTCGGCAGATGGGCGTCATGCTGCAAGATACGTTCATTTTCTCCGGCAATGTGCGCGAGAACATTCGCTACGGCAAGTTGGATGCGACCGATGCCGAGATCGAAGCGGCCGCGAAGGCGGTGCATGCGCACGAGTTCATCATGGATTTGCCGAACGGATACGACACGGTGGTGGAGGAGCGTGGTTCCACGCTTTCCGCAGGTCAGCGCCAGTTGATCGCGTTTGCCCGCGTGCTTCTGGCCGATCCGCGTATTCTGATTCTCGATGAAGCCACGTCGAACATCGATACGCGTACCGAAGAGGCGCTTCAGGCCGGATTGAACCACCTGCTGAAGGGACGTACGAGCTTCATCATCGCGCACCGACTGTCCACCATCGAGAACGCAGACATGATCTGCTACATCGACCATGGGCAGATCGTAGAACAAGGCAACCACGCCGAGCTGCTTGCCAAGCGTGGTGCCTATTATCGCCTCTACGATTCCCAATACGCCATGATCAAGGTCTGAGCGGGGTAAATCCGCCAAGGATTGGAGGAATCACCCCGCTGAAGGCCTCTCTGGCGGGGTGATTCCTCCGGCTACTGGGTGAATTCGACCGCTCAGGTTGTACCAGCCATAGTAGCGGTTGATGCACACCACATCCATGGTTCGTTCGGCGATGTCGGTCGTGTAGTCGTTTTGGCGGCATACCAGTGTGACCGGCCTGTGCTGCGGGTCGCTGGCGTGCGCCAGCTCATACAGCGGACGAAAGTAGTCATACGCCTGCTGTGGACGTTCCCCGTCACCATCCAATCCTGGCTCATTGGCGATCGACCACATTACTACGCACGGGTGGTTCTTGTCGCGCGCAATCATGCCTCGAATCGCCTCGTATGGAGTCTACTACTGGTTCGGCTCGCAACTGACCGGCTGGGACTGCAGCGACAACATGGTCGTCACAGCCACCAACCTGCACGGCCCCTGGAGCGATTTCAGGCCATTCACGCCGGAGGGATCGCATACCTATCAGTCCCAGTGCCGGAATGAATTCTCCATCTTTACGCACGTCGTGCAGTTGGGATGGCATATGATTATGACGATAGAAATATTGGGATTTCAACGAAACTGCGATACAACGAGGTAGTGCCATGAAACGATTCGCCGTTGGCTACGAATCCCTCGGCCGCATCATCATGATGATCGTCGTCGTCAACGTCGCCTTCGTGGCGCATACGCTGCTCGGCCTGATGATGGTATTCGGTGTGGCCGTGCTCATCTTCGCCACCATGATGGCCGTCTACTCGTGGGGCCGACTGCCCGGCATGGACGTACATGTGCTCGAACCCATCGGACAAGACCAGAACGCCGGCCCTGCCTGTACGACAACCCCCAGCATGGAAGGACAATCTCTCGTGACCGACATCCATAACCGCCACAGCCATCCAATCGCGCTGCGCGACGCCACCGTTACCGACCCGTTCTGGGCCGCCGAGCAGGAGCTCGTACGCACCGCGGTGATTCCATATCAGTGGAATGCGTTGAACGACAACGTTCCCGGTGCCACCCCCAGCTACTGCATGCACAACTTCAAGGCCGCGGCCGCGCAGAATGCCGAGCATCACAAGCAGGGCAAGGCCTTCGTGCCGCCGAAATACACCTTCCGCGGCTTCGAGGCGCTGCCGGAAGACCCGGCCAATCCCGACCCGGACAAATTCTATGGATTCGTGTTCCAAGACACCGACTTCTCCAAGTGGATCGAAGCGGTCGGCTACTCGCTGACCCATCATCCCGACGCCGAACTCGAGGCCACAGCCGACGCGGCCATCGACATCGTGTGCGCGGCGCAGCTGGACAACGGCTACCTTGACACCTACTACATTCTCAACGGCATGGACCGCCACTTCACCAATCTGAAGGACCATCACGAACTGTACTGCTTCGGGCATCTGGTCGAAGGCGCGGTCGCCTACTACGAGGCCACGGGCAAACGCAAGCTACTTGATGCGGCCTGCCGTTTCGCCGATTACATCGATTCCCGATTCGGTACGGAAGAAGGCAGGCTGCACGGCTATCCGGGCCATGAGATCGCCGAGATGGCGCTGGTGAAGCTGGCTGCGGTAACCGGCGAGACCCGTTACGCCGGCCTGGCCGAATACTTCGTACGGCAGCGTGGCCAGCAACCACTGTACTTTGCACTCGAAGATCGCCGCCGTGCCGAAGAGGACGGTCGCAACTACGAGCCACGTGAACAGAACTACGCCTACTATCAAGCCGACAAGCCGGTCACGGAACAAACGGAGGCGCTCGGTCATGCCGTGCGCGCCGCCTACTTCTACTCAGGCGTGGCCGACGTGGCGAGAATCACCGAGGAAGCAACACTGCTGGAATCCTGCGAGACGCTCTGGCGCAACATCGTCGACAGGAAACTGTATATCACCGGCGGCATCGGTGCCACGCATATGGGCGAGGCGTTCTCCTTCGACTATGATCTGCCGAACGACACCGCCTACTCGGAAAGCTGCGCGGCCATCGCACTCGCGTTCTTTGCGTGCCGTATGCTTGAGATTCAGCCGAAATCCGAATATGCGGACGTCATGGAATCGGCCTTGTACAACACCACGCTGGCCGGCATGGCGCTCGATGGCAAAAGCTTCTTCTATGTGAATCCGTTGGAGGTCGTGCCCGAAGCCTGCCATCGCGACGAACGCAAGTTCCACGTTAAGCCGGTACGTCAGAAGTGGTTCGGCTGCGCGTGCTGCCCACCGAACATCGCCCGCATGGTCGAAAGCGTGCAACAGTACGCCTACACGGTGGCCGACGATGCCTCCACGCTGTATGTGCACCTGTATATGGGTGGCGTGGTGTCCGCGAAACTCGGCGGTTCCGATGTCTCCCTTGAAGTGCGGGCCGATATGCCGTGGAATGGCGCCGGTGCCATCACCGTGACCCTTCCTTCCTCCGATGAGGGGCAGGTTCCGGAGTCCTTTGCCTTGGCCCTTCGCCTGCCTGCCTGGGCCGGTGGCGAGTCGGTCGCCGACTCCATCCATGCCGCGGGTGAGAAGGATTCTCGCATCACACGCACCATCCGTGACGGCTACCTCTACCTCACCGGTACTTGGCGTGACGGTGACGTCATCGATTTCGACTTCCCCATGCCGGTCAGGATGATTGCGGCCAATCCTCTCGTACGCGAAGACGCAGGCAAGGTCGCCTTCATCCGCGGCCCGCTGGCCTACTGCGCGGAAGGCACCGACAATGGTGACAATCTGCATCTGCTACATGCTGATGCCGAGACGATCGCCGCCGATCCGGACGCCGTCAAAGTCAACGAAATCACCTTCCATGCGCAGGCCGCCGCACAGGACGAACGAGGCTTGGGCGAAGTGGAACCGGTCGATCTGCCGATGGTCACGCTGACCATTCCCGCTTGGCGGGAGTCCTCGCAGGGCGCCGCCGACAAGTCGCTGTACGCACTGTGGCAGCCGGCACAACGTCAACCGACGGAAGTCACGCTGATCCCGTATTTCGCATGGGCCAATCGTGGCGAAACCGAGATGACGGTGTTCCTGCGCAGCTGACGTTTGACGGCCAACATCCCGTTGGACGGCATACGGAATTCTGCGGGCAGTCCATACCCCCAGCGAAAACGAAAGGCGATGGTGTAGACTGCCCGCAGAATGCGTAAATGGCAGTGATGAAAACGAGGATCAATATGGCCGATGGACGGCATGATGATGACTATGCACTTTCCGACGAGCAGAAGGCGGCCGTAGCCGAGCTTTCCCGATCCAACGTGTACGCGAAGCAGTCGAAATGGAAGACGCTACATGAGTTGCCGATAGCTGAAAAAATGGCCGTATTTCAAGGAAAAAGCTTTCTTTCCTATGCCGTCATCATCGCCGTTGTGGTCGTCATCGTCGCCGCGTTCGGCGTTTCCTACCTCACCAAGGGGCCGCGCGCCGAACTGAGCGTCGAAGGCATCAATATGGGCGGGTACGCCGACCAGCTCGACCGGCTCGGCTCCGACTTCGTCAAGGCGGAGAAGATCTCCGACAGCCGGCTGGTGCAAATGGACACGTCCATCTCCCTCGGTGATTCCGCAAAATGCGCAGGACGGTTCCGCACGTCTGCTCGCCATGGTCTCCGCCGGGCAGATCAACATGATTGTCACCGATGCCGATACGTTCGCGGAAGTCAATAATCGAGGTGACATTACCAAGCCGGCGGAGATAATGGGCGAGGCGCAACTGGAACGGATCAGGGGGTCGCTGGTCGATGCCAAGGGCAATCCGGTTACGGATGTGAAGAAGGCCGTAGGGTTTGACCTGTCCAAGTCGAAGGTGTGGAAGTCCGTCAAAGGATTGCCGCAGCAGCAGATGATCCTCGGATTCAGCAACGTCACCAAGAGCAAGGAGATGCCGGTCAGATTCGTCGAATATCTGCGATTCGAGTAGCGTTCGGCTTGGTTGGCCGTGCCGCGGCAGCCTTTTCCGCTCTGATCGTCATGCTGTCGGGCTGAAGAGAGGCTGACGTTTGGCCATACGGCCCTCATATCGGGGGATTGCATGCTCGGTTGAGCGGACACACGCGCACCGCCCCCCTCGCATGCACTGCGTAAGCTAGTGTTTATTGCGTAAAACGATGCGTATTGTCCAACGAATGTTGGAGAGCGAAGGAGCTGCACTATGGCCGATGGCAACATGATTCCACTGCTTCCTCAATCGGACGGCCGTCTTGCATGGGGCAATGGCGTGATTTCCATGCTGTTTGATGTTACGGGGGATTCCCCGGTCCGGCTTGCCAATGTCGCCGGTCGAGGCATGGCCGCCGCAGAAGGGGGTTTATCGGGGGCTGTTGCGGTGGTGGAACGCGATGCGCGGCCAATCGTCGAGGTACGCGCCGCCAACACCGGATCGCAAGACAACCGTCTATCGCTGATAGCCACCGTCGCCGGCGGCAAGTTGCGTTTCGTTTCGGCCCATGCCAGCGAGCCGGCAGAGGATTCCGGCGATCCGTACCGTTTGGAAATCACCCAATTCGCCTCCTACGATGCGCTTCAGCCGATGGGCCGCGAATTCGAACCCGTTGCCACGGAACGGGACCGCCCTTCCGAAGACGCTGCCCCTTCCCCGCATTGCGAACGGGCGCAAGGCATCGAAGCATCGCCAACGATTCCCGGCAACGCTACGGATGCCCCTCAACCCGGTCTGACCGTAACCAGCGTCTTTGAAGCCTATCCGGGTCTGTCGGCCGTACGCACCCACACCAGGTTGCGCTCGCCGGAACCGTTCTCCGTCGAGGCGGTCTCCTCCATGAACCTCACCGTGCCCTTGACCGTTAACGGCGGAACGGTGGAAAGTTCCCACCTGCTCTGGGGCGACGCGGCTTGGGCCGTGGAGAACGACTGGCATATGCGGCCGCTTCGTGAAACCAGCGTGCGCGATCGTAATCAGCGCATCAACCCCGGTCAATCCAGTTCCCGTTTCGCACTGAGCTCCACCTCCATATGGAGCACTGGCATGCATGAACCGGCGGGCATCGTGTAGGTTGAGGAATCGAAGCGTCACCGTTCCCGTAAGGTCCGCGACTTTTCCGTGATGTGGCAGATCGAGCACAACGGTCCGTGGGAATGGGAGGTCGGCGAGGATGATCCGGGGTCTGCATATCGCCGCGTTCGGTCCGGAATATCAGGATCATCAGTGGTTTACGAATCTAGGCGAAGGCAACGATTTCGAATCCGTGCCGGTATCGTTCGCCATCGTTGCCGGTGACTGGCAGGATGCCGTCGCGGAAATGACGCTGCAACGTCGCGCCCTGCGGGCGGCCAAGGCCCGCGAGCTGGGTCGTACCGCGGAATTCGAGCGAACGCAAGGCTTGGTGATTTACAACGATTATATGAATACGTTGTTCGGTGACCCTCGCATCGACAAGGAGCTGCCACTGGTCGAAGGTGCAGCGGGCGTCGGCGCCGACATCTTCTGCATCGACGCGGGCTGGTATGACAGCACCGACGGCGGCTGGTGGGATATGGTCGGCGAATGGCGGGCCTCCACGAATCGTTTCGGCGAAGTCGGATTGCAGGGATTGGCCGACATCATTCGCGAGCATGGCATGGGTTTGGGATTGTGGCTCGAACCCGAGGTGATCGGTGTGCAATCACCGCTCGCCAAAACGCTTCCGGACAGCGCCTTCTTCCAGCGTCATGGTGTGCGCGTGTGCGATTCCGGGCGCTATCTGCTTGATTTCCGTTCGCCTGAGGCCCGTGCGCATGTCACGCGTACCGTCGATCGGCTGATCGACGATTTCGGTGCGGTCTTCTTCAAATTCGATTACAACACCATTCCCGGGGTCGGCACCGATGTCGATGCCGGGTCGGCCGGTGAAGGTCTGCTCGCGCATTGCCGCGCCTACTTGGATTGGCTTGATGACTTGCGCCGCCGCCATCCGGATGTGATGATCGAGAATTGCGGCTCCGGAGCCATGCGCGCCGATTACGCGCAGCTGTCGCGGCTGGACCTGCAGTCGACTTCCGATCAGTGCGATCCGCTGGTGTACGCCGCCATTGCGGCCGGGGCAGGGCTGACGATTCCACCGGAACAGCAAGGCAATTGGGGCTACGCCCAAGAAGAAATGAACGATGAGACGGCCGTGTTCACGCTGGCGACTGGCGTGATGGGCCGCCTGTATCTGTCTGGATTCATCGATCGCATGACCGAACCGCGACTGAGCTTGGTGCGCGATGCCATCGCCCTGCATCGGCGGATTCTCGCCGAACAGTCCGCCCTTGTGCCGTTCTGGCCCGCCGGTCTGCCTGGTTTCAACGCGGAGTGGCTTACCTCCGGCCTGCGCCATACGGAAGCCGCCTCCCGTTGGCGGAGCGAGACGGAAGGCGGTTCATCGGATACGGGCCCTCAGACTGATTACATCATCATCTGGCGTCGAGGCGGCACCCCATCCCTCTGCATGCCTTTGGCCCAAGGTGATGAGATCGAACAGATTTTCCCCGATCCGGGCAATCCCGATCATGCACCCGAAACCAAGCCGTGGACCATTGAACGGCTCGATCCGGAAACCGTTCGTCTGACCGCGGCTGCCACCGAGTGTCCTTCGGCCCGAATCTTCGCCATTCGGCATACATAGGAGACAGGATGCATGCATGATTTCCCAGAATCGACATTTTGGGGAATCATGCTTTTTCATATGTGAGATGGAGGGCTTAATGATAGGGAAATCGGCCATGCAAGATGGCAAAAGACCTGAATATACGCTCCCTAACATATGGCCTCCGTGCACGATTCGCCTGAGGACCTTTCAGGGCGAATCGTGCGCTCTCCATAACCCATGTGTCTGCCATTGGTTCGATCGGCAGTGCGTCCCGGTGCCATTCCTACCGGAAGAAAGCCTGTTCGGATCACTCCTTGCCATGGTGAACGAGTGTTGTTGCATCGGAGAAGTGTTTTTGTGATTCAACAAAGAGGGAATCAGCGGTGGGCAGAAGAGCCGTTCGCCGGAAATTCGTCATCGCAAAGTTGCTGAACGACGGAATATGTGCAATGAATCACGAGAAATCCGAAACGACACGCTGATAGTGCATGCTAAACGTTTGTGATATCTTGGAATCATCACAAACGTTTAGCAAAGGAGCGAGCGATGAATACGAGGCCGACACTCAAAGATGTGGGTGCTGCCGCCGGCGTTTCCGTGTATGTTGCGTCGCGTGCCCTTCGCGGCGAAAGCGGAGTGGCCGCATCCACACGGGCACGTGTGGAGCGCGCGGCTTCCGAGCTGGGTTACGTGCGTAATGAAATGGCTGCCGGTCTGCGTAAGAAGAACAGCCACACCGTTGGCATTCTTACTGCAAGCGGCCGAAACCAGTACTACTCCATGCTTGCTCAGGTGATTGATAGCACCCTACGTGAATATGGATACTATGCCGTGGTCAGCGACATGTTGAAGGACCGTGCGGGAATGGGTGAGCCTGAAGAACAGTCCTTGCGCCTACTGTTCGAGCAGCGCCCTGCGGCAATTGTGGCAACGTATGCCTTGAGTAAATCCGCTTTGAAGATCATAGAATCGTTCCATGTGCCGGTTGTTTTGTGGATTCCCCTTCGGCAGTGGCTGGAGAATGGCCTTTTGTCGGAAGCGACAATCGGCAGGCGGGAAAAATCGCCGGCGATTACTTGGGGGGTTTGGGGCACAAGAATATTGCGGCGGTCTCTTATCCGTCTTCCTGGCCTACCTGCAAGGCTCGTATCACAGGTCTTCGTGAAGCCGCCGAACGTTGCGGAGCTGATGTGACGGTGGTGGAGTGCGACAACAACCCTGAGTCCGCTTACGAAAACATGTCTCGCAAACTTCAGGAGAGCGACGGTTCATCCCGTTGCGATGCGGTATTCGCTCTGAACACGATGATGGCGATGGGGTCTTTCCGCGCTTTGCAGGAGAACGGCTTCCATATCGGTCGCGATATCTCGTTGATTGCCATGGATGATTTCGACTGGGCTCCTATGCTCACTCCTCCGCTGACGGTCATTTCACAGAATATGGATGAGATTGGCCGACAGGCAGGCCGTTTCGTGGTGGATGCCATTCGTGGCAATGCATTGGCCGGGCAAAACCTCATCATTCCGGTAAGGCTGATTGAGCGCCGTTCGTGTGTGAATTGGAATGAAAACACAGAGAGGAGCAGTTGATAACAACCAAGGGTTTTTCGATAGTGTCGAAGGATTTCGACTGCGAAGTTGCAATTCGGTAATCCAGTTGATTCGACGAATTCTTCGTGTGGGATGAACTGTGGGCTGACGCCATCGATTGGCGGAGGCGGGTTCTCCTCTTCTCATCGGCATTGGGCAGTACAACGTTTGCCATGCTGAGAAAATAAACGTTTAGCATATCAATTATCAACAAAGGAGTACAACCATGGCATATGCAATCGGTCTGAACAGCGGATCCTCATTTGACGGTGTCGACGCCGTACTTATTGAGATCAATCAGGCTGAAGACGGCAGTGTTCTGCCGCCGAAGTATATCGATGCCTTGTCCATCGACTGGCCGGAAGACATTCAACAGCAGGTGCTTGCGGCATTTGACGATACCCTGGGTATTTTCAAACTGACCCGTCTGAACTATGTATGTGGCGCAGTGTTCGCGCAAGCTGCTTCTGAATTGATGAAGAAGCACAACCTCACCGGCAAGGATATCGACGTCATCGGGTACGACGGCCAGACCATTTACCAGGAACCGCCGGAACATGACCAGATGAAGCAGTACGATGCATCCTCTCCATTCTACGAGATGTGGACCAAGTACGGATATCCCTGTGGTCTGCAAATCGGTGAACCGGGTGTGGTGTCCGTGCTGACCGATGCCCCAGTCGTAACGCAGTTCCGTAGCGTAGACCATACGTTGCAGGGTACGGGCGCTCCGTTGATGCAATACTTTGACTATGTGCTGTTCCGCAACGACAAGCCAACCGCGACTCTGAACATCGGAGGCATCTCTAACTGCCATGTCGCCTGCGCTGATCGTTCCAAGATGCGCGCATTCGATTGCGGTCCGGGCAATGTCATGATCGATCAGGCCATGCGCGTACTGTATGGCAAGGAATATGACGCCAACGGCGAAGTCGCCGCACAGGGCACCGTCAATGAGGAGATGCTTGCCGAGATGCTCGAGCATCCGTTCTTCAAACGCGAGATTCCAAGATGCGCATGGCGTCTCGATTTCGGTGCCGAGTACACCCAGTCGATGCTCGATAAGTACGCCAACCTGTCCAGTGAGGATAAGCTGGCCACCATCACCGCGTTCAGCGCCGAGGCCATCGCCCGTGCGTTCAGTGAATTCATTCTCCCGACGGGCTTGGGCGTTGATCGCTTGATCGCTTCCGGCGGTGGCGTGCGTAACGCTACATTGATGAAGATGATTGCCGAACGCCTGCCAGAAGGCGTCAAGTTGGAAACTTCCGACGTCATCGGCATTCCGCCGCAGTATAAGGAGGCTATCAAGTTTGCTACGATCGCCTTCTCTACGAAGCGTAGCATCGCCGACAACATTCCGGCGGCATGCGGTGCGACGAAGTTCGGCGTGCTTGGCAAGCTGGTGCTTCCGCCGAGCCAGGCCAAGCTGACCGACTGATGCATTCTATATCCAATCGGTAATTGGTCGGTGCGGAAGCGCAGGGCTCCTGCGCCGACCATATCAAATCTGGAGCAAATATGATCGATTCCACTACTGACCGGACTTCTTTGCTGTTGGAAGTGTCCAACGTCACCAAGAAGTTTCCTGGAGTCCTTGCACTTGATGGAGTGTCATTGAAGATCCGCCCCGGCGAAGTCCATGCTCTGATGGGTGAGAACGGTGCTGGAAAATTCGACGCTGATGAAAATCATCGGAGGAATCCACAAGGCAAACGGGGGTACGATTACCTTCAAAGGCCAACCCTACCAGCCGGATGGGCCTGCCGATGCACAATCCAAAGGCGTCAGTCTGATACATCAGGAGCTCAATCTGGTGCCGGACCTCACAGTGGCCCAGAACATTTTCCTCGGGCGTGAACCGATGGGCAAGACAGGCGTATTCCTCTCCGAGGAACAGGCTGCTGCCAAAGCGGACGAGCTGCTTAAATCCATCGGCGTGACTTTCAGTTCCAAAGTGTTGGTGCGCGATCTGCCGGTAGCCAGCCAGCAGATGGTGGAAATCGCCAAGGCGATTTCTTTTGATTCCCAGCTTTTGGTGATGGACGAGCCGACGGCGGCCCTAACCGATCGCGAGGTAGATGCACTGTTCAAGCTCATTCACGATTTCGTCTCCCCAACGACTGCGGTAATCTATATCTCGCATCGTATGGAGGAGCTGATGCGCATATCGAACCGCATCACCGTATTCCGCGATGGGCGCTTCGTCAAAGAAGTCAAGACGGAGGAGACCAGCAGAGATGAAATTGTCAAGCTCATGGTCGGCCGAGACATCACTGCCTACTCCCGTCCGTCGGCTCGAGTCGAAGGCGCACCTGCCGCGATGAGCGTGCGAAACATCACGAATGCGATGGTCAAGGATGCATCATTTGATGTCTATCCTGGAGAAATCCTAGGATTTGGTGGTTTGGCTGGCGCCGGGCGAACCGAACTGGCTCGTGCCATTATCGGGGCTGACTCCCGTAGCGCAGGACAGGTGATGGTTGGCGGCAAGACCGTTGACATACGCAGACCATCCGATGCAGTGGAAGCCGGAATAGCGTATCTGTCTGAAGATCGCAAACAGTATGGTCTGGTTCTCGACAAAACGATTGATGACAATGTTGCGCTCGCCTCGCTGAAGAACTATGTCAATGCGATTGGCTGGATCCGAGATACGGCAATCGCAAGGACATCGAAGCAATATATCGATGCGTTGAGTATCAAAACCCCGAGCTCAAAACAGTTGGTGAAAAACCTGTCCGGCGGCAATCAGCAGAAAGTGGTCATTGCAAAATGGCTTGCGCGCGATTGCGACGTACTGATCTTCGACGAGCCGACCCGAGGCATCGACGTGGGAGCTAAACAGGAAATCTATGAACTTCTGGATGAACTCGCGCACGATGGTCATGCCATCATCGTGATTTCGTCCGAGCTCGAGGAATTGCTTCGAGTCTCCGACCGCATCCTGGTGATGTGCAACGGATCCATCACCGGCGAACTTGACCATAGCGAGGCGACTCAGGAAAACATCATGGAGCTCGCCACCACATTCCGTAAATAGACAAAGGAGTCAAAATGACGTCGACCAATGAAACCCTCGATATGGCGAAGAACTCTTTGCGCAAGCGGTTCAACTCCAATTCGTTGCAGCAGTTGCTGATTTTCGCTACATGGATTGTGCTCCTCATCGGATTTTCCATCGCCGATCCGCACTTCATGCGCATGGGCAATATCGTAGCGCTGCTACTGGCTTCCGCGGTGACGGGCATTCAGGCGCTTGGTGTGACATTCACCATCGCCACGGGTGGCATCGATATCACTCCTGGCCTGGGCATGGCCATGACGGGCGTCATCACTGCCATGTGCATGACGGCATTCCATCTGCCCATTTGGCTGGCGGTATTGGCCGGCATCCTTTCCGGTGCGGTGCTTGGTTGGATCAACGGTCTGCTCATTGCGGGTTTTGGCGTTCAGCCCATGATTGCGACATTGGCGATGATGCTGGTTGCGCAAGGCGTCGCACTGATTTTGTCCGGTTCCAAGCCCGTATATACCACTGATGAAGTTGGCTTCGACCGAATCGCACGCGGCACGCAGATTTTGGGAATTCCCAATGCAGTGTGGATCTTCCTCGCCGTAGCTGTGATTTCGTGGATTGTGCTGAACAAGACCCGACTGGGCCGGTATGCACTATCCATGGGTTCCAACGAAGAAGCCACCCGTATGTCCGGCGTGAACGTACGTCGTTGGAAGTGGGCCGTCTACGTTCTGGCGGGTTGCTTTACCGGCCTGTCCGGCGTGGTGATGACTTCGCGTCTGTCTGCGGCTCAGCCAGCTACTGGCTCCGGATATGAGATGTACGCCATCGCGGCAGCTGTCATCGGCGGTGCCTCTCTTGCCGGTGGACGGGCCTCCATTACGGGTACCGTAATCGGTGCGTTGATTATCACCACGATCAACAATGGTCTGCAAATCATGTCCGTGCCTGACCCATGGCAGAAGGTGTTCCTCGGCATTGTGGTCATCGCCGCAGTCCTGGTCGACATCTATCGGCAGCACAATGCCAAAAAAGGCCAAATGATCGGTCAAGTTCACGGCACTCATGACAGTGCTGTCTACACGGTATTCATAACTGAACAACGATTATCAAACAGATTCATCCTGACAACTACAAGGAGACTTCAATGAAGAAGAGTAAGTATATCGCTTTGGCTGCGGTCGCCGCTTTCACCGTTGCTCCTCTCAGTGCCTGCGGCGCTGGGCAGTCCAATGGCAGCGAATCCAAGAATTATGAGATTGCAATGGTGGCCAAGGGCTTTTCGCAAAGCTTCTGGGTTTCGGTGCACCAGGGCGCAGACGATGCGGCGGCGAAGTATGGTGCGACGGTCACCTTCAATGGTCCAGACAATGACAGTCAGGTGGATAAGCAGGCCGATATGGTGCAGAATGCGATCAATAAGTCACCGGATGCCGTGGCCATCGCTCCACTCGATGAAGCCGCCCTTACGCCGGCCGTGCAAAGCGCGAAGAGTGCCAGCATTCCTTTGTTCGCCTTCGACACCGCGTTTGAAACGAATGCTGATGCCATCACCTCCACGGTGAAAACCAGCAATAGGGAAGTCGGCAAGGTCGCTGCTGAGAATCTGATTGCACTGTTGAATGGCAAAGGCAAGTATGCTGTGATTGCGCACAGCCAGACCGACGCTACATCCACGGAACGCCGTGACGGCTTTTTGGATTATATGAAGAAGAATGCTCCAGATATGGAGATGGTCGGTGAGGTGCAGTACAGCAATGCCGATCAGGCGAAAGCTCAAGACATTGCCAGTGCCATTCTGCAAGCGAATCCGGATCTCGACGCTATTTTCGCGACGAATGAAGCCACCGTTGTGGGAGCCGCCACTCCTGTCGAATCTGCCTTGAAGTCAGGGCATAAGGTGCTGCTCGTAGGTGTGGATTCCGGCAAGGCGCAGCAACAGTACATTCGTGATGGGGTGATTAGCGGTTCCGTGTCGCAGAATCCGTATCAGATCGGGTACAAGACCATCGAGAACGCGGTCAAGAGCCTCAACGGTGAAAAGATCGACAAGGTCATCGATTCGGGGTGCTTCTGGTACAACGCAGATAACATTGACGATGATGATGTACAGCAGGCTATGTATGAGTAAGGCACGCAGATAAGGCATCACTCAGATTTGTTGTCGTGCACAATTGTCCGGAATGACCGTTCCGGGCAATCGTGCATTTGTTTTTCCCTTGAAATCACGTGAATCGATATCTTCCAAATGGGAATATTCCACTTAGGGGGTTATGGATCGAGGTTCTCATCCCATGGCCTCCGTGCACGATTCGCCTGAGGACCTTTCAGGGCGAATCGTGCACGGCCCAGCCGTCCGGTCCATGCCCGGACGAGCGTCTTCCAATCCTTATAGGCTGAAGGCGGCCTGTACGGCGTCATATTCGGCGGATGTAATCGGCAGAATCGCACCGTGACGCTTCTTCAAAGTGCCGAAATCGATATCGTCGGCACGCTGCCAATCGGCGGGATCGTGCGAGGCGAGCGAAGCGGTGCGGAACGACAGATAACCCTTGGCTTCCGCGTACTGATCGCACATCAGGCCGAACGGCATGTTCCTTCCGGCCGCTTCATGTATGTCCGCATCGTTGTAGCGGAACAGTTCCGGACCTTCCAGATAGTGCATGGAGTAACGCCCATTGCCGAAGATGTCGGTGAGCGTGCCCACATATGACCATTCATTCGGATCGTCGGTGCGCAACACCTCGTAGGTTACCGCGTACGGGTTGCGCGTGCGTTCGATGGTGATTTCCGAATCCTTGGATGCGCGATACCACCAGCCATCATCGTCGAGCAGCATGGTCGAGTCGATGATGACGTTCTTGCGGTCGATCCATTTGACCGGATCGGAAAACGTGACGAAATCGCGCGTGGTCGCGTAATACACGTTCGTCGGGTCACCCAACTCGTTAGCCAGCGGATTGTCTGGTTCCTCGATGTTGCATTGGGTGGACCAGAACACGATCCACTGTTCGCGGACCGGATCCCAATTGGCTTCCGGTGCCCAAGCCATGCCGGCTCCCGGAATCTTGGAGGCGACATCCACTAGGCGCGGTTCGCTCCAGTGCACAAGATCGGGGGAGTCCCAGATCACCAGACCGGTCGAGCCGTTCGTGGTCGCGCCGTCGTTCGGCCCCCAGCCGCCGCGATAATAGATGCTCAGATCGGTGGCCACGATATGGAACCCACCGCGCGGGTCGCGTGTGATGTGCGGGTCGCGCACACCCTGTTCGCCGTTCAGTCATTGCAATGCCGGTTTGCCGGCGGGGCGAAGATCCTGCCAGTGCACGCCGTCGCGACTCAGCGCGAAATACAGCTGTTCGTCGGTCGGCGTTTTCTCGTCGCCGATGAAATGCACGAAAATGTAGGCTTCTGTGGTGGTGTTCATGGGTGTTCCTTTGTCTGTGGCCTTCCCCGTCAGGGGAAGATGGCTCGAGGATCAGGGGAAGGTGTTTAGAGGAGGTGAGGCGCGGTGGATTCGCGTTCCACCAGTTGGTATCCGATTGTGGCTCGGCTTGGCGGTAACGGCTCGGCGTCCTCTTCTCCTCGGCGTTCGACGCGTTCGGCGATCATGTCAAGCACGAACTTGGCAAGCTGATTGAGATCCACCTCGATGGTGCTCAGCGAAGGTGTGGCGTACGATCCGCTGGTCACGCCGTCGAATCCGATCACCTGCACGTCTTGCGGTACGCGGATGCCATGATCGGCAAGACCCCGGATTACGCCGAACGCGGCGAAATCATTTGCGCAGCATACGCCGTCGAATGGCGGGTCGGCCCCTTCTCCGACGTCGGCGTTTCCGCGCGTCGCCAGAATCTGCTGCGCAATCGCATGCCCTGCGGCGATGCCGTCTTCGGCGCTGCCCGCTTCGAAAACGGTGGTTTCGTCATATGGCAATCCTGCGTCCAGCAGTGCGTTGCACGCGCCGCGGAGACGCAGCAGAAACGCATTCTGCGCGTGGGCCAGGTCGGCGCGTTTGGTAAAGGCATGGCCCACGATTGCGATTTTGCGGCATCCATGGTCGATCAGATGCTGGGCCGCCGCGCGTTCGGCCTCCTCGTTGGGAAAGTTCACGGCATCGACGGTCGGCGTCTCCTCGCAGGCGTCCACCAGTACGAACGGCCTGCCGCCGTTCAGCTTGGCGAGTGGCAGATTCGTACCTAGGCCGGTGGCATGCAGGATCTCACCGTCGAATAATTGTCCGGAGAACGGATTGCTGGTCAGCGCGTGCGCGGCGGCGTCGGCGGAATAGCGCGTCTGTTCGATGAACGGCGTGAGCCCGCGTGCCACGATTTCGTTACTCAGTGCCTGCGTGAGTTTCGAATAGAACGGTGAGTCGAATTCGTTGACGATGACGTGGATGATGTTGCTGCGGCCGGACTTCAGCATGCTGGCCGTCAGATTGATGCGGTAATCCAGCTTTTTCGCCGCAGCGAGCACTCTAGCCCGTGTCGATTCCTTGACGCCCGTTTTGCCGCGCAGCGCATTCGAGGCGGTCATGGGGGAGACCCCGGCCGCGGCAGCTACGTCGCGCAGCGTCGGCTTGCTGGTTGCCATAGATGGCCTCCTCGATGAATGAACTACTGATTATATGTAACGATATTATATATTTTCGTTGCTGTAAAATCGGAGTTTCTTATCTGAAAAATGCTGAAAAATCAGCAGACTCACCGAATGGTTGCGCAAGTTGTGCGATGCTGAAACCTTATTAGAATATGTACCGTTACATATAGTGATTGTCGGGAAGGACCGACGATTGCGACCATGGAATACGGAACGTATGCCGAGCGATCGCACAGATCGGACAAACAAAGGAGCGGCTCGATGACGACACTGCCTGACACATCGCTGAAGGCCTGGCGACCACCAATGGGCTGGAACAGCTGGGATTCCTATGGCACCACGATCACCGAAGACGAGGTGCTCGCCAACGCGCGATTCATGGCGGAACATCTGAAGGCCTCCGGCTGGGACACGCTGGTAATCGACGCCGGTTGGTTCGATCCCAACGCCCACGCCCACGGATATTCCGACGGTACGCCACTATGCATCGATGAATACGGCCGGCAGTTGCCCGACGAACGTCGTTTCCCGAGCTCCGCCGAAGGCAAAGGGTTCGGCCCGCTCGCCGATGCGGTGCATGAGCTTGGTCTGAAACTCGGCGTGCATGTGATGCGAGGCATTCCGCGTCAGGCCGTACACGAAAATCTGCCGGTGAAAGACACCGATCTCACCGCGCGGGATGTCGCCGACACCGAGCACAACTGCGTGTGGAACCACGACAACTACGGTCTGAAGCGTGGTGATGCCGGCGCTCAGGCCTGGTATGACGCGCAAGTCGACCTGTTCGCCTCATGGGGCTTGGAATTTTCTGAAGGTCGATGACATGCAGACGCCATTCTTCCCGGAAGAGATCGAGGCCTACCATAATGCCATCGCGAAGGCGGAAAAGCGGTATGGCCGCCGGATACGCTCTCGCTGTCGCCGGCGGCTGGGTGGCCAGCACGCATGTCGATTTTCTGCGAGACGTTGCGCAGATG